>Ga0214471_10000381_pt1 | contig 39170 bp, 55 predicted proteins | sample RVTome_5_FD_207665 | JGI IMG/M metagenome (GOLD analysis project Ga0214471, IMG submission 207665) | Soil microbial communities from uranium-contaminated site in the Upper Colorado River Basin, Wyoming, United States - RVT142D155 | ecosystem: Environmental > Terrestrial > Soil > Contaminated >... | reverse complement strand
AAACACGAAATGTTGCGGGTTCCAGAAAACACCTGTCAAGTGTTAAATTGGTGGCCGGGGGAGGACGCGGGTTTGCTCGGAACACGGACAGGGTGTTTGACCGACACCGCCGCGGTGGCGAGCATCGCGGTTATGAAGGAACTGAGCCGCTTCGGAGTCCTCTGGCGCCGCCACAAGAAACTGAGCGGCTTGACGCAGGATAAGATCGCGCTGGCGGCGCGGCCGCCCACCTCGCAACAGCACGTGCACCGGCTATGCTACGACCAGGATGCCATGACCTGGGAATGGGCCAGGCGCCTGGCGCCGGCTTTTCCTGGGACGGCGCCCGAGGATCTCATCAGCGAGCCGCATCTCGTCGAAGTCATCGGCCGGCCGGGACGCGGTGGTGAAGTGCTCTTCTACGAGCGCGATCCGGAGGAGCACTCCCTTGATCAGGTGCGATGCCCCACCGTCATGGACGCGGCCTGGATGGCGGCGCTCGAGGTCGTCGACGACTCGCTCTACCCGGAGATCGAGAACGGTGACATCGTCTTCTTCGATCATCGGCTTGATGGCGTGCCCGACGAGCTCGTCGGCCACCGCTGCGTCGTCAAGCTCGCGGACGGTCGCCTATTCGTCAAGCGCCTTAGGCGCGGCAGCGCGCCCGACCATTTCACCCTCGACTGGACCAATGCACCCGCGCTCGAGGACATGCCGGTGGTCGGCGCTGCCCGGGCGGTTGCCTTGCCTCGCGATCACGTGCTCGCGGACGCCGCCTGACGTTCCTCGTCGGTCATCGGGATTAGGTGAATTTCAATGTTGACGCCGCGCGACGGCTTGTCGGGCGTCCCGCCGGTCAGCTCCGTGATCCATACACCGATCTTCAAATCGTCGTCGATCTCGGTCATGAACTCGTAGGCCAGCTCGCGCGTCATGTAGCCGATCTGGTCGCCGTTTTCCCGGCATAGCCTGATCGCGTAGCGATCGACCGGGTTGTCCGGCTCGGGCAAGAGCGTCAGCTCTTCGCCCACCTGGCAACCGTCGGCGATGATGCGCTGCCGATCGGTGCCGTCCCGGTTGCGTTGGGTAACCCCCACCACTTTGCTGTGGATAATCCTCGTCCGCCGCGGCATCGGTCGGGCAATCTTTGCCATATCGAAGCGCCTTCCCGCTGAAAGACTCCGCCGGCAACGCAACCGGCCGGTCCTTAGCATAGCGCCAGATCTCGGCTCGTTCCAACACGCTAGGTGCGTTTTCGCGCGAGCGTTGCAGCCGAATAACACTTAGCATGTGTTTTCATCTTGACAGGGTTAACACTTCCACGGTGTAATCAGACCGACTCGGTTGCATCCCGGCCTTGCGCCCGCAACCGCCCTTTCAGGGAGTCACCATGCCGCAATCCCCGCCCAATTTGGTCGATGCCTTCGCTGGCGCCGCCTTGCGCGAGCTGCGTGAGGCGAGGGGCTGGAGCCAGCAGCGGCTCGGCCGTGCCTTCGGCGTCACCTACCAGGCGGTGCAGAAGGTCGAGCGCGGCGAGACGCCGCTGACGGCCTCGCGCTTGGCGCTGGCCGCCGCCCTGTTCGGCGTGCCGCTCGCCCACTTCTTTGCCGACGGCCTGCCCGAGGCACCGATCCCCTCGACCGCGCGCGTGCTCGAGCTGATGCGCCACGCCCGCCAGCTCGAGGCCCACCAGCTCGACGGCCTGAACAACGTCGCCCGGCACACGGCGGAAGCGAATCAGGCACTCGCCAAGGCGAAGGGCGGCATCAGGCCTGGCCGCTGCGTCACCGACCCGAGGCCCGGCGAGGTCTCGGTATGACTGCGGGCCGCCAGCGCCATCGATCAGCCCGGTCCCACCCCCGGGCGGAGGTTCCCCCCTCCCGTCGATGCCAAGGGGCAGCACCTTGGGCCCGCTCCACCCAATCCTGCGATGCGCTGGCGATCGCGCAGGCGGCGCTCGTCGCCTGGATCGCGATCGCCCTCGCCGCCATAGCGGCGGTCGAACTCGGCCGGTGGCTCGGCCTCATCTGACGGAGATTCCCATGTACCAACCTGATGCCTGGCCGATCGGCCGCGTCCTGATCGCGCTCTTGGTCGCCGCGCTCGTCACCTGGGCGGTCGTCTGGGCCGGCCTGGTCGGTGTCTCGTGATGCCGCGCCCGACGCGCAACAAAGTCGGCGAGTGGTGGATCGTGTGGGCGCTCGTGGTCGTCGCGGTCGTCGTCGCGCTGGTGAAGCACCCGTGAGCGACCGGTATCTTCGCGGCTCGACCAAGCAATGCCCCAAGTGCGGCTGCCGCAAAGTAGCCTTCGGGCCCACCATGGTCGTCGAAGGATACGGACCCGGTATGGCTTCATGCCGCAACTGCAAGGCGATCTGGGAGCCGTTCGATCCGGCGCAGATCTGGGACACCAGCGATCCGCATTGCTCGTTCCGCGAGCCGTGCAACAACTGCGCCTTCCGGCCCGGCTCGAACGAGCAGCAGGATCGCGAGAAGTGGATCACGCTGATCGACTCCCTGCGCCAGGGCGGCGCATTCTTCTGCCACAAGGGCGTCCCGATCGAGCCCGATGCCGAGTTCGGCTTCGCTTATCCGGCGGACCGCAAGAAGCTGCGCCATTGCCGTGGTTATCTGAACGCCCTCGAGGGCCTCGCCAAGCGCCGCGAGCCGTCCATCTGGAACTGCGGCGATGAGTGAAGCCGACGCCCAGCGCCTCTTGGACCTGTTCGAGACGGGGACCGAGCTGGCGGCTCTGGCCGTCGAGTTCAATCGTTCCCTGCCGGAGACGGCGCTCGCGCTCGCTCGCGCTCTCCAGGCCCGGGCGGATCGCTACGCGACCGGGGGAAAGTCGTGACAGATATGGTGTTCAGAGCGCGTGCATGGGACCGCCGAACGACGGCAGGATATTTTATCAACGAATTGGCCGATGAGATCGAGCGCCTGCGCGGCCGATTTGCCTTCCTGGCAAATCTCGAAGGCCAAGCCGGTATGACCGACGCTAGATTCACCGACACGGCTCTGGGAATTGCGCAATCCGAGAAATTGCCGGATGAACCAACCTCGGCGCTGGGCCGCACTCCCGAGCTCCGCTCCGATGCTCTGCATCCCCCGCGCGCCGAAGGTCGCTCTCGCTCCCATGGCCGCTAACACCAAGATCGAGTGGTGCGACCACACCTTCAACCCCTGGGTCGGCTGCACCAAGGTCTCGCCGGCCTGCGACCACTGCTACGCCGAGGCCTGGGCCAAGCGAACCGGCCACCCGGAGCTATGGGCGCCGGGCTCTAAAGGGACGCGCCGCCGCACGACGCCCGCCAACTGGCGCCAGCCGCTCGTCTGGCAACGAAAGAGGAAGGCCTTCGGTTTAGGCTGGCGACCGCGCGTGTTCTGCGCCTCCCTCGCCGACGTGTTCGACAACCAGGTCCCGGCGGCCTGGCGCGACGACCTCTGGGCCCTGATCGCCGAGACGCCGTCCCTCGACTGGCTGCTGCTCACCAAGCGCCCGCAGAACATCCGAAAGATGCTGCCCGGCTCGTGCGTCGAGCAGCTCGTCGGCTGCGATCTGCCGCCGTGGCCGTGGTCCAACGTCTGGCTCGGCACGACGGTCGAGAACGAGTGGGAGGCCGTGCGCCGCCTGCCATACCTGCTCGACGCGCAGGCGCGGGTGCGATTCCTCTCGATGGAGCCACTCCTCGAGCCGATCAACCTCGCCCGCGCCGTCGAGGCCGCCGGCGGCACGTTCTGGCCGCAGCCGGGGCGCTCGCCGGATCTTCACTGGGTCATCGTCGGAGGCGAGACCGGCGGCGGCGCGCGGCCGATGGATCCCTCCTGGGCACGCGCGATCCAGATCCAGTGCCAGGTCGCCGGCATCCCGTTCTTCCTGAAGCAGATGACCAGGAAGGCGCCGATCCCCGAGCTGCTGATGGTGCGGGAGTTCCCGGAGATGAGACCGTGAAGGCGATCTCGCTCTGGCAACCCTGGGCCTCGCTGCTGGGACGGGGCGTGAAGCACTATGAAACCCGGTCATGGCCCTATCCGCCAGCGTTACAGGGCGAGCAAATCGCGATCCACGCCGCCAAGCGGCGGATCTTCTCGGAGGAAGTCGCAGCGATCTCCGACATCTGGTGGGACATCGAAAAAGTGTTGGGGCCTGAGGCGGCCGAACGTATCGCCGAGATCACTGGTGAGGACGGCGGCCATCTGCCCCGGGGCGCGATCGTGGGACTGGGCCACCTCACTCAATGCGTTCGGACCGAGGCGATCGTCGAGGCGCTTGATCCCATCGAGCGCGCCCTCGGCAATTACGCGCCCGGCCGTTACGCCTGGCACTTCACTGACCTCATGCTATTGGGAAGCCCGCTGCCGGTGCGCGGGCGCCAGGGCTTCTTCGACGTGGAGATTCCCGTTGTCGGATGAAGCAACATCGGTCCGTGGCCGCACGCGTCCAATCCCTCCGGGGCGTGACGCACAAGTGGACCGAGGGCCGCTCTCGCGGCCATGGCCCCGCAAGATGAAGGCGGCGACCGCCGCCGCCTACCTTGACGAGGGCCTGAACACCTTCTTGCGCCGGGTCGCGGCCGGGCTCTACCCGCCGGGCCTGGCGCTCGGCGGCAACCGCTACTGGTTCCGTGAGGATCTCGACGCCGCGCTGGACAGGCTCAAGCAGGCCGGCGCAGGATGGGCGCCGGGGAATGGGCAGCGGGAGAGCGCGGCCGATCCCGCGCGCTACTGGCAGGCGCTCGAGAAGAGGGCCCGGACGCGAGATGGCGGTCCTGAAGGTGAAGCACGTCAATAGAGTCCGGCGCGGCACCCGCGTCTACCACTACCACCGGCTCACCCGCGAGCGCCTCCCCGACGACCCCGCAGAGGCGGCACGCCGCGCCGACCAAATCAATTGCGAGATCGAGGCCTCCGGCATTGCCGGTCGGCCGCGCCGCCGTCCTCCCGGCTCGCTCGACGCCCTGATCGACCGCTACCTGGCGGCGCCCGACTATCGTCAGCTCGCGCCGGCGACGCGCCGCAGCTATCGTGCCGCCCTCGATCGGATCTCGGGCCTGTGGGGCCGCCTCCCGGCCATCGGCGTCGACCGTGCCCTGGTCTACGCCCTGCGCGACAGCCTCGCGGAAACGCCGGCCGCCGCCAACAAGACCGTCGAGGTGTTGCGTCTCATTTACGCCTTCGCGCTCGACCGCGAGGTCCTCGCGCACAACCCTGCCGCGGGCGTGAAGCGGCTCAGGGCCGGCGCGCCGCGCGCCGCCTGGCCGGACTGGGCGGTCGCAAAGTTCCGCGAGAAGGCGCCGGCGGACATGGTGCTGGCGCTCGAGCTCGGGCTCGCCACCGGCCAGCGCATCTCCGACGTCGCCGCCATGACCTGGGCCGCGTATGACGGCCGCGCCATCGCGCTGGTGCAGAAGAAAACCGGGCGGCGCCTGGAGATCCGCGCGACCCGGGCGCTGAAGCGCCGCCTCGACGCGCTCAGGAGGACCAGGGCGCGCACCTCGACCCACATCCTCACCGACGCCCGCGGCCGGCCGTTCCCACTGAGGACGATCGAGTGGCGCTTCCTCAAGGCGCGCAAGGCGCTCGGCCTCGAGGCCTACACGTTTCACGGCCTGCGATATGCGGTCGCGGCCGCGCTCGCGGAATCGGGCTCGACCGTGGGGGAGATCGCCGCCGTCACCGGCCACCGCACCCTCGCCATGGTGCAGAGGTACAGCGACGGCGCCGAGCAGAAGCGCCTCGCCGGCGCCGCGATCGCCAAGCTCGAGCGGCACGGCCGGCGGCACGGAGCGCGAACGAAAACTGCAAAACGCGGCTCGTGAAACTGCAAAACTAAAAAAAAGCCGAGCGATCTCAGCCGCTTGCCATCCCTTGCCGATCACCCTTAATAATCGCCGCGGCCTTTCGGATCAATCGCTTGGGCGGAATCCTGCAAAACCGGGCGGCCATGCCGCCCCAAGAATATCAAGGGTTTGCGGTGCGGCCCCGGCCCGACTGCAAAATTTCAGACGAGCTCTCGATCGCCGCAGCGTAGTGGTCGGCGGCGTGGTTCCGGCGCAGCGCGTAAGCGGGCCCGGCCGCAGGCAGCGCGATCGCGGTGCCGGGCTGCACCAGGCCGGGGACGGGCGGCCAGTACGGTGCTAGGTCGCCCTTCACCACGTATCGGCGGACCGGGCAGCGCAGCCAGGCCGCGGCCTCCCGGTCGAGCGCCCGCGGCGAACCGAAGGTGACGAGGCCGGCGAGCTTCCAGGGCGGGCGCTTGAACTTGGCCTCCCAGAAGTACCAGCTGGTAAACAGGGTCGCGAGCGCGCCGCCCAGCGAATGGCCCGTCACGTAGAGCGGCACGTCCGACGCGATGCCGGCGGCGAGCGGCAGCGCCGAGGGGATCATGTTGAGGTGGCGCCGATAGCCGGAATGGACGCGGCCCGGCCCCTGCCACGCGGTCGGCCAGGGCCAGGCGAGGTTGGACCAAAGGTCGCGAAGCTTGAGCCGCGAGGCCTCTGTCCCCCTAAAGACGAGAGCGCCCGAGGGCCGCTCCCGTGTCACGTCCGCGGGGTGCCGCCAGACGAGCGCCGCCTCCGATCCCCGGTGCTCGATGCGCTCCAGAACCTGCCAGCCGCGGCGCGCGCAGCGGTAGTCGAAGAGCCCGTCCTCGTCGTAGGCCTGCCAGGCGAGCCAGGCGAGATCGGAGTCGTTCACTGCACCTTCGCGATGTTCGTCCGCACCCGGCCCTCGCACAGCTCCCAGCCGCGGTCGAGCCATTCTGCGGTGCCCTTGTCCTCGGCCTGGAAGAACCGCTGGATGTCCTCGACCATGACGGCGGCGAGCGCGGCCTGGCCGGCGCGTACCCGGAGCGTGGAGACCAGGCCGCCGACCCGGCCGGTGAGGGCCGTGGCGACCGTCTCCAGGACCTGGTCTTTCACCGTGCCCTCGAGCCCGTGCACCAGGCCGACGATGACGTAGAACATCTCGGTCTCGAACCAGAACGGCTCGACCGGCGCGCCGGGCACGCCGCGCACCAGGGTGACCGCCGCGAGCATGGTCTCCATGGCGGCGCGCGCCTGGGCCTTCTCGTCGGGAGTGCCGCCGAACCACACGACCCGATAGGTCATGAGCTCCGACACGACGGTGGTGACGAGGCAGGCGCGCAGGCCGCGCTCGGCCACGGTCTCGGCCGGGATCAGGCGGTCGGCCGCCTCGCGGCTCACCGAGTCCTGCCCGAGCAGGCCGCCGGTGGCGCAGCCGGACAAAAGAAAGGCCCCGATGAGGGGCCCGAAAAGCGCGATGGTGAAGCGTCTCATGTTTCTTCCTTTCCGATGATCTCGCCGACGAGCGGCGCAGGCTTGGCGCGCGCGACGTGGACCCAGGCGCGGCCGGCGATGTAGGCGATCGCGACCGCGCAGAGTCCATAGAAGCGGCCCAGCTCGATGTCGCCGAACTGCTCGTTGAACAGCACCAGGGCGCCGATGAAGGCGGTGGTGCCCAGCCCGGCGTCGGCGCCGGGTAGCTTGATCTCTGCCATCAGGCGGGTCCTTTCGGTTGGAACTCGACGTGAAAATGGTCGCGCTCGAGCACGACGTCGTACTGGGGCCCGAGCGCCTGGGCGAGCTGGTCGCGCACGATCTCCCAGTCCGCCGGCGGCAGGTCGAGGCTGCGCAGGTCGATGGCGAGGCCGGCGTAGTGCAGCGAGCCGCGGCTATGGCGGCCGTCGCGCGCGCTGGTGACGACGCAGGCCGCGCCATGGGCGGCGAAAACCGGGATGGCGAAGGCGACGGCGAGCACCAGCTCGGGACGGATCCCGCCGACATCGACATCGGGTTTGAGGCCGTGGCTCATTCGCCGTCTCCCGTCGGTTCGCCGGTATCGCGCCCGCCCCACCGCCGGAAGCGCTCGCGGCGCAGCAGGTCCTCGAGCCGCTCGACCCGGGCCTGCAGCTCGAGCCGCTGCTTCACCTCGGCGAGCTGGCTCCGCAGGTCGGCGAACTTCTCGGCGAAGTACTGGACGCGGTTCGCCTCGCGCTCCTCGAGCCGCGCGATCGCGTCCGCCTGCTTCAGGATGGTGTTGCCCGACCACTGCAGGTAGGCCGTCACCACGTAGGCGGCCGCCGCCAGCACCAGGCCGGCAACCGCGACGATCATAACCGCCGGGCGCTTCGAGCCGTTGTCCATGGCGTTCGCCATTGCTCAGGCCGCTCGTTTGGCGGTCTCGCCATCGGCGAGTTCGATGAGCCGCCAGCCGAACCCGTAGCGCGCTGCGATCGTGTAGCCGAACGGCGCCAGCTTCACGCGCAGCTTCGTCAGGCACACGGCGAGCGCCCGATACCACTGGTCGGGCATGCGGTCCGCGTCGGGCCACAGCACCTCGGTGATGAGCTCCATGCGGACCTCGCGGTGCGCCAGCAGCGCCGTCATGACGAGGCCTTCCTGGCGGCACAGGTGCGCTCTGAGGTCGCCCTGCCGCAGCTGGTATTCGGGCCAGATCGCCAGCCTCAGCATGTCATTCACCACAGAGACACAGAGGATCGGAGGTAAAAATTCCCGCTCTGTGCCTCTGTGGTCCGTTCACTCTGTTCATCAGCCGCTGCCCTGGTCGCACATCGCCGGGTCGCTCGTGTCGGCCCGGATCTCCCCTTGGCCGTCCGCCCGCGCCGGGCACAGCATGAGGTCGGTCGGCGCGCGGTTGGCGGTTCCGGCGGTGACGAACTGCAGCCAGTTGAGGTCGAGGTAATTGCCGGAGAAGTCGAGCCGCAGGATCTTGTTGCCGCCGGCGACCGTCACGTTCGGGATCACCAGCGTGACGGCGTCGGTGTCCCACGATCCGGTGAAGGGAACTTTGATGCTGCCGAGCGGCACGAAACCGCCGGGCCCGCCGAGCGAGACCGCTATGGTGCCGCAGCCGCCGTTCGCCTCGGCGATGCCGCACAGCGCGCGGAGCCTGACGTCGTAGATGCCGGACCTGACGCAGACCGTGTATTCGACCCACTCGCCCGCCTTGTTCAGCCCGAGCTGGAACTGCCCGCCCTCGGGGTCGCCGGTCGGCTTGATGTCGACGTCGACGTCGTCGCGGTAGAAGTGCCAGGCGTTGCCGGGCGTCAGGTCGTGGTAGGCGACGCCCTCGCCGCCGAGATCGAAGTCCTCGGCCTCGATCCGGCCCGGTAAGAGATTCAAACTGCCCGGGAACGGGCTCTGGCCGAGCTCGACCTGGCTGACCAGGCACTCCTCCGGTTCGGGCTCTGGTTCGGGCTCGGGCACGGGCGGCGGCGGCGCGCCCGCCTCGAGCGCGTCCAGCCGCGATCTGATCGTCTCGATCTCGGCGGCCACGGCAGCCTCATGCGCGGCGAGCGCTGCGTCCTGAGCTTCCAGACGAGCTTCGACCTCCCGCGCGGCATCCTCGAGCGGGCCCGCAGCAGCAGTCGCTATGCCGGTGATGAAAAAGGCTAGCAGACCACAGAGACACAGAGGGCCGGAGGTATAAGATTCCCCATCTGTGCCTCTGTGGTGAACAGATCCGATCATGCCTGGGGTCCTTTCGGTTCGGGCGTGCGCGCGCGCCAATCGGTGCCGTGGCCGAGCAGACACGCGTAGCCGTCCGCGCGGCTGATCAGGATGGTGAACGTGGCGCCATCGCTCGACGCGGTGACCTCGATCAGGTCGCTGCGCGGGCTGATGCCGGCCCCGATGGAGCGCTCGCCGTATTGCTTGCGGAGAGCCTGCAGCATGTCGGCGCGGGCGCCGCATTGCATGGCCCGCGCGATCGGCGATTTTTCGGGGCGCACGATCGGATCGGGCGGCGGTTCCGGGCTGGCTGCCGCGCACGCGGCCAGCATGAAAAAGGCCGCCGCGGCGGCCACGAGAAAACGCATCATGTTCTGATCCCTGGCCATCACGTCGCCGCCTTGCCGCGCACCAGGCAGTAGATCTTGCCGCCGGTCAGGTTGCCGCCATTGCCCGGGTAGATCCGTGCGGCATTGATGGGCGCGGTCGAGGCGACGAACAGGAAGTCCCGATTTCCTTCGCCGCGCTGCGGCACGTTCAGATATTTGATGCCGCCGTTCACGTTCGCGCCATGAATGAGGCCGACGCCGCTGCGCGCCGCCGTCGCAGCTGTGCCATGCAGGGCGCCGCCGGAGTCGGCATTGGTTTCCGTTCCGGCTTCCGCAAGCAGAATGTAATCGCCGGCCTGATCGTAGAAGCTGACACCGTTGTCTGTGCTCACGCGCTGCGCGAGAAGTCCGCTCACGGACTTGGTGACGAGGCGCGCGATCAGCATGATGTCCTGGGCGCCGGCGAGGCCGGTGAAGTCGACGGTTGCCGAATCGCCGTCGACGGCATGGTCCCAGGTGTCGTGCAGCCGCCAGGTGCCGGGCAGCTTCAGGCGCCGTGAGTTCGCGCCCTGGAGCGCGTGCACCTCCTCGTCGCCGTCGAGCGCGGCGGCGACCGTCAGGTCGTCGATTTCCTTATCGGCCATGATCAGTTCCTAGAAGATAATGGCGATATCGCCGGAGGCAGGGGCCGTCGTGAATGCATCGACGGTAAAGGTTTGTGTCGCATGATCGAAATCAGTGATCCGCTTTGCTTGACCGCGTAGCGCCGCAGTTGTCGTGTTTTGGGGGAAAGCCAGGACACGGCCATTCCACTGATCGTTCACCGATGATGCCGGATCAAGTGACGAAACGATAATGCTGGTCGCACTGGAACCCGTGTTGACAGTCGCCAAGGCCATGGTCGCGGCGCTGCGGTTCATGCGCGACGCGACATCGGACGATAGGACAGCCGCACCCGAAGCCCATAAGGCATCGTGGACTGCCTCTTCGACCACCAGGAAGGGCTCCTCGCGCGGCAGAATGAGAGAATCATCCTGGAGGAGGATCCGCAAAGACCCGACGGTGTCGGTGTGGCTAGAGGTCAGCGCCAGCGTGTAGCAGCCGTCGGCTCCGGTGATCGCTGTCCAGGTCGCGCCTGAGATGTCGACCGTTGCGGCGCCGTTGGCCTTGAGGGCCTCGGCCTCGTCCGCGCCGGAGAGCGTGAAGTTGGTCACCGGCGTCGTGGCGTCGGTCACCGAGATAATGCGGCAGATGGTGACCGTCCGCGCGGTCGACTGCCGGAGCACTTCTTGGGCCGCTGCCGGCCACGCGATCACCGCCGCGAGGAAAAGAGACGGGAGAAAGCGGGAGAGACGGTTCATCGTGAGGCTCCTCAGGCTGCCGCTCTCAGCGGCGCGTTGTCGTTAGAGGGCTGGAGCGCGGATTGCTGCATGTGGTGGAACATTCTCTGGCGGATGCCGTGGGCACGGGCGCCGGCGTTGGGCCGGGCGCTGTTGAACGGGATGCCCAGAAGGTCCGTCGAGGTCGCGCCGTCGTAGAGGTTCGCGGGGTCGCCCATCGCGATGCCCGGCGAGCCGATGAGCAGTCGCAGGTAGAGCGGGCTCGTCTCGTCCTCGCTGGCGAATAGCGGATCGCCGAAGGTGTCGTTAGCGAGCGGTGCCGTAACACCTACGTCATCGGCATCCAGGTTGCCCTGATCGTCGAGTGCGAAGATCGCAGTCGGCGCTGCATCCCCGAACCACAGATTGTCGCTCCACCCACCGAGATCGACCGTGGAGGCTGCGTCCTCGCTCACCAGCAGCACGCCCGCGCCGTCGGAGATCGTGTTTACGATGTCCAAGTCGGGGACGCCGGTCGTGGCACCGATTTCAATTGCCGCTACCGCCGCAGCTCCATTGCGCACAGTCAAGGTTGAATTGGCAATGGCAAGACGGCCGCCGGTCAAGGGATCGGCCGCCGGGCTGAACTCGAAGCAATTATCTCCGGCATCGCCGGCCTCCAATTCACATGTCGAGGCATTGAAAAAGACGGTCGGATTGTCGCCGTTGCGGTTGCCGATGCGGATGCCAAAAGCCGCGTCATGGCCGACGTAGCGCGTTCGATCGACGGTCAGCGTGACATCGTCGCGAACGAACATCCACCCCTGACCACGACCTGTGTTTTCGAAGAAGCTGTCATCGATGGTGACGTTCATCTCGGGCGCCGCGATATCATTTCCAGCGACGTGCATGAGCGCGTTACTGCCCGAGATCCGGTTCGTCAGGCGCGTGAAAACGTGCGTGCCGTTGTGCAATATGTCGATGTTGAAGCCGCCATTAGTGCGGTTCGTGCCATCAACCGTCACGTCCGTCCAGATAGAGTTGGCGGTATCTAGCTGAACGACATCGTTAGCTCCAGCAGGATTCGGTCCACCGACATTCGTGCGGATCGTACTGTTCGTAATCGTGAAGTTGTCCACGACCTCACCGACATGCAGCAGAACGCCGAACGCATCCTCAATTATGCAGTTGTCGATGAGGAAATTCGATAAGCCTATTGCATTGGCGTCGGCGCGTACGGCCGTTCCATTACCGCCAGCCCCGCCCGCGAGATCCTGCGCCACCGTGCAGTTCTGCAAAGTAATGTCGGTGAGATCCGTGCCATTGATCTGAATTGTGGCGCTGCCAATCCCGGCTTTCTCGCTACTATTCATCGACAGGCCGTCAATGATGATGTACGAGGCCGAGATGGTGATGAAATCGCCGTCTACGACGCGGCTGATGATTGGATCGTTCGCGCCTGTACAAGCGGTAGGCCCGCCTTGTGTCAGAGTGACAGGATTGCCTTCCGCGCCGGCGTCGCCGGCCGCGATGGTCAGATCAACGTCGTTGAACGTATCGCCGCAGTTGAAGAAAACATTATCTCCGGCATTCAAATCGAGCGCATTGAGCTGCGCGATGGTCGAACAGGGATCGGCCTCAGAGCACACGCCGGCGCCCTGCCCGGTCTCGAAGTAGTAATCCGTCGCGAGCGCCGGCCATGAAAAAGCCGCCAGGAAGGCGGCTGTCAGAGTGACTTGGAGATAAGCTCTCATCATATAATCACTCCAGTCTGCCAATCGAGACGCCGAACGGACCGAGTGTGGTCACGGATTCCTCGCTTTCTGATGGCGGGGCCGGCGATCCTGGAATAGATGTCTGTTCGTTGTCTGAAGATGGGCTGCCGCTCTGCATATCCCCGGAAAGCAGTAGCACATCGGATGCCGGGCTGCCGCTCTGCATATCTCCCGATAGAAGAATCGCGCCGTCCGGTTGGGTCTCAGGCGGCGGCGGCGGCGCGGCAAGCGCGCCGAGCGTCTTCTTCACGACGACGGCCATATCAGCCTCGCGGATCTCTCACCACAGAGGCACAGAGTTTCAAATTCTCTGTGTCTCTGTGGTGAAACCTACTCAAAGCAGGACCCCCTTGAGGTCGATCGAGACGTCCTGCAGCGCGGGCGAGGGCTCCGACGGGCTCGGGTCCGACGGGTTCACCAGGCGCAGCCGGTTGCCGACCGCGAAGTCCTGGTCGGCGTTCAGCACGAAGGTGCCCGTGTTCGCCTCGGCCGCGAAGGTGACGGTGCCGATCTGGCTCTCGTTTTTCTGAATCGAGATCACCCGGTCGCTCTCGCCCGCGCCCGATGGCGTCCAGGCGTAGGCCTGGGAGTCGGGCAGGTCCTTGGGCAGGCGAAACGGCGCGACCGCCACGTGGCTGCCGGCGATCGCGTCGTAGACGAATTGGCCGAACGAGAAGCCGACGACGAAGAGGCGGTTGGTGATCCAGCGCACGTCGGTGCCGTTGGATGACAGATCGGCGGAGGTGTCGGGCGCGACCGCGACGGTGAGCCCCGCCGGGCCGGCGCCGACCTGCACCGTCGCGGTGAAGTCGGTCAGGTTCACAACCGCGAGGCGGCGCTGGGTCGCCGGCAGCTGGAAGGTGAAGGCGGCGTCGAGAGTGGGCGAGCCGCCGGCGGCCGACAGCACGAAGACCGCGTTCTCGGTGAAGTCCTCGGCCGAAAGCGCGTAGGCGTCGCCGGCCAGGTTGCCAAGCGCGATGGCCAGGACCGCGTTCGATGCCTCGGCGACCAGGTCGACATGGTCGTTGTGCTTCAGGTACTTGTCGTCCTGGGACTCGGTCATGTCGCCGCCGCGCGTGTTCGCGCCGAGAATGTTCAGGGCCATGGCTGGATCCTATTGCTGTGCGTCGAACCACCGAGGCACAGAGGTTGGTTGAGAGAAAAATCAATCTCTAATTTCTCTGTGTCTCTGTGGTCGTCATGTTGTTTAGGGATTCCCGGGGGTCGGGCTCGTGAGCGTGCGCTCCACAGACTTGCCGCGGCCGATGACGGCCGAGACCTGGTGCCACCTGACGGTGAGGCTCGTGGGCGAGACCTCGGGCGAGGCGACGCCGAGGCCGGCCGCGATCAGCTCCGCCTGGGTGAGCACGACGCTCGGGGTCGCGAGGTCCGTCTTGGTGAGCGCGACCGCGCCGCCCGCGCCCGTCAGCACGTCGAGTTCGAAGTCGGCCGACTCCTCGCCGAGGGGCGGCTCGACGAAGTCGATCCAGCCGCCCCCGACCCGGGTGCGCCGGACGTCGGTCACGGTCCAGTTCCCGGTGCCGGAATCGCGCGTGCCCGCCGCCTGCAGCAGCGCGTAGGGCTTCCTGGTCTCGCCGGCGAGCGTGAAGCTGCGCGCCGCGACGAACGCCTGGTCGACGCCGAGGGTGACCGCCTTGTAGGACCGTTCGACGTTCAGCTCGCCGGCGTCGAGGTGGACGCGCACGATCTTGGCCGCCTCGAGCACGATGACGGTGTCGCCCGCCGCGTGGTTGCCCGTGTTCACGTCGGTGCCGCGCTGGCCGCGCCGCAGATTCGAGAGCGCGAATGTATCGCCCGAGGCGGCCGGAGAGCCGGACTGGTCGACCGCGGTCGCGAACCGCACCACCTCCCACCTGCCGGGCCGGCCGACGAGGAGCGCGTTCAGGCTGCGGTCCTCGTCAAGGTCGCTCTCGCTCGCCGAGGTCAGCACGCCGCGGCGCATGTTCACCGTCAGGGTGTTGACGCGGTCGACCACGCCGAGGCGCGCGGTCGGCAGGGCGCTTGCCGCGATGCCCCAGTCGACGGCCTGATCGGCGCCGAAGCTCGCGACGATCTTCCAGGTCGCCCCGGCGTCGTCGCTCCTGAGCAGGTTCGCGCCGGGCCAGCCAGCGGTCCCGGCGGGCGCCACCGCCGCATAGAGCGGGATGCCGGTCACGGCGTCGTCCTGGTCGCGCAGCAGCGAGCTGTCGATGAGGAACAACTCGGTGGACAGGCCGGCTCCCAAGGTCGGAGATTGGAAGACAGCAGACCCGCTGTTGCCGGCGCCGCCGGAGCCCGTGTTGATCGAGACGTCCTCGTCCTTCGCCTCGATGAGGATCTTGTTATTTTCTGCCAGGGCCCACTTCTCGACCCGGGCGGTGTGGGTGAACGGCCCGCGGACGTAGGAGAAGGCATCGCCGACGTTCAGGTTCAGGTGCTTCCAGGTGACCGCCAGCGCGTGGAGGCGCCGGTTGGCGTCGAACTGGTACAAGAGGCGCTCGGCGATCTGGATCGGCGTCGGCGAGGAGTCGGCGTCGAACACGATCGGCATCTGGACCGTTTCCTTCTTACGCCCCTTGAAGCCTTCCACCGGCCGGTCGAAGCCCTGAGTGTTGCTAGAATAGTCCATGGCGCGGTCGACGTACTGCACGTCGACCCGGGCGGGCAGCTCGCGCTCATAGGGCCACTGGATGTCGCGGCCCGGCACCTTGGCGTCGATCGTCTCGGCCGCGCCGAGATCATCTTCCGGAATGGTCTTGATAGAGGCCGTGTCGAGCTTGATGAATTGCACTACTCCGTCCTGGGTGCGGAAGTCGCCGTTGATCGCGCCGGCGATCGGGGCGAGCGCCTCCCTGCCCGAGATGCGCCGGCCGATCAGGTAGCCGCAGATAATGTCGTTCGCCCACAGCGTCGTCTGGCGCAGCGCCGCCGGCACCTCGCACCTGTCCGAGATGTCCTTGGCAATCTCCTCCGCCGTGGGGCAGATCGGCGATTTTCGGCACACCGGCAGGAAGGCGAGCCAGTCGGTATTGAAGAAGTCGTTGATCCAGATGCCGCCGTTCACCGGATCGAACACGGGGATCTCGTTGCTGGTGCCGACGGTGACGCCGTAGTCTCCGGTCGCGCTGATCGACCCGCACGGCCCCGGCAGCATGTTCCAGATGTCGAAGTCCTGATAGATATTCCCGGCCCCGGTCTGCAGCCACAGGATGCCGGCGAACGGGCCGTTCTTCATAGCCTGGAAGTTGTCGCCGGTCGAGAACGCGGCGCCGATCTGGATGTCGGGCACGTCATCGACCGTCATGGTGGCGCGGTCGACCCGCCTGAGGCCGTAGCCGTCGGCGGCGATGACGATCTTGTCCGTCACGGCGTCGTAGGTGAGCATCATGTCCGACCAGAACGGGTCCGAAGACGCCGGGCTCGTCTTGTAGGGCTCGGCGACGCGCACGATGTCGAGGGTCACCGGGTCGAGGGCGACGATGACCTGGTGGCTGGTGTTCGTTTCTCCCGTCGTGATGTACAAGAGGCCGTCGGGGCCGACGAAGCCCGGCTTGATCTCGAAGCTCGCGCTCGCGATCGTGGTACCGGGGATCGGCGGTTGGTCGAGCGCGATCGCGATCTCGGCCATGTTGGCGATCGTGTCGTCCCACGCGATCGGAAAGCTGAAGATCTTGTCGCTGGTCTCGCCGACGCCGACGAAGCGGGTCGGCGCCGCGGTCGACGGCCACCACCAGCCGCCGATCGGCTGCGAGCCGGGCACGAAGGCGTAGTTCTTGCGCGGGCTCACCTCCGCCCCGGTCAGCATGTGATGGGTCGACCAGCGCGAGTCGCCGGTCCCGCCCTGGGCGAGCACCAGCAGGTCCGGGTCGTCCCAGGTGCCGACGTTGCGCGGCATGATGATATCGTCGCCGGGCTGCGCCGTCACCGGCGCGAAGCTCCAGATCTCCGGGTCGTCCGGGTTGCGGTCGATCGTGTTCCAGCGGTAGATCGGGTCGGCGATGTTCGAGGCCGAGACGAAGGTGATGAGGTCCTTCAGGCGCTGCTCGCGGCTGCGCGCCGGCACCGGCTCGTACTCCGTCGCCTGATGGATGTCGCCCGCGGCGGTCAGCACCTCGAACTCGCACTGCGGGAAGTGATTGTTGATGGCCTCGCCGCGGATGTGGTCGAACACGGCGTAACACAGGCCTTGGAACGGCGGCACGAAATCGGCCGAGGTCTCGGGCGCGACCGCGCCGAACGCCTCGCCGATGCGCGGATCGTTCACGATCAGCGGGTCCGGCGGCTGGCCGTCGGCGCCGAGGTAGATGCGAATCGGCCCGAACTGCTGCACGGCGACCGTCTGCGTGGTGTCGGTCAGCACGACGCCCGATGGCAGATCGCCGGAGACGAGGAGCTGGGTCAAGGCCGGGCCGTCCGGGTTGCCGTCCGAGATGTCGAACACCAGCTCGGCGTCGAGCCAGATGCGGGTCACCGCCGCGATCGGCCCCTCGCAGATGCCGCAGGCCCAGGTGAGCTGCATCGTGGTCGTCTTCACCTCCGGGCCGCCCTTGGATTCCGTTTGGCTCTTGAACACGGGCTCGTCGACCCACAGGTACTGGCCGCCTATGCGCACGGTCCCGTAGGGGATCGGGATGAAGCGCCCGGTCGCGGCCGAGGAGAGCCGCACGTCGTCGCGGCTCGGGCCCCCGGCGTCGACCTCGGTCGGGAAGAGGATGCCGCCGAGGATGGCGCCGCCGAGGAACCCGAGCTGCACGCCCAAGAGCACCCCGACGCCCGGGATGAGCCCGCCCGCTACTCCGCCGAGGGCCGCCCCGCCGGCCGCGATCGCCAATTGCATGTCAGATCACGCTGAGGAACTGGTAACCACCCATGAACGTCCGGCGTTCAAGGGGGGTGAGCAGTGTTTCGATCACCTTGCCATTTGCTCCCCGATCGCCGCTGGCCGCAGTGCCTCGTGGACTGCGTGCTTCGATCATCGTGCCCTCACCCGCGAGGATCGAGACGTGGTGATCGTGGCCGAAGCCGCCGAACCTGAGCACCAGGTCGCCGGCCTGGAGCCTGTCCCGGTCGATCCGCACCAGGACGCCCTCCTGGCAGAAGGTGTCGAGCTTGGCGCGCAGGAACCCGGGCGCACGCACCCGGGCGTAGGCGTGGCACTCCGGATCGTTCCACAGCTTCTCCCAGCCGGCCACCTTCAGGTCCCGGGCTACCATCAGCGGCAACCCGACGCAGTCGAGGCCCCTCGCGGAGCGCCCGCCCCAGCGGAATGGCCGGCCGACGTAGGCGCGCGCGGCGGCGATAACGTCAGAGCGGGTGGTCACTCGGCGCGCGGGGGCCACCGCCAAGTCGATCCGCTATAACCATCGCCCGCCGCGTCGGCGCGCGGAATCGATGTCAGCCAGATCGGCATGTCGTCGTTGTCCTGGAACACACGGGCGTTGATCATCGTCTCGGAATGCGCGGCCGAGACGATCGCGGGATGTTCGTCGGTGCGATTGATGACACGGGGCGCGCCCATGTCTCGCAACTGCACGAGCACGATTCGACCAATTGTCGGTGCCATATTTTCCTCCATCATGATGTCTGTTTCGGGATCTTGAACACTTCGTCGGTGTTCGGCGCGAAGATCGCGAAGCCGCCGAAGTTGTCGAGGTTGCGGAACTTGTCCTTGCAGGTCGCGAGCTGGCGGTCGCAACCGGCGATCAGCACCGCCTGGTCGCCCGCCGCGATCGCCAGCGGGAAGTTCAGCCAGCAGGTGACGAGCCGCTGCGGCGGCGAGCCGACGGGGCTCGGCGTCACATCGCTCTTCACGTGCCGCTCGATGCCGGCGTTGGCGCCGGTCGTGAAGAGGAGCCGCCCCCTCCGGTACCACTCGTCCGGCGCGTCGCCGGCGTAGCTGATCGTGAGCGTCTTCTGGTCGGAGGCCGAGACCACCGTCACGGCCTCGCGCAAGGCCTGGCGCGCCACCCACACCACGTTGTTGTCGTTTGTGGTGCCGCCGAGCGTGGTGTTCCAGCTCGGCTCGCTGCCCCCCGTGGTGCCCGCCGCCTGGGCCTCGAAGAAGCGCCCGTTCGGGAGGGTCGGCTGCACCGTGTTCACGGTCGGCGGGCTGGCCGCCTCGCTGCCGGTCGGCTTGGCGTTGCGGGTCATCCTGACGGCGACGGCGAGGCCGGCGCTCCACACCGGAGGGTCGAGCTGCACCCGGCAGCCGATGCGCGCGAACGGCGGCGGGATGTCGGCCGGCTGGCTGCCCAGCTGGTGGATGCAGTCGGCCATGTAGATATCGCCGAACTCGATCGCATTGTAGCGGTCGAGCAGCGACTTGAAGGTGACGGTGAGCTTGTCGTCCTCGACGTGGGTCTGCTCGAGCTCGCCGATCTCGATGTGGCACGCGCCGGCCGCCGGCTGGGTCCAGTCGACGATGAACAGCTTGACGAGGGCCGAATCGTAGATGCCGGCGAAGATCGTGGCCTCCGTCACGCCGGCGTCGTCGACGAAGCCGATCAGGTCCATGGAACCGACGCGGCCCGCCGAGCGGCTCTCCACCGCCGAGCGCCCGAATGCCGCTTCGGGCTCGTAGTCGATCGGCCCCGCGCCGTCGCCGAGATCCACCGGCAGGGGGCGGTCGTGCTCGGTGAAGCCGCGCACGATGCCGAGCCGGTCGGTCACCTGCAGGCAGAACGCGAGGGTCGTGTCGGCGTCGAGGTCCCACCCGGCGGGGATCGTGCGGGCCATTACTCGATCAGCCCGAGCTGCTCGGCCGGCGGGGGCGTCGCAACGAACAGGTCATGTTGCCGGTCGGCCTCGGCGATGCGACGGCAGGCGATGTCGAAGTAGCGCTCCTCGATCTCGATGCCGGCGAACCGCCGGCCGAGCCGCAGTGCCGCCACGCCCGTCGTGCCGGAGCCCATGAAAGGGTCGAGGATGAGCTCGGCGTCGGGCAGGAAGCCGAGGCACCACTTCATGACTGCGATCGGCTTCTGGGTCGGGTGCTGCTTGCCGTCCAGGAGCGCGGCGGCGCGGGGATAGGTGATCATGCGCGCGGCCTGTCGTTGGCTGCACCACGCCACCTCGAAGTCGGCCAAGCTGAAACCGCGCTGTCTCTTGTCCCAGATCAGCCAGCGCATGGTGGGTGGAAGCAGGTCTGTGAAGTAGTTCCCGCCCCAGATGATCTGCTCCCGGCTTTTCGCCAGCATCATCCTGAAGACGTCGGGCGTCGGCCGCTCGCGATCCCAGGCCGATCGTCCGTATCGGAATTTGTGGTCGACCGGGCGCTCATCGGCGCGGATGCCATAGGGCGGGTCGGTCACCACGGCGTCGACCCGGCCGAGGTGCGGCATGACCTCGAGGCAGTCGCCGAGATAGAGCGTGGCGCCGCCGATGACCTCGCGCCGCCGCCAAGGCAGCTGATCCCTCATCCCTGATCCCTGGTCATCAGACCCCTCGCGCCTCCTGCAGCCGGATGCCGGCGTAGCCGTAGGCCTCCTCCTGCAGGAGCTCCTCGAGGTCGTCGTTGGCGAAGTGGACGGGGCGGTAGAAGCTGCCGCCCCAGGTGAGCACCGCTTCCGGCGATCCCGACGGCGCGACCGAGAAGGTGACGAGCCCGCCGTTCTCGGTCACCGTGAAGCCCGAGCCCTGCAAGGCGCCGTCGATGCCGACCTTGAAGTTGGCGTCGTCGACCGGGTGGCGGATCCGCTCGTTCAGCGCCGCGCCCGCGCCTTTGGCGTAGTTCTTGTAGGTGTGGAACACCGTCGTCGAGCCGTCGCCCAGGTTCGTGATCGGGTCCAGGTTGGGGTTCATCAGCGGGGCGTCGGTGTGGCTCGTTCCCGCCACCTCGGCGTTGCGCATGTCGTTCGCCGCCGCCGTGTGCCAATCGGCCCAGTCGCGGGCGAGGAAGGTATCGAACGGCCCGCCGAGCGCGTGGAACGTCTCGAGGATGGCGTAGGCGTCGGCCGGCGATTGCAGATAATCGAGCACGAGGGTGCGCAGCGGCGAGGCCCACAGCTGGTTGGCGTGACGGAAGCCAGAGGCAGTGAACAGCTGCTGCACGCCGCGCCGCGCCGCCGTCGCCGACCCGAACCGCGCGCGCACCGGCATGATCACGTCGTTTCTGTGAGCCATTCAGCTCTCACCACAGAGGCACAGAGAAGATTTCCTGCTCTGTGCGCTCCGTGTCTCTGTGGTTCGACTTCCCGCTGGCCATCAGGAATCCCTCTTCTCAGCACGAGCCATGGCCTCGCGCGCCGCGCCGCGGACCTGCGCGAGGTTCCGCTGGATCTCGGCCACGCCGGTCGGGTTGTTGATGACGATCGTGACCGGTCGCGCGCCCATGCCGGCGCCGGCGAAGGCGCGCTCGTTCGGGACGATCGTGCCGCTCGCCGGCGACACGAACAGTTCCGGGCCCGCCTCGCCGACCACGAACGCGCGGCCCGCCTGGACCGGTCCGCCGTGCTGGCGGTGCGGCCCCGGCCCGAAGATGGCGAGCGCGTCGAGCGCGCTGCCCGCGCCGCTCGCCGCCGATCCGGCCGCCACCGTGGAGAGTGCCGCCGCCGCCGCCGTGGCGGAGGCCGTCAGGTTGCCGAGCGCCGTCGTCGCGGCCGTGGTCGCCGCCGTCTCGGTGATGGTCTCGGTCGCCGCCTTGATCGCCGCCGGCGCGAGGCTGCCCTCGAGCGAGCCGCCGGCCGCGCCGCTCGCTATGCCGAGCGCCTCAAGTGCGCCTCGTGCCTCCTCGCTCGCCGCCATGAAGGCCTCAGGGACGGGCGGCTTGGGCGGCGGCGGCGGAATCAGGCCCTCAACGGCACCCGAGCGGAACGGGGAGGTGAGGCTGGCGAACGCGCCGGAGACCAGGCCCTGCAGGCCCTCGCCGGCGGCGCGGCCCTGGGCGCCGAGCGTGAGCCCCTCGAACAGGGGCTCGGTGGCGAGCTTCCTGAGGCCGAGCCTGAGCAGGTCCTGCTCCAGGCCGGTCAGGATATCGCTCAGCTTCTCGCCGTTGATGATCGCGTCCTCGAACGCGCTCTCGAAGCTGAGGCCGAGGTCGCGCACCGCGTCGCTCAGCCGGTCGGTCTGCTCGGCCTCCCGGGCACGCAGCTCGACGATCTGGGCGAGGCCGCTCCTCAGGCGCTCCGCCTGGCGGACCTCGGTCTCCATCGAGGCGGCCGCCGCCTCGCCGAGGTCGCGCCGGATCTCGAGCAGGCGCGCCTGGACCCGGAACTCCTCGGTCTCCTGGCCGGCGAAGCGCAGGCGCAGGCGCAGATCCTCGACATCCTCGCCGAGCGCCGTCTCGCGCGCCTGGATCGCCTGCAGCTTCTCTTCCTCGAGCGCCTGCTGCTGGGTCGTCGCGATCGCCGCGAGGACCCGCGCGCGCTGCTCGTCGGTTAGGACGATGTTGCCTTCCCGCGCGGCGTTCTCGATGCCGAGGATGGCGGCCAGCTTCTCGCGCTCGCCGGCGACCGTGCCGGCGAGGCGCGCCTCCTGCTCGAGCCCCGCGATCGTCGCCTCGATCGCCTTGAGGGCCGCTTCCCGCTTCTTGGCCGCGTCGTCGTCCCCGCCGCCGCCCGTGCCGGTCTCGGCAGGCGGCGGCAGCTTCAGCCCGGTGAACGGCGACGGCCCGCGGGTCGGGATGGCGATGCCGCGGGCCTCCAGCTCGGCGCGCCGGCGACCCTCGCGGATCATCGCGAGGAAGGCGGCTTGCGTCTCGCCGCCCTTCGTGAGAGGGAACCGCGCGGCGGAGAGACCGAGCGAGCCGAGCAGGTCCTGGATGGGCGAGGCCGCCTGCGGCCGCGCGCGCAGCTCGTCGATGCGGCTCTGCAGCCGCGCCACCTCGTCGATGAAGGCGGAGGTCTCGTTGATCGCCTCGGTGAAGCCCTGGATCAGCGAGCGCAGCGGCCCGCCGGTGAGGCCGCCCATCGAGGTGCCGAGGTTGACGAAGGCGTTGCCGAGCTTGTCGAGATCGTCGCTCAAATTGTCGGTGCGGGTCGCCGCCTGGTCGTAGGCCTGATTGGTGCCGGTGATCGCCCCGCTCAGCGCCGCCGCCTTGTCGGCGGTCGCGACCATCTGCTTCGCCACCACCACGTTCTCCAGGCCGAAGCGCTTGGTGAAGTCGGCCGTCGTCTTCAGCTCGCCGCCGAGGTTGAGGAGCGCCTGGGTCAGGCCGACGACCTTGGGGTTGGTCGCGTCGCTGCCCTCCTGCATCTTGAGGAGGACGTTCCTCACCGAGGTGCCGATCTGCTCCAGCGGCGTGCCGAAGGTGGCGAGCGTCTGGACGGTCGCGGTGAACTGCTCGAAGCTGATGCCGGCGTCGTGGGCCACGGTGCCCGCCTTGGTCAGCGCCGTCGAGAACGGCCCGACCTCGACCGCGCCCTTCTGGGCGCCGGCGGCGAGCACGTTGATGAACCGCGCCGCCTGGTCGGCGCCCGCCTGGAACTGGTTCAAGGCCGTTGTGAGCGTGCCGGCCGCCGCCGGCAGCTCCTCGCCGGAGGCCTCCGACAGCGTGATCGCCGCCTCGGTCACCTGGTCGAGCGCCTTCACGTTCGCCAGCAGGTCCGGCTTGGCGCTGGCGATCAGCTTGAACGCCGTCAGGGTGTCGGCGGCCGACCGCGTCGTCTCGCGGCCGAGGCGTTTCGCCTGCGCCTCGAGGAAGGCGAGGTCCTTGCCGGTCGCGCCGGTGATCGCGCTGAGCCCCGCGAGCTCCTTCTCGAACTGCCGGGTCGAGCGGATGACGCCGCCGAAGATCGCGGCCGCCGAGAGCCCCGCCAGCAGCGGGTTCAGGCTCAAGAGCCGCCGCGACACGCCGCCGATGCCGCGGTCGAGGGTGCCGAAGGCGCGGTTCATGGTCGCGGCCGAGCTGCGCGTCCGGCGCTCGGCGCCGGCGAGGGTCGCCCGGAACGCCTTGTCGTCGAGGTCCATGAAGCCCCTGAGGGCCGGGACGGTGGTGACCATCAGCTTTTCTCTCGGCTCTTGAAGAAACTGCGGATCCTGGCGGAGACACGGCGGCCCTTGGGGTCGCCCCACCGCCGCTCGGCCTTCAGGAACGGCATGAAGTCCTCGGGCCCGCGGCCGCGCGCCTTACGGCCGCGGAGTAGGTTGTAGAACGTGCTGGCGACGATGCCCGCCCGGTAGTCGGCGCGCAGCTCGCCAAACGGCTCGAGCCGCGAGAACGCCATCCACTCCGCCAACTCCGCCGCGTCGATCGACCTCAGGAGCTCAGCTCTGGTTCGCCCGAGGGCGAGGGCGAGGCGGAACTGGAAGCGGCGCGCTGCATCGCGAGCCAGCTCTGCAATAAAAAATCCAGGTCCTTGGCGGTGAGGCGGTTGAGCCGCGCCGCGACCTCGTAGCAGCGGTCGAGGGCGGCGGAGGACTTGGCACCGAGCGCCGCGATGTCGTCCTCGCCGAAGATGCGGATCCCGTCCCGGTCGACCAGGCACAGCACCAGGAGGCGCGCGCGCGCGCCCTCGGGCTTGCCGCCGTTCTTGGCGGTCACCTCGCTCCACTCGTAGCGGTCCTTCTCGGCGCCGGTCATGGTGCGGACGTAGAGCTCGCAGACCTCAGGCAGGCCCCACTCGGGCACCTCGACCGGCTCGCGCGGCAGGTCGTCGGCGGCGAGGATCGCCGCCCTGAGCGCCGCGCCGGCGAGCGCGCCGTTGGGCTTCGCTTCGCCCGTGCCGCCAGGCCCACGACTCATGCCCAGGTGACCGGGCCGGAGATCTCGAGGGTGACGCTGAACGGCACCTTGTCGTCGACCGCCGCCGAGATCGAGAAGCTCAGCACGAAGGCCGCGAAGGTGAGCACCGTGGCCGGGCTATCGGTCAGCGTCAGCTTGAAGTTCCGGAGCGTCCGGTTGGTCCGGTCGGTCTTCAGGCCCGCCTGGGCGGTCGAGGACTTCACGTAGTTGCCGGAGAGGGTGAACTGGCCTTCGTCGGGCAGGCCGATCAGCTTGTCCTTGAAGGTCGACTGGAAGTGGGTCACGTCGATGACGGCCGCCTGGCCGCTCGGGCCGTCGAAGTCGGTCACCTCGCCGATGGTGGCGAACACCTCGGGCGAGGCGCCGTCGCCGCGCTGGAACAAGGTGCCTTCGGAATGGATCGCTAGGCTGGTCATTCACGGTCCTCCAAAAAAGAAGGCCGCCCGAACCGGGCGGCCCGCGGATTGAATCGAAGTGATCAATTGACCACAGAGACACCGAGGTGTTGGGGAACGGGAGAGCTCTGTGATCTCCCGTCTCTGTGGTGAATCTTATTTACTCGTCGTGCCAGACGACGAGGTCGAGGCTGCGCTGGGCGAGCCGGGTCTCCGGCACCGTCAGGTCGCGGTCGCCGTCGGCCATGACGCTCTTGAACGAGACGCCGGAGACCGTGCCGCGGAAGCCGTCGAGCGCCTCGCGGATCGCGTTCGCGATCGCCACCACCGAGAGCGCGCCGGCGTTGGCCGTCTTGGTATCGTAGCAGTCGAGCTGGAAGCGCGAGCGCACCAGCCGCGACCGGCCTTCCAGTGTCCGGTCGTGCACCGGGCCGACCAGGAAGTAGACGACGTAGGGCGTTGCGACGTTCTGCGGCGCCTCGCCGAGATAGATGCGGGTGCCGACCAGGTCGGTGACGGCGCTCTCGGCGGCGAGCTTGTCATAGAGCGCCTGGACGATATCGGTCATAACGCACCGGCGTAGGAATCAGTCACTTGTTTCACCACGGAGACGCAGAGGAGAAAATCCATATCTTCTGCGGCCTCTGTGCCTCGGTGGTTCGGCTGCCCTTCATCGGCGGCGTCCGAGCCCGCTCTTGGCGAACGATCCGGCGAGCTTCTGCGCCTCGCGGGTGAGGCCGCGCAGCAGCGCCGCGCCCATGGTGCGGACCGCCTCCTCGTTCTTCGCGTCCCACGCCGGGCGGAAGAACGGGCGCGGCGGAACCGCCTTCGCGTGCTTGGTGAACACGATGCTGCCGTCCTCGAGGTGCATCGGGATGGCCGAGCCCGCCGGCGCATCGAGCGCCTGCCGGCCGAACTCGGTGAACACCAGCCACCACCGCGCGCTTGAGACGCCGATCGCGACCGAGGCGATGGCGCCGGTGAGGCTGCGCCGCTGCCGCTTCACGATCACGTCCGCCCGGCCGCCGCCCTCGAGCTTGGCGATCGCCTCGCGGCGGATCACCTGCGCCCCGGCGTTGAGGGCGCCCGAGTAGACCCGCTTCTCCATGCGCGCCGGCAGCTGGCGCGCGACGCGCACGAACTCGGGCGCCACCACCATCTGCGCGCGCTTCGCCGCCATCGGATTCTCCTCGGCCGCCCCTCAATCGCCCCGCCTGGTGGCGAGCACGTCCCAGCCCTCGCGGCGGCCGAGCTCGGCGATTGACTGGATGTCGTAGACAACGCCGTCCTCGACCAGGCGCATCTCCGCGCTGAGCCCCGCGATCCAGCGCAGGCGGAACACCGTCGCGCCCTCGCGTTCCTCGCGACCGGCGCGGAACACCTCCATGCCGGTGCGGTCGAGGCGGCGCGCCCACACCGTCGCCCACGTCGTCCAGGTCTCGACCGGGTCCGGCGTGCCGGTGCTCAGGCTTCTCTGCTCGATCGTCACCTCCCGGTCCATGTCGCCGGCGTTGAGCAGGCCCATGCGCTGAATGTCCTCAGAACCTGTAGGCGATGAACGGCGCGGCGAGCGCCGCGTAGCCGAGCGGCAGGGTCATGTGCTCGCGGTCCACCGTGGCCTCGCGGTTGCGGAAGAGGTGGCCGACATCGAGCAGCAGCGCCGACCGCAAGGGTGCCGGCACGTCGCTGGCGGCGTCGCCGTAGCCGGCGACGAAGGTGATCTTGACGGCGTTGAACTGGTCGCGGGTCGCGGGCCAGGTCTCGCCGTAGGCCTCGGCGATGCGGCCCGGCGTGTGCTTGGTGTCGACCTGGTAGACGCTCGCTGCGAGGGTCTGCTCGACGCCGTCGCCGTCGAAATACTTGATCGAGGTGACCGACTGCAGCGCCGGCATCGGCACCCGGAAGACCGAGCGGAAGCGGTCGAGATACCACTCCCAGGTCTGGGTGACGAGCGCGCGCCCCAAGTATTTCTCCATGCGCCAGCGGGCGGCGATGATGTCGGCGTCGATCAGCGCGTCCTCGGTCGCCGAGGTCACCCGCAGGTGGTCCTTCGCCTCGGCGAGACCGAGCGGCTCGACCGCCGGCGGCGTCAGCGGCGCGTCTGGCAGGCCGGGGTACAATGACATCAGCTCGTCACTTTCCTGAACGCGTAGAACTCGCTCTGGCTCGCCGCCTCGACCGCGCCGTCGGCGTCGACGTGGACGAAGTGCCGCCCTTCCTTCGCGACCGGGTGGTCGTAGGTGTAGGTGCCGTTGACCGGCGAGGTAACGGCGTGGGTCATGTCGGCATCGGTCTTGGCGATCTCGACGCCGTCGGGCTCGCGGATGGTGAGCGCGATCGACGTCGGCTCCGCCGGGTCGCCGGCGATGTCGGTGAAGGTGAAGGTGAGGCGCTTCGAGCTCCCCACCGTGGCCGTGGCCGTGGTCATCCTGCCCTCATGGGTCGATCTCGACCGTGACGCCCGCCCCGCCCGCCGCCACCGCGACGCCCGCCCCGCCCGCCGCCACCGCGACGAGGCCGGGTACGCCAGCGGCGCCGAGCGAGTAGCCGAGGGTGACGACGAAGGCGACGGTCGTGGCGAAACCGCCCGCGGCCCCGTAGCCGAGGGTGACGACGTTCTTCACGGCCATGGATCAGACCCGGCTGGCGCTGGTCGGACTGGCGGCGGTGTCGTGGGTGATGCTGAAAGCGGCGCTGCCGTCCAGCTTCTTCACCGCCTTGGTCGCGCCGGTAATGGCGAAGTGCATGACCGCCTGGTGGATCGCCATGAGGCATTCGGCGTAGGTCGGCGCGACGCCGTTGGCGGCGTAGCTCTCGGTGATCTGGGTGGTGAGCGCGGCGCGCGCCTGGGCCAGCACGTCGGCGGCGCTCACGTCGTTCAAGGCCGCGATCAACGCGGGCAGCGTGGTCCCGGTATCTTCGAGGATCGCCGCGACCTCTGTGTCGATGAAGGCGGCGATCGCGACCAAGTCCGCCGCGAGCGACGCGCCCGCGGGCGTGCCGAGGACGCCGGGGATCGTCGTGCCGGTGTCGATCAGAATCGCATCGGCGACGCCGTCGACCACATCGAGGCTCGCCTGGCTGGCGCGCGCATCGAGAATGAGATCCAGCCTGCCGCCATCAACCCAGTCCCCCTGGAGCTCGTTGGTGTCGGCGAGTATCAGGGCCGTGTCGGCCTTGATCGCGCCGAGCCCATCAGTGCCGTTGGCGAGATCCACCGCTGCCGCGCTGCGCCCGAGCGTGAACTCGGCGACCACCTCGCCGACGACGGAGACGCTATCGACGGTGCCCGTCGTGATAACGAGGCTATAATCCTTGCCGGTCTCGAAGCCGTTCGCGCCGCTCGCAACGATGGTCAGAAGATTCAAGCCCGTCACGCCGTCGTGGTCGACGCCCAGCGTGATACCGGCCGTGATCTGCGTCAGGCTGTCGTCTTCATAGGCCGAGACAACCGGGGTGCCAGCAAGAGTGAAAGGTGTGCCCGTAGAAAACTGCCGTGTCGTGAACATCAGGTGGATCGTGTCGCCAACGGTGTAGTCTGTCATGCGGCGAGGCCCCCTCTGCCAGCAAGCCTTATTCCGCCACCGGCAGCAGCGGCCTGCACCGCCCCCTTATCGAGATTCGCGCCAGACGGATAAGCCCCGCCGATCACATTCCCGGTATCTACCGGCGCGAAATAGGTGAACCTGTTGGCGAAGGTATCGGCACCGGACTTGGCGAAGGGGGATGCGCCAAGTTCTTCGTTATCCCCGATGCTGATCGCGTCATTCAATGTGTAATGAGTGGTGTTGTTATAAAGTGCGTTGTTACCAACCAGCAGTATGTCGGTGCCAACATCAATTTGCATGCCGTCGCCACCTGCGCCGCTAAACCCTTCTATAAGATTGTTGAGAAATGCACTGGGTTGCGATAAAACACCAGTTACTCCCCAGATACCAATATTTGTTCCAGCGGCAGCATTGAATATACTGTTTCCGATGACAATACCGGCAGCAACTATACCGTATCCTGTTGTGCTGTTAAGACTTATGATGTTACGTGCAATATAACTTGAGTCAGAAAAGGAGTTAATTGCTCTGGTGAATTTATTCGTTTCATCCTTAAAATAATTATTGACGATTCCAGCAAATTTGCCAGAGTCAACTCCAAAGCCACCAATATTATGAAAATGGTTGCCAATAATTAGCATAGAATTGCCGGGGTCAATACCGTTCCCCATGGTATTATCCAATTCGCAACCTTCAACAATTCCAAAATCTATACCATCAAGAATATCTGCCGCGCCGCAATTGTGTAGATGTAGATCTCGGTAAACAATATAATTCAATACTGAAGTGCTGATAGAGACTGAGCCGCCTCCACTGATGCCACCCTGACCGCCATCGCCAGCAGCAGACGTATAGCCCTGGAAGATCAGTGGTGCACCTGCCGCAGGAGTGCCATAACTGGTAAGATCAATGGCCGCCCCCATGATCTCATCGGTGCCGGCCTTGATATTGAAGCGGTCGCCATTCGTGGCGTCACGAGTTACGCTGTTGAGGGCGAATTGCAAATCGCCGAATGGATCGCCTATCGTGCCCGCACCGCTATCGCCCGCGATAGACGGATCGACATATGTTTCTGTCGGGGCCGCCATTCAGAGCTACCCAAGAAGTGCGTTGATGCCTGCCGCTTTGGATGCCGCCGCGCGGAATGAGGCGTTGTCGTTGGTCGTTCGAATCCCGTTGATGAGATTGAACAGATCCACAACTTCTGTTCGCGTCAGATCGTCCGCGCCGGCCAGACCGCTGGTGTTCGGTATCGTCTGCCCAATATCAATGGACAGGACCAGATTTACAGCATTGGAATCATCGGCAATGGCCTTCAGGTGGTTGAACACCTTGGCGATCTCGCCCGCACCGGCACGAACGAGATTCACCGTGTTCTGAACGACCGCCTTGTCGGAAGCGGATAACGAGTCATAGGTTGCCATATCTTACCTCATTGAATCGTCACGGACGTGGTGACGCCGTTCTGGGTTGCTCCGGCCGTCTCGGCCATCACTTCAGTCCTTTCCCGATGTGATCCCAGGCGGTGCCGTCGCGCAGCTCCTCCGCCGTCCACTGGCAGTAGGCGAGGCGCTCGAGCCAGCGCAGCCGCGCGCCCGAGTCGACCGGCTCGAACGGCGGCGCGCTGGGCACCAGGCCCCACACCATGGAGCCCGGGTCCGCCGCGATCGTCGGCACCCCGGCCAGCACCGCGTCGACGCCGGCGTTGGAGTTGAACGTGACGACGCCGCCGGCGAGCGCCAGCGCCTCGTCGAGCGAGCCGGCGATCTCCTCCATGCCGTGATTCTGGCTGCCGCCGAACGGGTGCGGGCGGAAGTAAACCGGCCGCCCGGTCGCCTCCTTCACGAGCGCATAGGTGCGCCGGTACCAGGTCGCCGGATCGACGCCGTGCCACGCCTGGTCGCCCGCCACCTGGCCCATGATGACGACCGTGCCGGCCCCGAACGCGCGGCACGGCTGCAGCAGGCGGCACCAGCGCGCCGCCCGGTCGCCCGGCGAGTCCGCGTTATGGAACTCCGCGCGGCCGTTGAGGCCGTTCCAGCCGGCCGAGGCCCACCCGGTCAGGCGGTCGCCGAGGTAGCCGGCCTCGAGGATCAGCCGCGGCATGGGCGCGACGATCCTGGTCGCAGTCCGCCACCCCCAATGGCAGGCGAAGTCGCAGCCTGGCCATTGGCCCGGCTCGACCCATGCGCTCGCGATCCCGTGGCGGCCGAGGCCTTCGGCGAGAGCGCCCAGCCAGCGGCGGTGGTGCGGCTTGTGCGGATCGGCGACGAGCGCCGCTTTCACTTCGTCACCCGCCAGGTCTCGCTGATGTTCTGCCCCTTGGCAAGCCAGGCCACCTCGCCCGTGAACCATGTCTTGAAGAGCGCGTCCCACTCCTCGTAGGGCCGGCGGTTGACGTGCAGCTCCTGGCCGATATGGCTGCGGCTCTCGCGGTTGTTCGCGGTGATCAGGATCGCGTGCGCCGCCACCCGGTCGAGCTCGCGGCAGACCTTCTCGTCGTCGCCGGGCAGCAGGTGCTCGATCACGTCGAACAGGCTGACGATCTCGAAGGCGCCGGCGAAGAACGGAAGATCCCACGCCGCGGCGCAGATCACGTTCCGGCGCTGCAGCAGGGCCGGCACCACCTCGACGCCGATCACCTCGCGGAACCCGATCGCGCCGGCATAGTCGAGCATCTCGCCGCGGCCGCAGCCGACATCGAGATAGGAGCCGCGCCACGGCAGCGCCGAGAGGTCGCGCTGCGCCTGCGCCTTCCTCGCCTCGCCCATCGCGTAGCGCGGCGACTTGTAGGCCTCGCCGTACTTCGCGACTTCGGCGGCCTGTTCCGAAGAAAACATCAGGCGTCCTCGACGGGATCGTCGCCCGGCAGCGCCCAAGCATCCTCCGCACGCTCGATGGGATCCTCGCGCCGCGAGTCCTGATCCCTAACGCCCGATACCTGGACCGCCTCGCCGCTCTTCACCTTTTCCTCGGCGAGCGGGCCCTTGATCGCCTCGCCGACGCGGAACTTTCGCGGGTGGACCTCGTAGTCGGCCTTGCCGGTGAACGCCTTGATCACTCTGGCTCGCATTGACAGATCCTCATCGTTCACCACAGAGGCACGAGAGGCGAGATTTTCTCTCTCTCGAACTCTGTGGCTCTGTGGTCTACCGACCGGCCTTGGTAAGCTCTTCGCCGATCTCGCCCCGCCCGAACGCATCGATCGCCGAGCCCGGTGTGCAGTTCACCACCTCGACTCCCGGCCAGTGCTCGCGGATGTCGACCGCGGCGCGCTCGAACGACTTCGCCCGCTCGCCGAACTCGGTGTTGTTCAAGGGCGGCGGGTGATCGCCGAACCAGTGGCCCTTGGAATAGTCGTAGCCGACCAGCAGGATCCGCCGCGCCCCCAGGTGAAGGGCCAGGTTGAGCGCCTGGTAGCCGGAGGTTCCGCCCTGGTGCACGACGGCCGGGTCGCGGCTCATGCCAGGGGGGTTCTCTGACTTGACGAAGCGCAAGGCCCAGCGCGCGGCCGCGCCGGCATCCTGGGTCCACTTGGCGCCGGGGAACCCCGGCACGCCCTGGTGCGCGTCCCACCATTTGCCGTCGCAGGCATAGAGCAGGTCGGCCCACGGCACCGCCCGCCACGAATCGTTCACCGCCAGCACCCGCGCCCGCCCGCAGGTGGCGCACGCCTGCACCGGCGTCAGGCTCGGCCCCGAGCCGACCAGGACCGCCGTCTCGCCGGCCCAGTCCGGCGTCACTCTGTAGGGTTTACCGTGTCGTCCGCGCCCGCGCCGTCGGGATCGGCGTTATCGGCGTCGTCCTTGCGGCCCTTTGCGCCCTTTGCGCGCTTCGCCGGCTTCTCGGCCTTGAGCGCGCCCCAGGCGTTCTGCAGCGCGACCTCGCAGCCGCGCTTGGAGATGGTGCCGGCTTTGGGGTCGCCGGCCGCGTCGACCACCCGGTAGGAGCCCGGCGGGTAGTCTTGGCCATAGATGCCGTCGGCATGGGCGAAGCCCCGCGTAACGGTGAGTGTCGGTGCCATGGATCTTCCTCCAAGAAAGCGGGCCGGCCGCCCGGAAAGGCGGCCGGCCCAAGGCCCGCTGCAAAGTCGGGCAGGCGGGAAGGTTGTTTGCGCTCGGACGCGATCAGCCGTCGTCGGCCGGGGCCAGCGCGGGCAGGCCGAGGGTGAAGATGACCGCGATCGGCGTCGCGCCCGGCGTGTTGGCGGCCGTGGCAACCACCCGCAGGAACTCCTTCGCGCCGATGTAGCCGATGGTGTAGATCGAATCGTCCTCGGCCGCAGCGTCGATGGTGGCGTAGACACCGGCGGTGATCGAGCCATCGTTCTTGCCGTTCGCCAGGATCACGTCGGCCGCCGCGACCGCGGCGTATCCGGAGCTGGCCGCGGCCGAGTGTTCGAGCTTCAGGGTCCAGCTCGGCTGCGGCGAGTTGGCGATGTTGGTGACAGCGCCGATCGCCGCCTGGATCAGCACGCTGCCGAAGCCCTTGCGGGAAATCCCGGTCGAGGGCGTTTCGGTCGCCGTGACGGTCTTGGTCCAGTGGTAGACCGTCTTGACGTTCGAGATCAGGTCTCTGAGGGACATGGTTCAAAACTCCCGAGTGAAGAGAGCGGGGGGCCGCTCGGATTGTGAGGTGTCGCCGTCGCACTCAGCTCGCGGCGAACTTCATCAGCTTGATGGCGTCGAAGTTGCGCACGTCGCCGCCGGTCCGCTTGCGGATGTAGAACCCGACGAACGGCTTGTTGGTGTAGGGATCGACCAGCAGGGTGAAGCCGAGCCGGTCGACGATGAAGTAGCCGCGGCGGAAGTTGGCGAAGGCGATCGAGTAGCTGTCGGACGCGACGTCCGGCATGTCCTCGAAATTGATGATCGGGAAGCCCAGGAGGTTGAACCCGGTCACGTCGTCGCGCAGGTCGCCGAAGCCGACCAGGTAGCGGCCGTCGGCGTCCTTCAGTTTCCGCACCGTCGCTTCGGTGGTGCGGTTCATCGCCCAGGTCGCGCCCTGCCGGTACATCGGATTGAGCGCGGCCACCATGTCGATCAGCGCGTTGGGATCGCTCGCCACGCTGCCCGACACGGTCGGGAACGCCCCGGCCGCGCCGCTGGCGATGTACTGCAGCAGACCCCAGGCGCGCGAGGCGTCCTTGGTGGTGACGGCCGTGCCCTTGTAATCGAGGAAGCCCCGCGGCTGCTCGACGCCGGTGCCGGAGACGAAGGCGAGGTTCTCGTCGCGCGACATCTGATCCGTGGTCTCCTCGGTCAGCATGTCCTGCACGTCGATCACCGCGTCCTCGAGCATCTCCTGGGTGACCTCGGGATAGGCGTACTGCTCGTGAGCCTCGATCCGCTGCTTGCCGCCGGTCGCCGTGTCGGTGGCGGGCCGGGCCTGCTTCTCGGTGACCCAGCCGCCCGAGATGCCCTTGTTCACCCGGAACGGCGCCTCCCAGGCGTTGGTGCCGATCTGGATGATGCGCGCGACCTGGCGCATCGGCGAGGTGTCGTGGACGCGGCGCTCGATCTCGCTGGCCATCGTCGGCGGCACGAACCAGCCGCCGGACGGGTCGACGCCGACTTCGAGCGCGGCGCGGATGTCGGAGCTCAGGCCGCCGGTGCGGAACTCGACCCGGATCGCGGCCTCGATCGCATCGCAGTAGGCGAGATAGCCCTCGACATCGAGGTTCGGGTCATTCGGGCGGATCCGCTGCCGCTTCGCCATCAGGTGGAGACGGGCGGCGGCCTGGCGGGTGTCCAGATTGGGCTCAGCCAGCGGGCCGCCGAGACCGCGGCGGTTGACCTCCGCCGCGGCCTTCACCGCCTCATCGCACTTCGCCTTCAGGTCTTCGATCACTGTGTCGATGGTCGCGAGCTTGGCCTTGGTCTCGCCCAGCGCCTCGCCGTGGACCTTCACTTCGGCGAGCGCCTGGTCGTTCGTCTTCTTGTGGGCCTCGAAGGCTTCGCCCAGCTCGCGGACGAGAGTGGCTGTGTCTTTGGGCATGAATCACTCCTCCAGAGAAAAGGCCCGCCGAAGCGGGCCCGTTGTCGGATGGGAATGCGGTTTGGTCATGCGGCCCGGAACACCTCCAGGGCCAGCTCGAGCTCGCTCCGCAATCTCTCGTCCTCAGCGTCGCGCCGGGACGGGTGCGCAGCGTCGCGCCGCGCCAAGGTGTGGAAGCCGTCCGCCGCAGCGATCCGCGCTTCGTGTTTCGAGAAGCCGGCGGCCCTGAGGCCCTTCTCGGTCTGCTGCTTGAGCATGGCCGGCACGTTGTCGAACACCGAGAGGTCGAAAAGCGCACGGGCCTCGACCGCCTCGACCGTCGCGTCGGCGAAGCCCTTCGCGACTGCATCGTCGGAATCGAGCCAGGTTTCGTCGTCCATCATGCGCCGCAGCTCCTCGAGCGCCTGGCCGGTGCGCCCGGCGTAGGTGCGCGCGAGCGCGCCGTCGATCTTGGCGAGCACCTCGGCGAAGGCGCGCAGGTCGTTCTCGTCGCCGATGACGATGCCCCAGGCGTTGTGGATCATCATGAAGGCGTTCTCGGCCATCATGATCCGGTCGCCGGCCATGGCGATGAGGCTGGCGGCGCTCGCGGCGATGCCGCGCACCTCGACCTCGACCGTCGCCGCGTGGCGCACCAGGTCGTTGTAGATCGTGAGCCCGTCGAACACGTCGCCGCCGGGGGAGTTGATGAGGAGGCGGATGCGCGGCGTGGTGACCGCCAGCAGGCGGTCGTGGAACGCCTCGGCGCTGATCCCGAAGAATCCGATCTCGTCGTAGATCGCGATCTCGGTGACCCCGTCCTGGGCGAGGATCTCGAAGCGGTTGTCGATCGAACGGTTGAACAGGCGCCGCCGCGCGCTCTTCATCCCGGCGGGGATCTCGATAGGCGTCATGGTCAGCCTCGTCACATGTCGGTGCGCCCGCCCTCGGGCGCGTCCGGATCCGCCATGTCGGCGGCGGTGATGTTGGGGTTCTTGAACTCGTCGCCGCCGTCCCGTGGCGGCATGTCCTCTTTCTCGCGGACCTCGTTGGGCGACAGCCAGGTCGCCGCGATGCCCTTGGTGTAGAAGTCCGCGCGCGCCTTGGAATCGCCGCGCAGCAAGCCGCGCGGGTCGAGCTTGACGAACAGGCCGGCGGCGCGCTCGGCATCGCTGAGCAGCTGCGTGCCGATCGCCTGCTCCCAGCGCCGCAGCCACGGCATCAACGCATAGTCGACGAACTGCCGCGCCAGGTGCTCGATGTTCGAGAAGGTCGCCTTCTCGAGATCGCCGATCATGTGCGGCGGCACCCGCCAGATGGCGGCGAGGACCGAGCGTTGCAGCGTGCGGCTCTCGATCAGCTGCGCCGCCTCCGCCGTCATCGAGCCCTCCTTGAACTTCATCCCCTCTTCGAACACGGCCGTCTTGTAGGCGTTGTCCGCACCGCCGAATATCCGCTCGAAGGCCTCGCGCAGGCGTTCGGTCCCCTCGGGCCCGATGACGCCCGGGTGCTCGAGCCAGCCCGAGAGCCGCGCCCCGTTGGCGAACAGCTTGCTCGCGTGCTTGTCCTGGGCGAGTGCCAAGCCGATCGCGTGACGCATCTGCTTGACCACGTGATTGCCGGCGACCCCGTTGTCGCTCGGGCCCCGCAGATGGAAGATCTCTCGGGACGTGAGATCCCTGGTGCCGCCGCCGGGCGTGGTGACCGTGTAGCGGATGCGGAAATTGTCGTCCTGCTTCACCGTGACCTTGTCCGCGACGAGCCGGTCGAGGGACCGCAGGCGGTCTGCAACGAGGTTCTTGAAGGCGTAGAAGTTGCCCCTCAGAGCCACGTCGCGGGTGCCCTGCTCGAAGAACTCGAACGGCGTTTGCCACTCGTTGGGCTTGCCGCGACTGCCGAGCAGCGCGTTCACGTCGTGCTCGGGGCGCTCCTCGATCTGGCGGTCGCCGAGGTTCTGGAACACCCGGAACGGCAGCTGCGCGACGCTCTCGCCCATGACCTGGACGGCAGCCGCGACCGGCGGGCACTCGAGCGCGCGCTTGACGTTTACCGTCTCGCCGCTCGCTGCCGGCCCGCCCATGGCGAGGTCGATCAGCTCGCGGAGATCCTCGACCTCGGTCAGCTCGGCCGCGATACGCGCCGGCCGGCGCTGCTCCAACCGGTCAAGAAGGCCCATTTCGCACCGCCAGCCAGAACAGCAGGACACCCGGAATAATCAGCGCGGACGGCCACCATACCGCCGCGAGGCCACCTGCCATGAGCATGAGACCGCCCAGCGCGAAGCCGTCGCGCAGATCGAACAGCTCGCGCCGAGCGGGCGGTCGCCGCGCCTGATCGTCCGCACCCTCCTCGGGCACCGGCGACGCTTCGCTCACACCATCACCAGGCCGCGCTCGCGGTAGACGCTTTTCGTCGCCGCCGGCGCCCGGCTCATCAGCACGAAGGCGTTCATGGCTGCGATCAGCGGGTCGATCTTCGCCCGGCCGGCGGCCTGCTTCGTGATCATGACGGCCGAGCCGCGCAGCTCGGTCTTGGCGTTGCCGACGCACCAGCGCATGAGCGCCTGGCCGCCGTGCCACAGCGTCCCGTCCTTCAGCTTGCGCTCTATGCCGAGCACCGCGCTGTTGAGCCGGTAGCCCTGGGGGACCGCGCATAGCGGGCCCTTGTTCTCCTCGCTCCCGAGCCCGCAGGCGTCGAGCGCGTCGACGATGGCAGCGACCCCGACCGGATCGAGCCCGACCCCGTGGCGCTCGGGCAGCAGCCCGGCCTCGGCGACCCGGGCGACGATCGCCGCCACCTCCTCGACGTCCTGGGTCGGGCGCTGGCACAGCACCAGGTCGCCGTCCGCTTCGAAGTCGCGCAGGCGCTGGGCGATGTTGCCGCGGCGCTCGATCACGTCGGGGTGCGCCCAGGCGCGGGTCCACAGCAGCCAGTCCTGGGTGGTCTTGCAGCGACCGAGCACGGCCAATCCCAGGAGGTCGTCGAGGCCGCCGCCGTCGATGCCGACGGTCGCCACCTCCGAGCGCTCCAGCAGCTCGTCGAGGGTGAGGCTCTCGTCGGCCGCCTGCTGCCAGTAGTCGGCGCCGCGCCAGCCGCCGATCGCCACGCCGATCTGCACGTTGAGGTGCTGCGAGGCCCAGCCGCGCCAGTGCGCCTCGCCCTTCTCGTGGGCCTGCCGCCAGCCCGCGACCAGGTCCTCGAGCGCGAGCGAGCGACCCAGGTTCGGGTTGACCAGCGGCCAGTTGCGCGGGTCCTCCCACGGCCGGTCGGGCGCGGTCTGCATCGTCGCGGGGAATTCGTAGAGCACCGGCAGCATGCGCGCGCCGACTGTGATCCGGCCGTCGCGCACACCGCGCGCGTAGTCGAGCTCGTCCTTGAAGACGCCCGCCGGCGGGTCGTCGCTCTGGGTGGTGATGAACACCAGCATGCTCTCCGGGTTCGGCATCAGGCCGCCGCGGATCTGGCGCAGCACCTTCGCGGCGTAGTGGATCGTGTCCATGACGTGGAGCTCGTCGATCAGCACGAACACCGGCTTCGAGCCGGTGATCACCTTCATGTCGAAGGTCTTGATCTTGAGCCGCGCCTTGTTGGTGCGGTCGACGATGGTCTTCACGTGGTCGCGGATCTGGAACCGCTTCTGCAGGTAGCCCTCCGGGTCGGAGGCGATCGTGCCGGCGGCCTGCTCGAAGGCGGTGTCTGAGACGATCTGCGTCGGGCCGATGAACAGCAGCTCGGCGTAGGGCCGCCGGTTCATCAGCATGGCGGTGAGCGCTACGTGGGCGCCGCCCGTCGTCTTGTTGTTCTTCTTCGGCACCAGCAGGAACAGCTCGGGCACCATGCGGCGCCCGGTCGCCCGGTCGAGCGAGCCGAAGCCGGCGCGCACGATGTCGCGGAACCACTCGCCGGCGGCCTCCCTGTTCGCCGGCTGGCCGGGCACGTCGGGCAGGCGCAGCCGGTTGAAGATCTGGACCGCGCGCTCGGCCTCGTCGCGGTCGAGCGGCAGGTCCGGCACCAGCGAGCGCCCGGCGGCGAGGCGCTCGAACCAGTCCGGACAGGCGAAGCTCCAGCCGCCGGATCCAGCGGCCGCGGCCGGCGCTACGGCGCGGTCGGCGCTCAAGCCGGTCGTCAGTGCAGCAGCGGGCCCCATCCGGACTCCTCGTGGGCGGTCTGGGCGGTGCGGTCGGCCGCCTCCTTCTTGCCGAGCTTCTCGGGTTTCGCCTCGGGCTCGCGCGCCGGCGGGACCACCAGGTCCAGCTTCTCGAAGCGCTGGAACAAGAGCTTCAGCGCGCCGACGTTACCGGCCTGGGCGAGCTCCCAGTTGCGCATGAAGAGCTCGGCCTCGAGCGCGGGACGCGCCTCGGCGCGTTGGCGCAGCTCGACGAAATAATGCTTTGTGAGCGTCTCCTTGGTAATCCGGAGCGCCCGGGCGATGTAGACCTTGGTGCGGCCCTCGGCCAGCAGCAGGCGGACCTTCACCCGGTTGCGCGCCGTCGGGATATGCGGAGGGCGACCGCGGGAAGCCCAGTTTTCCGGGATCGGATCGCCCAGCAGGTCGAACGGCGCCCAGCGCGCCAGCGATTCCCGTCCGGCTCCCTCCTGCGGCCCGGCGACGGGCTTTGATGCGGCCTTCGATCGGGCCTGAGATTTCCGAGCCATCGAAAAAAAACCTCTGCGTGCG
>Ga0214471_10000380_pt1 | contig 39200 bp, 43 predicted proteins | sample RVTome_5_FD_207665 | JGI IMG/M metagenome (GOLD analysis project Ga0214471, IMG submission 207665) | Soil microbial communities from uranium-contaminated site in the Upper Colorado River Basin, Wyoming, United States - RVT142D155 | ecosystem: Environmental > Terrestrial > Soil > Contaminated >... | reverse complement strand
GGCAGCGGGCAGAACAGCTCCGTGACGGCCTTCACGGCCTCGATGGTCCCGAACACGTCCATGCGACCGAACTTGGCGCCCACCTCGGGCAGATCCACGTACACGACGTCGCCCAGTTCGCCCTGTGCGTAGTCGGTGATCCCGACCTGCACGACCTCGGCGTCGTCGGTGAGTTTCACGTATTCGTGTTCTTCGGTGTAATGCAGATCGGTGGGAATCTTGGACATGCACACACTCCGGCTGCTAAGGAAGGTTCGACAGCCGCGGGTAGGTTACGCGGGTGGTTCTGCCAAGTCAAGCAGCCGTTGCCAGGCCTCCGCGGCGGCCGTGCGCAGCGCTTCCGGCGACCCCGCATTGTCAATCACGACGTGGCTGCGCGCGCGTTTCGGGCCGCTCGGCAGCTGGGCGGCCATCAGCCGGTCGGCCTCGTCCGGTAGGAGGCCGCGCCCGCGGATCAGCCGTTCGCGGCGGACGTCGTCCGGCGCGTCCACCAGCACGATCACGTCGAAGGCCGCCGGGTCCAGCGCCTCGAACAGCAGCGGGATGTCGTTCACGACCATCCGCTCGCCGCGCGCCGCCGCCTCCGCCAGGAGGGCCGTCCGCCGGTCCTGCACGGCGGGATGCACGATGGCGTTCAGGTCGGCGCGCGCGCCGGCGTCGGCGAACACGATGCGGCGCAGCGCCGCGCGGTCCAGCGTGCCGTCGTCGCGGATCACGGCCGGGCCGAAGCGTTCCCGGATCCGCGCGAGGACGGGGCTGCCGGGCGCCTGCACCTCGCGGACCAGCGCGTCGGCGTCAATCACCGTGCCGCCCCACGCGCGCCACCACCCGGCCACGGTGGTCTTGCCGGCGGCGACGTTCCCGGTCAGCGCAACGGAGAGCATTGGCGACTCACCAGAGCCGGCCCTGATCGGCGTCGGCGCGCGGCACCTCGTGGCAGTGCCGGCAGCGGGCCTCGTACGACTCGCTGCCACCGACCAGAATGGTCGGCGATTCGTACACGGCGGGCCGGCCGTTCACGAGGCGCTGGTTGCGGCAGGCCGGCTCGCCGCACACGACGCAGATCGCGTGCAGCTTGTCCACCACTTCCGCGACGGCCATGAGCTGGGGCATGGCGCCGAACGGCTCGCCCCGGAAGTCGGTGTCGGTGCCGGCGAGAATCACACGAACGCCGCGGGCGGCCAGCGCGGTGGCCACCTCCACGACCCCCTCGTCCAGGAACTGGGCCTCGTCAATGGCCACCACCTCGGCATCCGGCCGGACCCGGCTCATGATCTCGCCCGCCGCGTCCACCGGCACGGCGTCGGCCATGACGCCGTCGTGGGTCGCGATCCGGTGCACGCCGGCGTAGCGGTCGTCCAGATGGGACTTGAACACCTGCACGCGCTTGCGGGCGATCACCGCCCGGCGGACGCGGCGCAGCAGCTCCTCGCTCTTGCCGCTGAACATCACGCCGCTGATGACTTCGATCCATCCGGGGTGGGAGCTGTGGTGGGTGCGCGTCATCGGTCGGGGTCGGGAGCGCCCTACGTTACCCGCGCGGCCGGACCGGCACAAGCGGGTTGGCGGTTCGGCGCCGCCGGGAGATATTGCCAGCACACTGCACGGGAGGTGCTCATGAACAAGGGACAGCTGATTGACGAGGTGGCGCGGCACACCGACCTGGCCAAGCCGGACGCGACGCGCGTCGTGGAGGCGCTGTTCGGGCCGGAGGGCATCATTGCGCGCGAGCTGCGCTCGGGCGAAAAAGTCCAGGTGACGGGGTTCGGGACGTTCCTGGCCCGGCGGCGCGCGGCGCGGCAGGGACGGGATCCGCGGACGGGCGATCCGGTGGCCATCGCGGCCGCGGTGGTGCCGGCCTTCAAGCCGGGCCAGCAGCTCCGCGACGCCCTCAACACGGGCCGCTGATCAGCGGCGCTCCGGCCGCGCGCTGACGCGCTTGCCCCTGAGGCTGACGCCGGTGAGTCCGCGCTGGGCCCGCTCGGCTTCGTCGGCGCGGATCTCGATGAGGGTGAAGCCGTCCCGCAGGTCGATCTTCCCGATCGCGTTGCGGGGCAGGCCGGCTTCGTTCACCAGCGCGCCGACGAGATCGCCGGCGCGCACGCCGTCGCGCCGGCCGGCCGTGACGACGAGGCGGGCCCATCCGGCCGTCTCGGGCGCGGGCGCGGGCGCGGCCGGCGTCGCGATCAGGGCCAGCGCGGCCGCGGCGACGAGCGTGGGGTCGTACTCGTCGAACAGGGCCCCGAGCGTGTGCAGCTCCCCGTCGAGGCGCCCTTCGGCCAATCGCTCGCGCAGACGCCGCCGTACGCCCGCCGCGCGGTCCAGCGCCACGTCCGCCGCCGCCACCACCCGCAGCGTCCGCGCCGTCGCCGACAGCCGCTCCAGGTAGCCCACCTGTGACGCGCGCACCAGGACCACGACGTCCCGCGCGGCCGCGCTCAGCGCCGCGAGCGCGTCGGCGGACGGCAGGTCGCCGGCCACGATCAGCGGCACGGCTTCGTCGGGGATGACGTGCACCACCCGAACGGCGGGATCGCGCGCCACGGCCGTCCAGCGGGAACCACGCGCGGCCAGGGGCTCCCACACGACCGCGGTGGCGGGGTTGAGGACGTCCAGCGCGGCGCGCGTCACCTGGGCCCGCCGGTCGCCGTCCGTTCCGATCCAGCGCAGCGGCACGGCCGGTGCCCCCTCGGGAAGCCGCGCCGCGGCCACCACGGGCGCGCGATGCGCGATCCGCGCCAGCAGATCGGCCATGTCGGGCGGCCGCTCGTCGGCGGTCGCGATCAGGCGCTGCGCGTCCGGCGTCTCCGCCAGGATGGCGTCGAGGGCCTCGCCCTGGCCGAGTGCGTGCATGCCCTCCGGCCAGGCGATCACCAGCGTGCGCACCTGGGAGAGCCGCAGCACGGACTGCCGGGCAAGCGCCAGGGCGTCCGGGGGCGTGAGGACGAGGGTGCGAATGCTGCCCGCCGCGAGGAAGCGGGCGGTCCGGGCCAGGCCCGTGAGGCCGTGCACCGGACGGAGGGCGTCGAGGCTGTCGAGCGCGCCGGCCACGTCGCCGACGTCCGCCGGCTCGGGGACCAGCACCACCGTGCCCAGGCCCGCCTCCGCGGCGGGCGCCACGCGCTCGCCCAGCGGGACCAGCGCCCATCCGGCGGGCGGGCACACGTAGATCAGCGGTTTGCCGGCGTCGAGCGCGGCGCGATGCGCGGCGTCGAAGGTCGGCGCGAATTCCCAGGACACGACAGCCTCGGTTGTCAAAGAAACAGTGCTGCGGATCGTACCGCCGGGAGGGACGGGGCGCAACCGGTGGTGCAGGGTGCAGCGGGTAGCGTGTAGCGTGTAGCGTGGGGTGGTTGCGGGGGTGGGGTGGGGAGGCAGGGTCAACCAGCGGTCGTGGACGGGCGACAGGAGTGGTGTCATGCGAGATGGGTGGATGGTGGTGCTGGCGGTACTGGCGGTGGGCGACGGGGTGGAGGCGCAGGAGACGGCGCGGCGCAGCGCGCGGGAGCTGGGGGTGGTGGTGGGGATCCTGCCGCCGGGGCCGCGCAATGCCATCACGGATGTCGCGGGGGTGCGGGTGGGTCACACGACCATCGCGGATGGGGCCTCCCTCAATACGGGCGTCACGGCCATCCTGCCGCACGGCGGCAACGTGTTCCGCGAGAAGGTGCCCGGCGCCGTGGTGCTCGGGAACGCGTTCGGCAAGCTCATGGGCAGCACCCAGGTGCGGGAACTGGGCGAAATCGAGTCGCCAATTCTGCTGACGTGCACGCTGTGCGTCCCGCGGGTCGCCGACGCGGCCCTCACGTACGTGCTCGGCCTCCCCGGCAACGAGACCGTGCGGTCGGTGAACGTGGTGGTGGGCGAGACCAACGACGGCTCGCTCAACGACATCCGGCGCCGCGCGGTGACCGAGCGCGACGTGCTCGACGCCATCACGCGCGCGGACACCGGGCCGGTGGCGCAGGGGAGCGTGGGCGCGGGCCGCGGCACCGTGGCGTTCGGCTGGAAAGGCGGCATCGGGAGCGCCAGCCGGCGCCTGCCGCCCGCGCTGGGCGGCTGGACGGTGGGCGTGCTGGTCCAGACCAACTTCGGTGGCGTGCTCACGATCAACGGCGCGCCGGTGGGGCGGGAGCTGGGGCGGTACTATCTGCGGGAACAGATTGACGGGCGCGACGGGAGCGACGGGAGCGACGGGGGGAACGAGGCGGACGGCTCCATCATGATCGTCGTGGCCACGGATGCGCCGCTGGACGCGCGAAACCTCGAACGGCTGGGGCGGCGGGCGCTGGCGGGGCTCGCGCGCACCGGGTCGGCCATGACCAACGGATCGGGCGACTACGTGATTGCCTTCTCCACGGTGCCGGTGGCCGAGCTGGGCCGGCGGGGGCCGCTCGGGAACGACGCGATGAGTCCGCTGTTCCTGGCCACAATCGAGGCCACCGAGGAGGCGATATATAATTCGCTGTTGCTCGCGACTTCGGTGCGGGGCGCCGCCGGTACGGTGGAGGCGCTGCCGCTCGACGAGACCCTCGCCGTGCTGCGCCGTTACGGAGCCGTCCGCCCATGAGACTGTCGAAGAACATCGAGCACCTCAGACCGTCCGAGACGCTGACCATCAACCAGATGGCGCAGCACCGGCGGGCGGCGGGCGAGGACGTCGTGGACCTCTCAGCCGGCGAGCCGGATTTCGACACGCCGCGCATCGCGGCCGAGGCCGGCATCCGCGCCATCCAGCAGGGCAAGACGCACTACCCGCCCAATCAGGGGTTGCTGGACCTGCGCGCCGCCATCGCGCGGCACTTCTCGCTCCTGTCGGGCGGCCGGCCCGTGAACGCGGATCATCTGGTGATCTCGACCGGCGCCAAGCAGTCGCTCTTCAACGCGTGCTTCGTGCTGTTCGGCGCCGGAGACAAGGTCCTCGTCCCCGCGCCCTATTGGGTCTCCTACCCACAGATGATCCGGTTCGCGCGCGCCGAGCCGGTGATCGTGGCGGGCGCGCCCGAGTGGAGCATGAAGGTGAGCGTGGAGGACCTGGAGCGGGAGCGGGACACGCTCACGCGCGGCCTCCTGTTCTCGTCGCCCTGCAACCCCACCGGGGCCGTGTACACACGGGCCGAGCTCAAGGCCATCGTCGAGTGGGCGCACAAGCACGAGGTGTGGGTCATCGCGGACGAGATCTACCGTCGCATCCACTACGGGCCGGGCCCGGCGCCCTCCGTGCTGGACCTGCCGGACGAGCTGCTGGAGCGCGTGGTGATGGTGTCCGGGGTCAGCAAGACGTACGCGATGACGGGCTGGCGGATCGGCCTGGCCCTGGCGCCCGGCCCGGTGGCCAAGGCCATGGCGGGCGTGCAGGGGCACATGACCAGCGGGGCCTCGCAGCCGTCGCAGTGGGCGGCCGTGGCCGCCTTTGGCGACGACCGCATCGAGCAGGACGTGGACCGGATGGTCGAGGCGTTCCGCGCGCGGCGCGATCTCGTGGAGGCGTACTTCCGGCGGGAGATGCCGGGCGTCGAGTTCGTGGATCCGGTGGGCGCCTTCTACTTCTTCTTCCGGGTGGATCATCTGTTCGGCGCGGGGCTCGGCTCCGCGGCGGACTTCTGCGAGCGGCTGATGAACAAGGAGGGCGTGGCCCTCGTCCCCGGCGACGCGTTCGGCGACCCACGGTGGGTGCGACTGAGCTACGCGGCGTCGGAGGAGGACCTCGTCCGGGCGCTCGAGCGGCTCGCGCGGTTCATGCGGGTGTGCTGACATGATCCGGGCCACCACCGCCGCCGCGCCGGCGCCGCTTCCGGCGTTCCCGTTCCGCTGGGACGCCGAGACGGAGATCCTGTCCGGGCGCCAGGACCTGTCTGACGCGCCGGCCGGCTTCACCGGCTCGTGGGAGATCGAAAGTCCCACCGGTGCCGTAGTCGTCCTCGAGACGACAGGCGGCGTGCCCGGCGGTATCGAGGTGGTCGCCTGGCCGGACGTGGAGCGCGCCGCGCTGACCGTGCCGCACGCGGCGGCGCCCGGACGGGTGATCCTCGAGGCGCTGATCCGGCTCAAGTTCGGCACCCCGCCCGCCCGCTCGGTCCGCATCGCCGAGAACGTGATCGTGGACCTCGACGCGGCCGGATGCCTGGGGGGGCTCTGGCTCGACGCGCTCCCTCCCTTCGAGCAGGGGGAATGACCGCCGACGCCGACCGCCTCGCCGCGTACCTTGCCGGGCTGTTCGCGCGCGAGGACCCCGCGCTTGCGGCCGTCCGAGCGGGTCACACGCAGGCGGCCCTGCCTACGATCCACGTGTCGCCGGAAGAGGGTGCCATCCTCCGGATGCTGATCCGGCTGGTGGGCGCGCGGCGGGTGCTCGAGGTCGGGACGCTGAGCGGCTACAGCGGGATCTGGATGGCGCGCGCGCTGCCGCCCGGCGGGCGCCTCGTGACGATCGAGGGCGACGAGCGGCACGCCGCCCACGCGCGGGAGGCGTTCGACCGCGCCGGGGTGGCCGACCGCGTGGAGCTGATCTGCGGCGCCGCCCTCGATACCATGGCGACGCTCGAGGGCCCGTTCGACGCGATCTTCCTGGACGCGGACAAGGCGCCGCTCCCCGACTACCTCGAAGCCTCGCTGCGCCTGCTCCGGGTGGGCGGTCTGCTCCTCTGCGACAACACGTTCATGGACGGACGGATCGCGGATCCGGAGGCCGAGGGCTCGGACCTCCGCGGGATGCGCGAGTTCAATCGCCTGGTGGCGGAGGACCCGCGGTTCGTGACCGCCGTGATCCCGGTCCGGGACGGACTGCTGGCGGCCGTGCGGGTGGGCGCCTGACAGTCCGCGCCCGGCTGCGCGCGGCGCTGGCCGCCGCGGGCGGGACGGTGGCCCGCGGCACCGCCTTCCAGGGAGCGCCCCAGCCCGTGCAGCGGCCATTCGCCACGGCCCGCGTAGTGGAGGGCGCCCGGGTGCGGGCCGTGCCCGTGGGGCCGGCCGAAGCCGCGCCGGACGGCATCGGGTTCGCCGACGGCATCCAGCGCTGGGGGATCGAAGGGCACTTCGGGCTCGTGCCCGTGGCGCGGGGCCAGATCGCGGCGGGCGTGCTCGTGCGGGCCGGCGGCGCCCTGCGGGCCGCGATCCGGCTGGACGAGGAGTTCCTCGTCGTGCCGGCGGACCGGCTGGGCGTGCGGGAACGGGCGGCGATTTCGGGTGTGGGACTCCCGGTGTACGATGCCGTCGGCGAGTCCCGACCGCACCCCTATCTCGACCGCTGGGCCGTGGCCCAGGTGGTGGAGCGCCGTCGCGAGGCGCTCGAGCGGGAGGCATGCCGCGCCTTCCTGGACGCCCGACCCGAGGTCATGCTGGTCGTGGACGGCGGCCTTGCCGGGTTGCGGGACGTGCCCGGGGCCGCGCGGGCCATCGGCATCGCCAAGCGGCACGAGACCCAGTTCCTGGACGGCCCGGACCTCGAGGTGGCCCTCACGGCGCCGGCAGGGAGCCGATCGAGCGTCTTCGCCCGAGAGTTGGATGACGGCACGGTCCTGCTCTCGTGGTACCTTAGACTGTGGCCGTGGACGGACGAGGACCTCCTGCACGGCCTGACCCGGGTGGAGCGGATCGCCGGCGACGGGGTCGTGGAGGACGCGGATCGGGTGAGTCGGTGGTTGCTGGCGGAGCGGGCCCCGATCGCGGGACGGGACTCCCGCTGGGACCGCCTGCTCTATCCCCTGCACGAGGTGGAAACCGCGCTCCGCGCCCAGGCGGGAGGTTGGCTGTGACCGCAGCGCCCCAGGACCCCATCGGACGCGTCGTCGCGACGGAGGCCCTCCCGGCGAGTCCCCACCAGTTCCACTTCTGGACGGCGGTGGAAGCGCCGGTGGGGATCGGGGCCATCGTGCGGGTGGACGGGGCCACGCGCACGGTGTATGCGGTGGTCACCGACGGGCGGGCGTATTCGGACCTGCTCACCCCGCTGCACGAGGTGGTGGCGAGCGAGGGCAATCCCGCCGCCCCGCTCCCGCCGTCGCGCCGCGCCGAGATCCGGCTGTGGACGGCCGCTGTGCTGCGCCAGGATCCGCCGGAGCCCATGCAGCCCGTGCCGCTCGCCGCCGTCCACCTGGCCGACGCGGCGGACGTCGAGGTCGCCCTCCGGATGGACGCGTTCGCCCGCGGCGACGAGCGCACCGCCATACCCATCGGCCTCTACGCCGCGGGTGGGACGCGCGCGCCGGTGTTCGTGGACGCCGATTTTCTCCTCGGGCCCGAGTCGGCGCACCTCGGCATCTCCGGCGTGTCCGGGCTCGCCACCAAGACCAGCGCGGTGCTGTTCTTTCTCAGCGCCATCTTCCAGCATTTCCCGAAGCGGAAGGGCAGTGTCGCCGCGGTCTGCCTCAACGTGAAGGGGCCGGACCTGGCCTTCCTCGACCTGCCGAGCGACCTGCCGCCTGAGGACGCGGCCATGTACGCGGAGCTGGATATCCGCCCCGAGCCGTTTTCCCAGGTGCGCTACTTCGCGCCGTTCAAGCCGGACGGCGTGAACCTGAACACCCTGCGCACCCATCCCGACCTGGTGCATGCCGTGGAGCCGCTCGTCTGGGGCCTGCGCGAGGTGCTCGACTACGCGGAGGTCCTGCTCAACCGGGACGACATAGACGCCAAGGCCGACGCGTTCCTCGATTTTCTTGCCGACCGCGTGGTGGGCCGGCCGTTCCAGGACGAGTGGGGCAACCACCATCTCGTCGAGAGCTTCGCCGGACTCGAAGGCCTGTTCCGCGCCATCTTCGACGGGCTCGAGCAGGCCGGCGGCCGCGAGATGTGGCGGACGCATCACGTCGCCACGATCCGCAAGGTGCGGAACCGCCTGATGAACGTGTCCACGCGGTGCAAGGGGCTCGTGACGGACGAGGCGTCGGGCAACGACCTGCCCTTCGGCGCCTTTGCCGACCGCACGGTATACGTGGTGGACGTGGCGGGCCTCGACCAGCTCGGGCAGGACCTGGTGTTCACGCGCGTGGTCTCCAAGCTGCGCGAGCACCTCGAGCGGCGGGACCTGGGCGTGGACAACGTGGTCGTGTTCGTGGACGAGCTGAACAAGTACGCGCCGGCCGACGGGCCCGAGACCTACGTGCGGAAGATGCTGCTCGACATCTCCGAGCGGGGACGCTATCTCGGTCTCGTGCTGTTCGGGGCGCAGCAGTTCCGCTCGCAGGTGCACCGGCGGGTGGTGGGCAACGCGGGGACCACCGTGTACGGCCGGATGGACGGTGACGAGCTGGCGACCCCGGGCTATCAGACGCTCTCCCCCGCCACCAAGAGCAAGCTCGCGACGCTTCCCAAGGGCGAGTTGATGGTCCGGCACCCGCATTTCACCCAGCCCGTGTTCCTGCGGTTCCCGCGGCCCGCGGCGCTCGCGGGGCGGCAGGGGATCGAGCGCTACCCGCCCGCCGCCGACGTGCCGTTTGCCGACGCGATCGTGCGGCAGCTCTCGGTCCTGGACCGGCGCGTGGCGCCGCAGCGGGTGAAGGACCTGATCGTGGGACGGCGCGAGGACGACGTCCGGCGCGCCCTGCTGGCCACGCGGCGCGCCCGCCCGGCCGACGTCCTGGCTTTTTTCACGGCGCGCCTGGGCCGCGCGGTTGTCCGGGACGCGCCCGCCGACGCGGGGCCCGCCGTGACGCCGCTCCGTACCGTGGAGGATCCCTATGCACCCGCGTGACGTCATCGTGGCAGGCCTGCTTCTCCTGGGAGGAAGCCCGGCTGCGGCGCGGGGGCAGGCGGTCCTGCGGTTCGTGCCTGAGCTGGGCCGGCTCACCCGCACGCTGACCGAGGTGAAGACCACGACCACGCTCGTGGGCTTCCCCGCGGTCCCGGACCGCGCGGCCTTCGAGGAGGAGACGTGGATCGGTGTGACCCAGCGGGTCGCGCGGATGGCCGAGGACGGCGCGGTGGTGGAGGTGACGATTGACTCGATCCGGGGCCGCGTGCGGCTGGGTGGCGAGCCGTGGACGGATCACGCGGACTCCACCCTCCTTGGCTCCGCGCAGGCCATCATCTCTCCGCGGTTCGCGGTGGTCGGAATCCGGAGCACGGGTCCCCGGGACGGCGAGATCCTCCAGGCGCTCGGCGCGTTCGCGGCGGGGCTCGATTTCACGTTTCCGGAGGGCCCGGTGACCGCGGGCGAGACGTTCGCGACGGGTGGGCGGCTCCGCGCCCGGGTCCGCACAGACAGGGCCACGGGTCTCGCCATTGACGAGGTGGTGTTCGGCGACCTCGCCCTGACGCTGGACAGCGCGGCCCAGGCCGGCCCGGACCGGCTCGCGTACCTGCACTTCCAGGGAACGCTCACCCCGCGCACGGCGGCCGTCGCGGGCGAGGACGGCGACGTCGTCACCGCGCTCGCGGGCGGCTTCGCGGGCCGGCTCGTGTGGTCGGAGGAGTGGGGCGCCTTCGTCTCGGGCGCGGTCCGGATCCGCGTCACCGGCCGGATCCGGGCGCAGCGGCCCCGCGGCGAGGAGACGGCTGAGGCCACCTGGGACCGCACCGTGGTCCATCGCGTCCGCCCCTGACCGTGTGAAGCTCGCGCACCTCGCGGATCCGCACCTCGGCTACCGCCAGTACACGCGGCAGAACGCCCAGGGGATCAATCAGCGCGAAGCGGATGTGGCCCTGGCGTTCCGGCGCGCGCTCGACGACGTGGTGGCGCAGCAGCCCGACCTGGTCATCGTTGCCGGGGACGTCTTTCACACGGTCCGTCCCACCAACACCACCATCCTCGACACGTTCCGCCGGATCCAGGACCTGCGGTCACGGCTCCCGCGGGCGCCCGTCGTGCTCGTGTCGGGGAACCACGATACGCCGCGCTCGATCGAGACCGGGTCCATCCTGAAGCTGTTCGAGGCCATCCCGGGCGTGCACGTGGTGGCCCTCGAGCCCCGGCGCCTCACGTTCCCCGAGCTGGACCTCGCGCTGATCGGCGTGCCGCACAACGCCTGGAGTGAGGCGGTGAAGCCGGCGCTCGAGCCCGACCCCGCCGCGAAATACAACGTGCTCGTGACGCATCGGGAGGTCGAGGGCGTGCTGCCGTACGCGGCCGCCGCCGCGCTCGGGTATGGCGGACCGCCCATCCGCCGCTCGGACCTCCATGCGGACGCGTTCGACTACGTGGCGCTGGGGCACTACCACGTGGTCACCAGGGTCGAGCCGAACGCCTGGTACGCGGGCGCGCTCGAGTACGTCACCACCAATCCGTGGGGCGAATCGCGGGAGCGCGGCGCGGCCAAACGCGACGGCCAGAAGGGGTGGCTGCTGGTGGACCTCGCGCCCGGGCCGTCGGTGCGGTTCCGGCCGATCGCGCTCGAGCGGCGCGTGCTCGATCTCGAGTCGCTCGAGGGGACGGGCCTGGAGGCGGCCGACCTCGACGCCGCCATCGCGAAGCGGCTCGCCGGCGTGAAGGGCGGCATTGACGGCCAGATGGTGCGCCTGGTGGCGTACAACGTGGCCCGGGTGACCGCGCGCGACCTCGATCACTCGGCCATCCGCGAGGCCAAGGCCCGGGCGCTCCACTTCCGTCTCGATCTCCGGCGCCCCGAGGCGGCGCGCCCCACGGTGGTCGAGCGGGGCCGGCGCCAGCCGCTGCCGGTGCTGGTCGAGGAATACCTGCGCCAGCGCGCGCTGCCGCCCGGCGTGCCGCGCGAGCGGTTCGTGACGCTCGGCAACGAGTACGTGGCGCACACCGAGCGGGACGACGGCTGATGCGGCTCCACCGGCTCCGGCTCGTCAACTTCCGGCAGCACGCCGCCACTGACCTCACGTTCGGCGAGGGTATCACCGGGATCATCGGCCCGAACGGGGCGGGGAAGACCACCCTGCTCGAGGCGCTGGCCTGGGCGTTCTACGGGTCGCCGGCGGTGCGCGGCAGCCGGGACACCATCCGGTTCAACCGCGCCACCCCGCGGTCGCCCGTGCGGGTGGAGGCGGAGTTCGCGCTCGGCGGGCACGACTACCGGGTGGCGCGCACGTTGTACGACGCGACGCTGTTCGTGGATCACGCCGCGGACCCCGTCGCCAACAGCGGGCAGGAAGTGACCGCGCGGCTGGAGCGGCTGCTCGGGATGCAGCGCGACGAGTTCTTCAATACGTACTTCACCGGCCAGAAAGAGCTGGCGGTGATGGCGTCGCTGGGCGGGGCGGAGCGCGGCCGGTTCCTGTCGCGTCTGCTGGGCTACGACCGCCTGCGCGTGGCACAGGCCCGGCTTCGCGAGGTCCGCACCGGTCTCAAGGGGGAACTGGCCGGCATCGAGCAGGGGCTGGGCGATCCCGCGGCGCTCGCGCGGGAGCGGGCGGACGCCGCCGAGCGCGTGACCGAGGCGGAAGCCGCGCTGGGCGCGGCCGAAGCGGCGCGGGACGCGGCACGGCGCCGGCGCGAAGCGGAGGGCCCCGCCTGGACGGCCATGACCCGGCTGCGCGAGTCCATGCTGGCCCTGGACGGCGACCGCCGGGTGGCGGAGAGCCGCGTCCAGGAAGCGCGGCGCGAGTTCGAGCGCATTGACCGCGCGCTGGCGGAGGCGCTGGCGGCGCAGACGGCCCTGCGCGAGCTGGAGCCCCGGATGGCGGACGTCCCGGCGCTCCGGGAGGAACTGGCGCTGCTCGAGGCCGAGGGGCGGGCCGCGGGCAAGCGACGCGAGCTGTTGGGGCAACTCGAGGCCCGGCGCGAGCAGGAGGGCGCGCTGCGGCGTCGCCTGGAGGGCTATGCGAACCTGGCGGAGGAGGCCGTGGCGGCCCGGGCCGCGGTGGACCGGACCCGGAAGACCCAGGCCGAGCGGGAGGACGCCGCGCAGAAGGCGCGCATGCAGTGGGTCAGCGACCGGCAGGACGCCGCGACCAAGCGCGAGCAGCTGCGGGCCCAGTACAAGACGCTCCAGGAGGATCGCAAGCGCATCGTGGGGGCGGGGCCGGACGGCGCCTGCCCCACGTGCAGCCGGCCGCTCCGCGAAGAGTACGAGACGGTGCTGCGGGCCCTGGACCGCCAGCTCGAGGAGATCGAGCTGAACGGCAAGTTCTACGCGCAGCGGGTCGAGCAGCTGAGCGATGAGCCGGACACGATCCGCGAGACGGACGCGCTGACCGCGGAGGCCCGTGGCGCCGCGGAAGCGGCGGCGGAAACGCTGGCGGCGGTGCGGGTCCGGGAGGGCGAGGCGCGCGAGACGGCGCGCGAGCTCGAGCGGCTGACCACGGCGGTGGCCGCACTCGACGAGGAGATCGCGCGGCTCCCGGATGCGTACGACGGGCGGCGGCACGACGAGCTGCGCGCGCTCCTGGCCGAGCGCGAGCCGCTGCTCCAGGAGGCGGCCGGATTGCGGGTCAAGTCCGAGCGGGCCGAAGCGCTGGTGGGCGAGGCCGAGGCCGCCGACCGCGAGCTGTCCGCGCGCGAGCGAGTCCTCAAGGACCTCGACGACCGGATCGCGGAGCTGGACTTCCAGGAGGAGCGCTACGCCGCGGCCCGGGTGGCGTACGAGGCGGCTCAGGCGGAGGTGCAGGACGCGGAGCTGACGTGGCGCATGCGGGAGTCGGATCTCCGGACCGCCCGCGCCACCCACGACGCGGTGGTCCGGCGACTCGCGGAATGGGAGCGGCAGGCGGCCCGGGCCGACGGGGTGCGCACGGATCTCCGGGTGCACGAGGAGCTGGACGACGCGTTCGGCGAGCTGCGCACGGACCTGAACGCCCAGCTGCGGCCGGACCTGGCCGAGCTGGCGTCCGTGTTCCTGGCGGATCTCACCGACGGGCGGTATCACGAGCTGGAGCTGGACGACCAGTACCGGATCCTGCTGCTCGAGGAAGGCGAGCCGCGCCCCGTGATCTCGGGCGGCGAAGAGGACGTGGCGAACCTCGTGCTGCGGCTCGCGATCAGCCAGATGGTGGCGGAGCGGGCGGGCCAGCCGCTGTCGCTGCTCGTGCTGGACGAGATCTTCGGCTCGCTCGACGAGCAGCGGCGCGAGCACGTCGTGGCGCTGCTGCGCCGCCTGGCCGACCGCTTCCCGCAGGTCGTCCTGATCACGCACATCGAGTCCGTGCGCGACAGTGTGGACCGGGTGCTGCGGGTGGGCGTGGACGCGGCCAGCGGCGCCGCCGTCGTACGTGAGGAAGCCACGGAGGAGCCCCGGGCGACCGAGGACTTCCGGATGGCCGCGGAGGTCTAGCGCCCGGCCGCTGGCCAGGGGGGCTGGCCGGACGGGGCCCGGGCGCTGTACTCATTAGCGTCATGACGCTGTCCTCCCCCGCGTCCCGCGCGCACGGTCCCTTTCCGGTCACCGCGGCCGACATCCCGGCGCTCAACCGGCTGTTTTCGGACGCGTTCACGGACCGGTACCGCCGGGACGGGCTCACCGGCGTGCGGGTGCCGCCGCTCAATCCGGACATCTGGCGGTACGCGGTGCGGGGGGCCGGCGACGGCGCCATGCTGTGGCGCGACGCGGCGGACGACATCGTGGCGTTCAACGTGGCCCACCGGTCCGGGGTCGAGGGATGGATGGGCCCGCTGGCCGTGCGCCCCGACCAGCAGGGCCAGGGCCTGGGACGCCTGATCGTGGAGCAGGCCATCACGCGGCTCAAGGACGCGGCCGTGGGGACGCTCGGCCTCGAAACCATGCCGCGCACGGTGGACAACATCGGGTTCTACAGCCGGCTCGGCTTCGTGCCGGGGTGCCTCACCGTCACGCTGGCCCGGGACGTTCCCTCGGGCGTCACGCGCGGAGGCACGGTACGGCTCGGCGACTGCACGCCGGCGGAGCGGGCCGCGCTGGTGGCCGCGTGCCGCGCGAGCGTGCAGCAAGCCGCGGCCGGCTACGACTTCACGAACGAGATCGAGCTGACGGCCGAGCTGGAGCTGGGGGACACGGCGGTGTGCAAGCGAAACGGCGCCGTGGCCGGGTTCGCACTCTGGCACGCGGCCCCGCTGGCCGAGGCGCGGCGGGCGGACGAGCTGCGCGTGCTCAAGGTGTATGCGACGGAGCGGGGCGTGCTGCTCACCCTGATTCGCGCCGTGGAGTCCACCGCGCGCCGCCTCCGGATCGGGCGCGTGGCCGTCCGCTGCCAAAGCCGCTTCACCGACGCCTACGCCGCCCTGATCGAGCGCGGCTACGAGGTCCGATGGACCGACCTGCGGATGACGCTGGCGGGGTATCCGGAACCCACGCTGCCGGAGGGGGCGGTGCTGTTTTCGAACTGGGAGATCTAGGAGGGCAGTGAGGGCCTCGCCGCCCTTCCGGCCCTTCCTACCCTCCTCCCGCCCGATACACCCGCACGTCCACCTTCTCCATCGTGATCATCCCGTCGGTCAACGCCGGGTCCACGATCGCGAGGAGCGCCTCGATCTTGTCGCGCGTGTCCACGATTTCCACCACGATGGGGAGATCCGTGGAGAGGCGGAGGATGCTGGCGGTGTGCAGGTGGCTCTTGGCGCCGAATCCCTGGATGCCACGCAGCACGGTTGCCCCCGCCAGGCCGCGCTCCCGGGCGGTGCGCACGATCCACTCGTAAAGCGGCTCGCCCTCGTGCCGGTCCCGTTCGCCGAGGAAGATCCGGAGCAGCAGGCCTTCGCGTTCGGTGAGCATATAGCGCCTACCAGAGTCGGGAAATGGCGAGGCCGCCCCAGGCCGCGGTCAGGCTCAGGGCGAGCTGGAGCGCCACGTTGAGGACGGCGCGGGCAATGGCCTGCTCGCGCAGCAGGGCGAGCGTCTCGTAGCCGAAGGTCGAGAACGTCGTGAATCCGCCGAGCACGCCGATCAGCAGGAACAGCCGGCCGGTGGCGGTGAGCACGCCGCGCGTGTCGGCGAGCCCGCCCAGCAGGCCAATGGCGAAGCAGCCGAGCACGTTGACGGCCAGGGTGCCCCACGGGAGGCGGGGGACCGGGATCAGGGCGTAGACGGCGCCGCTCAGCCAGTAGCGGAGCAGGGTGCCGAGGAAGCCGCCGGCGCCCACCGCGCCCGCCTCCACCAGCCAGCGCGCGGGCGGTCCGCTCACACGCGGTTGGCGCGCTCGTCGTCCGCCGCCACCATCGCGCGCACGATCGCGAACACCGCCGCCACCAGGAACACGTGGACCCAACCGCTCGGCACCGGCCTTACGAAGGCCAGGACGATCCATGCCGCGAGGGAGAGGACGGCAATCAGGCTGAGGATGCGGGACAGGGGCATCGTTGGGGTCGTCCTGTGGTGCGGTCCGTGGTGACGCGCTCGTGGACTGGCGCAGGCAGCAGAAACGTCATACGACGGGCGGCGCTTGTCGAGGCCCGGAGGCTCCTCACTGCGAGTCGGGCGGTGCCGCCGCCTTGCGAGCGGCGGCGAACGGGGCACTATTGGTACCGGCTTCCCTGTCCAGACTGGGTCTCCATCGCGAGGACGTTTCATGAAGGCGCGGTTCGTCATTGCCGCGGTCCTGCTGTCGTGCGTGGCGTCCGGCGCCGGCCGCGCGCAAGGCCAGGAGCCGGGCTCGATCGTCATCCGGAACGTGACCGTCATTCCGATGGCCGGCCCGAGCCCGGTGACCGCGCAGACCGTGGTGGTGCGCGACGGCCGGATTGCCGCCATCGGTCCGGCGGCGGACGTGCGCCCGCCGGACGGCGCCACGGTCGTGGACGGCACGGGCCAGTATCTCATCCCCGGCCTGTTCGAGATGCACGCCCACACGTCCAAGACGCGGGCTTCGGCGCTCGGGCTGTACGTGGTGCACGGGGTGACGACCCTGCGCGACCAGGGGAGCGAGCACGCGGAGGTGCTCCGCTGGCGGCGCGAGGTCCGGAGCGGAGCGCGGGTGGGGCCGCGGATGATCATCGCCGGTCCCTATCTCGAGGCGCTCCAGAACATCGAGCGCATGCGACGCGATCCGCCGGAGTCGCGGGTCGAGCCGTTCGAGCGCGCCCGCATCCCCATCGGCTCGCCGGCGGACGCGCGGCGGGTCATGGACTCCCTGGCCGCGCTGGAGCTGGACCACTTCAAGATCCGCACGGTGCAGGACTCGGCGACCTATGCCGCCCTCGGCGCCGCGGCGCGCGCGCACGGCAAGCGGCTCACGGGACACGCCGGCACCGCGTCACCCGCGGTGTTCCTGGCGGCTGGGCAGGAGGGCCTGGACCACGGGTTTCCAACCACGATCGACTCGCTGCCGCGCGAGGAGCGCATGACGTTCTGGCGCGCCCTGGCCGCGCGGGACGTGGGGGTGGTGCCGACCGGGGTCGTCGTGCTCGCGTCGGTGTTCCAGCCCCTCGCGTACTTCCGGGCGCTGGTGGACGACACCACGGCGGCCGTCCATCCGCTGCGGCCCTATCTGTCGAAGTTCATGATCCTCGACTGGCGGGAGCAGGTGGACGAGGTGAGCCCGGCACGCCGTGCCTACTTCGAGCAGGCCTGGCCGGTGGCGCTCAGGCACCTCCGCGAGATGCGCGAGGCCGGCGTGCGGATCATGGCGGGATCCGACGTAGCGGTCCTCAACGTCTTTCCGGGCGCCTCGCTCCACGACGAGCTGCGGCTGTTCGTGGACTCGCTCGGCATGAGCCCGCTCGAGGCGCTGGCGAGCGCCACGCGGGAGCCCGCCGAGTGGCTGGGCCTGGCCGACTCGGTCGGCACGATCGAGCCGGGCAAGGTGGCGGACCTCGTGCTCCTCGAGGCGGATCCGCTCGCCGATATCGCGAACACGCGTCGCATTGCCGCGGTGGTGCTGCGCGGCAGGCTCCTTGGGCGGGGCGATCTCGAGAGCCTGCTGGCCGCGGTGGCGGCCATGCCGGACGTGCGCGTCAACGACTGGGTGCGGTAGCGCCGCGGAGTCCCCGGGGCCGGCCGCGGGCGCCGGCTGGCGGGATCGGCCCGCTCGTGACATGATGAGGCATGCACGTGCGCATGGCGGTACCGACCGCCGCTACCCCCGAGGCCTTGGTCGCCGCCCTGTGGGACCGCACGGGCCGTGCGGCTCGTCTCGTGCGTGCGCGGATGGCCCAGGCGGCGGCCTGGCTGCGGGGCCGCACACCCGAGCAATACCTGTGGGTGTTCATGGCGCTCGTGCTGCTCGCGTTCCTGGCCGTGCTCTTCACGGGCTCGACGGCCACGGGGCGGGGCGGTCGTTAGGGACGTTCTGCGCAGCCAGGCGGCAGGGTGGTCGCGGGCTTCAGAGCGCGACACCAATACGCGTGACCATCGGCGATGTTAAGTCGTTGTCACACAGGCAGATGTATGATCCGCAGCCGCTCCCCACTCCGGATACCCTGCTACTGGTAGCAGCTTGACGGCCGCGGCCGGGCTCCCACGTTGGTGGCACGTACTTCGAGCGGAAAGCCAACCAACGAACTGTTTCTTGTGAGCCTGCCGATGTCCGAATTCGTTTTCGGCCCCCGGGACCGTGCGAGGGAAGGGGCCATCGTGGGCGCCGCGCTCCTCGGCGTGGGAGGGCTGGCGCTGCGCTACATCCTGAGCCGTAATGGTGGCAACGGAAACCGCCGGCTCGGCCGGGCCGCCGAAACAGGCGCATTCCTGGCGCTCACGGGCGCCATTGCCGGGGCACTGATCGGCGGGACGATTGCGGAGCCCGACCCCAGGGAAGGGACGCCGGAGGCATGGTGACGCGGGCGCGACGGATCGGCGCGCGGGTGGCCGGGTGACCTACCCCTCGTAAAACCGCACATCCGGCATGGGATAGTGCTTCCGGTTCAGCGTCCATAGCTCGAGGCCGGAGGTGGCCGCCGCCGCCGCCACGAGTGCGTTGGCGATTTCGACCCCGTGCGACCGCGCGTAGCGGGCCAGGTAGGCGCCGGCGCTCTCGAGCGCGCGGGCCGCAGCCACCACGGCCGACCGGCCGCGGAGGATCTCGATGATCACATCGGAGTCGTAGAGGACTCCGGCTAGTCCGGCCGCCGACTCCGGCGCGTATCGCGGCGCAGCCGCCGCACGTACGCGCCGGGGGCGCCGAGGTCGTCCCGGTCGCGCCACAGGGAAGCGATGCCCTCCAGGGTGGCGACCCGCTCCTGGACTTCCGGGGTGCCATACGCGCGGGCGACCGCTTCGCGCACCAGATCGGAAATGGTGCGCCCCTGCTGGTCGGCCGCGGCCCGGAGCCGGCGGTGGATATCCTCGTCCAGATAGAGTTGGGTGCGGGTGCGGGTTCATGCGAGTCGGAAGGACGAGGGGACCCCGAGGAACGCCTCCGCCGCGCTCGGCGAGACGCCCGGGCCCTGCGGGGTGCGACGCTTGCGGATTGGCACCGCCTCCCCCACATGTTATGCGGGTGTACGAGCGGTCCCTCAACGGAGGTTCGCATGACGAAGAACATGGGAACGGCCGATCGCGTGATTCGCACCATCCTGGCCGTGGTGGCCGGATGGCTCTACTTCACCGGTCGGGTGGGCGGCGTGCTGGGGCTCGTGCTCGTCGTGGTCGCGGTGCTGTTTCTGGTGACCAGCTTCCTGGCCGTCTGCCCGGGCTACTGGCCGTTCGGCCTCTCGACCTGCAAGCCGGGCACGCCCCAGCCGCCCAAGCCCTGAGCGACCTGCCGCGCGGATAGACAGGTCGGCAAAACGTGTCGAAGAAACGGCCATTCTTCGACATGTATGCCGGTCACGCCCGCCGCCATCGCACTGTGCACAGGATGTCCAGCATGGCCATCCGCCGCGCAGGGCCGATCAGCGCCACTCCGCCGCCACGCCCACCACCACCAGCCGCCCGGTCGGGGCGAACACGTTGGTCCGGACCGGCCCCGACGCATTGAGAGGATTGTCCACGCGCGCCAGCCCGCGCCAGCCGCGGCCGAGCGTCAGCCATCCGGCCATCCACGGCCGGAAGCCGCCGGGGTATTCGATCCAGTAGTCGCGATCGGCGCCGCGGGCGGCCTGGCCGGAGAGCGCCGCCGCCCAATCGTACCCGGTCCACGGACCCAGCCAGGACGCGCCCGCTTCGGCCGCTATCCGGCCGGCTCGGTACTGGATCCGCAGGGCGGCCACACCGGCGGGAACCTCGGGCGGCTCATCACCCACGCGCAGCTCACCGGTGTAGGTCGCCGCCAGTCGCGTCACGCGGCTCCGGTTCAGGTGAAGCGCACCGGTCACGGTGAACGGGCCGCGCGAGATGCCGGCTTCCATCTCCACACCCCGATTCCCGATGGCGCCCAGGTTCTGGAACTGGTAGACGCGTTCGGGGCTGTCGCTCCGCCGTGGCACCTGCTGAATCAGGTCGTCCGCGGTCTGATCGTAGAGGGTTATCCGCACCACCGCCGCCGTCCCCACGTACAGGTCCGCGCCCGCCTCGACGCCGGACTGACTTTCCGGCCGCAGGTCGGGATTGGCCTCCTGGCGCAGGCCGCTCGAGGCCATCGCCCGACTCATGCCGGGTTCGGGAGGCCGGATGCCGCGACCCCACGCCGCCCGCAGGAGGACCAGCGACGGACCAATGGGCCGCGCCCAGCTCGCGCCCGCCGTCCCGGCCCAGCCGGCGCCCGCTTCCTGCCCCACGCTCGACAGCCACTCGGCCCGGCCGCCGCCGCTCACCACCAGGCCCTCCACCAGCCGGAGGCGCGCCTGGGCAAACGCGCCGGTGGTGTGGAGGTCTTCGTCATACAGCGGCCGGAGGTCGGGGGCCGGGGCGGCCCGCCGCTCGCGCCGCTCCACTTGCCGATGACCGTACTCCACGCCGGCGCCGATGCTGGCCTCCTGGGCTCCCAGCGGCAGGTCCGCGATGCCGCTGTACCGCACCGACGCGCGCCGCGCGACCTCGTGCGTGGCGCCCAGCGGGAGCCGGGGCGTCAGCAGGATCGAGCCGGCCGGCTCCCGCTCCCCGGCAACCCGATGCACGCCGGCCACCAACGTCTGCCGCCACCGACTGCCGGCCGCGTGCGTGACCGTCACACCGGCCCCCTGCTCCGACAGGTCCTGGGGAATGCTCCGGGCCGGGGCGCCGGTCCCGTCCGTGGGGCGTTCGGCGCCGTACTCGTGCCGGCCCGCGCGCGCCGTGCCCGACACCAGCACCGGGCCCAGCAGCGCCCGGCCGCCGGCCTGCGCGGTCCAGCGCTGATGCCACGGCACGCCGCCGCTGGAGCCGGTGCGCGCGAGACCGCCCGACACTTCGAAGCTGGCGGCGGCGGCTCCGCCGCCCAGTCCCGCGTGGTACTCCTGCCAGAGCGACTCGCCAGCCAGATCGGGCCGGTCGAACGCGCCGCCCGCGGCCCGGGCCCTCGCCGTCATGCCCGTGCCGAACCGGCCCTTGTGGGTGACGATCTGCATGATCCCGTTGAGGGCATCCGGGCCGTAGAGTGCGGCACCCTGCGGCCCCGGCAGCACTTCCACCCGCTCGATGGCGCCGGCATCCACCAGGGTGAAGAGTTCCGGCGAGGCCAGCTCGATATCGTCCACGTAGGTCTTGAGTCCCCGCGTGGTGAACGAACTGAGCCCGCGGACGGCCGCGAACTGCGACGGTGGCCCGGCCGGCCCTCGATCCCAGAGCACCACGCCCGGCAGGAACGAGCGCACCAGATCGGACAGTCGGGTCTGCGGCGCCTGTTCCACCGCCCGGCGATCCAGCACGCTCACGGCGGTCGGCTGCTCGCGGTGCGGCGCTCCCGCCACGGCCGTTCCGATCACCACGATCCGGTCCAGGTGGGGTACGCCGGTCGCGAACCGGACGCGGTCCACCTCGGCCGCAGGCGGATTGAGCGACCGCGCGGCGGAGTGGGCTCCGGGGACGATCACCACCGTCCCCTGCCGCGTGAGCCTGAAGCCCAGCCCGGTGTCCATCAGCAGGGCGTCGAGCGCCACCCGCAACGCCTCGTCGCGGACCGACACGGTGACGCGCCGGTCGGGCGGCAGCACGTCGCCGCTCCAGGCGAGAGGGATGTCGTGGTCGTGGCGGAGGCGGAGGAGGGCGTCGGCCAGCGGCGCTCCGCGCACGACCAGCGTCACCGGCCGCAACAGGACCGAATCGGCCGGTAACTGGGCCGCCGCGGCGGCCGGCCCCAGGACGAGCGCCAGCACCAGTGGCGCCAGCAGCGGTCGCCCCGGCCACCACCGCGCCCGGACCCGCCCCGGCGGCACCTGGCTAACGCCTCAGCAGGATGGCGCCGTCGCGGCGTTCGGCGCGGGCGCCGAGCGACAGGGTGATCACCTCCAGCGCCTCGTCCAGGTTGTCCACTCGCACGGGACCGCTGAACCGGCGCGCCGCCAGCGAGGAGTCGGCCACCAAGACGGTGACGCCGTACCAGCGCGACAGCTCACCCAGCACCGAGTCCACCGGGGCATCGTCGAAGACGGCGGCGCCGGTGCGCCAGCTCACCAGCGCCTCCACAGCGGCGTGTCGTTCCACCCGGGCCACGCTGTCTCCCGGAGCGAGCACCGCCACGTCCCGCGGATGGAGGACGACGGCGCGCACCACCGCCGCCGCGGCCGGCCGGAGCGAGGCGCTGCCGGACACCAGCACCACGCGCACGCCCTCCCGGCCCGGCAGGGCCTGCACGGCGAACTCGGTGCCGAGGTCCTCGGTGATGGTGCCTCCCGCGTGCACGCGGAACGGCCGCCGGGCATCGTGGCGCACCTCGAACCACGCCTCACCCGAGAGGAGGACGTCGCGGTTCGCGGAGCCGTACCCGTCGGTCATCCCGACCTCGGAGTTGGGCGCGAGGATCACGTGCGTTCCGTCCGGCAGCGTCACCGCCCGCCGCTCGCCCGGGCCCGTGGCGATATCCGCGGACCGGGCGAGCGGGTCCGGTGTTCCCGTGGGGAGCGCGCGCCAGGCCAGCCACCCTCCGATCAAGATCGTGACACTCGCGGCCAGGGCCAGCGAGACGCGGCCTGGTATCCGGCGTGCCGGACGGTCCATTTGGGCCCGCACCCGCAGCCAGGCGCGGCCTACGTCCCATTGCCCGGCCGACCGTACCGCCCAGAGTCGGCGCAGGCGCGCGAGCTGGGCGGCGTGTTCGGGCGCGGCCGCCGCCCAGGCCTCCAGCTCCGCCCGCTCGGCGGGCGTGGCCTGGTCCGAGAGGTAGCGTGCCAGCAGCTCCGGTGACGGCGGCTCGGTCATGGTGTGCTCGATGATAACGGTGGTTGTACCATAAGACACCGAAAGGGTACCCGCCCCCTGACAGCCGGCGACGTGGTCTGTAAGATGCCGCCGCAGACGCCCGGAGGCACCCAATGGCCGGCGACCCGGTTGCGCACCTGCTTTCGCCAGCGTTCACCGCCCGGCTCCGGGCCGGTGACCGCGACGCGTTCGAGCAGCTCTTCCGGGGTCTCTATCCGCGGCTGGCGGACTATGCCTGCGGCCTCCTGGCCAATGCCGACGCGGCGGAAGACGCGGTGCAGGACGTGTTCGTGGCGGTGTGGAACGGGCGCGAACGGCTGCCGGAGGGCGGCCGGCTGGTGGGTTATCTCTACCGGTCGGTCAGGAACCGCGCCCTGAATCAGATCCGCTCGAGGCGGACGGCGGCCCGGTGGCTGGCGACAGTCGAGCCGGATCCGGCGGTTCCTCCCGAGGCGGAGCTGGCCCTGGAAGACCGTGAGCTGGAGCAGGCCTATCGCGCGGCGCTGGAGGAGGTGTCGCCCCGGGGCCGCGAAGTCTTTCTGCTCAGTCGCGATCAGGGGTTGAGCTATCCGCAGATTGCCGAGCTGCTGGGCATCTCGATCAAGACGGTCGAAACCCTGATGGGCCGGGTGCTCCGCGCCCTCCGGGCCCGGCTCCTGCCCCGGCTCGACCGCCGGCCCTGACTGTCAGGGGGCGGACCCGTGGGCGGTGTCTTGTCCATGGCGACCCCAACCCTGGAGCGTCTCATGTCGCGCTGTTTCAGCAGGATACTGATGACCGGCACCCTGGTGTCCCTGGCTGCCGGTTGCGCCGGGGAACCGGCGGCGCCGTCCGACGTGGATGTCGAGATCGAGGCCACCTTGGAGGAGCTCGCCGCCGAGGCGAACTCCGCGGGCGACGTGGACGCCGCGGCCGCGTTCAGCGACGGGCTGCTGGCGGTTCGGCTGGGTGTGCGTCCCAGCGCGCTGGACGTGACGGTGAACGGAGAGACATCCACGTACCGGGCCATCGTCACGGGCGTGGCGCACGTGACGGAGGACGGGGTGCTGCTGCGGCGCCGCTCCCTGATCGCCTGGCTGGACGACCGCCCGCGGGCGGTGTTGCAGGTGACCGCGTTGAGCGACGAGGCGGAGTTCGGCTATCCGTCGGACGTGGTGAGCCGGGAGGACCTGGCAGGCCGAGCCCGCGGCACGTGGATCCACCGCGGGCGGCGGCAGACCTTCGTGGCCACCTCCGGCTCCGCGGCGCTGGCGCTGGCCTCGACCGGTGACCCGTGTCCCAACCTGCCGGACGACGCGCGGCTCCGGTGTGTGGTGGCGTCGTACGACGTCGCCGTGAGCGGCGTCTTCCACCTGCTGCCGCGGCGCGACGCGCGCGAGGCGGACCAGCGCACCCAGGTCGAGATCCGTACCGGGGGAGGCGTGGCCGGCGTGGTGGTCAGTCGGATTGCCGAGCGCTGACGGGCGGACGCCGGCGGCGATCGGCTCGGCATGGTCGAGCGGCGCCGCTGGCGTTCGGTGGCAGCGAGCCGGCCGCGGTGCACCACCAGCCGCTCGTTGTACGGCAGAGCGCCGCGCAGACGCCCGTCACGACCAGTCGGTGACTACAGCGCGCCCTCCAGTTTCGCGTTCAACATCGCAGCGCTCGACCCATATTGGGTCAGCAGCTCAGCCGCCGCACCGTCGGGGGTGTTCGTGAGCGCGTAGAGGAGATGGAGCCCCTGTACCATTTCTCGCCGCCGCTCGGTGGCCAGCGCGCGCGCCGCCTGGATCGCCGCCTCGGCGTCGGGATGAAGGGGCAGGTCCGGGCGGTGGATGCGGTCCTCCGTGGCACGGACGCGGTCCCACACGTCGGCGCGGAACCGGTCGAGGTCCATCCGACTCACCTTGGTGAAGAACATGAGCGGAAGCCCTCCGCTCCGCAGCAGGCCAAAGAGCAGGTTCTCAGGCCGAATGTCGGATTGCCCAAGACGGCGTGCATCGTCGCGCGCCAGGTCCAGGCCTTCCCGCAGCTTCGGGTCAATGCCGAGCGGATTCACAGGCCGTTCGTCGCGCTCGGCCAGGATGGCGTCGGGATCCATTCCGCACAGCTCAACGACGCGCCGGCGGTTCGCGTGCTCCGGGGCGGACTCGAACAGCTCGCGCGCGATCTCGCGGGCCGACTGCCGGTGATGCCAACCGCGGAGGTCCAGGTCGGCGCCGCATCGTACTAGGCACTCGACTACCGCCGTCATGGAGTTTCCGACCGCGAAGCTGATTGCTGCCGCACCATAGACCAGGCTGTTCACGGGGAACCCTCGCGACGCCATGTACTCGAGCACCGCCGTTCGCCCGTTGAGCATGGCGACCAGGAAGGCCTCCATGAGAATCTCTTCGTCGTCGGGATCCGGATGGGACAGGAAGCCCCCGAAACCGACGGCGTCGAAATCCGGCCGGAGCCGGCGCGCCGCGGGCCTCGGTTTGCCGTGGGCGTCGAGCGACCGCCGCACGCCGTCCACGTCGCCGAGCCCGGCGGCGATCCAGAGCGCCTTACGCGGTGTGGCGCGCGCGGCCACGACGTCTACCGCCTCGCCATTCCAGTACCGGATGAGTGCGTGTTCCAGTACCGGAATCCCGTTGGGGGCGATCCAGTTGGGATCCGCGCCGCGCTCGAGCAGCCAGCGCACCTTCTCGGTCTTCATGTAGATGTGACCGCAGAGCTGGCGGTTCAGCTCGCCTGGAGATCGAGTCCGTGCGTCGCGAGCCACTCCATGATCGGGCGCATCGCCTTCCGGCCCTGCAGCCGCTCGCAATGGATGGCGGTCCTGAGCAGGCTGCCCCCTTTGGCGACCGCGTAGTCCGTTGGGTGCAGCAGCTCGGGATGGGCCTGGACCACACGCTCGAGCGCCTCCGGGTCGGCGGCCTCCATGGCCCTGCTGGCGTACACCTGAGGGTGCACCTCCCAATCGCCCACATCCTGTCGGACGGCCGTCTCACAGCGCTCGAGCAGTACCTGCCAGCTCGGAAAGCCGCTGCTTCGCGCCACGGCCAGGCGCGCGTGGTCCTCTGTGACGGAGGCCGCGAACGCGTCGTTCAAGCCCATACCGTAGAACCGCGGCACGTACGCGGCGAGTTGGCGCGCCGCCACGGTCTGCCGGTTGCGATGTCCGGCGAGCAGTCCGCGGACCCTCCGGTCGAAGGAATCGCGGCTACCGTATCTGACCGATCCGTGGTTGTAGCTCTGGCGATGGACATCGCCGAAGTACCGGACCAGCTTGGGCCAGCTCGTGAAGCCATACTCGCGGGCGATGACGAGCTGCGCGTCGGCGAGGCGGATCCGCGCTGGGGCGGATGCATCAATCGCGGGATGTTGTGCGCGGGCGCGCGCAAGCGCGTCGGCGTCGCCAGCGCGCAGTTGGCGGAGCAGCGCCTTGGCCTCTTTGTGCTCGAACTCGAGATTGGGCCTGGGTGGCAGCGGGCGCAATGCGGACATGAACCCCCCTTTCGTGGTGGCCCATGTCCGCCTGGCGGGCCCGAGAAGAGGGTGCTGCAGATGGGTCAGGTGGAGCGGCTACATCGGACGGGACCATCCCTTTCCGCGGACCGGCAGCGCTCCGACGGCGCTCCCGAAGATTCGGGGCTGGTGGGATTGGAGTCAAGTAGGGCCTTGCCGCGGGACGGACAGGGTTTTCCCCACTCTCTATTAAGCCCACGATTCGCTTGACGCCCCCGCGCCCGATCCTATATTGCCCTCAGGTCAGCGAGCGGGGACCACGTTACTGAGCCAACATGCTCGGGTGCGGGTCCGGTTGCGGTGGCCGATGTCACGCCTCATAAGGGAAGGCAGACGTCATTGCTAGGGCCCGGGACGTTTCTATTCGGGCTTCAGTAAACTCTCCGCTCCTTGGCCGAACCGCCGGCAGGCATGGGCCCGCCGGCGGTTCTTTCTTTCCTCCACCGTCGCCGCTATCCCTTGTGTTCTCCCTCCCGCGAAAATAGCCTTTGCCGGGAGGCAGACATGACCCAATCCATCCCCAGGCCGCGCCGCGCGGAAGAGATCGGGACCACCCCGGACGACTGCGCCGCCTTGTCCGACAAGCGCGCCGAGATCACCGACCGCTACGAAACCCTGGTGTGCGAGCAGCTCCAGCTCCTCGGCGAGGACGCAACCCGCGAGGGCCTGCTGCGTACCCCCGCCCGGGTGGCGGAAGCCATGCGCTGGCTCACCCGCGGCTACGAGACCTGCGTAGACGACGTCCTCAACGACGCCATCTTCGAAGAGACCCACGAAAGCATGATCGTGGTGCGCGACATCGAGATCTACTCGATGTGCGAGCACCACATGCTGCCGTTCTTCGGCCGCGCCCACGTGGCCTACATCCCCAACGGCAAGATCATCGGCCTTTCGAAGGTCCCGCGCATCGTGGACATCTTCGCCCGGCGGCTCCAGGTGCAGGAACGGCTCACGGACCAGGTGGCGGACGCGATGATGCGGGCCGTGACGCCCCAGGGCGTCGGCGTGGTCATCGAGGCGTTCCACCTCTGCATGATGATGCGCGGTGTGGAGAAGCAGAACTCGAAGACGGTCACCAGCGCCGTGCGCGGCACCTTCCGCGAAGACTTCAAGACGCGGGACGAGTTCCTCCGGCTGGTCCACGGCGGCCAGCACGGGATCGGGTGACCGCGCTCGGCGGCAAGGTGGCCGTGGTCACCGGCGCGAGCCGCGGCATCGGCCGCGCGGTGGCGGAAGCGCTCGAGGGCGCGGGCGCGCTGGTCGCCCGCCTCTCGCGCAGCGCCACGAGCGAGCGGCCCCTGGAGGGCCTGCGCCGCACGGGCGGCGTGGACCGCCGGGTCGAGCTCAAGTGCGACGTCAGCGTGGAGCGCGACGTCCGCCACGCCGCCGACACGGTCCTCGCCACGATCGGCGCCCCGGACATCCTCGTCAACAACGCCGGTGGGTTCCTGCTGAAACCGCTCGCGGACACGACCGCCGCCGAATTCCAGCAGCAGCTCGAGGTGAACCTGCTCGGCGCGTTCCTCGTGCTGCGCGCGTTCGCCCCCGCCATGACCGAGCGCGGCGGGCACATCGTCACCATCGGCAGCATCGCCGACCACGTGGGCTTCCCCGGCAACGCGGCCTACGCGGCCAGCAAGTTCGGCCTGCGCGGCCTGCACGAAACCCTCCGCGCCGAGTACGCGGGGAAAAATCTCCGCTTCACGCTCCTGTCTCCGGGACCGACGGATACCACGCTATGGGACCCCCTGGACCCCGACGCCCGCACCGATCTCCCGAGGCGCGCCGCCATGCTCCAGCCCAGCGACGTGGCCGAGGCGCTGCTGTTCGTCGTGACCCGCCCGGCACGGGCGACGATCGAGCTGTTGCGCGTGATGCCGTCGTGAGGACGGTGAGGGCCGTGAGGGTAGTCAGGGCGGCGTGCTCGTTGCTGCCCTTCCTGTCCTCACTGTCCCTCTCCGCTCAGCTGCCCCCGCTCCCCGGCCCCCCCCACGTCCTCACCCTCGCCCGGGCGCCCGATTCGTCGCTCTGGATCGGCACGTACGGTGACGGGATCTACGTGCTCCGGCCCGGCACCACGGGCTGGCACAACATCCGGCCCGATACGACGGGCACGAGCATCTCGTGGGGCTTCGTGCACGCGTTCGCGTTCGCGCCGGACGGCGCCGTGTGGTACGGGACGCTCGGCAACGGGTGGGGACGCTCGGACGACGGCGGCCGCACGTGGACCAACTGGACGTTCCGGCAGCTGGGGCCCGAGTACCAGTACGTGGCGCCCAACGGGATCGTGCTGCGCGGCGACACCGTGTACGTGGCCACCGCGGACGGCATCAAGGTGTCGGGGAACCGCGGGACCACCTGGACGGTCGTCACCGACACGATCGGCGCCCGGTCGGCCGCGGATTCGGTGATCGGCACCATCGGCAACCAGTACGTGCTGGCGCTGGCGGCGGGGCCGGACGGCGCGCTCTGGCTGTCCCACGCGGGCGGCCTCGAGCGGTCGCGCGACGGCGGCCGCACCTGGCGCGCCTGGGCGCTCGACCACCGCGTCCGCGCCATCCTGCCGCTCGGCGCCGACTCCGTGCTGCTCGGCACCGAGGACGGAGTGCTGGCCGCGGCGGCGGGGGACACGCTGCGCACCCAGCCGGTCCCGCTGGGCGTGCCGGCCGGGGTGGTGCAGCAGCTCGTGCGCCTGCCGTCGGGCATGGTGGTGGCGGCCGCCGAGCCCGGCGCCCTGCCGGTGCGCGCGTTCGCCCAGCCGCTCTGGACCGCCGCGGATCCCCGGGCGCGGATGGCCACGAGCGTGCTGCCGGACGGCGCGCGGGGCATGCTCGTCGGCACGCCCGTGGGGCTGCGCCCGGTTCCGCCACGTGAGCCCGACGCGGTACCGCCCGCCCGCCCGGCCACGGTCGCCACGTCCGCGGAGCCGCGCCACACGTGGTTTGCCCGGCCGGTGGACCCACGCGACCAGCCCTACATTGACCAGACCTATCGCTACGGCTCGACGATGGGCGGGAACTTCCAGCAGCATCAGGGCGTCGAGTTCAACGGCGGCGAGGGCACGCCCACGCGCGCCATCGGCGACGGGCTGGTGGTGCTCGCGGGGCCGGCCGAGGCCGGCGCGCTCACCGTGGTGATCCGGCACGACCACGGGCTCGAGGCCGACGGCGTGCCCTACTTCGTGTTCTCCGCGTATTACCACCACACCGCCCTGCTCGTGGAGGTGGGCCAGCGCGTGCGGGCCGGCCAGCCGGTGGGCCGCATCGGCAACACGGGCCGCGCCACGAACGACCATCTCCACCTCGAGGTCCACGCCGTCCCGTTCGACTCGGTGCGCCTGGTGGTGGACCCCAGCGAGCGCTACCCGCCCTTCTCCACCAACCCGGAACTGTGGATCCGGCCGCTCCCCGGGACGGGCATCGTGGCGGGGCAGGTCTGGACCGCGGACGGGGAGCGCGTGGGGCAGACGCGCGTGTACGGGCTGGTGAAGGGCGCACCCCAGGAGACACCGTTTTCGTTCGCGGAGACCTACGGCAGCCGCGCCCGCGGCACGCCCGCGTATCGCGAGCACTTCGCGGTAGGCGACGTCCCCGCCGGCGAGTATGTTCTGTATGCCGACATCGGGGGTCGCCAAGTCGCGCGCCGGGTACGCGTAGACGCCGGACGCCTGACGTGGGTGGAGTTCAGGCCGTAAGTCGCCTCGGCGACAGACGGTGGCCGAGGGCCCGCTTCAGCGGGATCCACCGATCCCGATCCCCGTACGGGAGGATGCCGCCCCGGTGTTCATCGAGCTGGCCGAGTACCTGAAGTGTCCCGCGGACCACGAGGACGCGTTCCTCGTGCTCGCGACCGGCGCCATGAAGGGTCGGGCGATCCGCTACGGCACCCTCGGCTGCCCCGTCTGTCACGCCGAATACATGGTGGTGCAGCAGGCGGTGCGGTTCGGTCCGCGTCCGGACGTGGGCGCGCCCGTGGCCCTGCTGCCGCCGCCCAACGCCATCCAGGCCCTGATCGGGCTCGAGAGCGCGGGCGGCTACGTCGCACTCGTCGGCTCCGCCGCCCGGCTCGCGCACGATCTGGCCGGCCTGATGCGCGGCGTCCACTTCATCTGCGTGAACCCGCCGCCGGGCGTCGAGCCGTCCGTGACGCGCAGCCTGGTCGAGGCCACGGCGACGATCCCCGTCCGGGGCTCCGTGGCGCGCGGCGTGGTGCTGGGCGAGGAATACGCCAGTCCCGCATGGCTCGCCGAGAGCGGCCGGGTGCTCCTGCGCGGCCAGCGGGTGGTGGCGTGCAAGGAGGGGATGATGCCGCCTGTGGGGGTGGCGGCCCTGGCGTCGGGCCAGGGGATGTGGGTGGGGCGGAAAGAATAGCCGCGGTCCCGCTCAGTTCCCCACGTAGGCCTGTTCGATGGCGTCCTTGTAGCGCTGCTCCACCACCCGCCGCTTCACCTTCATCGTGGGCGTCAGCTCCCCCGACTCGATCGAGAAATCGTTGGCGAGCAGCACGAACTTCTTGGGCGTCTCGTAGCTCGCGAGGTCGCGGAGATTGGCCATCACCTCCCGCTCGACCTTGGCCACGGCGTCCGGGTGCGCCAGCAGCGCGTCGTAGTTCGCCGCGGGGAGCCCGCGCTCCGTGGCCCACTTGAGCAGCGCGTCCCGGTTCGGCACCACGAGCATGATCGGGAACTTGCGCTTGTCGCCGAGCATTACCGCGTTCGCCACGAAACTGTTGGTCTTGATCAGGTTCTCGATCGGCTGGGGCGCGATGTTCTTGCCGCCGGCCGTGACGATGATGTCCTTCTTGCGGTCGGTGATCCGCAGATACCCCTCGGCGTCCAGCTCGCCGATGTCGCCCGTGTGCAGCCAGCCGTCCGCGTCCACGGCTTCCCGGGTGGCGTCGGGCTTATTGTGGTACCCCTTCATGATGTTCGGGCCCCGCGCCAGGATCTCGCCGTCCTCGGCAATGCGCACCTCGACCCCCGAGATGGCCGGGCCCACGGTCCCGAGCTTGGGCTTCTCCAGCGGGTTCAGGCAGATGACGGGTGAACTCTCCGAGAGCCCGTAGCCCTCGAGGATGCGGAGGCCGGCGGCGTAGAAGAACTTGGCGATGTCCGCGGAGAGCGGAGCGCCGCCCGACACGAAGAACCGGATCCGGCCGCCCGTGCGCGCCCGCAGCTTGCTGAAAACCAGCCGGTCAGCAATGGCGCGCTTGATCCCGAGCCCGGCCGGCACCGGCTGGCCCGCCAGCACGCGGTCGGCCCAGGCCTCGCCGTTGCGTTTGGCCCAGAAGAAGATGCGGCGCTTGAGGCTGCTCCCCGCCAGCGCGTTCTCGAGCACGCGCCCGTAGATCTTCTCGTAGAGCCGCGGCACGGCCAGGAGGACCGTGGGGCGCACTTCCTGCATGTTGGCCGCGACCAGCTCGATGCTCTCGGCGTACGCGATCGTGACCCCGGCGTGGAACAGCGTGTAGTGCCCCCCCATCCGCTCGAAGCTGTGGGACAGCGGGAGCAGCGAGAGCGCCGAGTCGTCGGGGCCCACCGGCAGCCGCGGCAGCGCCGCCACCACGTTGGACGTGAAGTTCCGATGCGTCAGCATGACGCCCTTCGGGTCGCCGGTGGTGCCCGACGTGTAGATCAGCGTCGCGAGGTCGTCCGGCTTCACGGCCCGGGCATCCCGCTCGTAGTTGGGCGTGCGGGACTCGGCCGAGGCGCCCAGGCGCTCCAGGGCGCCCAGCGTCATGGTGCCGGCATCCGCCGGCTCGCCATCGAACAGGATCACGTGGCGCAGGGCGGGGATGTCCGCCCGGGTTTCGGCGACCTTGGCGTACTGCTCCGCGTCCGCCACGAACACCGCCACGGCCCCGGAGTCCTGGATGACGTAGGCCGCCTGCTTGGCGGGGAGCGTCGGGTAGACCGGAACGTCGGCGCAGCGGGCCGTGAGGCAGGCGAAGTCCGCGATGGCCCACTCCGGGCGGTTGGGCGACATGATGGCCACCCGGTCGCCCGGTTGTACCCCCAGCTCGCGCAGTCCCAGCGACGCGTGCTTGACCCGGCGCGCCAGCTCCTGGTGCGTGATGTCGTGCCACGTGCCGCCGGCCTTGTAGCGGACGGCCGCCGCCTTGGAGCTGTACTGCTCGACCGCGTTGAAGAACAGGTCGTTCAGGGTCAGAGGCGTGGTCATGGGACCTCCAGCCGTCTGGTCGTGTGGGTGCGGCGCTAGTTGTTGACGATCAGGACCGTGAAGCGCGCGGGGACCCCGGGAATGATGCCTCCCGCGGGCGCGAGCGCAACCGCCTCGACGATGGCGGTATCGGGCTGCCCCAGGCCGACCCGGCGGAGGGTGGCGAACGCCAGGCCGCTGACGTTGGTGGTGACCGTGGCCGTGTGGGGGTCGTCCCCCGGGGCCTGGCCCGGTGCCGCAAGCGCCAGGGTGGCCGCCTCGGCCGTACCCGGCACGGGGCTCACGAGGGCAAACCGTACGGCCACCGCCGCGATGGGCGTCGGCACGCCGGTGGGCGGAAGGTCATACACGGTGGCGGCAAGGCTGGCCGACTCGGTGTCGGTGGCCGGAAACGTGATCTCCTCCTGGACCGCGGCGATCGAGTCCGCCACCGCGCGGACCGTGACCGCCAGCAGCGACGTCCGGAGACCATCTGCGTCGCCCTGAACACGCCACGCGCCGGCAAAGAGGCCGGTCACGAGTCCCGTCATCGAGTCGAGTGTGAGCCCCACCTGCACGGTGTCCGGCTCGAGCACGCGCCAGATCACGGTGACGTCGGGCAGGGGGTTCCCGTTCCGGTCCAGCGCCACCGCGGTGAGCCGCAGCGTGTCGTCCTCGAACACGGCCGGCGCCGCGGGCCCCGTGTACAGGATGGCGACCACGTCGCTGAAGTCGCCGGTGATGGCGGTACAGCCCGCGAGCAGTGCGGCGAGCAGGGCGGGGCGTCTCAGGTCCGCTCCCCTGGGCCGATGTCGCCCAGCGCCTGCTCGGCGTGTTCCACCCAGCGCTGGGCGTCCGGCCCCCGCGGGGGATGGCCCAGGAAGGCGCGCAGGTGCCGGGCCGCGGTCTCGGTGTCGCCTCGCCGGATCAGCAGGAACGCGATGCCGTAGTGCGCGCCCGCCAGCGTCCCGTCCACCTCGAGCGCCCGGCGGTAGATCCGGATGGCCTCGTCGTACCGGTGGGTCTTGGTGTACGCGATGGCCATGTTCTGGAGCACGCGCAGGTCGTTGGGGTGGTCCCGGAGCGCGAGCCGGTATGACGTGAGGGCGGCCTCGTAGTCCCCCTGGCGCTCGAGCGCGAGCGCCTCGTTCAGGTAGTCGAGACGCTGAGGTTGCAGCTCGGGGCGCCGGCCGCCAAACAGACGTTTCCAGAAGCTCATTCCGCGACAAGATACGGTCGGCCCAAGGCCTTGGCAACGCGAAGCTTAGGGGTTGCTGACCCCGGGACCGCGGCGTAGTCTTCGGCCATGCCCCAGCGTCCCGGTACCGGTCCCACCCGCGACGTCCTCCAGGTGGACTGGACGTTCTTCGGCGAGCTGTGCCGCGGGTTGGCGCTGCGGGTCGCGACGCAGTTCGATCCCGAGATCGTGGTGGGGATTGCCAAGGCGGGCGTCATACCCGGCGCCGTGGTGGCGTCCATCCTCCAGCGCGACTTCGCGTCCATGGCGGTCACCCGCTCCCGCGCGGACGTCCGGCCGACGCTCGTCACGGCGCCGCCGCCCATGTCCATCCAGGACCGGCGGGTGCTGGTGGTGGACGAGACGTGCGATTCGGGCGACACGCTGAAGCTCGCGCTGGCAACCGTGCGCGGCCTGCGTCCCGCGGCCGTCCGCACGGCCGTGTCCTTCAAGACCGGCAACTACGAGCCGGACTTCTACGCCCTCCAGTCGGAGAGCGCGATCGTGCTGCCGTGGGACCGGGAGGTGGTGGTGAACGGGGAGCTGGTGGTGCGCCCCGACTACGCGCAGTGGCTGGCGGCCGCCGGTCAGCCGCCCAGCACGTCCCGGTAGTCGCGCCCCGCGGTGGCGCCGTCGTAGACGGCCTGGAGCGTTTCCGGCGCCCCGGCGAGGAAGCGGCACCGGTCGTCCCCGCGGCTCCTGCACTCGATCTCCATCACCGCCACGTGCCCGTCCGCCAGGCGGCCGAGCAGGCCGGCCAGCATCCCGGACGTCACGTGACACGACGGGGCGACCGAGCCGGACTCTGGGTTCGCCTCGGCCCACTGCTCCGCGTCCACGGCCAGCGCGGCCCCGAGCCGCGTGACGGACAGATGCCCCCAGCCGAGCCCGGCGAAGAACGCGCCGAGCTGCTGGCTCAGGTGCCGCTCGTCCAGCTCGCCCGGATCCGCGACACCGGTGCGCTCGGCCAGCCAGCCCGTCCACGCGTCGTACAGCTCGTCCCCCGCGGCGTAGCCCGCCTCCTGCATCGCCTGCGCCGCCTGGTCGCCGAGGTCGCGCTCGAGCACGTCCCGCAGCCGGTGGAGCATCCGGCTGCCGAGCCCGAGCACGCTGCCGTCGTACGCCGTCATCGTCCCTTCCCTTCCTCGGCGAGGACCGCCACCGTGATGTCCACGAGGCGGTCGAGTTCGTCGGCCACCGTGCGGCCGAGCTGCTCTTCCGACTGGAGCCCGGGGCGCTCCGCCACGGACTCCATCAGGCGGCGCAGGTACGCGATCAGCGCGATGCGCTCGCGTTCCGCCCGCTGCGCCGTTTCCGACTGCTCCGCGTGCCGCCGGACCAGCCGCTCGTACCGGTAGACCACGCGCAACGCTTTGGCCGCCATCGCGGCCACGGCCTGCGTGAAGGCGATGTCCTCCTCGGAAAACGCGCGGCCGTCGCGGTCGGTGCGCAGGAAGATGGCCCCGATGGCCACCCGCCGCCACGTAATCGGGACGACCGTGATCGTCTTGACCTTGCGGGTGGCCAGCGCGCCGCGGATGTGCTTGAGGTTGGGATCGTCCTGCGCGTCCGGAATGAACACCACCTCGCCCGAGTCGAGCGAGCGCTTCAGCTCGGGATACCGGCCCAGGTCCACCACGTAGTTCCGGATGCTCGGGTCCTCGTACGACGCCACGAGCCGGGCCGTCTTGCCATGCTGCTCGGCTAGGAAGATGGAGCAGCGATCCAGCCCGAAGGTCTCGCCCAGCTTCTGGGTGATGGTCTGGAGGATGTCCACGAAGTTCAGCGTGCCCGTGATCTCCTGCATGATGTCCACGAGCGTGACGAGGTGCATCCGTTCACGCTCGAGCTCGCGGACGCGTGGTCCGAGATCGGCGGGGGCGGGGGCGGCAGCGGGCGCGGGGGAATCAGGCATGGCGGTCCGCACAAGTTTGGCGGCCTCGACGGACCCACGTCAAGGCGGTAACATAGAATGGGAGCACACGAGTGAGTGAGACGCGGTTCCGGAGGCGGTAATGGCGCGCGACGACGACGATGTGGAGTTGGCGGATCGGGACGACGAGGTGGCGGACGACGAACTGGACGAGGGCGGGCGGACCCGCGGTTCGGGAATCGGCTTCCTCGTGGGGTTCGTGCTCGGCGCGCTGGCGGGCGCGGGCGCGGCGCTGCTGCTCGCGCCGCAGAGTGGAGACGTGACGCGTCGCCGGATCCGGCGGGGCGTACGGCGGTTCCGGGAGGGGGCGTCGGACCGGGTGGGGGAGATGCGCGAGGGCGCCGAGCGGGAGCTGCGCCGCGTCCGGCGGCGGGTCAAACGGCACCTCCCGGATTAACGGAGCCGCGCGCGCACCCGGTCGAGGAGCGCGGTGGCCGCGGCGCGGTGCAGGTCGTCGAGCACGTCCTTGGTGGGCAGCCCCGGGATGGCCTCGAGGTGCGCCGCGGCCTCGGCCCAGCGCTCCATGTCCACGTAGATCTCGGCCAGCTCCAGCCGGTGGTGGACGTAGTCCGGGTCCAGCGCGACCGCCCGCTCGAGGTGCACCGCGGCCGAATCCCAGGCCGCGCGGCTCATGAACCCGGCTCCCAGGAGCGTCCTGGCAAAGAACCGCGTCACCCCGGACAGGCGCATGATCTCGGCATGCCACGCCCCCAGGATGTGATGCGCCCCGTCGTGCGCGGGATCGCGCGCGAGCGCCGCGGCGGTCTCGTCGTAGATCACCCGCGCGAAGCTCACCCGCTCCTTGCCGCCCCGGGTCCGGGACAGCTCGCCCAGGGCCAGGGCCAGCACGAAACGCCCTTCGGCGTCACTGGAGTCCGCGGCCACCGCCCGCCGCGCGAACCGCTCGGCCTCCGCGTACACCGAGTCGCGGATGGCGCGGGTGTACTCGTGCTCGCCCCGGATCCGCTTGGCCACGTCCACCTGCGACCGCGCGGCGCGCCACAACGCCCCGTAGTGGCCGGCGTTGCCGGTGAGCAGGGCCTTGGCCTCGGCCAGCGCCGCCGCCGGCTGCATGGCGTCGTGCAGGCTGTCTATGCGGGCGAGGCGCGGGTCGGGGACCTGCGCGCCGGCGCGCGCCCACGGGAGCGCGAGCACCGTCAGCAGCGTCAGGGCGCGAAGGCCATGTGCGGGCATGTGATCTCCTCGGGCCGGAAATGTTGACGGCCGCGGTCATCGCGCGCAAGCGGGACGGGGGGGCCCTCACCGGCGACGAATGGCGCGGGCTGGTGGCGGACGTGGCCCGCGGCGCGGTGCCGGATTACCAGGTGGCCGCCCTCCTGATGGCCGTGGTGTTCCGCGGCCTCACGGCGGACGAGCTGGACGCACTGACCGACGCCATGTGCGCTTCGGGCGGGCGCCTGACCTTTGCTCCCGGCACGCCGCCGCGCGTGGACAAGCACTCGACCGGCGGGATCGGCGACAAGACGTCCCTGATCCTGGCCCCGCTGGTGGCGAGCTGCGGGCTTGCCGTGCCGATGATCTCTGGGCGCGGGCTGGGGCACACCGGCGGGACGCTGGACAAGCTCGAGGCCATCCCGGGGTTCCGTACGGCGCTCTCCCTGGACGAGGCGCAGGCGCAGGTCGAGCGCCTGGGCTGCGCCATGCTCGGCCAGACCGCCGACATCGCGCCGGCGGACCGGCGCCTCTACGCGCTGCGGGACGCCACCGGAACCGTCGAGTCCATCCCGCTGATCGCCGCCAGCATCATGTCGAAGAAGCTCGCCGAGGATCTCCAGGGGCTCGTTCTGGACGTGAAGGCCGGCAGCGGGGCGTTCCTCCCGGATCCGGAGCGCGGGCTCGCGCTCGCGCGCACCATGATCGCCCTCGGCGCCGCGCGGGGCTGCCCCACGGTCGCCCGCATCACGGCCATGGACCGGCCGCTGGGACACGCGTGCGGCAACGCGCTCGAGACCGAGGAGGCGCTGCTGGCGCTCCGCGGCGAATGGCCGGAGGATCTCGAGGACGTGACGCTTGCGCTCGGCGCCGAGATGCTCCGGGCGGGCGGGGTGGCGGATACCGAGGAGGCGGCCATGGAGCGCCTCGCGGACGCCCTGGCCAGCGGCGCCGCGGCGGACCGGTGCCGGGAGCTGATTGCGGCGCAGGGCGGGAACCCCGCGGTCGTGGACGATCCGGCCGGCCTGCCCCAGGCCCCCGAGACCGCGGTCTGGGCGGCGCCCCGCGAGGGCATCGTGACCGCCGTGGAGCCGCGGACCATTGGCGAGGGGATCATCGCCCTGGGCGGCGGCCGGCGGCGCATGGAAGACACCGTGGACCCGGCCGTGGGCTTCGTGATCACGGCCAAGCCCGGGCAGCGGGTGGACGCCGGTGAGCCCATCGCCACCATCCACGCACGGGACGCCGCCGGGTTGGCCCGCGGCCGTCAGGCGCTGGACGCCGCGATCACGATCGGCGACGAACCACCGGTCGGGAGGTTGCCGTTGCTGGGCGCCCGGGTGACATGGGCGGATGATCGTGCATGACGGTTGTTTACCGGTCCGGTGTTCCCGGTCCCCAATCCGGCAACGCGTCGTCCGCGTCGTCCGGCGACGCCATGGCGCCCAGGTCGCGTACCTCCGCCTCGGCCTGGTCGAGGACGTCCTGGTCGCGGGTGTCGGGGTTGGGGGCGGAGCGGGAGGGGAGGGTGATGAGCCAGAGCAGGCCGCCCGCGAGCACGAGACCGGCGATGAGCAACACCACGGTCAGTTGCCCTGGGAATCAATCAACTCGTCTATGGGGTCGGCGCCGCGCACCAGCACGAGGATGGCGGGCTGCGGCACCACGAGGTACCGGTCGCCTTCGTAGGTGATCTCGACCGCGGCCTTCCGGAAGAACAACGCGTAGTCGCCCATCCGGGCCTGCATCGGCACGTAGCGCGCGCCACCCCGCAGGTCCGCCTGGATCTTCCAGGGCTCGTCGTCCAGCGAGCCCGGATCCGGCAGCGGCATGCCCGGGCCCGTCGCCACGATGCGCCCACCCTGCACGGCCTGATGATCCACCGCCGTGGACGGCAGATACAACCCCACGTTGGTGCGCTCCTCGCCCTCCGCCGGAACGATGAGCACCCGGTCGCCGACCACGATGAGGTTCTTCGGCTTTGGCATTACTCAGAATATAGGCGCACAGCCGCTCAGACGCCCTGAATGCGGCGCCGCATTCAGGGCGTCCAGGCGCCTGGGCGCCTAGTCGTGGTCACTCACCCCGGCGCCGCCCCTTTTGTGCTTCTCAAACCAGGCGCGCAGGTAGAGTTGCGTCCGAAGGAAATTGGATGGCATGCTGCTCGTGCCATGCCATTCGTTCTT
>Ga0214471_10000379_pt1 | contig 39207 bp, 36 predicted proteins | sample RVTome_5_FD_207665 | JGI IMG/M metagenome (GOLD analysis project Ga0214471, IMG submission 207665) | Soil microbial communities from uranium-contaminated site in the Upper Colorado River Basin, Wyoming, United States - RVT142D155 | ecosystem: Environmental > Terrestrial > Soil > Contaminated >... | reverse complement strand
TTCGGCACCGACAAGTCGGACCCGTCGCGCTATGCCGATATGCTCGTCACCGAGCCCTGGAGCGTCGCCGTGGACGGCGAGGCCGAGAACACCGGCAGCTTCACGCTCGAGGACATCTTGCGCCCACACCCCCTGGAGGAGCGTATTTACCGCTTCCGTTGCGTCGAGGCCTGGTCGATGGTCGTGCCCTGGGTAGGTTTCCCTCTCGGGGATCTGCTCGAGCGCTTTGCGCCGACGTCCCGCGCCAAGTACGTGCAGTTCTTTACCTTGAACGACAGAGACATGATGCCGGGTGTGCGCTATCCGGTTCTCGACTGGCCTTATCGCGAAGGCCTCACCATCGCCGAAGCGATGCATCCGTTGGCGCTGTTGACCGTGGGCCTATACGGCCGCGTGTTGCCGAATCAGAACGGCGCCCCGCTGAGGCTGGTGGTGCCGTGGAAATACGGCTTCAAAAGCATCAAGTCGATCGTACGCATTCGGTTTACGGAGACGCTGCCACAGACCAGCTGGAACATGGCGAATGCGCGTGAATACGGCTTCTACTCGAACGTCAACCCGGACGTGCCACATCCGCGCTGGAGCCAGGCTAGTGAGCGGCCTATCGGCGGTGGCTTCTTCACCGCCCGGGTTCCGACTCAGTTGTTCAACGGCTATGCCGAAGACGTCGCACCCCTCTACACCGGCTTGGACCTCGTCAAGAACTACTGAGCCACCGGCGCCGACCAAGCGGAGATTCACCGTGTTCGCGATGACCCGCCGCTCGCTGGCGTGGTTCAAGGCCGGCACCGTGATTTGTTGCCTGCTGCCGCTCTCGATCCTGCTGCTGCGAGGCGCGGGCTTCGGCAACCTGGGCGCGAATCCCGTTCAAGAGGTATTGCACGCGCTCGGGACAACGACCCTGAACCTGTTGCTCATCACGCTCGCGGTCACGCCCGCGCGCAAGCTCACGGGCTTGAATTGGCTCCTGCGCGTGCGGCGCACGCTGGGCCTGTTCGCCTTCGCCTACGCGACGCTTCACGCGCTGACCTACGTCGCCGTCGACCAGCGCCTGGACTGGGGCGGCCTGATCGTCGACGTGACCGAGAGGCCGTATGTCACCGCGGGCTTTCTGGCGCTGGTCTTGATGGTGCCGCTCGCGATCACGTCGACGAACGCGATGCAGCGGCGATTGGGCAGGCGCTGGGTGGGCCTGCATCGCAGCGTCTATTTGGTCGCCGCATTGGGCGTGCTGCATTACTTCTGGCAGGTGAAGCTCGACACTTCCGGACCATCGGTGTATGCGCTGATCCTCGCAGTGCTGCTGGGCTACCGGCTGGTCGCTTGGGCCGGCCGCCGGCGGCGTCGCGCCGTGCTCAATAGACCCTGAAGCCGCCGTGGCGGCGCCTGCTCGCGTAGTCGATCCACGCGAGGCCCGCGACGAAACCGCCGATCAGCGCCACCACGATCGCACCGAGCACCCAGACGATCGGCACGCTGCCGCGATACAGGTCGAGCCGCCCCTCGTACGATTCGTTTTCCTCTTTGAGACGCGTCAGCGTGGATTCGATCGCGTCGGAGGAGGCTGCGGTCGCGTCGACCTGCTGTGACAGCTGCGCGAGCTCGCGCTCGGCGGCTTGGCGAGCGGCGTTGCTGCGATCGACCTGAGCCTGAAGGGCCGCTAGTGCTGCCTCGGTCTCCGCGACGCGGGCCTGCGCCGGCTTGTCCAGCACGAGATAGGCGGACTTGACCCAGCCGATCTCGCCGTCGACGGTTCGGACCCGCGCAAAATTCGGCGTGCGCTCCAGGATCTCGAGCTCGGTGCCGCTGACCAGATTCCTGAAGGGCTGATCGTTCGTGTCCTCGGCCCGATGCAGGCCGAGACGCAAGATATCGGTGACATAGGCCGTTTCGGCACCCGACAACACAGGCCAGGCCAATAGGACGCCAACCAGGGCTAGTTTGGGGCAGCTCACGATAGCCTCCGGGACACTGATGAAGTAGTCAGCGCGTATTATAGGAACAATCGCCGCGCTGAAATGCGAACTGGTCGCAACCTGGAGCCTCAGGGCCGCGCGTGCACCCAGTGCAGCAGAGCTTCCTGCAGCTCCTCGCCGGGACCGCGATGCGCGTCCTTGGTGTTCAATATGACCACCGTGACATAGTCGAGACCGTCTCGAGCATGCACGTAACCGGCGACCGCGGCGACGTCGTCCAACCGCCCGGTCTTCAGATGCATCCGTCCGGCCTCCGGATGCCCCCTGAAGCGTCCGCGCGTCGTGCCGTCGAGCCCGCCCAACGAAAGCGAGGACAGAAACTCCGGCGCCAGAGGGCTCGCGGCCGCGATGAGCAGCACGCGCCCGACAAGCTCGGCCGAGATTCGCGTCGCCCTCGAGAGGCCGGCACCGTTGTCGATCTCGAGGCCTTCCGTTCGAAGCCCGCGGGTTTCGAGATAGTCGACGATTGCGGCATTGCCTGATTCTTGCGTCCCCGGCGTGCCGCCGAACTCGGCGCCCAAGGTGTAGAGCAACTGCCGGGTCATGACGTTGTTGCTGTATTTGTTCAGGCTCCTGATGACTTCGCTCAGCGGTCGCGAGCTCCAGGTCAGCGCGGGCTCGGCGTCGGCGGGGATTGCGCCGCGCCGCACACCGCCGCGGTGGCGACCGCCGAGCTCGGCCCAGAGCGTCCGGTACACGCCGTAGGCGAAACTGTCGTGCTCGAGCACCGTGCGGCTCAACGAGTACGGCGAGCAGGCGGCCGGGAAGCGGCCGTCGAGGACGACCTCGCGCCCCATGGGATAGTCGTCGACACCGAAGCTGATACCGGCCTGATAGATCGAGCAGGCGCCCGGGGAGAGCTCGAGACGATTGCGAATCTCCAGATTGCTGAGCTCGGGGTCCGTGTCTATACGGACCTCGCCGCGCGCGCTGTCTGCAAGAAACTGGAACCGCACCGTCTTGAAGTTGACGAGAAATGCGTTGGGCGTCACGTTGTAGGTTCGCAGCGGCTGACCGTCGAACGCACCCGGATCCTCGGTGACCGGAGCGAAAAAGGTATCGTCTATGACGAGATCGCCATCGACTGCCTCGAGACCGGTCCGACGCAAGGCGCGCAACAGCTTCCAGAATTCCTCGGTGACGAGAAACGGGTCGCCGTAGCCCTTGAAACCTAGGTCCCCTTGCAGCGCGGTGCCGTCCCAGTCGCCGAGAAAATAGACCTCCGTCGGCCAGCTGTAGGTCGGCCCCAGCGTATCCAGCGCGACCCAGGTCGTCAGCAGCTTGATCGTCGACGCGGGATTTCGCGGCGTTTGCGCGAAATGGCTCAACAGCGGCTCGCTAGCACCCACCTGCTGGACGAAGATGCTCAGGCCCTCGGGCGGCAGCGCATGGCCGTCGAGGATCCGCTGGATCGGCGCTGGGAGCTCGGTCGCGGCGGCGAGGCCGGCGACACAGATCGAGTAAAGGGCGATTGCGTTTCGCATGCGGCGTATTCTGCCGAAGCGCGCGCGTCGTGGATAGAACCTATCCCGGCATCCGGCACGCCGCTAAGCAGCGGCGCCGGAAAAAGTCACGAAGCGGAGAGGCGTAGTTGCCGCACCACCGCAGTAGCTTCGTCGGCCAGCACCGGCAACGCCTGGGGCCGCGACAAATAGAAGCCCTGGCCGTACCGGATCCCGAGCATTGCAAGCTTGGAGGCGATCGCTTCGGTCTCGACGTGCTCCGCTATGACGTCGATCTCCAGCGATCGCGCCGCCTGAGCAATGGCAAGCACCATCGACTCGGCCACCCGGTCGGTCGCGACCCGGCGCACGAGATCGCCGTCGATCTTGATGTATTGCACAGGAAGCGTTCGCAGATAGGCCAGCGAGCTCAAGCCCCGGCCGAAGTCGTCGAGGGCGATCTTGACTCCGAGCTTGTGCAGGCTGCGGATGAACGTCTCGGCCTCTTGCATGTGATGCGCCGCCGAGGATTCCCTGAGCTCCACGCAGAACGACTGCGGCGGCAATCCCGAGCCCTGGAGCTGCTCCAGCAGGAACTCCCTGAAGCTGTCACTCTGAAACGATTGCGCCGATACGTTGATACTGATCCATCCGACGTCGATGAGCGTACTCACGTTGGCCTTGAAGGTTCGCAACATCGCGCCGAGCACCCATCGATCGAGTGCCGGCAGCAGATGATACCGCTGCGCCGCCGCGAGGAACTTGTCGGGTCCGACGTACTCGTTGCCGTCCTTCATGCGCATCAGTATTTCGTGGCCCAGGATCGCGGAGTGGTTGTCGAGGCGGTGGATGGGTTGGGCCTCGAGACCGAATCGATTTGCTTTCAGCGCGCTCTGAAGATTCGCGAACGCGATCGCGTCGCTGCGGTGCGCCACCGCGAAAGGGTTGTCGGCGTGGGATACTTCGACTCGATTGCGACCGAGCTGCTTGGCACGCTTGCAGGCGAACTCCGCCGCGGCGATCGCGTGAGAGATCGTCTGCCCGGAGCCGGCGATTCTACCGACTCCGATGCTCACGGAAACGGGCGTCGCCCTGTTGCCGTGCATGTACGTCAATTGACTCATTGCCGCTCGAAGCCGCTCGGCCAACGCCTCCGGGTCGATGGATGCGGACGGTGGAAGCATCACGACGAATCGATCTGCGCCCAAGCGGCCGGCGATGCCTTCGGCGGCCACGTGCTCGCGGATCACGACGGCGAGTCGCTGGATGACCTCGTCGCCGGCATGGAATCCGAAAGCGCTGTTGATCACGTGCAGGCCGTCGATGTCCAGATACAGCAACGCCGACTCGGAATCCTCCTCGGACGAGTCGAGCACGGCCTGAGCACCCCGCTCGAAAGCGTAACGGTTCAACAGACCCGTCAAGTCGTCGTAGCGGTTCGTCAGCAGATTCATGGCCTTGCGGCTCATGAACTCGACGATGCTTACGTCCCGTTCCTCGAAATCCTCGGCGTCGACCGCGCGGAACAACCCCAACAGGCCGATGACCCGGTTGTTGGCGTCGTGCACGGGACAAGACAATATCTTGTATGACGGCACATGCTTCGCGCTCGCGTCGGCGGAGACGCGATTGACGACCATGGCTCGATTGTGAAGCTGCAGCCACGCAAGCAGATGCTTATGTGTCTTGGTCAGAAGCGTCTGACCTTGGGCGTCTTGATCGCCGTCCGTCGCACAGCAGATGGTGAGATTCCGGTCCGGGATGATCAGTGCTCCGACGACCGCCTGGAGGTGCATCGCGCACTGCCGCACGAGGTATTCCAAGCCGTCCGATTCTGCTCGGTCGCCCTCGCCGACTTCGAGCAGAAACCTGATATCGGCGGGTTGTGCTGCCGGCGCGGGCATTCGCAGTGCCGGCATCGCCGCCTTCGTCGATTCGACGTCGACACGATTCTCGAGGCAATCCAAGACCGGCCGCAGCAGACTCGCGACCATCGAGCTATTGGTATGGCGCCGCTGGCTGTCGGCGAGCTCGACGACGAGCGTACCCAGCGCATCGCCCGCCTCGTTGCGAAGCACGTAGACGAACGCGCTATCGCTGCCGCTGACGGCGCGAATCGAGCCTCCGCGAGAGATCCGCTCGGCCTCGGTATCGTCGAGCAGCGACCTCAGATCGGGGCGCTCGCAACCGTCAGAGCACCACAGCAACTCGCGGTCCGCTCCGTAGACGGCGATGCCGCCGCAACGCGGCAACAGCATTTTGATCAACTGTCCGTAGGGAGCGTAAACGCCCGCCGCGCTCGCGGCGCCCGGCTCTGCGCCCACCACGGTCTCGAAGGGCTCCGTCATGGGTTTCGCTTGCATTTTTCGAAGGAGCTCGACTATGCCCCAAGACTGGACATAAATCCTTGACGGAGGTCGCAAAGACCCCAAGGAAGTGGCCCCCAGGGCCAAGAAGGGGTCCGCCGGCTAGCTGCGCTCTGCCAGGAATTTGGGGGGGTTCGGGGATCGCGCCGGCACCACCCGCAGCGGCTCGGCACGCTGCCCGGATTGGACGAGCTCCGCGTACAGCGACAGGATGGTGCTGGCGTGTGCTCGTGCCTGGGCCGAGGACAGCTTGCGAATCGTCGCGCGGACGCAGGGCTCTCGGCCGATCGGCCGCTCCGCATGCAACGCCGCCTGCAACTCGGCGAACGCGCCTCTCAGGCCGGCCGGGAACTCGGTGCTTTCCAGATCATCCAGGTTCTCGGCATAAGCGGCCGTGAGCCGCTCTTTGATCGAACCGTCACCCACGAGCATTGAAACAGCAGCTTGAAATCTCTGCGCAAGATAGGACATGAGTAGTCTAAGCCTTTGTTGTTGTTGGTTTTATGGCAATCCAGATTCCGCTCGACGAACTTCCCGCCGTGTCGCCGCCACGGTGCCTAACATATACCAAATTATTGGAAGGCTCCGCAAGTCCTTAGTTTCGAGAAAGTTTATCGAAGGCCCTCGGAGCGCTTGCGACTGTCATCACGCGTCGCGTGCGCGGCGACCGCGCACGCGGAACTTTTTCATGCGATCGGCAAAAGTCGACGGCTTGAGCCCGACCAGCTTCGCGGCGCCGTTCGGGCCGGAGACTCGCCAGTCGGCGAACCGCAGCGCGGCGAGCATATTGTCCTTCTGTAACGCCAAGAGCTCCCGCTCGGTCATGACGATAGGCCTTTCCGCGGCCGGCTGAGAAGCGCCCGAATCCCCCCCCGCCGCGAGAATATCGACCATCGCAAGATCCAGGCGCAGCACCTTGCCGCTGGAAAGAATCACCGCGCGCTCGATTACGTTCTTGAGCTCGCGAACGTTGCCGGGCCAAGCGTATTTCTTGAGCAGCTCAGCTTGCTGCTTCGACAAGCTCAAGGGATGACGCCCGAAATCCATGCAAACCCTCTCGAGAAAGTGTGTCGCGAGCTGCACCACGTCGTCGCCGCGCTCGCGCAACGGCGGCACGTCGATCGGAAAAACACTGACTCGATAGTAAAGATCCTCCCGGAATCCGCCATCCCTCACGAGTGCCTCGAGATCCCGGTTGGTTGCGGCGATCACGCGCACATCCACCGTATGCGTGCGATCGTCGCCGACACGCTCGTACTCACTTTCTTGCAGTACGCGCAGCAGCTTGCCTTGAAGCTCCAGCGGAATCTCACCGATCTCGTCGAGGAACAAGGTGCCACCGTCGGCCAACTCGAAGCGGCCGATCCGATCGCGATGTGCCCCGGTGAACGCCCCCTTCACGTGGCCGAAAAACTCGCTCTCGAAAAGCTCCCGCGGGATCGACGCGCAGTTGACCTTCACCAGCGGTCCGTTCGCCCGCTGGCTGCGACCGTGAATCGCGTGCGCGACTAGCTCCTTGCCGACGCCCGACTCGCCCTGGATCAGAACGTTCGCCGACGTTTGCGCCACGGCGTCGAGCCGCGCCAGCATTTTCTTCAGCGGCGGGCTCTCGCCGATGATGCGGCCGAAGTTCATCGATACCTGGACTTCCTCTCGCAGATAGTCGCGTTCCCGCTCGAGCTCCTCTCTTAGACGCGCGTTCTCCTCGAAGGCCGCGCGCAGCTGCCTTTCGGCCCGATTTCGCTCGGTCACGTCCTTGATCGCCACGTACATCAGCGTCACCTCGCCGGCGGTGTCGCGATCGACGCGGCTCGAGACCAGCGCCTCGAGTGTCTCCCCGTCCTTGGTGACGTAGCTTCGAGGCGCGTTGTCGAGCTCGCCATGGGCGATGATGTCGACGATCTCGGCTTGATCGGGCGTATGCCCGCCGGCCGTCATGAACGCCGCGATCGGCCGCCCGACAACCTCTTCGCGCCGATAACCCATCTTGCGGAGCCAATGCTCGTTGACGTGGACGACTCGTCCCTCGCGATCCACGGTGTGGAGCATCGCCGGGGTGCCCCGGTAGAGGCCGCTGAAGTGCTGTTCGGCGCGAAGCGACGCGCCCACTTCCGCATAGATCACGACGGTCCGCAGATAATCACCGCTGTCGTCGCGCTCGACGACGACGTTGGCGAGACAGTCGATGATCTCCCCGGACTTCGCACGCAAATCCACCGGCACGTCTTGCAGATGGCCGGCTCGACGCAACAGAGGCAAGTAGTCCTCGGAGATTCTCTGCGCGGACTCCTCGCTGGCGAGATCCTGCGGACGCAGCTTTCGAATCTCGTCGCGATCGTAGCCAAAGCGATCGAGCCAGGCGTCGCTCGCGTCGACGAAATAGCCATCCTTGTCGAGCGCCGCCAGCAGCGCCGGACAACGTCTGAACAGCCACTGGTAGCGGTCTTCACGAGCCATGCGCACATTCTACGGAAAGCCGTTTCTCCATTCAACGGATGTCCGTGATTTCATCGGAAACCCGTGAGGCATGTAATATATAACTCATTGAATTTTATGATTTCACAAGTTGGCACGGGAGATGCAATAGAGAGGCCAAGAGAACTACTCCGCGGCCTCGGACAGGATCCCGGAGTTTCGTAAGATTGAGGAATTTGACCAATGCCTAAAGTTTTGACAGTACACCGTTCCAGGGCTGCTTCGGCCGTCGCTGCGCTAGCGCTGATATGGGCCGCGAGCAGCATGCCGGCGGCGGCGATGGAAGAGGTCGTGGTTCATGCGTCCGGTGACATGGGCCCGAGCGCTCATCAGGCTCAGCTCGAGAGGCAGATGGCCGCCTACGCCCAGGACGTGCATATGGCGCTCAAGGACTTGATCCGGCAGGATCTGGCACGGGCCACGGCACCTCGGATCCGAGTCGCGCGCAGCGTCAGCACTCATCGGGGTTAACGGTTTATCGGACCGGCGATTGCCGAGCTTCCCCCCGCTCTGGTAATTGCCTTATTGGCCGGGAGGCCACTGGGGCCGGGGTCTTTACTCCCGGCGCGGACAAAGACTGTCCGTTGGTACGAGAGGGATCTCTAGCATCCCCGGCCCCGGTTTTTTTCAGTTCTGGAGAGTTGTTTCCAGCATGGCGATAAGCCGGGTCCAGGCATCGTCCGCAGGCAGCGGGGCGTAGGTAGGGCTCTGCGGAAAGAAGAACGCGTGATCCGTGCCCGAATAAATGCGTATCTCCGCCTGCTTGCCGAGACGGTTTAGCCCGCCGCGAAATTCCTGCACCTCGCGCAGCGGGATGGAGCGATCCAGCTCACCGAAGAAGCCGAGCATCGGCATGCTCAAGGTGCTCAGCATCTCTTCGTCGGTGATCACGCCGCCGTAGAACATCACCATCGCGTCGAGATCCGCGGGCAGCATCAGCGCGGTCTGCAGCGACCAACGGCCGCCCATGTCCCAGCCGATGCTGCCGATCCTCGGTGACAAGGCGTAACGCTCCAGGTACTCGTAGGCTTGGCGGATATTGTCCCGGGTGCGTTCCGGCGCCGCGACGAGCTCGGTCATGAGCGCCTGTGCGCCCGCGACGTCCTCAGCCACGCGCCCGCCATAGAAATCCGTCGCGAGCACGATATAGCCCTCGCGCGCCAGACGTCTCGCGACCGTCTTGATCTCCACGGTCAGGCCCCACCACTCGTGAAACAGCAGCAAGCCCGGCAGCGGCTCCGCAGCCTCCTCCGGCATCGCGAGAAAGCCGACGAGATTACCTCCCTCCGACTCACCGTAAGGTAGATCCTGCTCCAACAGGGGCAACAGAGGATTCGGCTCCTCGGTGGACTCGACGGCCGATTCGGCCGGCGGCGCCGCCACGCCGGCCCGCGATGGGGCGGCATCGACAGCCGCCTGATCCGGCGGCGCGACGGGCTCGCAAGCGGCGAGAAAGCAGCTCGTAAGGAGGAAAAGCCTGGCCTTCATGATCGTCCTTTGCATGCACAGCGCTCTGGGGCCGAAGTCCAGCACAAGCGAATTCATGAATTCAAGCCCTTGCGCGGTTTTCCGGCGCGCCGTCACGGCTCGAGAAAAGTCAGGGCCTGCCCTCGCGGCTCGACGGCGGCGTCGCTGCGGTCGAACGCGACAGCGCCGTTGACGAAGGTCATGACGACGCTCGAGCGAAACTCCACTCCTTCGAACGGAGACCAGCCGCACTTGTAGCGCAGATTGTTCGAAGCCACTCGCTCGGACCGTTTCAGATCGACGACGGCGAGATCCGCAAAATAGCCGGCTCGAAGAAACCCGCGCGCTTTCAGACGAAACAGCCGGGCCGGATTGTGTGCCGCCTTGCTGACGATCTGCTCGAGCGTCAACCGGCCTTGATGGTGCAGCTCGAGCAGAATCTGCAGCGAATGCTGCACCAGCGGCAGACCCGCCGGGGCCCGGAAATAGCTCTGGCGCTTCTCTTCCAGCGTATGGGGTGCATGGTCGGTAGCGACGACGTCCAGTAAGTCGTCGGTGAGAGCCGTCAGCAGCGCCTCTCTGTCCTCCCGGCTCTTGATCGAGGGATTGCACTTGATGAGTGTGCCGAGATCCGCGTAGCGGGACTCGTCGAACCACAAATGGTGGACGCAGACTTCGGCGGTGATCCGCTTGTCTTCGATCGGCCCCGCGTCGAACAGCTCGAGCTCCCGCGCCGTGCTCAGATGCAGAACGTGCAGCCGGGTTCCGAAGCGCCGCGCGAGCTCGACCGCCAGCGACGACGACTTGTAGCACGCTTCCGCCGAGCGAATCCGCGGATGGCAGCTCATCGGCACTTCCTCGCCGTACTGCTCGCGGAAGCGTTTCTCGTTCTCCCAGATCGTCGGCGAGTCCTCACAATGGGTTGCGACCAGTAACGGCGCATGCTCGAAGATCCGTTCCAACACCGACTCGTCATCGACGAGCATGTCGCCGGTCGACGCGCCCATGAAAACTTTGATACCGCAAGCCTCGCCGAGGCGGACACGCTTGAGCTCCTCGATATTCTCGTTGCTCGCACCGAGATAGAACGCGAAGTTCGCGAAGCATCGCCCGCGAGCCAGCGCGAGCTTATCGGCGAGCGCCCGCCTGCTCGTCGTCGGTGGGCTGGTGTTCGGCATCTCCATGACGCTGGTCACGCCCCCGCAAACGGCCGCGAGCGATTCGCTGGCGATGGTCGCTTTGTGCGTCGGGCCCGGTTCTCGAAAGTGCACTTGGTCGTCGATGATGCCGGGCAGCACGTGGCAGCCCTCGAGATCGACGACACGGTTGGCCAGCGACGCAGTAATCGACGGCTCTATCCGTGCGATACGCTGCCCTTCTATCAGGATGTCGGCGCGGTAGATTCGATGCTCGTTGACGAGCGTGCCGTTGGTCAGGAGCGTCTTGGTCACCGAGAGCCCTCAACGCCGCCGGGAGAACTCGTCCGTGGCGCAAACGAGCTCGTGGGTGATGCCCGGCTCGTAGGCGGAATGACCGGCGTCGGCAACGACGCGAAGTCTTGCCTCCGGCCAACGCCGGGACAGCTCCCAAGCCGTCGCGAGTGGGCAGACGACGTCGTAGCGGCCATGCACGATTACACCGGGTATGTGCCTGATTCGATCGACGTCGTCGAGCAGTTGCGTCTCGCTGTCGAAGAAGCCGCGGTTGATGAAATAGTGCGTCTCGATTCGCGCGAACGCGAGCGCGAAGGTGGGCGCGCTGTAGCGCTCGACACGCTCGGCGTTCGCCAGCAGCGAGCTGGTCGCGCCCTCCCAGATCGACCACGCCTTTGCCGCCGCGAGCTTGAGGTCCTCGTCTTCGCCGGTGAGGCGCCGATGATACGCGGCCAGCAGATCCCGGCGCTCGTCGGGAGGAATCAAGGAAGTAAAGCGCTGCCATTCGTCCGGGAACAAGTAGCTCGCGCCGCTCTGATAGAACCAGTCGAGCTCCTGACGCCGCAGCAGGAAGATCCCGCGCAGCACCAGCTCGCTGACCGCCTGCGGATGAGTCTCGGCGTAGGCGAGCGCCAGCGTGCTTCCCCATGAGCCCCCGAAAACCAGCCATTTGTCGACCTGCATCGCGTCGCGCAGCGCTTCGATGTCGGCGACGAGATGCCAGGTCGTGTTGCCGTCGAGACTCGCGGCCGGCTGGCTGCGGCCGGCGCCGCGCTGCTCGAAATAGACCAGCCGGTAGGCTTGCGGATCGAAGAAACGGCGGCCCTCGGGGTCGCCGCCGCCAGGTCCCCCGTGGACGAACAGCGCCGCCTTGCCGTCGGGATTGCCGCACTGCTCATAGTAGATCCGATGCTGTCCGCGCTCGAGAAAGCCGTGATCGAAGGGCTGCGGGGGCGGGTACAGCGTGCGCCGCGCTACCATGGCCGGCGGAGACTTTCTCGGGCGGCGGCCGCGTGCTCTATACTCGGCCCAAGCCCACGGCAGAGCCTGATTGTGAAGCTGCGTGCACTGTTCATCGGTTTCGGACTCCTGAGCCTCGCTGCCTGCGGGCGTCAGGATGCCATTCCTACGGAGACACAATCCAGTGCCGCCCCCATCGTCCTCAATCGCGGCAGCGGCGGCGAGCCGGATACGCTCGACCCGCACCGCAACGAGGAGAACAGCGGCGCCGAGATCCTCCGCGACCTTTTCGAGGGCCTGACGACCGAGGACGTCGAGGCTCGTATCGTGCCGGGCACGGCCGAGTCCTGGACGATCAGCGAGGACGGCCGCGTCTATACCTTCTCCATTCGATCCGGCGCGCGCTGGTCCAACGGCGACCCCGTGGCCGCGGAGGATTTCGTCGCGGGCCTGAGACGCACGGTCGCTCCGGCAACCGCATCGACCTATGCCCAGATTCTCTATCCGATCGAGAACGCCGAGGCAATCGTGAACGGCAAATTGCCGCCCGAAGATCTGGCGGTCCACGCCATCGACGCCCGCACGCTGGAGATCCGGCTCGCGGCGCCGACACCCTACTTCCTGGATTTGCTCAGTCACGCGACGACCTATCCCTTGCACCGCGCAAGCTTCGCCGAGCACGGTGCGCAGTTCTCACGACCCGGCAACCTGGTCTCCAACGGCGCCTACCGATTGACCGAATGGGTGGTGCAATCACACGTCAAGGCCGAGAAGAACCCGTACTACTGGGACGCTGGCAACGTGCAGATAGATACGGTGGTGTTTCATTCCACCGAGGACATCGACGCGGAGCTCAGGCGCTATCGCGCCGGCGAGCTCGATTTCACGTTTCAGTTCCCGGCATCGCAGTACCGCTGGATTCAGGACAATCTCCCCGGCGAGCTGCACAACGATCCCTATATCAGCACCTACTTTTATGCCCTGGACATCCAAGAGCCGCCGTTCGACGACCCGAGGCTGCGCCAGGCCCTTTCCATGGCGATCGACCGGACGGTGATCACCGAACAGGTCACCGCTGCCGGAGAAACGCCGGCTTACGGCCTCGTTCCGCCCGGCGTGCAGAATTACGCCGGCCCGCGATACGCCTGGGCGGAGCTAGCCAGCGAGCAACGTGTCGCCGAAGCGCGGCGCCTCTACGCCCTGGCCGGATATTCGGACAGCAATCCCCTCGAGATCGAGATCCGCTACAACACCAGCGAGAACCACCGCAGAATCGCCGTCGCTATCGCATCGATGTGGAAGCAGCACCTCGGAGTGGACGCACGGCTCGTCAACGAGGAGTGGAAAGTGATGCTGCAGACGCGCCAGGATCCGTCGGCCTGGGACGTCATGCGGATCGGCTGGACCGGCGACTACAACGACGCATTCACCTTCCTGGAGATATTCCATTCCAGCCACGGGCAGAACTTTCCGGGCTATGCCGACCCGGAATACGATGCGCTCCTCGAAGCCATCGCCAATGAGACGGATCTCGAGAGACGCCGCGTGCTCATGCACGAGGCCGAGCGCCGCGTCATGGAAGCCTATCCGGTCGTATTGATTTACTTCTATGCCAACAAGCACCTGGTCAAACCCTACGTCAAGGGTTTCCAGGCGAACATCATGGATCACAACCACTCCCGGTATCTCCGAATCGAACGGAACTTCGATCGGCCCTAGAGGGTCTTGCAGGCAATCATACTTGGAACACATACCGGCGATGAAGAGACTCAATCTTGCGCTTTCGGTCATGACGTTGAGCTCGGCCGCTCTAGGTGCCGGCGAAGAGCTCGATATTCCCTACGACGAGTTCGTGCTGGATAACGGCTTGCGCGTCATCGTGCATGAGGACCGCAAGGCACCCATCGTGGCCACCACGCTCTGGTATCACGTCGGCTCGAAGAACGAGAATCCGGGGAAAACCGGGTTCGCTCATCTGTTCGAGCATTTGATGTTCAACGGCAGTGAGAATCACGACGAGGAATATTTCACTCCGCTGCAAGAGGTCGGCGCATCGACGATCAACGGAACGACAAACTCCGATCGCACGAACTATTTTCAGACCGTGCCGACCAGCGCGCTCGATCTCGTGCTCTGGTTGGAATCCGACCGGATGGGGCATCTGCTGGGAGCGATCGATCAGGACAAGCTCGACGAGCAACGCGGCGTGGTGCAGAACGAGAAGCGTCAGCGTGACAACCAACCTTACGGCAAGGTTTTCGATGCCATCGCGAACAATCTGTTTCCTCAAGGCCATCCGTATTCGTGGCCGGTCATCGGCTCGATGGAGGATCTGGACGCCGCAACGCTCGAAGACGTGCACGCGTGGTTTCGTACTTACTACGGCCCCAACAACGCCACTCTGGTCTTGGCTGGGGACATCGATCTCGAGACGGCGCGGAGCAAGGTCGCACGCTATTTCGGAGACATCCCGCCCGGGCCTCCCCTGACCCGGCTCGAGACTTGGATTCCGACACTGACGCATGCGCGCCGCGTGACGCTGGAAGACCGCGTGCCGCAGGCGAGGATCTATAGGGCCTGGCCGATCCCGGCGTGGGGAAACGTCGACACCGACAGAATGATGCTCGCCGACGTCGCCCTGACGCAGGGCAAGACGTCGCGGCTGTATCAGCGGCTGGTCTACGAGGAGCAGCTCGCGACCGACGTCGGCGCCTATCTCTTTCAGGGGGAAATCGGCGGCGCCTACATCCTCTGGGCGACGGCGCAGCCCGGGGACGGCGTGAGCGAGCTCGAACGTCTGCTGGACGAGGAGCTCGAGCGCTTTCTCGCAGACGGGCCGGCGCGGCACGAGTTGGCGCGCGCGGTCATGGAAACGCGCGCGAGCTTCATCCGCGGAGTCGAGCGCGTCGGAGGGTTCAGCGGCAAGTCCGGTATCCTCGCCGAGGGAGCCGTGTTCGGCGGCCGTCCCGATGCCTTCAAGGAGACGCTGGCGACAGCCGCGACGTCCAGCTTGGAAGACGTTCGCGATTCAGCCCGGCGCTGGCTGTCCGGCCCGGCGCTGTCGGTCGAGGTCAGGCCGTTCACGGAGCGCTCGAGCTCGACCGAGCCGACCGCGGATCGCTCCGCGCTGCCGATGCCCGAGAGCTTCCCCGCGTCGGCCTTTCCCGAGTTCGAGCGCAGTGAGCTCGAGAACGGCATGCAGATCATCGTCGCGCAACGGGACGCCGTGCCTGTAGTCGAGATCGCTTTGCAGCTCGACGCAGGCTACGCCGCCGACCAGTTCGCCACGCCCGGGACGGCGAAGCTCGCATTGGACATGCTCGACGAAGGCTCCGCCCGCTGGAGCACCTTGGAGATCAGCGAACGTCTTGCGCAGCTTGGCGCCGAGCTCAGCACATCGTCGAACCTGGACTACTCCATCGTCAGCTTGTCGGCTCTCTCCGAAACGCTGCCGGAAGCCCTGGATATTTTCAGCGACGTCATACTGAATCCGGCTTTTCCGGAATCGGAGTTGGGACGCATCAAGCGCCTCACGCTTTCGGAAATTCAGCGCGAGCAGTCGACGCCGGTCTCCATGGCGCTGAGGGTGTTTCCGCGCCTGATTTACGGCGATGGCCACGCCTACGCGCTGCCGATGACGGGCTCGGGCACGGCGGCAAGCGTATCCGCGATGACTCGTTCGGACCTGTTCGTATTTCACTCAACGTGGTTCAAACCCAACAATGCTACGCTGATCGTGGTCGGCGATACGACGATGCCTCAGATCAAGCCTCAGCTCGAGGCGCGCTTCGCCGCTTGGCAGCCAGGCGAGACGCCGCGGAAACAACTGCCGGTCGCGGCGTTGCCCGAGACGAGCCGGGTATATCTCGTCGACCGACCCGGCGCCGAGCAAAGCATCATCATCGCGGGCCAGCTCATGGTACCGAAGGCCGACGAGCGAGAGCTCGCGATCCAGGCCGGCAACGATGCTTTCGGAGGCAGCTTCACCTCGCGCATCAACCTAAACCTGCGCGAAGACAAGAGCTGGTCCTACGGCGTGAGGTCGCTCATCGTCGACACCATGCGGCAGCGACCGTTCTTCGTTTATGCCCCGGTTCAAAGCGACAAGACGGCGGCGTCGATGGTCGAGATCGATCGCGAGCTACGAGAGCTGATCGGCGAGCGGCCGATCTCCGCGGCGGAGGTCGAGACGTCGAAGCGACGCAGCACCCTGACACTGCCGGGACGCTGGGAAACCGCTACCGCGGTCGGGGGCGATATCGCCGAGCTCGTGCGCTTCGGTTTGCCGGATAGCTACTGGGATATCTACGCGGATCTAATCGCCGAGCTCGATGAGGAGCAGGTCAACGACGCCATGCGGTCGGTGCTGGCCCCGGACCGGCTGACCTGGGTCGTCGTCGGCGATCGCCGGCTCATCGAGCAGGAGCTGCGCGAGCTCGCTTTCGGCACGGTCGAGATCCTGGACGCCGAGGGCAGCCCCCTTTGAACCGAGTTCTCGCGGACTTCGCCCGATCTTGAAAACACCCGCGGTCTATGGAAAATTGCGCGACTCGACGGTGGCCTGCTTCGGAGGTGTAGCGATCTCAGATGGGTAACTCCAATGATTGATTGCCAAAATCTGGTCAAGCACTACGGCCCACTGCTCGCCGTCGACGATCTCAGCTTCCAAGTGAGTCCCGGCGAGGTGCTCGGGTTTCTCGGCCCGAACGGCGCCGGCAAAACGACGACGATGCGAATCGTCGCCGGCTTCCTCCCGCCTTCTTCCGGACGGGTCGCAGTGTGCGGGTATGACATCGCAACCGAAGCGACAGCGGCGAAACGATGCGTGGGCTACTTGCCCGAAGGGGCGCCGAGCTATCCCGAGATGACACCGCGATCGTTTCTCGAGTTCGTCGCGGATATTCGGAGAATGCGCGGCGAATCGCGTCGAGCTCGGCTCGAGCAGGTCTACGGCTTGCTGCATCTCGAGCCTGTGCTCGAGCAAAGCATAGACACGCTTTCCAAGGGCTATAAGCGACGTGTGGGGCTCGCGCAAGCCATCCTCGACGACCCCAAAGTGCTGATTCTCGACGAGCCCACCGACGGTTTGGATCCCAATCAAAAGCACGAAGTTCGCCAGCTAATAAATCACATGGCTAAAGACAAGATCATCATTATTTCGACGCATTTGCTCGAAGAGGTGGAGGCACTCTGTAGTCGAGCGATTATCATCGCCCATGGCCGGTTGCTTGCCGATGACACGCCGGCGAATCTCGAAGCGAGGTCGAAATTTCACAATGCCGTGTCGATGAAACTCGGCGATCTCTCGCTGCTCAACGAGGTCAATGACGCGATCGCAACACTGAGTGAGGTCGAGCGCACCGAGCTCGATACGAGTAGCAACACGCTGACGGCTTTCCCCGTGCCGGGCAAATTGCCGCTCACGGCGATCAATGAGCTTGCCGCCGCCAGGGGCTGGGAGTTCGCGGAGCTGCATCTCGAATCCGGCCGTCTAGACGAGGTGTTTCGCACGATCACCGGAGGAGCCAGCGCATGAGCAGCGTTGTTGCCGTCATGCGCCGCGAGCTCAGGAGCTACTTTCTGACGCCCGTCGCCTATGTGTTCATCGTGATCTTCCTGATTCTCAGCAACACCTTTACGTTTTATCTCGGAAATTTCTACGAGCGCGGGCAGGCGGATCTCACGCCGTTTTTCAACTTCCATCCGTGGCTATACCTGTTTCTCGTCCCGGCACTGAGCATGCGTCTGTGGGCGGAGGAGCGGCGATCCGGCAGCATCGAGCTACTGATGACGTTGCCGCTCGAGCTATGGCAGGCGGTCCTCGGGAAGTTCCTCGCGACCTGGATCTTCACCGCGCTGGCGCTGGCGCTGACGTTCCCCATCTGGATTACGGTGAACTATCTCGGCGATCCCGACAATGGCGCAATCGCCGCCGCCTACATCGGGAGTCTACTCATGGCAGGAGGTTTTCTCGCGGTCGGCTCGTGCATCTCCGCAACAACGAGGAACCAAGTCATCGCCTTTATCTTGTCCGTGACCGCTTGCTTCGCGCTGCTGCTCTCGGGGTTCCCGATGGTCCTGGACCTGTTCTCGGCCTGGGCGCCACAGGCTTTGGTGGACACGATTGCCAGCCTGAGCTTCTTGACGCATTTCTCAAGCATCAGCAAGGGCGTAATCGACCTGCGCGACCTCGTCTATTTCGCCTTGCTTATCACCGTAATGCTCTACGCGAACGCCATCGTTCTCGAGTTGAAGAGGGCAGACTAGACCGCAATGACCACTACGCCGCAGAAAAAAATAGGACTCACGGCCCTGCTGCTATCGTTGCTAGGGTTCCTTGCGGCCATTGTAGTCAGCAACAGCTTGCTGCGCGGCCTGCGCGTAGACCTCACCGAGAACGATCTCTATACGATCTCGGCCGGCACGCGCAACGTTCTCGACAGCATTGGGGAGCCCATCAATCTCTATTTCTTTTTCTCCGACAATGCGACGACCGATGTACCGTATCTCAGAGCATATGCCACGCGCGTCAGGGAGATGCTCGACGAGTTCGTTGCTCAAGCCGACGGCAATCTCGTGCTCCATGTCGTCGATCCTCTGCCGTTCTCGGAGGATGAGGACCGCGCGGCGCAGTTCGGGCTCGAGCCCGTAAACCTCGGTAGCCTGGGTGAATCGATTTTCTTCGGCGTGGCGGGGACTAACAGCATCGGAGGGGAAGCGACCATCGGCTTTTTCCAGCCGGAGAAGGAAACTTTTCTCGAGTACGACCTGGCCAAGCTCGTCTACAGCCTCGCTACGCCCGACAAGCCCGTGGTCGGCTTGCTGTCCGGCGTGTCGATGACGGCCGGCTTCGACCCGCAGCTGCAGCGGGTCACCGAGCCCTGGGTGATCACATCCCAGGCCCGACAGCTGTTCGATATCAGGAATCTCACGCCCGGACAGCCGGCGATCGACGAGGAGATCGACATCCTTTGGATCGTGCATCCAAAAAACTTGGACGAGCCCACACTCTACGCAATCGACCAATTCATTCTCGGCGGCGGCAGGGCGTTGATCTTCGTGGACCCGTTGGCTGAGATCGATATGGCGTCCGCCGATCCGGCGGCAATGGCCATGGGCAGCAGCTCGAACCTCGCGCCGCTGTTCGATGCCTGGGGAATCGAGTTCACCGCCGATGAAGTCGTCGCGGACAATCGCAATGCGTTGAGCATCAACTCGGGATTCGGGACACGGCCCGTTCGCCATCTGGGGCTCATCGGCCTGGACGGGGAAACGATCGATGCCGAGGACGTCGTGACGTCCGGCTTGAGCTCCATCAATCTCGGAACGGCGGGCCGTTTCCGTGAGCGCGACGAGGGCTCGGTCGAGCTCGTGCCGCTGTTGATGTCCAGCACCGACGCCGCGCTCATGCCGGTAAGTGATTTCCAGTTCCTTTCCGACCCTGAAACGCTGCTCGACGGGTTCACGCCCACGGGAGAGTCCTACATCCTCGCGGCGAGATTGAGCGGAGCTCTGACGACCGCGTTTCCGGAAGGGCTGACCGCGACCGGGGATGACCAGGCACCGACGTCCGTCGCACCGCAGATCACCTCGGCCGACGAAGCGAACGTGATCCTGGTCGCCGACGTCGACCTGCTGAGCGACCGGCTCTGGGTGCAAGTGCAGCGTTTTCTCGGCCAGCAACTCGTCAGCGCGTTCGCCAACAACGGCGATTTCGTTGTCAATGCGCTGGACAATCTCTCTGGAAGTGCCGATCTCATCGGCATTCGCGCCCGGGCGAGCTTCTCGCGGCCGTTTACGACCGTCGACGACCTACGCCGGCGAGCCGACGCTCAGTTCCGCCAGACGGAACAGCAACTGCAGGCCGAGCTCGATGAGACCGAGCGGCGGCTCGGCGAGTTGCAGGCAGCGCGCACCGATGAAGGTTCCTTGTTGATGAGCGAGGAGCAACAGGTGGAAATTCAACGTTTTCTGGACCAGCAACTGCGAATTCGGCAGGAACTGCGGGCCGTGCGCCGAGACCTCGACCGCAATATCGAGCAGCTTGGCACCACGTTGCGAATCCTCAACATCGGCCTCGTCCCGTTACTGCTCACCGTCGTGGCCCTGGCGGTGGTGCTCCTGCGTCGCCGCAGGCTGAGGGCACGAGCGTGAGCTCGCGGGCCCTGATCTGGTTGTCGGCAGCCCTGGCCGCTTTGATCGTTCTGGCGATCGTCGGTCAGCGGCAAACCGGCCCGGAAACGTTCGAGGCCGAGGCGATCTTCCTGCCCGGACTCATGGAGGAGCTGGACAGCGTCGAGGGTATCGAGATCGCCCAAGGCGGCAACGAGCGCGTCGCGACGCTGCAGCGCGACGAGAGCGGTTGGCGCGTTGCGGAGAAAAACGGCTATCGCGCAGACCTCACCAAAGTGCGCCATTCGCTGTTGGGCCTGGCCGAGGCGCGTATCCTGGAGCGCAAAACTTCCAATCCCGAGCTGCACTCGCGGCTGGGGGTCGAGGATATCGAGGACGGTGGCGCCACCGGCTTGGCCGTCACGCTGACGGGGCCGGCGACCCCGATCACCGTCGTCGTCGGCGATACCGCCGGTGAATACCGTCGCTACGTGCGCCGGGCCGGCGAAGATCAGAGCTATCTGATCGACAGGGACCCGGAGCTCGGCGAGACCGCGACGGACTGGCTGGACTCCGAGATCCTGAATATCGAGGCCGCGCGCATCCGCGAGGTCACCTTAACCCATCCGGACGGCGAGGTGTTGCGAGTTTCTAAGGCTTCGCCTGAACAGACCAACTTCACGGTCGATGCGATACCGGAAGGCCGGGCACTGCTCTACGAGAGCGTCGCCAACGTCATGGGCAGCGTGTTGCAGAACTTGACCCTGGAAGACGTGCAAGCGAGTGCCGAGATTGAGGACGGCTACAGCGTTACGGAGTTTCGAACCTTCGACGGCTTGGTTCTGACGGCCCGCGGCATCGAGCGCGACGACGGCGAGACTTGGGTCAGCTTTGCGGCGGAGTTCGATCCGGAGCTCGCGGCCGAGAGTGCCGAGGCGGAGGACCGTGATACCGAGGATGGCGAAACCGGCGAGGCCGACATCGATCCGGCGGCGCAAGCGCAACAGCTCAACGACCGGCTCGCGGGCTGGAGCTACCGCATTCCCGGTTACAAATTCGAGCAGCTCACGCGCCGGATGTCGGATCTGCTGCAGGCGCAGTGACGGCAGCCGGCCGGCAGCTCCAAGCTGCCCTTCTCTCAGCAGCCTCGAAGCGCGAAACCGATGCTGATCATTCCAAAGCCCGCGGCCACGATGAGCCCCGCCGTGAACGACGACCGCCAGACCGCAGGTTCACCGGCGGCACGCTGACGGAAGGCATGATAGCCCTCCGTCAGCGCGTACAAGCCGAAGCCGATCAGAGACCATGCCAGCGCCTGCTCGGCTGGCGACATCATCTCGGCATGACGGCCATCGTCCGCGTCCGCATCAGACTCAGCGCCGTCTGCTGTCCGACGAAGTATGAATTCAACACGCTCGGCCTGAGTTGGCCAAGGTGGTCACGCGGCGTCGACATGGAGACGCCAAGCCGCCAACGTCTGCTCTGTTGGATTCTCCGCAAGTGCTCGGCTCTCGCGACGTCCTCCATCAGGAAAGCGGAGAATATTTCGTCGGGCCTGCAACTCGGACAGATCATGAAGTCGCCCGCAATGCTCCACGATAGATCCGAAACGAAGTCGCAGATGTATTCACCGGCGATACAGTGGATATCGGCGATCGTATAGATGATGTCTCGGAAGTTTTCACAGGCGGCCTCGCCGGCAGCATTGCCCCCGAGAGTCGCAACCGTGATTCCGGCGCCGTAGAGACCCGCGCTGACCCAGTTGGTCGTGGCGCCGACGTTGTTGATGAGAGCGTAGCTCGTCGCACCCGCGGCAAAACCGCCGACGATGTCGCCGACGGTGTCGCAGGTTTCCGCGGAAACACTGGACGTCCAGAAACCGGCGCAAAGAAATAACACTGCAATCCGTTGCATGATCGATCTCCCTGATCCTCATATGAGAGCAGGCAGCTTCGTTGATGCGGGGGAACGGTCGCCATGCCGGAATCATGCCCGTCGGCACAGATTCTTCGCAGCGACGCTTCAAGCGGCAGATCGGCGAGCGGGCTGCGGGCGTCGGGCCAAATAGAGTACATTGAGCCGACGATCTCACTACTTACGATTCGATGAGCGATTCGAAAGCAAGGCCCCTATCCTTGAGTTACGTCGAGCGCATTCTGCGCGCGCGCGTGTACGACGTCGCGATCGAGTCGCCGCTGGACTTCGCCGCGGAGCTTTCCGCGCGCACAAGCAACCGCGTGTACTTCAAGCGGGAGGATCTGCAACCGGTCTTTTCGTTCAAGCTTCGCGGTGCTTACAACAAGATCTTCCACCTCGATCCCGAGGCCCGCAGCCGCGGGGTAATCTGCGGCTCCGCGGGCAATCATGCTCAAGGGGTCGCGCTCGCCGCAAAACGGCACGGCTGCCGGGCCATTGTCGTGATGCCGACAACTGCATCCGCGATCAAGCTTCGATCCGTCACCGCGCTGGGCGGGGAAGTGATCGTGCACGGCGACACCTACGATGACGCCAACGCGCATGCCGGCGAGCTTGCGGCGGAGCAGGGCTACATCTTCGTGCACCCGTTCAGCGATCCCGAAGTCATCGCCGGACAAGGTACGATCGCGTTGGAGCTACTGCGACAGATGCGGGAAATCCCGGAAGCGATTTTCGTGCCCATCGGCGGTGGCGGGCTCATAGGCGGAATCGGCGCGCTGCTCAAGTATCTTCATCCGCAGATCAAGGTCATCGGTGTCGAGCCCGTCGAGGCAGCCTCGATGCAGCAAGCATTGCAACACGGGGGGCCCGTGCGCCTGGATCACGTCGGCATCTTCGCGGACGGCGTTGCCGTGCGCCAGGTCAGCGATGAGACCTACCGTCTCGCGACAGAGGTCGTCGATGAGATCCTGCTCGTCGACACGGATGAAATCTGCGCCGCGATCAAGGATATCTTCGAGGACAGCCGGGTCATCATGGAGCCGGCCGGGGCGCTCGCCGTCGCCGGCTTGAAGCAGTACGTGGAGCGCACGGCCTGCCGCGGGAAGACCTTGGTCACTCTCAACAGCGGCGCCAACATCAATTTCGATCGATTGCGTCACGTGTCTGAGCGCGCGCAGGTCGGCGAGCACCGGGAAGCGCTGCTCGCCGTGCAGCTCCCCGAGCAACCGGGCGCGTTTCTGGGCTTCTGTGAGGCAATCGGCAGGAGCAACGTCACCGAGTTCAATTATCGATACTCGCCGGAGCCCAGCGCGAAAATCTTCGTCGGTGTCGGTTTGCGCGACGGCCGCCGTGAGGCGGTGGCCTTGATCGAGCAGCTTCGCGGCAAGGGCTACGAGGTGTTGGATCTCACCGAAAACGAGCTCGCCAAGATTCACGTACGCCACATGGTCGGTGGCCGCGTCGACAGCCTCGATGACGAAGTGTTGTACCGGTTCGAGTTTCCCGAAAGGCCCGGGGCCTTGCTCGCGTTCTTGCGGGCTATCGGCGATCGATGGAACATAAGTCTGTTTCACTACCGGAACCACGGCTCGGACTACGGGCGCGTCCTTGCTGGAGTGCAAGTCACGAGAGAGGATCGGCCGGAGTTCTCTTGTCATCTGGACGGCTTGGGCTACGCCTACTGGGAAGAATCCGACAATCCGGCCTACCGCCTGTTCCTGGGATCTCGCCGATACGGCCGCTAAGCCCGATTTGCGATGATCGGCGTTCAAGCCGCCTGAATATGATGAATCTTTTCCGGTTGCGGCAGCCTGTAGAAGTGGCAGAGCTCGTGCTTGAGTTGCTGGCGACCATCGGCGGTCGAGAGCTGCGGCGCCAGTTTCAGGCAGTACCGCCCGGCATAGTGGTTGGCGGAGCGATAGCGCGCCAGCTCGCTCGCATCGAGCTGTGGGTCGAAGCTCGACGCGTGAAACTGGCAGTGATGCAAGTTCACCGGAAAGCGGCCGTCCTGTCGCTGCAACAGCAGCGCGGCGCCGACGAACTTGTCGACTTCCGCCTGCAGCTCCATCTCCATGAGCGTGACGGACTTCTGAAGCACGGCGTTCCAGACGTAATACACGAAATGGCTGACGCCTTCCAAGGCCGTCCAGAAATCCGCCAGATTCTCCTCACTGAGCCGGTTCGCGGGGTCGTTTCGGCGCAGTCGGCTCAATAGCTCCTCATCGAGATACAGGGCCACGGCCGACTCGCCAGGCTGCTCGGCGATCAACAACTTCTCGTCGAGTCGCCTGCCGCGAACGTCGAGAGCTTCCGCGACACGGGCGTCGGTAAGCAGAAAATCCTGCACATCATAGGGCAGATCTAGCGCATAGAGCTCGCTGAGCAGGGCCTGCATTCCTCGCAGCGGCATGCGACAAGCTCTAGTGCCGCGAGCGGCGGTCCAAGCTCGAGTTCGGCTCGATGCCGAGCTTTCGCAGCGAACGGGCGGCGCGAGCGCTTCCGGTCCGCAGCCACAGCTCGTAGAGGCGGAGAATATCCTGCTCCTGCTTGGGTTGCGCTTCGGACCTGATGTCGTTGAGAACATCCACGAACGCCTTGAACTTGCAGGCAAGCTCATCGAAAACCGGCCCGAAGGTCGAGCCGCGCGGCGTGTTTTGCAACTGTTGCGAAAGGCAGTGGTAAGCGCCGCCACCCATGCCGATGTAGTAGTCGACGTCGACCGACTTGTGGGCAAGGCCGTCGGCGAAGAAGCCCGCGACAAACAGCGAAACGTCTCCCAGGCGCTGCAAGGTGAACGCTCTCTCTTCCGGCCCGGCAGCGTCGACCGCGTCGGCGAGCATCAGCGCCAGAGGCTTGAGGCCGATGCCCGAATCGACCTCCTCGAACAACGCCTCGGAACGCGCGAACAGCGTCAGCAAGCTGACAACGTAGTGTGCCGTGTTGTCATCGGCTCGCACGCCTTGTCGTTGCATTGACTGAGCGACGGAATCGCGAAAGAACTCTCGCAGGCTTACTACCGGCCTAACCCGATCGGCGTTCGTGCAGCGCATAAGTTCCCCTTCGTCAGAGGCAAGTCCAGGCTCATCAATACTCTAAAACAACCTCCACGCACGTTCGAGTATAAAAGCCGCGAATAGTTCGAGTTCGTGATCGATTTCACGCTTCACGGCGCAAACGCTTCGATCGTCGACTCGCGCTTTGTGTGGCGCTAGGGCTAGACTAAGATACGGCCGTCGCGGCGATCCAGCATTATTCGCTGGCGCCGCTTTGAACCAAGGAATCTTCCGAGCAACGTGTGACTTTCGAGATCGGGCTCGTACTTGCCATTCTGATCGCCTCGCTGGCGTTGTTCATCAGCGAAAGGATTCGAATGGACGTCATCGCGCTGCTCGTGATGAGCAGCCTCGTTCTCACGGAGCTCGTGACGCCGCAGGAGGCCGTCGCGGGGTTTTCCGACGCCGCGGTCATAGCCGTTTGGGCTTGGTTCATTCTCAGCAGCGGCCTGATCCGCACGGGGATCGCAAACGTCATCGGCGGAACCGTTTACAGGCTCGCGGGCCGGCAGGAAGGCCGTATGGTGACCGTCGTCATGCTGACGGCGGGCGTGCTGTCGGCATTCATGAACAACATCGGCGTCGCCGCGCTGATGCTGCCGGTTGCGGTCGACATCGCCCGAAGAACGCGACTGCCGGTTTCACGGCTGCTCATGCCGCTGGTCTTCGGCGCCCACCTCGGTGGACTTACGACCTTGATCGGCACTCCGCCGAATCTCGTGATCAGCGGCTCATTGGAGGCCGGCGGTTTCGCATCGTTCGAGCTGTTCGATTTCACCCCGATCGGCGGTGCCCTGCTCGTCATCGGAACGGGATTCGTTGCTTTATTCGGCCGTTTCGTGCTTCCCCGGAAAAAGCCCGAAGGGGAAATGCAGCGCCGAAGTCAACGGAATCTTCGTACTCTTTACGGACTGCAATCCCGCGCTTTCGAGATGGAAGTCCCGAGCGACTCGATATTGGTGGGCAAAACGCTCGCTCAGAGCCGCATAGGAGTCGCCGCCGGACTCATCGTCATCGCGCTCGAGCGCGATGGAAAGAACGAGCTCATGCCGTCCCGACAAACGATACTGCGAGGCAAGGACAAACTGCTCGTTCAAGGGCGGCTCGACAGATTCCATGAATTTCAACGTTGGAGCGATCTCGTGATCGAGCGTGAGGCGCCCGTGTTGCAAGGACTGATGGCGGGGCAGGTCAAGCTCGTCGAAGCCGTCGTCGCTGACAACTCCAAGCTGGTCGCGGAGCTGTTGCACCACTCCGAGTTTCGCGATCGCTACGGCGCCAACGTTCTTGCGATTCGGCGCGGTGAGCTGGTGCGACGCGTCAACCTCGCAAACGTGCCACTGCGGCCCGGCGACGTGCTGCTGCTGCAAGCGACTCCCGACACGATCGAAGTGCTGGAGCGCTCGACCGATTTTTCCGCGTGCCGGGAAGTCGGCGAGGAGGAGGTCAGCGAAAACTACCGGCTGCAGGAACGAATTTTCGTCGTTCGGGTGCCGCGGGAGTCGCAGCTAGCCGGCGACACGCTGCTTCGCAGCCGCCTCGGCGACGCCTTCGATTTCCGACTGCTGGCGATATTCCGCGACGGCGAGCTCACGATCATGCCCGAGCCGGATCAGGCCCTGCGAGGCGGCGATCTACTGCTGATCCAGGGCCGCGAGGAGGACTTGGACGTGCTGCGCGGCCTGCAAGAGCTCGCGATTCAACGCGGAACCCAACCGAATCTGAACGTGCTCGAGTCCGAGCGCTTGAGCCTGCTCGAGGCGACCCTCGATCCGCGATCCAGTCTCGCCGGCAAACCGCTCTCGGAGATTAATTTTCGCGGCAAGTACGGGCTTGAGGTCGTCGCGGTCTGGCGCAAGGGCGAGGCGATTCGATCGAACCTGGATCGCCTCACGCTGCAACTCGGTGACGCATTGCTGCTGCTTGGGCCGCGGCCGCAGCTCGCGGTGCTGGAGGAAGATCCGGATTTTCTCGTCCTCACGCCGGTGACTCAGCGGCACGTGGACACCGCGAAGGCGCCGCTGGGCGCGGGGATCATGCTTGCCGTTGTCATTTCGGTGCTGATCGGTTGGCTGCCGATTCACATTGCCGCGGTCATCGGCGCGACGCTCATGGTGCTGACGAAGTGCTTGAGCATGGAAGACGCCTATCGGGCGATCGAGTGGCGGGCGATATTTCTGATCGCCGGCATGCTGCCGCTGGGGACCGCCATGGAGCAAACCGGCGCTGCGACGTTTCTCGCCTTGCAGACGAGCCAGTTGCTTGGGCCGCTCGGTCCCTGGTGGGTGATCGCGGGCCTGTATATCGTCACGGCGGCGGCCACCATGGTCATCCCGACGGCGGCCCTCGTGGTGGTCATGGGGCCCATCATGCTCTCCGTCAGCGCCGATTTGGGCTTTGCGCCTCAAACCGCGATGATGGCTCTCGCAATGGCGGCTTCGGCCAGCTTCTCGAGCCCGATCTCGCACCCGGCGAACGCCTTAATAATGGGCCCGGGTGGCTATCGTTTCACGGATTACTTAAAGCTCGGCTTGCCGTTGACGGTCGTGGTCTTCATCACCGTCATGTTGCTGCTGCCGCTCCTTTGGCCGTTGACGCCAGCCGCGCCCTGACGCGCAAGATCGGCTAGATTCGCGCCGAGCGCCAGGAACAACCTGCCGCAATGCGCGTCGATCTGCGCGTGCCAGTGCTTGCGGTTCAAGTAAGCGGGCCGGTTGAGCTCGTAGCGCGCGTCGAGCAGCACCAGCGTGGCGCTGTCCAGAGGCTCCAGACGCCAGCGATAACGCAAGCGGACGCGGCACGGCGGATCGAAGAGGCTCTCGTAGAGCGTGAGCGAAACGGGCCGCGCGCACTCCACGACACGGCCGTGACGAACGACGGTGCCGTTGCGGTGCACGTAGCTTCGGCCGATCACCGGAAGCTCAGCCGCGTTCTCCGTCGCCAGCTCATCCGCCCAGCGGTGCCGCCCAAGGGCCCGCACCAGAGCCGAGAATACGACCGTGATCGGATCGTCATGGCGTGCCTCGTGTCGCTGGCGTGGCACTGCCGGTTACCTCACACGATGGGAATCCATCTTCCGAGCGTAGTTTCGGCGAGCGCGGTTTCACAGGCCCGTTTCGCGCCGAAAGCCCTGCAAACGGGGATCGAGCTCGCCGCTCTCTACGGAAGCAGGATCGTGGAGCCGGTCGTGCGGCGCCCCTCGAGAGCCTCATGAGCGCTCGCCGCGTCCTTGAGCGCGAAGCGCTGGCCGATCTCGACTTCGATGTCGCCGGCGAGCACCAGATCGAACAATTCCTTGCTCGCGGTTGCGACCTCGGCCGGCTTGGCGACGTAGGTCCAGAGAGTCGGCCTGGTGACGAATAGCGATCCCCGCTTGGCGAGCTCCAACAGCGGCAGTGCGTCTACCGTTCCCGAAGCATTGCCGAAACTCACCAGCAGACCCAACGGCCGCAGGCAATCGAGCGACTGGTACAAAGTGTCGCGGCCGACGGAATCGTAAACCACGGGCACGCCGGCGCCGCCGGTGAGCTCGCGTACCTCGGCAACGACGTCGTCATCCGCGAGCAGCACGGCTTCGCAGCCGTTTCTGAGCGCGAGTTCTCGCTTTTGTTCCGTGCTGACGATGCCGATCACGCGGGCACCGAGTTTCCTCGCCCACTGCGCGGCAATGAGCCCCACGCCGCCCGCGGCGGCGTGCCAGACGATCCAATCGCCGGGCTTGACGTGGTAGGTGCGCTTGAGCAAGTACCAGATCGTCCAGCCCTTGAATATGGTCGATGCGGCTTCTTCGTCGCTTAGGCCTTCCGGCAACCGCACCAGCCAGCGCGCGTCGACGATGCATTCTTCCGAATAGGCGTTCACCGGCGGCGGATTCGCGTAGCCAACCCTGTCACCCGGCGCGACATTCTTCACTCCCTCTCCGACGGCAACGACGACGCCCGCGGCCTCGCTGCCCAGGCCGCTCGGCAGACTCAACGGATAAACTCCCGACCGATAGTAGGTATCTATGAAATTCAGGCCGACGGCCGTGTGCGCGACCCGGACTTGTCCCTGCTTGGGATCAACGAGCTCGACGTCTACCCATTCGAGCACTTCCGGTCCTCCGAACTTCCTGAACTGAATCGCGTGTGGCATCGTCTCTACCTTCCTGCGGGATGGACAAGGATAATCGATTGCATGCCGGATCACTTGGTCATCGTCGGCGGCGGCCAAGCCGCTGCACAGACGATACAAACGTTACGCCAGGACGACTTTGGCGGGCGAATTACGCTGATCGGCCGGGAAATCGCGCTGCCGTATCAGCGGCCGCCGCTGTCGAAGAAATACTTCTTGGGTGCTTTGGCGCGCGAGCGCTTGTACATCAGGCCCAAAGAATTCTACGCGGAGCATGATATCGCTCTCGAGCTCGGAACGCGCGCGACCGGTCTGGACCGAAGGTCGCAGCGCCTCTCATTGAGCGACGGCCGGGAGATCGCTTACGACCAGCTGCTGCTGGCTACGGGGGCGCGGGTTCGAGAATTGGACGTGCCGGGCGTCACGCTGCCAGGCGTTTACTATCTGCGCACCCTCGGCGACGTCGATGCGATACTGGAACGGCTCGCGAGCTCCAAGCGGCTGGTCATCATCGGCGCCGGCTATATCGGTCTCGAGATCGCAGCTGCGGCCCGCAGCCGCGGCCTCGAAGTCACGCTGCTGGAGGCTGCCGACCGGGTGATGTCCCGTGTCGTCTGCGAAGCCGTATCGTCTTTCTATCACGATCTTCACACCGAGGCGGGATCGGAGATTCAGTATGCCGTCGACATCACGAGCTTCGAGGGCCGCGATCGAGTCACGGGGGTTCTGACTGGCGATGGCTGCAGATTCCCCTGCGATCTCGTGATCGTCGGTATCGGCGTGCTCCCGGAAACGGATTTGGCCGCGGCCGCCGGATTGCCGTGTGATAACGGGATCGTCGTCGACGAGTTTGCGCGCACCGTCGACACGAACGTCCTCGCCGCCGGCGACTGCACCAATCACCCCAACGCGCTGTTCGGTCGCAGAATCCGATTGGAGTCGGTTTCCAACGCCATCGAGCAGGGCAAGACCGCGGCGATGAGTCTGCTCGGACGGCCCCAAGCTTACGCGCAGGTTCCGTGGTTCTGGTCGGACCAGTTCGACGTCAAGCTGCAGATTGCCGGGCTTTCCGCAAACGCTGATCGGATTGCGCTGCGTGGCGGAGCGCAGCAACGCAGCTTCGCCGCTTACTATCTGCAGAGCGGCCGGCTCGTCGCCGTCGACGCCATCAACAGTCCCAGGGACTTCATCACCGGCAAGCGCCTCATCGCGGCCCGCGCAAGCCTCGATCCCGCGATCATCGAAGACTCCACGGCGGATATCGAGGCCGCCGCGGAACCGGCCGGCCCGCGCTAGGGCGATCCTGGCCGCTCGCGCCTTATTGCGCGAATTGCCAGGCGAGCTCGGCGGATGCCTTCCCGGGGCCGACGCGTTGGTCGAAGGCCTCGATCTGGTAGCGCTCCGCGGCGACGCCGCTGCGCCCGGCGTACGCTCCGCTGACGCCGCGCAGCAGCGCTGCGCCGCCTGCTGCCGGGCCGGCGGTTGGCGCATAGCCCGACGGGCCGCGCCATTCACGGCCGAAATACCACACCGGAATGAGTGTTTCCCTCAAGAATGGCCACCAGTTCGCGTCGGCGGTGATCACCAGGGAACCCTCGCCTGGTACCGACACCAGCCAGTTGTCCCTAAGCAGAGCACCTCCGGTCAACAGCTCGGTGCGCTCCGACAGCAGGCTGATCCGGCTCGCCACGGCCCGAGGCTCGCCGTCGGCGCCGGCCAGGGCAAGCACGCTCAGAGCGGTCTTGTTGAGCGTCGCCTCCCACAGCTCTGGAACCGAAGCCGGATGCGTCGGCAGACGCGACAGTCCGCCGTGAGTGAACACGAGGCCGGCGGTGATCGGCGATTCATAGTTCAAGCTTTGGTCTGTAGACGTGAGCGTGAAGCCCGATTCTCGAGTCAGCGGGGTGTAGTAAAGCCCGCCGAGGCCGGCACCGACGCCGGTCAGGAAACCGAGGACTAAGACGACAAAGTATTTCATCTCGAGAACGACATTCTCGTCGCGATTTCTATCGTGCCGCGCAACTCCCCGGCGTCACCGACGCCGGTAAGGTTCCAGCGTTCCGAGTATGCGCCGGACAAGCCCGAGAACTCGTCGCTGCCGCCGAGCACGGTCCCGGATGCCGCCTCGTCGCTACCGAGCTGCACGCTCACGTCGCCGGTCCAGGCTTCGCCCGGGCGAAACCCCCGCGCAGCCACGGCGGAATCGAGCGCGGCGGCGGTTGTGCCTCCGCTAAGCCAAAGCGCGCCGCGACTCGGAAAGATCAACGACCATGCGACCACAATGCCCTGGGGCGTGCCGACCGCATGCCGCGCCGCCACGCCGACGACGTTGCCGTCGATATCCCTCACCTTGAAGTGATCCAGATGCACAGGCGTGGACGACAGCGCCGGAGGCAAGTCCAGCTCCGGCGGAAATGGCATCGCGGCAAGCCCCATGTCATCGGTGCCTACGGCAGCGATCCGGTCGACGGGGAGACGCATGACGAAGGTCTCGCTTCGCCCGCCGTTCGGCAGTACTTGAGCTCGCGAGGCGAGGCGCGGATGGTCGACCCACGGGTAGAACCCCGCCACGGCGAAAACCGTTGCGAGCCCAAAAATGACTCCGAGAACAAAGACCACTCTCAGCATGGAATCGAGGGTACCCGTTAGCTGCCGCCGCAGTATCGGCTCAAGATGGCGATGCGGCGATGAACAGAATCACAAAATGACGCCATCCGACTCAAGAGCCCGTGAAATAGGCCTCGAGAAAGTCCTCAAAAGGCCCGTCTCGAGCTGTTTCGATCGCCGCCGCCCGTGACAGCGAGGCGGTCGCGAGCTCTCGAAACTGCGCCGTCCGATCGTCCGAAAGACCGAGCGCGCGGAAATAGTCTCGATGAGCCCTCGAGATCTCCAGGCTCAGCTCGAAAAAACTCTGCCGATTGTCTCGCAGCGTCTCGAGGATTCTGGCGGACGGCGTCAGCGAGGCGTCCGTCAACGCCGCGCGCTGCAACGCCACCGAATCGACATAGCCCTGGTCCTCGCCATCCAGAATCTCGGCGAACGCGCCGACGCCGTCGAGCGTCGCGCGGCCGAGCTCGGCGAGCGGCACGGGTTTGCCGTTCCACGGTAAACTGAGGCCCGGCTTGCGCCCCTCGCGCGCGATGAGCAACTCTCTCGTGTCGATCTCGGCGAGCTCCACGTCGTCGATCATCGGACTCTCGATAAACAGACAATACAGCAACAACGCCTCGACGAATCGCAGCTGCGTCTGGTTGATTCCTACCGGATCGAGCATATTGAGATCCAGGGTCCGGATCTCCAAGTACTCTATGCCTCGCTCGAGCAAGCTCACCCAGACTCTCGTTCCCGAGTCCGCCCTCGGCTTGGGGCGGATCGCGGCGTAGTATTCGTTCTCGATCTGCAGCAGGTTGGTGTTCAGTTGCCGGTAGTCGCCGTCTACTAGAACGCCAATCGTCTCGTACTCGGGACTGGATGCGTCTAGGGCGGTACGCAGGCCGTTCACATACTGCCCCAGCGAATTCAGAGAAATCTTGAGCGCCGCTTGCCCTGTGTTGCGATAACCGACGTCACTCATCCGCAGCGAAGTTCCGAAAGGCAGGTACCAGGTGTCGGCATCGAGCTCCGATAAGCCGTGACTCGCCGAAAGCGGGAACGATTTGCATAGCGCAGGTGATGCGCCGAACAGATATATGAGCAACCAGGCATGGCGGCGGAAGTTGCGGGCCAGGTGCAGGTAGCGCTCGGCGACGAATTCTTGCAGACCTTGCCGAGATCCCTCGCGGTCACGAAACGGTTGCCAGAACCCCGTGGGCAGTGAGTAGTTGAAATGCACGCCGGCAATCGCCTGCATCGCCCGCCCGTAGCGATGTCCCAGGCCGCGGCGATAGATGGTCTTTATCCGCCCTATATGAGATTCACCGTAATAGGCGATCGGGATCTCTTCGTTGGGCCGAACGATGCACGGCATGCTCTGAGCCCAAAGCAACTCGTCATCGAGGTTCTGCACGACGAAACTGTGCAGATCGCAGAGGAATTGCAGCGTTTCCCAGTTCGTAGCGCTCGGCGGCGTCACGAACTCGAGCAAGGCTTCGGAATAGTCCGTCGTTATGTAAGGATGCGTGAGCGCCGATCCAAGCGCCGTCGGGTGGGCCCGGCGCGAAAGTCGCCCACGCTCGTCGACGCGAAGGCATTCCTTCTCGATTCCGCGCAGGCCGTGCCGAATGAGATCCGCATTGTCCTGCTCTCGTATCCAGGCTAGCCGCGACTCGAGCAAGCAGTCTCCCGTCCAAGGTCAGTCGATACCGACCCCACTGACAACGGCCGGGCCGAGCCCGGCCCGATCTGAGCGGGGCGGCCCATTATAAGCAATAAGCACTGAGAGCAGTCGTGAGACCCCCGCCCGGTCGGCGGCCAGCCGCGCCACGACCGAATGAGCCTAGCGCCAAGTGCTGGCGCTCAACATCGGCACTTCTTCCATTTCGTAGCCAATGATCTCGCGCGTCTGCGGATCGTGTATGGGTTTGCCGCGCCGAAAGCATCCTGTCGTGCGCGCCGTTGCGTCGAACTCTTCCTCGGAGCCGATCGCTTCCAAGCTCACCCTGCCGTCGGGTTCGCGCACGAGACGCTGAGCGCCTTCGACGAAGGCCCGCGGCTGCCAGCGCTGCGCGTCGCCATCTCCGAGCAACAGCGCGATGGTCCTGGAGGGTAGACTCATTCGGGCGGTCCCTTGCCACGATACACGCCGAGCCTCGAGCAAGCATCGTGCCATCGAACGAAAGCTCATAAACATCAATATCTTAACAGTAACACACGCGCATTCGCCCGCTGACCGGCAGCGTCACAAGCTGACGCAGGCGGCCAGTTCGGGCTTCGAACGAGTTCCTCGCACAAGCGGCGCGTATCGGCTAACTTCTGCGCCTCGGCATGGAGACCAAGGAACGCCCATGTTCAAACGACGTATTCTCGATTCAACGACCGGTGCCGCGACGTTCATCGCGCCGGGCACCAGCCTCACCGGCCGGTTGGCCGGCAAAGGGACCTACGTCTTTTGCGGCCAGATGGAAGGTGAGGGTGATATCGACGGGCCGATCACGCTTGCGGAAGGTTGCCGCTGGACAGGGAGCTTGCGGGCGACGGATGTCATCGTCGCCGGGAAGATCGACGGCGACGTCATCGCGACGCATAGGATCGAGGTAGCTCAAACCGCGCACGTCACCGGTAGCCTTGCCGGGAACTCCATCGCGGTCGAGGAGGGCGCCGTTATCGAAGGCGACATCAAGGTAACGACAGACACCGCGCCACAGGCGTTCACCGAGAAACGCCAAGGGGAATAGCGCCGAAAGGCAGCCGGTCGGAGCTCAACCACAGCCACCCGTTCGCAAGCCCACGCGCGGCCGGCCGACGGGAAAGCCCCCCGCGGGGCGCCGTTCGGGCCGTTCGAGCCCGTTAGCCGGCGCCGATTTGTGTAATTTTCCGGGTTTCTCCAGTACCGGGCACGGCGTTTCTCGCCTATCATGCCGTCCAGCAACGGCGAGATTACAGCGATTTCCGGAGCCTACGGGCAACCCGTTAACATCGATAACAAATGAGCCGGCTTACAAGAAAGTATCTACTCCTGGCCGCTATCTGCGTGGTTCCCCTGATTCTTGCTCTGGTCGCGGCCTTCGCTCCAGGTGACAGCTTCGGGCTCTCCGAACCGTCGTTACGCCAGATTGCCGTGGGTTTTGCCGCGATCAGTGTAGTCGGCCTGGCTTCCTTGATAAGCGTCATGACGCTTCGGCTCATAAAGCCGCTCGAGGGGCTCGCCGCGAGCTTGAAGGAGCACTCGGCCGACCCGGAAGCTCAGGCTGCCGAGACCACGCCCTCGGGAGAGCTCAGCGAGCTCGTACGGGCATTGGGATCGCTCCACTCGCAGTTCGAGCAGGCGGCAAGCGCGCGCGACTACCTGGATCGACTTCTCGCCAGCATCAGCGACGCGATCCTCGTGACGGATACCGACGCCAAGATCGTGAGAACGAATCAGGCCGCCGGACTGCTTCTCGACTGTTCCGAGGAGACGCTGCACGGGAGACCGTTCAACGAGATCCTCGATGTCGACCTCGGCTCGAGGGCAAGCGCGGCCCAGGCGCTTGCGCGGTCCAGCGACGGAACCTTCACGCGAAAAGACGGCTCGGCCGTCCCGGTTTCTTACACGGTCTCCGAGCTACGCAACAGTCGCGACGAGCTCGAAGGGTGGATCGTTGCAGCCCAGAATACGGCCGAAAGGCGCAGAGCCGAGAACCGCATCAAGTTCCTCGCGAGAACGGATCCGCTCACGAGAATATCCAATCGAATGCAGTTTCAGCACCAACTGCAGCAAAGTATCGCCCGCGCCCGGCGGAGCCACCAGTATCTCGTACTGCTCTACATGGACATCGATCGTTTCAAGGACATCAACGATACGTTCGGACACAGCGCCGGGGACCGCAGCTTGGAGATCTTCGCCCAGCGAATCATCGCCGAGCTTCCAAGAGGCGCGATCGCCGGCCGCCTCGCAGGCGATGAATTCGCCGTCCTGTTGGGCGGGCTAAGCGACATGAGCCGCGTCATCGACCAAGTTTCCGAGACCGCCGACGCGTTGCTCAAGGGCATCGGCAAACCGTTCAGCGTCGAGGCGCAGGAAATCTATCTCACTTCGAGCATGGGCGTCGCTCTTTATCCGCGAGACGGCGACAACGTCATCGACCTGCTTCGAAACGCCGACGCCGCGCTCTATCAAGCGAAACGGGCGGGCGGCAACTGCTACGAGTTTTACTCCGAGGAGATGAACAACGCGGCCGTCGATCGGCTCATGATGAAGAGCAAGCTGCGCCGAGCCTTCGACCGGGACGAGCTCCGGCTGCACTACCAGCCGAAGTACAGCTTGAAAACCGGACGCATCGAAGGCGCCGAGGCTCTGGTGCGTTGGGATCTTCCCGAACGCGGCTTGGTGTTTCCTTCGGATTTCATCCCGTTGGCGGAGGAGACGAATCTGATCCTGCAGGTCGGTGATTGGGTGCTCAACCGCGTCTGTGAGGACTACCGGTATTGGCAGCGCTCCTTAGCCACCCCCGGTAGAGTGTCCCTGAACCTTTCTCTCAAGCAGCTTCAGCAACAACGATTCCTGGAGCGTGTTCAATCGGTTTTTCGATCTCACAACGTGCCGCCGACCTGCCTGGAGCTCGAGATCACCGAAACGACCTTGATGGACGACGCCGAAAGAACGATACGGCTGCTCAACTCCCTCTACAGCATGGGCTTGCATCTGGCCATCGACGACTTCGGGACGGGTTATTCTTCCCTGAGCGCGTTGCAGCAGTTTCCGATCAGCACGCTCAAGATCGATCGATCCTTCGTGCGCGACGTCGCCATAGACAGAGACGACGCCGCGATCGTCTCGGCGATCATCCTCATGGGACACAGCCTCGGCATGGACGTTGTCGCCGAAGGTGTCGAGTCGCAGCAGCAGCTCGAGTTCCTGAGAGCTCAAGGCTGTGATTATGTACAAGGGCACCTGTTCGGAGACCCGACTACGGCGGAAGGGCTGCGCGAGCTGCTCATCGATCAGGCGGAAGGCAGCATGCGGCATCGTAAGCTGTTCGCCTGAGCCGATCGCGCCGGCGGCGGACGCTTGGTATCGCTACCGACCCTAGGGTATAGTTCCAGCCCACTCCATTTGTTACGTCCGGCTCTGAGGTTAGCGCCATGAATCTCTTTAAGTATTGTCTCGCGGTCGTCGCCCTTGGATCTGCAGGCGCAGCCATCGCCTGTGATTACCCTGCACTCGTCGCGCTCCCCGACGGCGCCGCCTCTTCGATCGACCAGATGGTCGCGGCGCAGGAGGGCGTCAGGGCCTACATGGAAAGCATGGACGCGTATTTGTCCTGCGTTAACGCAGAGCTGGACGCGGCGGGTGATGATGCACCCGAGGAATTCAAGGCCATCCTGGTCAGCAGACACAACGCCGCCGTGGCGGAGATGGAAGGCGTGGCAGCATCGTTCAACGAGCAGATAGCTGCCTACCGCGAAGCGAACCCCGAGTAGCCTAATCTTTCAAGGCCTCGAACTCACGATCGAGCTTGAAGCGCTGCGAGGTCAGATACTTCTCCAGGCGCTGCAACCGTCCGTCGACCTCGCGAAAGCGGTGTCTGATCTGATCCAGCGTGGCGTGCGGCGCGGCACGAACGCTGCGCTGCAAATGATCGGATAGCTCGTCTTTTCCAAGGTCCAGCCCAAGCGGCTTCCTCGGCAGCAGGACGGCCAGCACCACGTACGCCAGGAAGGTCGTGGGCGGGAAAATAATGAGCCCCAGCAGCGCGACACCCCGGGTTATCGTCACGTCGAAGCCGAAATAATCCGCAACGCCGGCGCAGACGCCGAAGAGCATCTTGCTCTCCGGATCCTTGTAGAGGCGGCGCGGCCCAGGAGTACGCGAGTAATTGCTCATGTCTGCCGCCTCCAGCCTGGAACCTCGGAATCGAGAATGGTCTCCAAGGCGTTGAGCCGGCTCTCCATCGCCTGCCCGTCACGCCACAGAGACTCGAGCATTCGCTCTTCGGCCTCGGTCAAACCCTTCGTAGCTTTCCATTTCGTGGTGTAATGCATGACGATGGCCAACGGCAATACGCAGATCGTGAAAAGAATCGCAACTGGCTCCCACATCGTCGTTATCCGCTGTCGCTAGACTGATTCTTCGTCGTTCGAGCACGCTTCGCCTTGAGGGCCTCGAGCTCCTTGTCCACGGCGTCCGCCGATTCCAGCTCCGAGAATTCCTGCCGAAGGTCCTTTCGCTCCCCGATATCAAACGCCTCTACATGACCTTCGAGGTCGTCCATCCGCCGCTCGTACTGATCGAAACGAATGAGCGCATCCTCTATGCGATAGTCATGTATTTTCTTTCGAACTTCCAGCCTCCGGCTCGCCGTTTGATGCCGGGCCAGTAACGTCTTCTGACGGCTCTTTGCGTCGGCGAGCTTCGCCTCCAGTCGCGTGATGTCCTCCGCGAGCTTACTCAGACCCTCATCGATGACTCGCTGCTGCGAGCGCAGCGCATCGGCCGATCTGAGCGCGCCGGCCCTTTCGATCAGCGCGGCCTTCGCCAGATCCTCTCTGCCCTTGTCTACGGCGAGCTCCGCCTTGGCCTGCCAATCCTCGGCCTCGTTCTCGAGAGCCGCGAAAACCCGCGACGATTCCTTCTTGTCGGCGATGCACCGCGCCGCTGCCGTACGGACCTCGACCAGAGTGTCCTCCATCTCCTGAATCATCAGCCGGACGATCTTCTCCGGATCCTCGGCCTTGTCCAGTATCGCGTTGATGTTGGAGTTTACGATGTCGCCGAACCGCGAAAATATTCCCATGCTCTCAGCCTCCTATGCGACGGCTCTCTGTGGCGCGTTGCGAGTTTCGATCCACTCGGGCCAGCGGCTGGCCGCAGCCGGGGCTCGGAGTTTCGCTCAATTCGGCCACGATCTGGTCGGCGAGCTTGCGGCCGACCGCCTCGGCCCGCGGCCGCACTGCCGGCTCGGGCGGTTGGAGCGCCGCCCGCATCTCGGCCCTGGCGGTGGCGCGCTCGGCTTCGCCCGCGCTTGCCGCCTCCAGCCCGGTCAGGGCCGGCAGCGTCAAGAGAATCAGCGGTATCAGGCGGTGGGACATGGCCGGCTCCTTAGGTTGTGGTCGATGGCTCTGGGAGCATTGAGCAGGAACCGTGCCAAGTGGGTGCTATCGACTTAACTATATGATTATATTGATTGTCTATTGGAGTGCTCGGCCGCCGGCGGGAGTCGTCTCTGGCTAATTTGAGCGTATATTAGCGTTACACGCCTGCAACTTAGTATATTTCGCCATATGAGCACGCCTCGTGAAGCCATACCCATCAT
>Ga0214471_10000378_pt1 | contig 39285 bp, 45 predicted proteins | sample RVTome_5_FD_207665 | JGI IMG/M metagenome (GOLD analysis project Ga0214471, IMG submission 207665) | Soil microbial communities from uranium-contaminated site in the Upper Colorado River Basin, Wyoming, United States - RVT142D155 | ecosystem: Environmental > Terrestrial > Soil > Contaminated >... | reverse complement strand
CACATCGGATACGCAAACGCCGAGGTGGACCGGCTCCTCGACGAGGGGCGGAGCACCTTCGACCTCGAGAAGCGGAAAAAGGCGTACTTCCGGATCCAGGAGATCCTCGCCGAGGAGCAGCCGTACGTCTTCCTCTACGTGCCGGAGTCGCTGCCCGTGGTCCACAACCGGTTCCACGGAATCGTGCCCGCGCCGGCGGGGATTTCGCACAACTTCATCAAGTGGTACGTGCCGAAGGCGCTCCAGAAACACAAGGCCCAGTGAGCCGATAGGGACCCATGCTCCGGTATATCTCGCGCCGGCTCCTGCTGACTGTCCCCCTCCTCGTCGGGATCAGCCTCGTCTCGTTCCTCATGATGCACATGGCCCCCGGCGGCCCGATCGGCGCGGGGACCGACATGAACCCGAAGGCGACGGCGGAGTCCCGTGCCAGGCTCCAGGCATACTACGGGCTGGATCAGCCGCTCCACATCCAGTACGGACGGTGGCTCGGCCGGATGGCCACGCTCGACTTCGGCGACAGCTTCTCCCCGGACGGGCGTCCGGTGGCGGAGAAGATCAAGGAACGGATCCCGATCACCCTGACGATCAACGTGCTGTCGATGGGGCTCATCTTCCTGGTGGCTATCCCGGTGGGGGTCTACTCGGCGGTGCGGAAAGGGTCCCTCTTCGACCGGATCTCCACGGTGGCCGTCTTCATCGGGTTCGCAATCCCCACCTTCTGGCTCGCCCTGCTGATGATGATCCTCTTCGGGGTGAAGCTGGGGTGGCTTCCGATCTCGGGGATCTCATCATTGGACTACGGATCGCTGGGCCCGCTGGGGAAACTCGCCGACCGGGCGCACCACCTCGTCCTCCCATTGCTGCTGCTGGGCTTCGGGGGGTTGGCGGGGATGTCCCGGTACATGCGGTCGAACATGCTCGAGGTGATCCGGCAGGACTACGTCGCCACCGCGCGCGCCAAGGGGCTCCCCGAAGGGAAGGTCGTCTTCCGCCACGCGATGCGAAACGCGCTTCTTCCCGTGATCACCATCCTCGGGCTATCCGTTCCGGACCTGCTCGGCGGGTCGGTGATCTTCGAGACGATCTTCGCCATCCCGGGGCTGGGGCAGCTGTTTTACCAGGGGGTCATGTCGCGGGATTATCCCCTGATCATGGGGATCCTGACGATCGGGGCGTTCCTCACCCTGCTGGGGAACCTCCTTGCGGACGTCGGGTACGCCCTGGCCGATCCGCGGATCCGTCAAGGGTGAGCCCAGTGTCCCGTCTCGCAAATATCTTGGCATTCGAATGCCGCTGCATCCGCTCCGGCTTCGTTGCACTCCCTCGCCGTACTTTCAAGTACGCCTCGGTCGCGCGCCTTGCCGGGCGCGGCGCATCGACCTTCTCGGTGCTTCAAGCTATTTGCGAGACGGGACACTGGGCTCACCTATGGGCATAGGGCGGGACTTCGCGCGGCGGCTGCTGCGGAACCGGCTGGCGGCGGCCGGCGGCGCGGTCATCCTCTTCTTCTTCCTCGTCTCCGCGCTCCCCGGCCTCTTCGCGTCGCACGAGCCGAACCGGATCGACATCGTGAACATCCTGCGTCCCCCTTCCGCCGCGCACCCCCTGGGGACCGACGACCTGGGGCGGGACGTCCTTGCCCGGATGGTCCACGGCGCGCGGATCTCCCTTTCCGTCGGGTTCGTGGCGGTCGGAATCGCGATGCTCATCGGGCTGGTCGTGGGGCTTCTCGCGGGGTATTCCGGCGGCTGGGTCGATGCGGTCCTGATGCGCTTTGTCGACATGATGCTCTGCTTCCCGACCTTCTTCCTCATCCTCACGGTCATCGCCTTCATCGGGCCCTCCATCTGGAACATCATGATCATCATCGGGCTGACCGGATGGATGGGGGTGGCGCGCCTGGTCCGGGCGGAGACCCTCTCCCTGAAGGAGCGAGACTTCGTCGCGGCGGCGCGGGCGCAGGGGGCCGGCAACGCCCGGATCATCTTCCGCCACGTCCTCCCCAACACGCTGGCGCCGATCCTGGTGGCGGCCACGCTCGGGGTGGCGGGGGCGATCCTCACCGAATCGGCGCTGTCGTTCCTCGGGATCGGCGTGCAGCCGCCGACCCCCTCGTGGGGGAATATCCTCACCGCGGGGAAGGACAACATCGAGTACGCGTGGTGGCTCTCGCTCTTCCCCGGGCTCGCGATTCTCGTGACCGTGCTCGGGTACAACCTGCTGGGCGAGGGGATCCGCGACGCCGCGGACCCGCGCCTGAAAGGCCGGTGACGGGTGATGGAGACGCTGCTCGAGGTGCGCGACCTGCGCATGGCGTTCGAGACGGAGAGCGGGACCGTGCGGGCCCTCTTCGGCGTCTCCTTCTCCGTCGCTCCCGCGGAGACCGTGGGGCTGGTCGGCGAGTCGGGGTGCGGCAAGACGGTGACGGCCCTGTCGATCCTGCGCCTCCTGCCGTCGCCTCCCGCCGTCGTCGAGGGGGGGGAGATCCGGTTCCTCGGCGAGGACCTGCTCGCCCTCCCGGAGAAGCGGATGTGCGGGGTGCGGGGGAAATCGATCTCGATGATCTTCCAGGAGCCGATGAGCTCCCTCAACCCCGTGCTGACGGTGGGGGAGCAGGTCGCCGAGGTGTTCACGGCGCACAAGGTGTGCGGCGGGCGGGAGGCCGCGGAGCGGGCGGTCGAGTGGCTCCGGAAGGTCGGCATGCCCGATCCCGAACGGCGTGCCCGGGAGTACCCCCACCAGATGAGCGGCGGGATGCGGCAGAGGGCGATGATCGCGATGGCGCTGGCTCTCGAGCCGGCCCTCCTCATCGCCGACGAGCCGACCACGGCGCTCGACGTGACGATCCAGGCGCAGATCCTCTCGCTGCTGCGGGAGCTGCGGGAGCGGGAGAAGATGGCGGTCCTCCTCATCACCCACGACCTCGGCGTGGTGCACGACTTCGCGGACCGGACGGCGATCATGTACCTCGGCCGCATCGTGGAGATCGCGCCGACGCGGGAGCTCTTCGCCGACCCCGTTCATCCGTACACGCAGGGGCTGCTGGCGTCGCTCCCTGGGAAGCGGACGGGGGAAAAACGGCTGGCGTCGATCCCGGGGACGGTTCCCGACCTGTCCGCCGTGCCGCCGGGGTGCCCGTTCGCCGACCGGTGCCCGTTCCGGCAGGACGCCCTTTCCCGATTCCGCTCGGGGGAGATTCCCGACGATCCCCTCGCCGTATGCGACCGGGAAGATCCGCCGCTGTACGAGTTCGCCCCCGGGCACTTCGCCGCGTGCCACCACCAGCGCGCGGTGCGGGGAGGAGAGAAGCCATGACCGGCGGGATCTACCGGCCGGAAACGGAGGGGGCGCTCCTCTCGATGGTCAACGTCTACAAGACGTTCCCGGTGAGGAAGTCGTTCTTCTCCCGGGAGGAACTATCCGTGCACGCCGTGGACGGCGTCTCCCTCGCGGTCCCGCCCGGAAAGACGCTCGGGCTGGTGGGGGAGTCGGGGTGCGGGAAGACGACGCTCGCCCGCCTCGCGATCCGGCTGCTTACCCCCGATTCCGGATCGATCCGGTTCGACGGGAACGACATCACGCGCATGGAAGGCGAGGCGCTGCGGACGACGCGGCGGCAGATGCAGATCGTCTTCCAGGACCCGTACTCCTCCCTCAACCCCCGGATGAAGATTCGCGACATCGTCGGGGAGGGGTGGCTCGTCCACGGGCTGGCCAGGGGGAAGGAGCTGCGGGAGCGGGCCGAACGGCTGCTCGTCCGGGTCGGGATGCCGGCGGAGGCGGGCGGGAAATACCCCCACGAATTCTCCGGCGGGCAGCGCCAGCGGATCGGGATCGCCCGGGCGATCGCCCTTTCCCCGAAGCTGGTGGTGGCCGACGAGCCGGTGTCCGCCCTCGACGTCTCCGTGCAGGCGCAGATCCTGAACCTACTCAAGGACATCCAGGAGGAGTTCGGGATGGCGTATTTCTTCGTCTCCCACGACCTGCGGGTGATCCGGCACGTGAGCGACGCGGTGACGGTGATGTATCTCGGGAAGGTGATGGAGACGGGGCCGACGGCGGACCTGTTCCGGGAGCCGCTCCACCCGTATACCCGCTCGCTGCTGTCGGCCGTCCCGATGCTGGGGGACGCGACGTCGGAACGGATCGTTCTTTCGGGGGAGATCCCCTCCCCGATCGCACCGCCTCCCGGTTGCCGCTTCCACACCCGCTGCTTCATGGCGGAAAAGGTGTGCGCGGAGGTCTGCCCGCTCCTGCGCGAGGTCGCCCCCGGCCGCTTCGCCGCCTGCCACTTTGTGTGAATCAGGCGAAGCTGCGTCGCGCCTCGGGCTTCATCAGGTCCTGCCGGCAGTAGGGGCAGAATTTCCACTCGGGAGAGATCATCCGGCTGCACCCCGGACATACGGTGGAGGCGGAGTAGCCGCACGACGGGCACATGACGAAATTGCTCTCCATGGGGGTGGCGCACTGGGGGCAGGCGGAGGCGAAGTCGGCGTCGGTCTCCACCACACGGTACACTTCGTCGGTCGTCGTGGTGCCGGAGGTCACCTTTTCCAGCGCGGAGCGCCCGAGCGTCACCATTCCCCTGGAGATCGCCGCCTGGCGGATCTCGTTCTCCGTCGCGTTGCCCGCGATCAGGTCCCGGATCGGCTGGGTGAACGTCAGGATCTCGTAGATGCCGGTGCGCCCCTTGTACCCCGTGCCGCCGCACTCGGGACATCCGGTCCCGTGGTAGACGGGGACGCCGGAGGAGATCCCCAGCCGCAGGATGTCCTGCTGCGTGGGGTCGGTCTTCACCTTGCATTTCGGGCAGATCTTGCGGACCAGGCGCTGCGCGACGATTCCGACGATCGTGGACGCGACCAGATAGGAGGGTACCCCGAGGTCGCGCAGCCGGGTGATCGTCGCCACGGAGGAGTTGGTGTGGATCGTGGAGAGCACCAGGTGCCCCGTTAGGGCCGCCTGCACGGCGATCGTGGTCGTCTCCAGGTCGCGCATCTCCCCCACCATGATGATGTCGGGGTCCTGCCGCAGCATCGACCGGAGCATTACGGCGAAGCTGAGGCCGATCTTCTCCTGCACCGCCACCTGGTTGACGCCCGCCAGTTCGTACTCTATCGGGTCTTCGATCGTCGTGATGTTGTCCTCGACGGACTTGATCCGGTTCAGGATCCCGTAGAGGGTGGTCGTCTTTCCGGATCCGGTGGGCCCCGTGATGAGGAGGATCCCCTGCGGATGGGAGATGATCTCCACCATCTTTGCCAGTTCCCCGGGGGAAAACCCGATAGATTCCAGCGGGATGTTCGCGTTGGCGGAGTCGAGGATCCGGATGACCACTTTCTCCCCGTAACTTGCCGGGACCGTGGAGACCCGCAGGTCGAGGCTGCGCCCCCCCACCCGGACGCCGATCCGGCCGTCCTGCGGCAGCCGCTTCTCCGCGATGTCCATCGTCGCCATGATCTTTATCCGCGATACGACCGCCCCCTGGACCCACTTCGGAAGGTCCATCGTCTTGCGCAGGAGCCCGTCGACCCGATGGCGGATCTGGAGGGCCGTCTTCGTCGGCTCCACGTGGATGTCGGAGGCCCCCTGGTCGACCGCCTCGGCGACGATCAGGTTCACCATCCGGATGACGGGGGCCGCCTCGGACTTCTTCCGCAGGTCGTCGAGCTCCTTCCCGTCGGAGTCCTGGGACTCGTGCACCACCTCGACCAGGCGCTCGTCCACGATGTCCTTGACGATGGTGCTGAGGGAGGATCCGAGGTGGTAGTGCTGGTCGATGGCCCAGAGGACGTCGGACCGGGACGCGATGAACGGCTTGATGGTGTAGCCGGAGGCGAACCGGACGTCCTCGAACGCTTCGAAGCTCAACGGATCGGCCATCGCGATGTGCAGGTCGCGGTGTTCGATCGCGACGGGGATGATGAGGTGTTTCCGGGCGACTTTTTCCTGGATGAGCTCGATCGCCTGGGGCTCCACGGGGGTGTTCTTCAGGTCGATCGTGGGGATGCCGAGCTGCACGGAGAGGGCCCGGGCGATCTCCGGCTCCGTGGCCAACCCGAGGTTGACGATCACCTCCCCGATCTTTCCCCGCTTCGAGCGCTGCTCCGCGAGGGCTCGCGCGAGCCCCTCCTCGTCCAGGAGGCCGCTTTCGACGAGGAGTTCCCCCAGTCGTTTCTTCGCCATATTCTATAAAGTCTCCTGGCCGGGGGACGTTTCCCCGCCGACACACGTCATCCTATAATAGGAAAGAAACGATCCGCAACCCGGAAGTGGAACCAAAACCGCCCCCAAGGCATCAGAAAACCATAATGGGAGGGAAAATGGTTGCCAACGACAAGAGAGTGCGGTGCCCCCGTTGCGACGGCGCGATGGTGTTCGAGCGATTCCAGGACATGCTGACCCTGTTTTACTCGTGGAGGTGCGTGAACTGCGGCGAGATCGTGGACCCGGTCGTTTCCAAGAACCGGGAACCGGCCCGCGGGACCAAGAAGAAGGCGGTGGGGGAGTGATGGCGCATCTCACCGATTTTCTTTTTGTTTTCATCCCGTTGACAGCGGCGATCCTGGTGTGCTACCCTGCCATCTCTTTTCCTTTCCGCAATGGGGGTGGGCTGGGTTGTCCCGGGATCATCTGTTCACATTCCGCGTCGGGTATGGCGGTCGATCCCGGGAGGTCCGGGTCGGACGCAACGCCGCGATGGTCGCCGCCTCCGTTCTCGGGATCCTGTTCGTCCTCCTGACGCAGGGAATCTATGATATCCGTGACAACATATCGAAATTGCACGAGTTACGTGCCTTGCGCGAGCGGGTGTCCGAACAGAACCTTGCGCTCTACCATCTGGACACCAAGTTCGAGGGACTTTCGGCCGAGGTCGAGCGCCTACGGGCCATGGATAACCGGATCCGGTCGCTGGTGAAGGTCAATGCCTCCCTGCGGGTGAATCCGCCACGCGGGATCGGCGGGGCGGAGACCCCCGAGACGTCGGCCGCAAACCGCCTCGACAAGCTGCTCGACCTCAAGTTCGACCGGATGAAGAAAGACCTCCTGGTCGACGTGAAAGACCTCGACGTCCTCGGAGAAACCCTCGATAGCCGCAGGCTGCTCCTCGAAAGCATTCCGTGCGGCTGGCCCGTTCGCGGGACCCTCTCCTCCGTGTTCGGTGTGCGCAACTCCCCGTTCACCGAAACCCCCGTCTTCCACCACGGCCTGGACATCGTCGCCCGGGCCGGGGCGCCGGTCCTGGCGTCGGCTTCGGGCGTCGTGGTGAAGAGCGCCTTCGAGGCGCTGTACGGGAACCTGGTCGTCGTGGACCACGGCGCGGGGTACCGTTCCCTCTATGGCCACCTGTCGTCGTGCAGCGTCGAGGAGGGGGCGTTCGTCAACCGGGGAGAGGAATTGGGGAAAGTCGGTTCCACGGGGCGTTCCACAGGGCCCCACCTGCACTACGAGGTTCGCGTGAACGGCCTCCCGGTGAATCCCGCGCGCTTCCTGAACTGACGGATCCTCCGCGGGGCTCCCCATCATGCTAGGAAACTTCCTGAAAAAGATGTTCGGCACGCAGAACGAGCGGATCCTCGACCGGATCCGCCCGACCGTGGACCGGGTGAACGCGCTCGAATCTTCGATCAGCCCCCTCTCCGACGACCGGCTTGCCGCGAAGATCGCCGAATTCCGCCAGCGGGTCGAAAACGGTGAACCGCTGGACGACCTTCTCCCCGAAACGTTCGCCGTCGTCCGGGAGGCGGGGAAGCGGGTCCTCGAGATGCGCCACTTCGACGTCCAGTTGATGGGCGGCGTCGTCCTCCACGAGGGCCGGATCGCCGAGATGCGGACCGGCGAGGGAAAGACACTCGTGGCCACGCTCCCGATCGTCCTGAACGGCCTGACCGGGCGGGGCGTCCACCTCGTGACGGTGAACGACTACCTCGCCCGGCGCGATGCCGACTGGATGGGGCGCCTCTACCGGGCTCTCGGAATGTCCGTGGGCGTCATCGTCCACGGGATGGACGACACGGAGCGCCAGGCGTCCTACCGTTGCGACATCACCTACGGGACGAACAACGAGTTCGGCTTCGACTACCTCCGGGACAACATGAAGTTCCGGGTGGAGGACATGGTGCAGCGGGATCTCCATTACGCGATCGTGGACGAGGTCGACTCGATCCTGATCGACGAGGCGCGGACACCGCTCATCATCTCCGGGCCCGCGGAGGAGTCCACCTCCTTCTACGCGCGGGTGAACTCCGTCATCCCGTTCCTCAAGAAGGACTCCGACTACACGGTCGACGAGAAGGCCCGCCAGGTTCTCCTCACCGAGGACGCGGGGATTCCCAAGCTCGAACGTCTCCTGTCGGTGGACAACCTCTACGACCCGGGCAACATCGAGGTGCTCCACCACGTGAACCAGGCGCTCAAGGCCCACATCCTGTTCCATCGGGACGTGGACTACATGGTGAAGGACGGCGAGGTCGTGATCGTCGACGAGTTCACCGGACGGCTCATGCCGGGGCGGCGCTGGTCCGACGGCCTCCACCAGGCGGTGGAGGCCAAGGAGGGGGTCAAGATCGAGAACGAGAACCAGACGCTGGCGACCATCACCTTCCAGAACTATTTCCGCATGTTCGACAAGCTGGCCGGCATGACCGGGACGGCCGACACCGAGGCGGCCGAGTTCCAGCAGATCTACAACCTCGCCGTAACCATCGTGCCGACGAACCAGGAGATGATCCGACAGGACCTCTCCGACCAGATCTACCGGACGGAGAAGGAGAAGTTCCAGGCGGTTCTCGAGGAGGTCAAGGAGCTGCACGCGCAGGGCCGGCCGGTCCTGGTGGGCACCGTCTCGATCGAGAAATCCGAGCGGCTCTCCGGGCTGCTCACGCGCCACGGCGTCCCCCACAACGTTCTGAACGCCAAGCACCACGAGCAGGAAGCGCAGATCATCGCCGAGGCGGGCCATCCGGGAAGGGTGACCATCGCCACCAACATGGCCGGCCGCGGCGTCGACATCAAGCTGGGGGAAGGGGTCGTCGGGAAGGGGGGGCTCCACATCGTCGGAACGGAACGCCACGAGTCCCGCCGGGTCGACAACCAGCTGCGCGGCCGAGCGGGACGGCAGGGGGACCCGGGCTCCTCGCGGTTCTACCTCTCGCTCGAGGACGACCTGCTCCGGATCTTCGGCTCCGACCGGATCTCGCCGATCATGGAGAAGCTGGGGATGGAGGAAGGGGAGCCGATCGAGCACCCGCTCATCAACCGCGCGGTGGAGAACGCCCAGAAGAAGGTCGAGGGGCACAACTTCGACATCCGGAAGCACCTCCTCGAATACGACGACGTGATGAACAGGCAGCGCACGGTGATCTACGACATGCGACGGGAGGTCCTGGGGAGCGAGGACCTCCGGGAGATGGTGCTCGACTTCGCCGGCGAGGTCGCGGAGGATCTTGCCGGGAGATTCTCGGACGAGAAAACGGTCCCGGAGGAGTGGGATTTCGGGGGGCTTTCCACCGCCGTATCCGCCCAGTTCGGGTTCCGGCCGGAGATCCCGGAGGAGGAGAGGCTCAAGCTTACTCCGTCCGGCCTCGCGGAACGGGTACGGACGGGGGCGGAGGCGTTCTACGCGAAGAAGGAGGCCGATTACGGCGTCGACGCGATCCGCTACCTCGAGCGGATGTTCCTCCTCTCCACGGTGGACGCGCTGTGGAAGGACCACCTCCTGTCGATGGATCACCTCAAGGAGGGAATCGGCCTGCGCGGGTACGCCCAGAAGGACCCGCTCAAGGAGTACCAGCGGGAAGGGTTCGATCTCTTCTCGGACCTGATCTCCCGGATCAAGGAGGAATCCCTCAAGCGCCTGTTCCTCGTCAAGGTTCAGCGGGAGGAGGAGGGGGCGGAAATGAAGGAACGGGCGCCCGCCCCGCGCCCGGCCCGGGTCACTCTCTCCCGGGGGGACATCAAGAGCGCAGGGAAGACCACGCAGAAGCGCGAGGGCGTAAAGATCGGCCGGAACGACCCGTGCCCCTGCGGGTCGGGGAAGAAGTACAAGAAATGCTGCGGCCAGGGGAAGTGAGGGGATGAAACCGTCGAAGGAGATCGTCGTCCCCGGGTTCCGGGGGGCGGGGACGTTCTGCGGGATCAAGAAGTCCGGGAAGCCGGATCTCGCGCTGGTGGTCAGCGACCGGCCGTGCGTTTCCGCCGTGGTCTTCACGCGGAACAAGGTGGCGGCCGCCCCCGTCGTCTGGGGGAAGGCGCTGCGCAACCGTTCCCGGCTTCGCGGGATCGTGGCGAACAGCGGCAACGCGAATGCCTGCACCGGGGCCGTCGGGATCCGTGCGGTCCGCGAGACGTCCCGGGCGGTCGGCAAGGCCCTCGGCCTGCCGGTCGATTCGCTGCTGATCGGCTCCACCGGGGTCATCGGCGTGCCGCTGCCGGTGGAAAGGATCGTCGCGTCCCTGCCGGGCCTCGCCGCCCGCCTCTCCCCGAAGGGGATCGCCGGGGCGGGGGAGGCGATCCGCACGACGGACGCCTTCCCGAAGCACGGGATCCGGAAGATCCGCGCGGGGAGGCGCACGATCACGATCGGGGCGATCGCGAAGGGCGCCGGGATGATCGCCCCGAACATGGGAACGATGCTCGCCTACGCGTTCACCGATGCGGCCCTGGCTCCCGCCGACGCCCGCCGCCTGCTGCGGGAGGCGACCGACGCGACGTTCAACCGCATCGTCGTCGACGGCGACACGAGCACCAACGACACCGCGGCCCTCTTTGCCAACGGCGCCTGCGGTCTGCCGCCGCTGGAAGGGGAGGGCCTCGCCGCGTTCCGGGAGGCGCTCCTGTCGCTGCTGCTGGACCTTGCCCTGATGATCGTACGCGACGGCGAGGGGGCGACCCGGGTGGTCCGGCTGTCGGTCACCGGCGCTCGCACCCGGGCGGACGCCACGAAGGCGGCCCGCGCGGCCGCATCCTCCCCGCTGGTGAAAACCGCCGTTTACGGAGCCGACCTGAACTGGGGCCGGGTGATCGCGGTGCTCGGGCGGGCGGGGATCGCGGTGGAACCGATGAAGATCTCGATGCGGTTCGCCGGGGAAACGCTGCTGCGCCGGGGGATGCGCGCGGATCCCGCCGCGCAGCTCCGCGCGGCCCCGAAGATCCGGGCGGAGGCGTACGCCATCGACGTCGACCTCGGGTTGGGGAGCGGAAGCGACTACGTGTACTTCTCCGATTTGAGCGTCGATTACGTGAAACTCAACTCCGGGTACAGATCATAAGGAACGATCTCTTGTGGAAGAGGTGGTAATCGACGCTCAGTATGTTTCGTGGATGGGCGGGGGACACACCTTCCAGGGGGGACATTCCTGGTTCTGACCCGGGTGGAAGGGAAGGAGTGTCCCCCACTGCCAGGTATGTCCCCCGAAAGCGCATGCACCTTACAGTGCCTCTCTCTTGCCGTACCTTCCGCCGAAAGTTCCCTTGGTGGCTGGTGTCGGGGACTGTAACTTGAATTTTGCCAGGTGATCTGGTACACATACAAGGCTTAGCTGCAGTTTATCACCCACGGGCGGGACTCTCCCCGGGGTGCCCCGTATCGACGGGGTAAATGGGGAGGGGCGGAGCGCCCGGCGGAACAACCCCTGAACCGAAGGAGGAAAGAAAGGGATGGCGAACGGACAGAGCGCGGTAATCTCAATGAAGCAACTGCTTGAGGCGGGGGTCCACTTCGGGCACCAGACGAAGCGTTGGAACCCGAAGATGAAGAGGTACATCTTCACCGCACGCAACGGGATCTACATCATCGACCTCCAGCAGACGGTGAAGATGTTCCGCGCCGCCTACGAGGCGGTGCGGAGCATGGCGGCGGAGGGGAAGACGGTCCTCTTCGTCGGTACGAAGAAGCAGGCGCAGGAGGCGGTCGAGGAGGAGGCCCGCAGGGCCGGCACACCGTACGTCAACCAGCGCTGGCTGGGCGGGATGCTCACCAACTTCACCACGATCCGGAAGAGCCTCGACCGGCTGCAGAAGCTTTCGGAGATCGGAACCGACGGCACCGCCGAACGGCTCCCCAAAAAGGAAGTCCTTCAGCTCGAGAAGGAGCGGGTCAAGCTCGAGAAGGTCCTCGGCGGCATCCGGGATCTCCGGCGCGTGCCGGACGCGATGTTCGTCGTCGACCCGTCGCGGGAGACGATCGCGATCCTCGAGGGCCGGCGGCTGGGGATCCCCATCGTCGCCATCGTGGACACGAACTGCGATCCCGACCTTATCGACGTCGTGATCCCGGGGAACGACGACGCCATCCGCGCGATCAAGCTGTTCCTCTCCAAGATGGCCGACGCGATCCTCGAGGGGAAGGCGGCCTACGCGGAGAAGAACGCCTCCCGGATCGACAAGGAGGCGGAGGCGCCCGAGGTCACGGTATCGCTCATCTCCACCGAGGGGGACGAGGAAGTCTCCATCGCGCCGAAGGCCTCCGCCGCCGCGCAAGCCCCCGCGGCGGTCCAGGCCCCCAAGGCGGCGGCGGAATAATTCCGGGTCCCGAGCGGCCCGAACGATCAGGGAGATTCAGGGATATGCAGATCACGTCCGGGATGGTCAAGGAGCTCCGCGAGAAGACCGCCGCGGGGTTGATGGATTGCAAGGCGGCCCTCACGGCGATGGGCGGCGACATGGAGGCGGCGATCGACCACCTCCGCACGAAGGGCCTTGCGGCGGCCGCGAAAAAGTCTTCACGGATCGCCTCAGAGGGGGTCGTCTGCGCCCACGTGGAGGGGGACTCCGGGGCGCTGGTCGAGGTGAACTGCGAGACCGACTTCGTGGCAAGGACCGACAACTTCATCGGGCTGGCGAAGGAGGTCGCCGCGCTGGTCAACGCCAAGGCTCCGCGGGACGTCGACGAAGCCCTGACCTTGCCGGCCGGCGGCGAGAGCCTCGGTGAAAAGCTGGTTGCAACGGTCGCGAAGATCGGCGAGAAGATTTCCTTCCGCCGGTTCGCGCGCCTCGAGACGCCGGCGGGGGCGCCCGGCATGATCGTTCCGTATATCCACGCCGGGGGGAAGATCGGCGTCCTCGTCGCGATATCGGGTGCGGATCGGTCGAACGCCGCGGTGGCCGGGCTGGCCAAGGACCTCGCCATGCAGGTGGCGGCCGCCTACCCGACGTACATCGGCAGGAGCGATGTCCCCGGACCGGTCATCGAGCGCGAGAAGGGGATCTACCGCGAGCAGGCCAAGGCATCGGGGAAACCCGACAAGATCCTGGACAAGATCGCCGACGGGAAGCTGGAGAAGTTTTTCGGCGATTTCTGCCTCGTCGAGCAGGCGTTCATCAAGGACCCGGATCGGAAGGTCTCGCAGCTCCTCGCGGACGCGGGGAAGGCCGCCGGCGCCCCGATCACGGTGAGCGCCTTCGCACGGTTCCAGGTGGGCGAGGGGATGGAGAAGCGGTCGGATGACCTGGCCGCCGAGGTGGCGAAGCAGCTCGGGCAGGGGTGATCGTTCCGACCCGCCGTCCTGCGGAGGTTGCGTGAAGAAACCGTCGTACCGTCGGATTCTGCTGAAGCTGTCGGGGGAAGCCCTGATGGGGAAGCAGGCGTACGGGATCGACGACGCGATCCTCGCAGGCCTGTCGACCGAGCTCCGGGAAGTCGTCGGAATCGGCGTCCATGTGGCCCTCGTCGTCGGCGGCGGGAACATCTTCCGGGGGATCGGAACCAGCCGGGACTTCGGCATCGACCGCGCCTCCGCGGACTACATGGGAATGCTGGCGACGGTCATCAACAGCCTCGCCCTGCAGGACGTCCTTGAGCGGACCGGTATCACGACGCGCGTGATGAGCGCGATCGAGATGCACGCGATCGCCGAGCCGTACATCCGCCGGCGTGCCCTGCGCCACCTGGAAAAAGGGCGGGTGGTGATCTTCGCGGCGGGGACCGGGAACCCGTATTTCACGACGGACACCGCGGCGGCGCTGCGGGCGATGGAGATCAACGCCGACGCCATCCTCAAGGCCACAAAGGTCGACGGCGTGTACGATCGCGACCCTATGCTCCACAAGAATGCGAAGAAGTATTCCCGCCTCACCTACCTCGACGTCCTCCGGAAGAACCTCAAGGTCATGGATGCCACGGCCATCTCCCTGTGCATGGACAACAACCTCCCCATCGTAGTGTTCAATTCGACGAAGAGGGGGAACATCCTGAAGGCGGTGCTGGGCGAGAGGATCGGCACCGTGGTCCACGGAGGGAAGTAATGGAAATCCTGGTGAAGGACACCTCCGCCCGCATGGAGCGGAGCATCGAAGCGTTCCGGAAGGAACTGGGGAAGGTGCGCACGGGGCGCGCCTCCTTCTCGCTGCTGGACGGAGTCAAGGTGGACTACTACGGCACCCCCACGCCGCTCCCGCAGGTGGGGACCCTCTCGGTCCCGGAGAGCCGCCTGATCACCGTCACCCCCTGGGATACCAAGATGATCGGACCGATCGAGAAGGCGATCCAGGGAAGCAGCCTCGGGCTGAACCCGTCGAGCGACGGGAAGATGGTCCGCATCCCGATCCCGCCCCTGACGGAGGAACGGCGCAGGGAGCTGGCCAAGGTGGTCCGGAAGATGGGCGAAGACGCGCGCGTGGCGGTTCGCAACGTCCGCCGCGAGGCGATCGAAAAGCTGAAGGACCGGGAGAAGAAGAAGGAGATCTCCGAGGACGTCGTCAAGCGCGGGCAGGAGCGGATCCAGAAGGAGACGGACGCCCACGTGAAAAAGATCGATGAGATCCTCAAATCCAAGGAACAGGAGATCCTGGAGGTCTGATGACCTCCGAAGGAAGCGCGCCGCCTTCCCTGCCGCGGCACGTCGCCATCATCATGGACGGCAACGGCCGGTGGGCGAACCTGCGGGGGCTTCCGCGCGTCGAGGGGCACCGGATGGGAGTCCGCTCCGTGCGCGCGGTCGTGGAGTGCGCCCGGGAACTGCGCATTCCATGCCTCACCCTGTACGCCTTCTCGCTTGAGAACTGGGGGCGCCCCGAGCCCGAGGTCATCGCTCTCATGACCCTCCTGAAGGAGTTCCTCGTCAGCGAGCTCCCCCTGCTCCTCCGGCACCGGATCCGGCTCCGCGTCATCGGAGAGACCACCTCCCTTCCGTTCGCCGTCCGGCAGGTCCTGGAGCACACCGTCTCGGCCACGGCGGGGAATACCGAGATGACCTTGACGCTGGGGCTTTCGTACGCTGGGCGCAACGAGATCGTCCGTGCGGCGCGCCGCCTTGCCGCCGAGGCGGCGGATGGGAAGATCGCTCCGGAGGAGATCACGGAAGAGATGTTCTCCACCCGCCTCGACACCGCGGGGATCCCCGATCCCGACCTCGTCATCCGCACCAGCGGGGAACTCCGCATCAGCAACTTCCTGCTTTGGCAATCCGCATACGCCGAGTTCGCCTTCACGGATGTGCTGTGGCCGGATTTCGGCAAGGCGGAGTTCCTCCAGGCGCTCGAGGAGTACTCTCGCCGCCACAGGCGTTTCGGGCTGACCACCGACCAGGCTGTAAAGCCCCCGGGGAAGTAGCGCGTGCTCTGGAAACGGATCGCCACCGCCGCCGTCTTGATCCCGCTTCTGCTCGCCTCTATCCTGCTCTCCGTCGGGCGCCCGGGGGGGTGGCCGTTCCTGCTGTTCTGCGCGGTCGCCGCGGGGCTTTGCGCGGACGAAGGGTTCCGGATGTTCCTCCACGGCGAGCGGGATCGCGCGGGAGGCGTCGCGCTCGCCGTCCTCGTGTTTTTTTCCGCGGCGCTGCTCCCGGGTTCCTTGGGCGTACCGGCGGTTCTCGTCTGCATCCTCCTGTCGGTCTTCCACGTTCTTCCGGGAGCGGGCGATCCCGCGGAAAAAGCGCGCAGGGCGGCGACGCTCTGCCTCGGCGCCGTCTACGTCGGAGGACTCCTGTCTACGTATCCGCGAACGCTCCTCCTTCCCCGCGGGGAGCATTGGGTGCTCCTTGGAATCCTCGCCGTGGCGGCGGGGGACACGATGGCCTACTTCACGGGAAGGGCGATCGGCCGGAGGAAGCTCGCTCCGGCCGTCTCGCCGAACAAGACGGTGGAAGGCGCGGTCGGGGGCATCCTCGGGAGCGTGGGCTGCGCCGTCCTCTACGCGCACGGTTTTCTCCCCGGGGTGCCGGCGGGATACGCCGCCGCCGCCGGGGGCGCGGTGGGGATCTTCGGACAGGCGGGAGACCTGTTCGAGTCGCTGATCAAGCGCGCGGCGGGCGTGAAGGACAGCGGGACGCTACTGCCCGGCCACGGGGGGATCCTCGATCGGGCCGACGGGATCCTCGGGGCCGGCCCGGTCCTCTACCTGTTCGCGGCGTTGTCGTCCCTCGCCGGGGTGGGCGCGTGAGCCGGCTGGGGGTGGCGGTGCTGGGGGCCACCGGCTCCGTCGGCCGGAACGCGCTGGACGTCATCTCCCGGTTTCCGCGCCGGTTTCGCGCTACCGCGCTGTGCGCCGGGACGAACGTCCGGGCCCTGGCCGGTCTCGCCCGCCGATTTCGCCCCGATACCGTCTGCCTCTCCGGGGGGAACGGGGCGGTTCTCGGGAAGGAGTTTCCGCGGGGGACGCGCCTCCTTTTCGGGGAAGAGGGGATGCGGGAGGCGGTGTGCGCCGGCAACGTCGACATCGTCCTCGCCGCGGCGTCCGGGGTCTCCTCGATCCGTCCGGTCATCGCCGCCGCGGAACAGGGGAAGCGGATCGCCCTGGCGAACAAGGAGCTTCTCGTCATGGCCGGGAAGTTCGTGACCGCCGCCGCGCGGCGGGGGAAGGCGGAGATCCTCCCCGTCGACAGCGAGCATTCCGCCGTCTTCCAGGCGATCGCCGGTCGCCGCCGGGACGAGATCCTCCGGATCCTTCTCACCGCCTCCGGCGGCCCGTTCCGCACCTACACCGTCGCCAGGATGCGTTCGGCCACGGTGGCGCAGGCTCTGGGACACCCCACGTGGCAGATGGGGGCGAAGATCTCCGTGGACTCCGCCACCCTCATGAACAAGGGGCTGGAGGTGATCGAGGCGACGTGGCTGTTCGGCCTCCCCCCCTCGCGGATCGACGTGGTGATCCACCCCCAATCGGTAGTCCACTCGATGGTGGAATTCCGCGACGGGAGCGTGATGGCGCAGATGGGGGTCCCCGATATGCGGGTTCCCATCGGCTACGCCTTCTCGCACCCCGGGCGGCTCCCTCTGGAACTGTCCCGTCTCCGGCCGCATCGAATGGAAGGGTTGTTCTTCGAGAGGCCCGACCGGAGGCGGTTCCCGGCGCTGCGGATCGCCTACGCCGCCGCGGAGACGGGAGGATCGGCGCCGGCAGTCCTGAGCGGAGCCAACGAGGAGGCGGTCCTGGCGTTCCTGTCAGGGCGGATCCCGTTCACCGACATCGTCCGGGTCGTCGACCGCGTTCTGTCGGGGTGGTCGGCGCCGTTCACGGCCGGATCGCTTCAGGAAGTGCTCGCCGCCGACGAACAGGCGCGCCGCGAGGCGCGGAACGAACTATCCCATCACAGGAGACATCGACCATCGTGATCTATTTCCTCTCGTTCATCGTCGTCCTCGGCATTCTCATTTTCGTGCACGAGTTCGGCCACTTCATCGTGGCCCGGAAACTCGGTGTAGGAGTCACCAAGTTCTCGTTCGGGTTCGGGCCGAAGCTGGCCGGCTTCCGGCGGGGCGAAACCGAATACCTGCTCTCCGCGGTTCCCCTCGGCGGGTACGTGAAGCTCGTCGGGGAGAGCGAGGGGGAAGAGGTCCCGCCCGAACAGATGGGGCGCTCCTTCCAGCAGAAACCGGTCTGGGTGAAGATGGCGATCGTGGCGGCCGGACCGGTGGGGAACCTCGTCTTCGCCGTCCTCGTTTTCTGGGTCGTCTTCCTCGGGGGCGTTCCGTCCCTGACCACGCGCATCGGCGACATCGCGCCCGACACCCCGGCCGCCCGCGCGGGGCTCCGGAAAGGGGACGTGGTGCTCCGGATCGACGGCGCTGCGGTGGCAACCTGGGAGGAGCTCGCGGCGAAGATCCGCGCGGGGAGCGCCGGAATGCCTCTTCGGGTCACGGTGAAACGCGACGGGTCGGAAACGACGATCCCCGTCGCCCCGGAGATGCGGGAGGGACGCACCGTCTTCGGGGAGAAAGTTTCGGAACCGAAACTGGGGATCGTTGCAGCGCAGGAGGTGGTCTACAGCAGTATCGGACCGGGGGCGGCCTTCCTCCGCGCAGGGCAGGAGACCGGAAAGCTCATCCACCTCACCGTGATGACGGTTGTGAAACTCGTCACCCGCGTCCTCCCGTCGGAGACGCTGGGGGGGCCGATCCTCATCGCGCAGATCGCGGGGGACCAGGCGCGCCAGGGGATCTCCCCCTTCGCCTACTTCCTCGGCCTGCTGAGCGTCAACCTCGGCATCCTCAACCTGCTTCCGATCCCGATCCTCGACGGCGGGCACCTGCTCTTCTTCTCGGTAGAGGGTCTGATGCGCAAGCCGATCTCGCCGCAGATACGCACCTTGGCCCACCAAGTGGGGCTTGCCCTCATCCTCACCCTGACGGCGCTCGTCTTCTACAACGACATCGCCCGGCTCCTGTCCCGATGATCCGGTGATTCTGGCGCTCGAGACGGCGACGCCCCGCGGGAGCGTGGCGCTGGTGTCCGCCGGCGCGGTGCGGGCCGAGGCCTTTCTCCCCCAGGGCCCGCGGGCGTCCGGGTCGTACATCTCCGCCGTGGAAGGGCTCTTCGCCGCCGCCGGGGACGCGACCGGGGAGATCTCGGCCGTCGCCGTTTCGGCCGGACCCGGGGCGTTCACCGGCTTGCGTGTGGGGATGTCGGCGGCGAAGGGTTTCTGTTTCGGGTGGGGCGTGCCGCTCGTCCCCGTGCCGACCCTTCTCGCCCTCGCCCATCGATTCCCGGGGGAGGGGCGGATCGTCTGCCCGGTCCAGGACGCACGCCGGGGAGAGGTGTACGCGGCTCTCTTCCGCTGGGACGGCGGGGAACTCGTTCGCCTTTCCCCCGACATGGCCATCGCTCCCGCCTTGCTCCCCGGTCGAATTCCGGACGGCGACGTCCTCTTCTGCGGTGACGGCGTTCCCCCCTTCGGAGCGCTGTTCCGTGAGGCGTTGGGGGACCGCGCATTCCTCGTCTCCGGGGACGAAGGGCTACCCCACGCTTCGGCGGTGGGTATCGTCGGCGAACGGATCCTCCGGAACGGCGGCGCCGGGAATCCCCGCACGGCCGTCCCCTTCTACCTTCGCTCCTAGTGCAGCGTCTCGCAAATATCCTGGCATTCGAGCGCCGCTGCATCCGCTCCAGCTTCGTTGCGCAAGTTCGCCGTACTCTCCCGGTACGCCTTCACTTGCGCGCCTTGCTGGCGCGGCGCATCGACACTCTCGATGCTCAGGCTATTTGCGAAACGCTACACTCGGGCACGGAATTTCCCGTTCCCCGCCCATGACGGAGGGAATCTTTTCCGGTCGGCCCGTTCTTTGAAATCGGAGGTTCATCTGCTATGCTAGGGAATCATCCAAAATCCCGCCGGAGGTGTCGATGGGCCAGAGCCTGGAAGAGAAAACGGCCGCCCTGATCGCGAAGGATCCGGATTTCAAGGCGCTCGTCGAGGAGCATCGCCAGCTCGACGAGAAACTGAAGGAACTTGACCGCAAGGTCTACCTGCTCCCCGACGAGGAAGTCGAGCGGAAGCGGCTGCAGAAACTGAAACTCGCCAGGAAGGACAAGATCGCGCAGATTCTGAACGCTTAGAGGACGCGGACCGGCCCGAAGTACCCACCTCGCCGGGACGGTTTTATGTGTCGGGCGGACCACCACCCCCCCCCGCTGGGGTCGCACCCTGCGGGGGGGTTCCCTATCCGGAGGTCCCCCGGGGACGAAAGGATGACGATGCGCAAGGATCGAACGAAAACAGGACGGGAGCGGATGCCGCACCGGGCCCCCTGTTGCGCCGGCGTTCCCAAGTGCCCGACGGGATCCCTCTCCCGGCACGCGAGGAGGCTTATCCCATGCAGATGACCGGTGCGGAGATCTTCGTCAAGGCGATCGCGGACCTCGGGGTCGACGTCGTCTTCGGCTACCCCGGCGGGGCGACCATCCACATCTACGACGCCCTGTTCAGGAACGTGAAGGTGCGCCATTTGCTGTGCCGCCACGAGCAGGGGGCGGTCCACATGGCCGACGGCTACGCCCGGGCGTCCGGGAGGACGGGAGTGTGCCTCGTCACCTCGGGTCCCGGGGCGACGAACACGGTCACCGGCCTCGCAACGGCGTGCATGGACTCGATCCCGATCGTCGTCTTCACGGGGCAGGTCCCCACGCTCATGATCGGCAACGACGCCTTCCAGGAGGCGGACATCGTCGGCATCAGCCGGCCGTGCACCAAGCACAACTACCTCGTCAAGGAGACCAAGGACCTCGCACGGATCATCAAGGAGGCGTTCTATATCGCATCCACGGGTCGACCCGGTCCGGTGCTGGTCGACATGCCCAAGGATGTGCTGGCCGCCTCAGCCCGGTACGATCTCCCCAAGGAAGTGAGCCTCCGTGGGTATCGCCCCACGTATGAAGGGCACCAGCGCCAGGTGGAAAGCGCGGTGCAGCTGCTGCTGTCGAGGGAGCGCCCGGTCGTCTACGCCGGGGGCGGTGTCATCCTGTCGAACGCCTCCGGGGAACTGGCGGAGCTTTCCCAGGCGCTCTCCCTCCCCGTGACCACGACGCTCATGGGAATGGGAGCGTTCCCAGGTTCCGACCCGCTCTCGCTGGGGATGCTGGGGATGCACGGGACGTTCGCGGCGAACATGGCGATCTCCAGCTCGGACGTGATCCTCGCGGTGGGCGCGCGCTTCGATGACCGCGTGACCGGGAAGATCAGCGAGTTCGCGCCGCACGCCAAGATCATCCACATCGACATCGATCCCACGTCGATCCAGAAAAACGTGCGGGTCGACATCCCGATCGTGGGCGACGTGAAGGACGTCCTGCGGAAGATGATCAAGCTGGTGAAGGGGAAGAAAGAGGCGACTGCGTTCCAGGGAAAGACCGCCGCGTGGCGCGGGCAGATCGCCTCGTGGGCGAAGACCCACCCGCTGACGTACAAGCCGGCGAAGGGGAAGATCAAGCCGCAATACGTGGTGGAGCAGATCCACAAGCTCACGAAGGGGAAGGCGATCGTCGCCACGGAGGTCGGACAGAACCAGATGTGGGCCGCCCAGTTCTACAACTACGAAAAGCCGCGAACCTTCCTTTCCTCGGGGGGGTTGGGGACGATGGGGTACGGGCTTCCGGCGGCGATCGGCGCGCAGGTGGCGATGCCGGGCCGCCTCGTCGTGGACATCGCGGGGGACGGAAGCATCCAGATGAACATCCAGGAACTCGCCACGGCCGTGCAGTACCGCATCCCGGTGAAGGTCGTGATCCTCAACAACGGGACGCTCGGGATGGTCCGCCAGTGGCAGGAACTTTTCTTCGACGGGAACTACTCCCAGACATGTCTCCCCCGGATCCCCGACTTCGTGAAGCTGGCGGAAGCGTACGGGGCGAAGGGGTTCCGGGCGACGAAGCCGGAGGAGGTTCCCGAGGTCCTCCGCAAGGGGTTCGCCGCCGACGGACCGGTGCTGATCGACGTGATCACGGACCCCTCGGAGATGGTCTACCCGATGGTCCCCGCCGGAGCGGGGCTGACCGAGATGCTGCTGGTGTAGCGTCGCACCCGTCTGACGCGCCACGGACACGGAGGAGAGGATAGCGATGCGCCACACGATTTCCGTCCTGGTGGAGAACGAATTCGGGGTGTTGAGCAGGGTCTCCGGCCTCTTCTCGGGCCGTGGGTTCAACATCGAATCGCTCTGTGTGGCGGAGACGATCGAGCCGAAGGTCTCCCGGATGACGATCGTGACCAGCGGAAACGACCAGATCATCGAGCAGATCCTGAAGCAGTTGAACAAGCTGATCCCGGTCCTGAAGGTGATCGATTTCACGGGCGTGGACACGGTCGACCGGGAGCTGGTGCTCGTCAAGGTGAATGCCGAGGGGGATGGCAAGCAGGAGGTGCTGCGGCTGGTCGACATCTTCCGCGCCCGGATCGTCGATGTCGCGCCGCGCTGCTACACGATCGAGATGACGGGGGGCGAGGGAAAGGTGATGGCCTTCCTGCAGATGCTCCGGCCCATGGGCATCCGGGAAGTCGTGCGGACCGGCAAGATCGCCATCTCCCGGGGGATGTAGGGGCCGCGGGAGTCACGCAGGATTTCATAGGAAGAAAAAACGGAGGGAGAGAAAATGGCAACGATCTACCGGGAACAGGACGCCAAGCTGGAATTGCTCAAGGGAAAGACGATCGCGATTCTCGGATACGGCAGTCAGGGACACGCCCACGCGAACAACCTGAAGGAGAGCGGATTCAAGGTCATCGTCGGGGAGGTCCCCGGCGGCGAGAACGAGAAGAAGGCGAAGGATGCCGGTTTCGAGGTGGCGGACGCCGCCTCGGTGGTGAAGAAGGCCGACGTGGTCGTCATGCTCCTGCCCGACGAACTCCAGGGGGGGATCTACCGGGCGTCGGTGGGGCCGAACCTGCGCAAGGGGGCGTACCTGATGTTCGCGCACGGCTTCAACATCCATTTCGGACAGATCGTCCCGAGTCCCGACATCAACGTTTTCATGGTGGCCCCCAAAGGCCCCGGGCACCTCGTCCGCGCCCAGTACGTGAAGGGGGAAGGGGTGCCGGCGCTGATCGCCGTCCACCAGGACCCCGCGGGGATCACGAAGGATGTGGCGCTCGCATACGCCGCGGGGATCGGCGCCGCGCGCGCCGGGGTCCTCGAGACGAACTTCCGGGAGGAGACGGAGACCGACCTGTTCGGTGAGCAGGCCGTCCTCTGCGGCGGGGCCACGGCGTTGGTGATGGCGGGGTACGAAACGCTGGTCGAAGCGGGGTACTCCCCGGAGATGGCGTACTTCGAGTGCGTGCACGAGCTCAAGCTGATCGTCGACCTCATCTACGAGGGCGGGATCTCCACCATGCGGTACTCCATCAGCAACACGGCGCAGTATGGCGACCTGACGCGCGGCCCCCGCGTCGTATCCCCCGAGACGAAGGCGGAGATGAAGCGGATCCTCGAGGAGATCCAGAGCGGATCCTTCGCGAAGGAGTGGATGTTGGAGAACCAGGCCAACCGCCCGGTCTTCAACGCCCTCACGCGCCGTGGCGAGGAGCACCCGATCGAGGAGGTCGGCCGCCGGCTTCGGGCATTGATGCCATGGATGTCGAAGGGACGCCTGGTCGACAAGACGAAGAATTGAGCGGACGGAAGGGCCCGATGCTCGCGCCGGAGGGATGGCCCTTCGTTCTCGGGGGAGCGGCGTTCGCGGTCGTCGTGTACCTTCTTTGGCCGAGGGGGATCCCTCTTGCCGCCCTCGGAGTTCTTCTGTCCCTGTTTTCGATCTGGTTCTTCCGCAACCCCGACCGAACGTCGCCTTCCCGCGCGGGGATCGTCGTCTCCGCGGCCGATGGTAGAATCGTCTACGCGGGAGAATCCCCGCCGGGGCGGTACGCATTGGTGGCCGGCAAGAGGGTCAGCGTCTTCATGTCTCCGTCGGACGTCCACGTAAACCGGGCGCCGGTGACTGGGCGGGTGACGTCGGTCCGGTACCACAAGGGGGCGTTTCACGTCGCGAGCGTCGACAAGGCGTCGCTCATGAACGAGCAGAACGGGGTGGCGATCTTGACGCCGGAAGGGCGCACGGTGACGTACGTCCAGATCGCGGGGATGATCGCCCGCCGGATCGTGTGCGACCTCAAGGAGGGGGATGCGGTGCGGCAGGGACAGCGGGTGGGGATGATCCGTTTCGGATCCCGGGTCGACCTGTACCTCCCGGCGGAAGTGCTGCTTTCGGTCGTCCCCGGGGACCGGGTCCTCGCCGGCGAGAGCGTGATCGGAGTCTTCCCGTGAGCCGCGGGGAGTGGCGCGGCGGGGACGGACTTCGGCGGGGGGTGTACGTCCTGCCGAATCTCATCACGTCGGGGGGCCTGTTCGCCGGGTTCCACTCGATCGCCTCGACGTACAACGGCAACTTCGAGAGAGCGGCGATCGCGATCGTCGTGGGAGCGATCCTTGACGGCCTCGACGGCCGCATCGCCCGGATGACGCACACGACCACGAGATTCGGCGTTGAGTACGATTCCCTGGCCGACCTGGTCACCTTCGGCGTCGCCCCGGCCTTCCTCGTGTACGGTTGGGCTCTCTCCGGCTTCGGCCGGTGGGGGTGGCTGGCGGCGTTCCTCTTCCTCATTTGCGGGGCGCTGCGGCTGGCCCGTTACAACGTGCAGATCAACACGGCGGAGAAGGGGAAGTTCAACGGGCTGCCCATCCCGGCGGCGGCGGTCTTTGTTGCCTCCATGATCCTGCTCCACTACTACTTGGGCGGGATGGGGGGCTTCAAGCATTTCGCCGTGCTGCTGGCGATCTACGTGCTCGCCTTCCTCATGGTGAGCACGATCAAGTTCAACGCCTTCAAGGACCTGGAGCCGTTTCGGCGGCGTCCGTTCAACACACTGGTGGTGTTCATCTTCCTCGCGATGCTGCTGGTCGCGGAGCCGCAGGTGATGATCTTCATATTCGCCTCCTCGTACATCGTCTCCGGGCCGGTGGGCGAGGTGGTCGACATGATCCGGCGCCGCCGGAGAAAGCACGTGGAAGGCGAGAAACCGGCCCATGGGGATGACGCCCACACGGAAGATCCTCGCTGAAAGAAAAAAAGGGGGCTTGATGGCTGCGAAGAAGATCTGCGTTTTTCCGGGCGACGGGATCGGTCCGGAGGTGATGCGGGAGGCCTTGGCCGTCCTGCGGACGGTGGAGACGGTTTCCGGCGGGCGGCGATTCGAGACGGAGGAAGCGCTCCTGGGTGGCGCTTCCTACGACGCCCACGGAACCCCGATGACTCCGGGCGCCCTGGCCCTGGCAAAGGCGTCCGACGCGCTGCTGCTGGGGGCGGTGGGGGGTCCGAAGTGGGACGTACTTCCCTTCGACCTGCGCCCCGAGCGGGGGCTGCTGGGACTGCGCAGGGAGCTGGGGTTGTTCGCCAACCTGCGCCCCGCGGTGGTCTTCGCGCCCCTCCTCGGCGCCTCGCCGCTGCGGCGGGAGCTGGTCGATGGGATCGATTTCATGTTCGTGCGCGAGCTGACGGGAGGGATCTACTTCGGCGAGCCGCGCGGCGAATCCTTGATTGACGGCGTGGAAACGGGGATCAACACGGAGATCTACACGCGTCCCGAGATCGAGCGTGTCGCCCGGGTCGCCTTCGACCTGGCGCGCAAGCGGACCCGGAAGGTCACTTCGGTGGACAAGTCCAACGTACTCGAATCCTCGGTGCTGTGGCGCAGGGTGGTGTCCGAGGTGGGCGCGAAGGAGTACCCCGACGTGGCGCTCTCCCACATGCTGGTCGACAACTGCGCGATGCAGATTATCCGCAACCCCCGGCAATTCGACGTGGTCGTGACGACGAACCTCTTCGGCGACATCCTGACCGACGAAGCGTCGATGATCACCGGGTCGATCGGGATGCTGCCGTCCGCCTCCATCGGTGGAAAGGTGGGGTTGTACGAGCCGATCCACGGCAGCGCCCCCGACATCGCAGGGAAAGGGGTCGCCAACCCCTTGGCGATGGTACTTTCCGTCGCGATGATGCTAAAATACTCCTTTGATATGCCTGTGGAGGCCGCCTGGATCGAGAGGGCGGTTGCACGGGTCCTCGCCGACGGGTTCCGGACGGGCGACATCTACCGCGAGGGCGATGGGAAAAAGATCGGAACGACCGAGATGGGCGACCGGGTCCGGGACGCCGTCCAGAAAACATCTTTGGAGAGGTGAAGCAATGAGCGGTAAACGGTTCAACGTGGCCGTCGCCGGCGCTACCGGCGCGGTGGGCGAGGTATTCCTGCAGATCCTTGCGGAGCGGAAGTTCCCGATACGGAATCTCCGGCTCCTGGCGTCCGAGCGGTCGGTGGGCAAGAAGCTGAAGTTCGACGGGCAGGAGTTTCCCGTCGAGCTGCTCACGAAGGACGCCTTCAAGGGGATCGACATCGCACTGTTCTCCGCGGGAGCCTCGCGCAGCAAGGAGTTCGCCGCCGCGGCCTGGGCCTCGGGCGCGGTCGTCGTCGACAACTCCTCCGCGTTCCGGATGGAGCCCGACATCCCGCTGGTGGTCCCCGAGATCAACCCCGAGGCGATCGGCCGATACACGCAGCGCGGGATCGTCGCGAACCCGAACTGCACGACGATCATCTCGATCATGCCGCTCAAGCCCCTGCACGATTTCGGCACCTTGAAGCGGGTGGTGGCGTCGTCGTACCAGGCGACCTCGGGCGCGGGGGCCAAGGCGATGGCGGAGTTGATCGCACAGACCAAGGCGTACGCGAAGGGCGATCCGCTGGAGGTGGCGGCGTTCAAGCACCAGATCGCCTTCAACGTCATCCCGCACATCGACGCTTTCCTCGAGAACGGCTATACGAAGGAAGAGATGAAGATGACGAACGAAGGGCGCAAGATCATGGGGATCCCCGACCTCCGCGTCACCTGCACCACGGTGCGCGTGCCGGTGCTGACCGCCCACTCGATCTCGATCAATGCCCAGTTCGAGAAGAAGATCACGCGGGAGAAGGCGAGGGAGTTGATCGCGAAGTTCCCGGGCTGCCAGGTGATGGACGATCCGGCGAACAACGCCTACCCGATGCCGCTGTTCGCGGCGGGGAAGGACGACTGCTACGTCGGGCGGATCCGCGAGGACGACAGCGCCGAAAACTGCCTCAACCTCTGGGTCTGCGGCGACCAGCTCCGCAAGGGGGCGGCCCTCAATGCCGTGCAGATCGCCGAGGTCATCGCGCAGAAGTATCTGCAGCCCGCGGCCGTCTGACCGCCGCCGGGGAGCGCGTGGCCCCGAACGCACCAACGGACGCCGGGAGCGGGGGACCTTCCTCCGCTCCCGTTTTTATTCGACAAGCATGATTCCCTTGATGGCAGCCACCGACCTCTTGAAGACTACGAATCGCAGGTGGAGGCCGCCCCACTCCCAGATAAGCAGCGCTCCCTGGGGTACCCCCGCTGACGGAAGAGGGGGGGGCAATGCCGAGGCGGGTTAAGCTGACCGTCGCGTACGACGGGACGGCGTACGCCGGGTGGCAGATTCAGCCGAACGGGACGACGATCCAGGAGGTGATGGAGGGAGCATTCTCCCGCATCCTGCAGGGGCCGGTCCGCCTGCGGGCGGCCGGTCGCACCGACGCGGGAGTCCACGCCCGGGAGCAGATCGTCGATTTCGCCGACGCAGGCGTGCGGGACCTCGAGACGATCGTCCGCGGCGGAAACGCCCTTCTCCCTCCCGCCATCCGCGTCCTCTCCGCTTCGGTTGCGCCGGAGACGTTCGACGCGAGACGCCACGCGACGGAGAAGGAATACAGGTATTTCCTGTACCTTTCCCCGGTCGATTCGCCGTTCCTCTCCCGCTATGCATGGCATATCGAGAAGCTCCTCGACCTGGACGCGGTGCGGGAGGGGCTATCGCACCTGGCCGGTGAACACGACTTCACTTCGTTCCGCGGACAAGGGTGCACGGCTATATCGCCGGTCCGCACGATCTTCCGGGCGGAGGTCGTAAAGCACGATGTCCCGGGGCTTTTCTCCATCGACGTGTCCGGATCGGGATTTCTTCGCCACATGGTGCGCAACATCGTCGGGACGGTGGTGAACGCGGGGAAGGGGAAGCATTCCGCGGATCACGTGGGAGAAATCCTTCAGGCGCGCGACCGGTCCGCCGCCGGGGTCAACGCCCCCCCCAACGGCCTCTTCCTCTGGCGAGTGGCGTACTGACGGGTCGCCCCGCGGGACCTACTTCGCGGGGAGCGAGAGCGCGAACGCCATCGCCTTTTCGATCCACGCCTCGAGGTCCCGAGGCGATGCGAACCCCGCGGGCTCGACGTAGACCATCCCTTTCATCGGCCTCCCGGTGAAATCCATCGGTCTCGCATGGGGCCGAGAGAGTGCCGTTTCGTACCCCTTCGGTCCCACCCGGAGCATGAGCCGGTCGCCGATCACCCCGCAGCACATGTTCCCCCGGACCATGAACGCGACCCCGCCGAACATCTTTTTCTCCACAACGTTCGGCGCCCCCGCCAAGGCTTTGCGAACTCGTCCCGCCACCGCCTCGTCAAAGGCCATCTCCCCCCCCCCCCCCCGTTTGCGCCTGCATGCAGTGCCCTGAATATGTAGATGGCGCGTGCGTTCCGGGGTTTCTCCTCCGCGGCTTCAGCGCTTTCGACTCGACCTCCTGGGAGGACCCCATCAGCATCCGTAAAGATAGGAGCGGGGAAATCGGGCAGATGTCCGGTCTCCTCATCGGGCCCTACTGTTGCATGGAGGATGGATTATGAAAGACCGCTCCGACACCAGAATGCCGCCGATATCGGGTCCATTCCCCCCTCGGATGACCTCGGAATACCGCTCGATGGAAGCGGACGAGTGGGACTTGCACGTGTTCAGGACCTACGCGGGCATAGGCAGGGACGGCTGCGAGGATCGCCCTTCCCCGGCCGGTAGAGACGCCTCAGCCTCTTCCGTACCGGTTTCGCCCCACCGTTTGCCAGAGCCCACCCTGCTTCAACGACTCCGGAACGAGGTCCGAAAAAAACACTACAGCGGACGTACCGAAGACGCATATGCCGACTGGGCCGCCCGATACTTGCGGTTCCACAGCTTTCGCGACCCGCGAGGAATGGGAAAGGAAGAGGTTGAACAGTTCCTGTCTCATCTCGCCGTCGAAAGGGACGTGGCCGCTTCCACGCAGAACCAGGCGCTCAGCGCACTCCTGTTCCTGTACCGGGATGTGCTCGACATCAAGCTTGACTGGCTCGACGGCGTGGTGCGCGCAAAGCGCCCGAAAACGCTGCCGCTCGTCCTAACCAGGGACGAGGTGGCAGCGGTTCTCGGGCATCTGTCCGGACAGAACCTCATCGCGGCAACGCTGCTGTACGGCTCCGGCCTGCGTCTCCTCGAATGCCTGGAACTTCGGATCAAGGATGTCGACTTCGGATACCGCCAGATCACCGTTAGAGGCGGGAAAGGAAACAAGGACCGGGTCACAGTTCTTCCCGCCGCGGTCGAGCCCCGACTGAAACTGCACATCGAGGATGTCCGCGTACAATCCGAAAAGGATTTGATGGAAGGAGGTGGCTACGTTAGACTGCCGAAAGCGCTTACCCGAAAGTACCCGAATGCAGACCGCGCTTGGGGATGGCAATGGGTATTTCCCGCGCATCGGCACTATCTGGACTCCGAATCCGGAATTCGGTGTCGGCACCATCTGGACGAATCCGTCCTTCAGCGCGCCGTCAAAGAAGCGGCAGCTTTGACCAACGTCAAAAAGCATCTCACCTGCCACACATTCCGTCACTCTTTCGCCACCCATCTGCTCGAGGACGGATACGACATCCGGACGATCCAGGAACTGTTGGGTCATCGGGACGTCAGTACCACGATGATTTACACCCACGTCCTGAACCAAGGTGGACGCTCCGTTCGAAGTCCGATGGACATCCTGCGATAATCCGCTTCGTCGCCTATCACCATAATTCATGCCCGGTTTCTCTGCAGCCTATCACCCCAACCCTTCTCTTCACACTCTCCCCAACATTACGGACATGCGCAGTTTTCCTGATTGCTCGAAATTCTCACAACATGTATAGACTTCCAGATAAAACCCTAATTTCACCTACAAACACGGTTCCACCGCAGTACAATTTTAGTTAGGTTGACTATTGTATCGGGGAGAGGCATGAGGAGGACTGATAGAGAAATTGTATCCAGAGAAGAAATGGACGAGATTATTCGCGGAAGTCAGGTGTGTAGAATCGCCTTAGCATTGGATAATATGCCATATATTGTCCCCGTATCATTTGGTTACGACGGCAAATCAATTTATTTACATACGGCCAAAGAAGGTAAGAAAATTATTTATTTTAAGAATAATAACAATGTATGTTTCGAATTCGAACGGAATGTAAAATTATTTAAAGATCCTATTAATGCATGCAAATGGACTTTTTCCTATGAGAGTGTAATTGGTTTTGGATATATTTATGAGTTGGAATCATTGAAGCATAGAGAGAATGGAATGAATAAAATTATGTCTCAGTATTCCGGGAAAGAATGGATTATTGGTGAAGATAAATTAGACAATATTCGCGTGTGGAAAATTGAAATTAATTCAATAACCGGGAAAAGATCTATAAAGTTGGCAACCTAACAACAGGCTGGAGCTGACGGCTGCCCTGCGGGAGATCATGAGGCCCCGCAGCTCAGCCTGAGCGTTAGGCCTATGGCCATCTGGAACCTCTTGACTGGCGTATATATCTGATATATACAGATGGGTATGGAGCCCGACGATCTGTTATCGAAATGCTCTGGATTTGAATGGGACCCGGGTAACCTTCTGAAGAATTGGGATGGGCACGGGGTTACCGGGTCAGAATGCGAACAGATATTTTTCAACCACCCACGGGTCGTCGCTCCCGACGTAAGGCATTCAGGAAAAGAAGATCGATATTTTGTGCTTGGCCAAACCGATGCGGGGAGGTTGCTGTTTGTGGTTTTCATGGTACGAAAGAACCAGGTGCGGATAATTTCGGCAAGGGATATGAGCCGAAAAGAGAGGAAGGTGTACGAGCAATTATGAAAAAGATACCGAAGTTTTCTAATCAAGCAGAGGAACAAAAATTTTGGAAAGATGCCGACTCCACCGAATACATTGATTGGAGCAAGGCGAAACGTGTTGTATTTACTAATTTAAAGCCATCGTTGAAAACCATTTCGATTCGTCTTCCGGAGTCGATGATCGAGGAATTGAAAGTTTTGGCGAACAAACGTGATGTTCCTTATCAATCACTATTGAAGGTATTTCTTGGGGAAAGAATAGAAGAAGAATTAAAGAAATCATCTTTACGGCGGGCCAAGGCCTAACAACAGGCTGAAGCTGACGGCTCACTTGGGGAGTTTCCTGAGTGCCCGCAGCTTAGCCTGACCGTTAGACGCAATTTACCGAGGAAAGCATGAAAAGCATATTGGTCACATCATTTATGATCCTGGCGATTTTTCCCGCTGTTGTTAAAGCCCAAGATAATATTGAAAGGAACAAAATAGAATATTTAATAACCTCTATTGAACATATTGAAGGGGCAAAATTTATTAGAAACGGCACAGAGCATAATGGGAAGGAAGCCGCAGAGCATTTGCGGAATAAACTTAAAAGTGCTGGTGGTAAGGTCCAAACTGCCGATGATTTTATCAGGCTATGTGCTTCAAAATCTTTTATTTCAGGCAAATCTTATAAAATCATAACATCTGATGGGAAAGTCATTAATTCAGAACAATATTTTCGTGATAAGTTGAAGGGATATATTTTCACTGGCAAGTAAATGCGTCTAACAACAGGCTGAAGCTGACGGCGGCCCTGCGGGAAAGCATGAGGCCCCGCAGCTTAGCCTGGGCGTTAGACACACGTGAAAAAGATAATGTTATGAAAACGGAGACCATAAAGTCATGGATAAGTCATTATTATCGAAATATACATTAAGTATAGTTGGTGGAATTGTAGGTGGAGTTATTGCGTATTTATTTAGACCTTCATCGTTTATGGTAGGTCAACTTCCATTTATTCATGTTATATCACGTGGGAAAACATTAAAGGGATTAGATCAAATATTAATTTCTATTGCGGAAACATCATTTAATTACTTATTGGCAGGCATAATAATTGGAGCCATATCTGGATATCTAATCAAATTTATAACGGCAAAAAACAAATAATTATTTCGGTGTCTAACAACAGGCTGAAGCTGACGGCCGCGTGGCAAACATCTTGGGCGTCCGCAGCTTAGCCTGAGCGTTAGGACGACCAGGAAAAAAATAGGAGAAAAGCAGATGCCACTTGTACGAATTGCATACAGAAAAGGAAGAAAAAAAGATTTAGGTAACAAGATCGCAGCAGTTATTTATCGATCTATGGTCAATACAATAAATGTCCCGGAAAAGGATAATTTTCAACTTATAACGGAACATGATTCAAACGGCCTTATATACGATCCTGAATACCTTGGGATTAATCGTTCGGAAGGGATTATTATTATTCAAATCACACTGAATGAGGGTCGTACAATTGAAATGAAGAAGGCATTTTATAGAGAAGTAGCTGAGCGACTGAACAAGGAATTAGGCGTGAGGATCGAGGATGTTTTTATAAACTTAGTGGAAGTGAAAAAGGAGAATTGGTCATTTGGGAACGGCATTGCACAATATGCTCAATAATAAATAGATATCATGGCGTCCTAACCACAGGCTGGAGCTGTCGGCTGCCCTGCGGAAGGTCATGATGCCCCGCAGCTCAGCCTGGGCGTTAGACGCACAGTGGTGAAAGATGCGGTAAAAAAACATTTGCATAATTCTATTGGGTGTGGGTACAATATGTTGTACAACATAACGTATTTCACAGGAGGGTGTCATGCCGAAAGTTCTCCCCACCGAAGATGTCAGAACCCTTTCAGAATTTAGAGCCAATACTGCAGCCTTTGTAAACCAGGTAAAAGAAACCCGTAGGCCACTTATTTTGACACAGCATGGGCGGAGTGCTGCTGTGCTCCTAGATGTTAAGGCGTATGAGGATCTTATTGAACATGCAGAGTTGCTTCATGACGTTGAGGTTGCCGAGGCTCAGATTGCTGAAGGGAAATTTATAGAGCATGATGACTTCAAAAAATATATTTTCGAGCGGCTTGGCCTATGAAGGTTGGTTGGTCATATGTTGCGTTAGGAAATCTTATTGAAACGAATAAATATATAGCAAGTGAAAATCCGGAGGCGGCACGGAAAGTAATAAATGATATTTTCGAGGCTGGAAACAAAATAAAGGTATTTCCAGAAAAAGGTCGCATTGTTCCAGAACTTCGAAGAAAAAATATAAGGGAAGTATTTTGTTACGAATACCGAATTATTTATAGGATCGAATCGAAGCGGATATATGTACTAACCGTTCTTCATATGAAACAGCGATTAAAGAAAAAGCATATTTAGGCAATTACTGGCGTCTAACAACAGGCTGAAGCTGACGGCCCGCATGGCGAACTGCTTGGGCGTCCGCAGCTTAGCCTGAGCGTTAGACGCTAATATATATGGCTCTTCAGGGTTTGTGGTGGGTTGACTCCGTTTTCGTGGTGACTGACTTTGGCATGGGCAATATATGTTATGATATTATAGACATATAGGAGTTGCTTATGAAAAGACTAGTTATTTCTTTTGTAGTGGGCATGATGTTTTTAGTTGGTTGTCATAGAGGCGCATGGGTGCATAAAGATGGACGTGAACAAAAAAGATTCTACGAGGACCAGTTAGTTTGTGAAAAGAAGGCTAATGATAAAATAAAAGAACAGTTTGGGTTTGATAGTTGTTCAGATTACGCTTATGAAAAAGGAATGGAATACCCTGTATATATTAGTTCATTTAGTTGGAATCCGAGACATATAGCACAAACAACCCCAGTCCCTAACGAAAGATATCAAAATAAAGCACTTGAGCAATGTGAACTTATTTAACAGGCAATCCTTGATAATTGCATTAAAGAAAAAGGTTGGTCATGGAAGATAAATGCTAATTGAATAATATATTGAACAATAATGGGCGTCTAACAAGTGCTTGAACCTGACGGCTGCCCTGCCCTGATCTCGGTGGCCCCGCAGGTTAAGCGCATCGTTAGACGGATTCTTGTACCCTATGCGGGCTATCGCCCGCGATACGAAAAATGCGTATGATAGTGCGAAGGAGAAAGGAGTCGGGAGCATGAAATTCCTGGTTGAGATCGAACAGGAAACTGATGGGCGCTGGCTCGCTGAGGTTATGGAGCTTCCGGGCGTGATGTCCTATGGGAAGACTCCCGAAGAGGCGAAGTTGCGAGTTCAGGCACTGGCGTTGCGAGTAATTGCGGATCGTATAGAAAATGGGGAGGCTGGTCCAGACCTGACAACCATATCATTTGAAGCCGCATGAGCGAATGGCGCAGTAGCCGCGCCAGGCAGGTATTGGCGGCTCTGTTTCGTATCGGGTGGACAGCCAAACGTCAATCCGGATCCCACCGCACGCTCTCAAAATCTGAATTTCCTGATTTCGTTTTTTCCTTTCACGACAGCGAAGAAATTGGTCCCCGTATGTTGGCCCGAATTGGAAAGCGAACGGGGCTTAAACCTGAAGATTTATAATTTTTCAAAGAACCGTCTAACAACAGGCTGAAGCTGACGGCTCACCTGCCGAAATTCTTTAGTGCCCGCAGCTTAGCCTGAGCGTTAGACCGACTTTTATACGCTTGGGATCGAAGGAATAACGGCATTATTGGGGAAAACCAATGGGATTGAAATTCGAATGGGATAGAAGAAAGGCTGTTTTGAACATCAAGAAGCATGGAGTGTCATTCGAGGAGGCGGCCGCAGCGTTCGGGGATCCGTTGTCGGTGACGATCCATGATCCAAAACATTCTGATGACGAGGACCGATTCCTATTGTTGGGGGAAACCCAGGACAAAAAACTCGTGGTAGTTGCACACACCGACCGAAAGGATACAATACGACTTTTTAATGCACGCCCGGCGACTCGACAGGAGAGGGAAGACTATGAAAAAAGCTAACAATGCCGAAGAGATGAGACCGGAATACGATTTCAGTCATGGTGTCAGGGGCAAGTATGCCAAGAAATACGAGCAGGGCAGTAACATCGTCTTGCTCGATCCTGACGTGGCGAAGTTGTTCCCGGATTCAAAGACGGTCAATGATACCTTGCGCATGTTGGTGAAAGTCGCAAGACAGAAGGTAAAGAAGACCGGTTGATCCGGCCTTTTTTTATTTCTGCGGTCTAACAACAGGCTGAAGCTGACGGCTCACTTGGTGGAGATCCTGAGTGCCCGCAGCTTAGCCTGAGCGTTAGACCGGCTCTTTTTGAGTTAAATATTTTTACCGAAAGGCACCAGATCGCGGGTTGCGAAACGCTGGCGCTCCCTGTACGATCTTACTGGTAAGATCATAGGGAGGTGCTCGCAATGGCTGAATTGGCGACGACTAGGTTGTCCTCGAAGGGGCAGGTGGTCATACCGGAAGATGTTCGGCAGCGGTTGGGATTAAAGCCGGGAGTTCAATTCATTGTTGTTGGGGAAGGCGATGTCGTGATCCTCAAAACCATATCGCCTCCGTCGATGAAAGACTTTGATGGCTTGGTGTCGAATGTTCGCAGCCAAGCACGGCGTGCCGGGGTCAAACCTGCGGATGTAGCCGCCGCCGTAAAGAAGGTGCGAGCCAAGTAATGAAGGTGGTGCTGGATACAAACGTCCTTGTATCCGGCATTTTCTTTTCCGGTCCACCGGCCGCGATTCTAAATGCCTGGAGTCGGGGCAAGATCCGATTGATGGTGAGCCCTGAGATCCTTGATGAGTACAAGCGGGTGTCGGAAGAGCTTTCAGGAAAAATCCCTAATGTGGACATCCAGCCCATTTTGGATTTGATCGTTGTGCATTCGGAGGTGTGCGATCCGCCTTCCTTGCCGCTGCCTGTTTGTGAAGATCCTTCTGATGACAAATTCCTCTCTGTTGCGATCGAAACTCGCGCGAGGATCATCGTCAGCGGTGATAAGCATCTCTTAAAGGTTTCCGGCTACCAGGGCGTCTCCGTATTAACCCCAAGGCAGTTCGTCGTTCGGTTTCTTCCTAGTGAGTAACAGATCTATGACATTTTCGCGGTCTAACAACAGGCTGAAGCTGACGGCTCACTTGGCGAACTTCCGGAGTGCCCGCAGCTTAGCCTGAGCGTTAGGCAGACTTTTTTTATCGACGATGGCCATTGACAGCGGGGTTAGCATGGGAGTATGTTGGTAGTATGAAAATAAAGACATCTATCACACTGGCGGAAGATTTGCTGAAGGTCATCGATGAGCAGTCGGGACCGCATAAGAACCGATCTGATTTCATCGAGAAGGCGGTGAGGGCGTATGTGGCTCAGGTGACGCGAGACCGGCAGAACGCCCGAGACTTGGACATTATCAATCGACAGGCAGATCGCCTGAACCAGGAGGCAGAGGATGTGTTGACCTATCAGGTGCTCCCATGAAACGTGGGGAGTTATATCGTGTTTCGAATCCCACCGCAAAAGATCCAAAAAAATCCCGCGTGTTTGTTATTGTCAGCCGACAAATTCTTCTCGACTCGCGTTTATCAACGGTGATCTGCGCCCCTATTTATACAACTCATCATGGCTTATCGACCCAAGTGCCAATTGGAATTGAGGCGGGTTTAAAGCATGAAAGCAGTGTCCACTGCGACGAGTTGGTCAGCCTACCAAAGTCGGTGTTGACGAACTACGTTGGTACCCTTCCATTCAAGAAGACACAAGAGCTCAATAAAGCTCTTTGCATCGCGTTGGACATACCAGAAATTATATAGCGCTGCCTAACAACAGGCTGAAGCTGACGGCTCCGTCAACGATTCTACGACGGCCCGCAGCTTAGCATTATCGTTAGCCAGACCGTTTGAGGAGGAGATGATGTTGCCTGAAAAACAGAAAAAGGCATATAGAGCATTTTATGATTCGGCGCGCCATAACGAATATTTGGATGAAAAAACAACGATCCTATTACACCTTGCGTCTGCATTCGCCATTGGGTGTTATCCCTGAATGGAACACTACCTTGGCGTTGCCAAGGAAAATGGAATTACTGAAAATGAAATTGGTGCCGCACAATCTATAGTAATGGCTGTTTCTGCTGGCAGGATCACCGCACAATTTAAGGAAGTCAGGCAAAAAAAGAAATAATATTTCATATTGCGAGAAATAAAATATTTATCAGTCTATTTAGGCTGGCTAACCACAGGCTGGAGCTGACGGCTGCCCTGCGGGAGATCCTGAGGCCCCGCAGCTCAGCCTGAGAGTTAGCTGGTCAGGGGAATGATGGAAAAGGAATGGTTTAGACGCAGTGTATGGTCATCTGAAGACGCGAAGGAATTTGAAAATAAACTTATGCGTGCTCATGCGGGAAAAAGAGCGCAATATTTACGCATACAGGCTGTTCACCTTGCTGAAGCGTCGCTTGACGCTCCAGCCCTACAACTGCTTGAACGCATGCTGGTTGAATACCCTGACGATTATTTTATAGCACTTGCGCATTCCCAACGAGCAAACATACTATTGCGGCTTGATAAAATTGAAGAAGCAATTGTTGCTTATCGCCAAGCGATGGAAGCACAACGGGAAAACCCTAATGTTCACACGAATGCATATCTGGATTTTGCATGGTTCGTTGCCAATACATATCGGACATCCTTGTTCGATGAAGCGCTTGATATACTGAAAGAGTTTGGTGGAGATGAAGCATTTCCCGTAATGAAATTTAAGTATTTTGGGGCATTGGCAATAATTCAAGCGACAATTGGCAACTTGCCTGTAGCATCTATTCATGCAAAAAAAGCCTTAGCTGCAATAGAGACTAAGGAATCCGATTTTAGGTATCATCGCAATATAGGTTTAGTACGTGATGTTGAACCTAATATATTAGAGCGATTAAATAATATTGCTGCCAGCTAACAACAGGCTGAAGCTGACAGCTCCTTCGGTTCACGCTTTTGATGTTCCGGCGCATTAAGGTCCTGGGCCGGTAGCAAAAAGCGCGCCCCTCGGCCCGCAACTTAAGCGTAGCGTTGGGCCTAAACGGAAAAGGATGATGATAGTTAAATCGGAAAATGCGAAATTTCGAGAGTTCTACGGAGTTCAATTCCAAGTCTTGGCTATTGGGCCAAAATCAATGGTATGCAAAATGTTGTATAAAAAAACAGATTCTGTACCAACGCACAAACACCCGAACGAACAAAGCGGCTATGTCATTTCCGGGAAATATAGACTGAAGTTTGGGGAATATTATCAGACTCTAGAATCAGGTGACAGCTATGCAATTCCAGAAAACATAGAACATAGCTTTCAGATATTGGAGGCAGGAGAAGTAATTGATGTTTTCACACCAATCAGGGAGGACTATTTATAGTGCGTGGCCCAACCCATCCATCAAGCGGAACGCGCTAAAGTGCGCCCCTATGTCAGACGTTGGGCGTCATGAATAGTCCTTGGCTTAATGTTCCGCTTGCCGATTACGAAGGGCACATGGCACTGCCTGGAATCGAGCAGGCTCAATTGCTGTCCGATATTTTTTCGAGCGCCCTTGCGCAGTTTTCGCCTCGCTCCGTCGCGGTCATTGGTTGCGCTGGCGGGAATGGGTTTGACAGAATTCCACCCGCTATCTCAAGAGTGGTTGGGGTTGACCTTAATCCGCGCTTCGTCGCCGAAACTGAGGCTCGATTTAAAGACAAAATATCGAACCTGGAGTTGATGGTTGGTGACATTCAGAGTCATGAAGTTGCGTTTGCGCCTGTCGATCTAATATTCCTTGGTCTTGTCCTAGAATATGTCAATGTCGAATCTGTCATTCCAAGAATGCCATCTATGCTTACGGCGAGCGGCCATATGGTCACGGTCCTACAGTTACCCACTGTTGGTGACCAGCAAGTATCTCCCTCACCATTCACGAGTGTTCAACCGCTGGGGGAGGTTATACATTTGGTGCCGCCGGTTCGCCTCCAAAGTTCTGCGGAGGCTCAGGGTTTCGTTCAGTTGGAGTCACGAAATGTCGTGTCCAAGGGTGGAAAGCAGTTTCAAGTACAAGTATTCGCTATGCCGCCCAACCCGGCGGTCAACACGGACGCTGCGCGATAAAGCCGCGCAGCGCCGGTTACCTCTACGTTAGGCTCTCAATTCTTGCTGATATCGGAGGCATGCTGACTGAAGGAGGAGTTCCCAATGCTGCAAAGCGTCAAGCAATTTATTGACTATTATGAGGGGATTCGCCGTCGGACCCGGCATTTTATCGACACTATCCCCGCGGACAGGATCGAATGGTTACCAGTTGAGGACGAATTCACGTTCGGAGACCTCATCCGCCATCTGGCAGCCACCGAGGCGATGTTTGTCGACGCCGTGGTGAATGGAAAATGGAAATACGCTGGGCATAAAACTGATTTGAAACAAGAGCGCGAAGTAACCATCGCGTCACTCCAAGCCACTCACCGAGAAGCCATGAATAAATTGGGCACCTTAAGCGACTCCGCCTTAATTGAAACTCGCCCGTCTCTAAGCGGCACGGAAGTCAAGA
>Ga0214471_10000376_pt1 | contig 39343 bp, 32 predicted proteins | sample RVTome_5_FD_207665 | JGI IMG/M metagenome (GOLD analysis project Ga0214471, IMG submission 207665) | Soil microbial communities from uranium-contaminated site in the Upper Colorado River Basin, Wyoming, United States - RVT142D155 | ecosystem: Environmental > Terrestrial > Soil > Contaminated >... | reverse complement strand
TGGGGAACAGCTGGTGGCGGGCCACCTTCACCGCCAGCTTGGCCATGTCGATCGTGCGCTCGGGGATCTCGGTCTCGCTGATCGCCATCGGCTCGTTGTGACCGCACCACATGGCGATGGAGGGATGTTGGGCCAGCAGGTCGATCGCCGCGTCCACCTGTCGGACGGCCTGGGGCCGCAGCCCCCGTGCGTATCCCCACTGGAGCGGGAAGTCCTGCCAGATCACCAAGCCGGCCTCGTCGGCCGCGTCGTACAGCTCGGGGCGTGAGATGTGGGCGTGGACCCGCAACAGGTCGAGCCCGGCGTCGACGGCCAGACCCACGTCGCGACGCATGTCCTCGACCGAGGCATCGCCCAGGTCTTGGCGCACCGGCGCCGCATTGGAGCCCTTGAGGAACATGCGCTCGCCGTTGACCCGGAACACCCAGTTGCGCATCTCGACGCTGCGCAAACCCATCCGAAGCGAGCGGTGGTCACTGGCGTCGGCGTCAGCGTCAGCCGCGGTCACGCTGACCTCGACGTCGTAGAGCGGCTGACCACCGAGCGAGCGCGGCCACCACAGGTCAGGATCAGCGACCGCCACCGTCCACTCGACTCGGTTGGTTCCCGCCGCCAGGGTCACGTCCTGGGTGTGATCGACGTCGCCGACGGTGGTGAGGATGTGGGCGCCGCGCCCCACCTCGGTGTCGAGCTCGGCCTGCAGCGACACGATCGCCCGTTCCGTGGTTGCCTCGGTGCAGGAGGCCCGGAGCCGGGCGATGCGCACCGGTCCAGTCTCGTTCAGCATGACCGGTCGCCAGATGCCACCGGGGTTCCAGTCGGGGTCGATGCAGTCCCAGTGCTGGAACACCCCGGTGATGTTCCGTTTGGCTGCCCGGTCGTTCTGGGGCGCGCAGGTGAGCTCGACCGCCAGCACGTGATGGTCTCGCTCGCGTAGCAGATCGGTGACCTCGAAGTGGTGGGGGAAGAAGTAGCCCTCGGTGTCACCGAGGTAGGCGCCGTCCAACCACACATCGCCCTGGTAGAAGCACCCCTCGAGGGTCAGCCACCAACGCCGGTCGCTGGCGGGGGCAGGGGCGGTGAAGGTTCGGCGGTAGAGGACGGGGCCGTCGCAGTTGGCAAACGCCGGATCGTTGCGCCAGTGCCCGGGGACGGGAAGCTCATGCCACGAGCGGTCGTCGAAGTCGGGGTCAGCGAACTCACGGCGCAGCGCGTCATCACCTCGTGTGGCCCGCCACTTTCCCCCGAGGTCCATGGGCGAGGAAGGGTAGTGGTCGATCCGCGCCGACCTCGGAGCGAGGTCAGAGCGCGCCAACCTGCCGGACGAGGTGTAGACGAGGTGTAGTGGACGGCCGGGCAACGGGGGTGGGTCGACGCGCCGACAGGGTGGGAGCCGCGGGGAGGGTTAGCGTTGGGGCGATGTCGCAACCAACCACCCTCGCAGAGCTCCGGGCGTCCGGCTGGCAGTCGGTCCCGGTCAAAGAAGAGCTGCGGCTCAACGCAGCCAACCGCATCGCCGCCGGCGAGCCGCTCGTCGAGGGGGTGATGGGGTTCGACGACACCGTCCTCCCGCAGCTCGAGCACGCGCTGCTCGCCGGCCACGACATCGTGATGCTGGGCGAGCGCGGCCAGGCGAAGACCCGGATGATCCGCTCCCTCGTGCACCTGCTCGACGAGTGGATGCCGATCGTCGAGGGTTCGGAGATCAACGACGACCCCTACGCTCCGGTCAGCCGGTACGCCCGCGAGCTGGTGCAGAACAAGGGTGATGACACGCCGATCGACTGGGTGCACCGCGACCACCGCTTCGGTGAGAAGCTCGCAACCCCCGACACGTCGATCGCCGACCTCATCGGTGAGGTCGATCCCATCAAGGTGGCCGAGGGCCGCTACCTCTCCGACGAGCTCACGCTCCACTACGGCCTGGTGCCCCGCACCAACCGCGGCATCTTCGCCATCAACGAGCTGCCAGACCTGGCTGAGCGCATCCAGGTGGGCCTGCTCAACGTGCTGGAGGAGCGCGACATCCAGATCCGCGGTCACAAGATCCGGCTCCCGCTCGATCTGGTTCTGGTGGCCACCGCCAATCCCGAGGACTACACCAATCGGGGTCGCATCATCACTCCACTCAAGGACCGCTTCGGCGCCCAGATCCGCACCCACTACCCCCTCGAGACCGAGCTGGAGATGGACGTCGTCGACCAGGAGGCGGTCACCTACGATGAACCCGTCGCTGTGCGCGTCCCGCCGTTCATGTCGGAGATCGTCTCCGAGCTGAGCCAGCTCGCGCGCGAGTCGCCGCACGTGAACCAGCACAGCGGTGTGTCGGTGCGGCTGTCGATCACCAACCATGAGTCGATGGTGGCGTCGGCGGTCCGACGCGCTCTCCAGCGAGGCGAAGACGTGGCCGTGCCCCGCATCACCGACCTGGACGCCTTGGTGGCCTCCACCGCCGGCAAGCTCGAGCTCGAGGTCATGGAGGAGGGACGCGAGGAGCACGTCGTGGCGGCGATCATGGCCACGGCCGTGCGCGACGTCTTCACCCGGCGGTGCGATCCCCAACAGCTCGGCCCCGTCGTCACCGCCTTCGACGAGGAGCGCGTGGTGCACACCGGCGACGACGTCGCCAACGACGAGCTCGCCCACCTCGCCGCTGAGATCGAGTCGCTGGGTAGCCTCGCCGCCGAGCTCGGAGCCGGGGAGTCCCCGGCGGAGACCGCGGCCGCGATCGAGTTCGTGCTGGAGGGGCTCCACCTGACCAAGCGGCTCAACAAGGACAGTCGCGGTCGCCGGGCCACCTACCGGGGTCGTTGAGCACCGTGTTGCACCGCCGACCATCGAGTTCCGCAGAAGGTGCGCGCATCCGTCGAGACTGGGTGGGGTTGCCGTGACCCGGGCGTGGCGCTACTCGCGGTGGGACGGGAGCCAGAAGGTGGCTGCTCTCGATGCCGACGCGCTGCTGGGTGACCTCGCCGACGACCTGCTCTACCACGGCGACCTCAACGCCGCCCTGCGCCGGCTCATGCAGTCCGGCCTGCGCACCCCCGACGGCGAGCGGATGGCCGGCCTGAGGGAGATGATGCAGCGGCTGCGCTCGGCGAAGCGGCAGCGCCTGGAGGACGCCGATCTCGGCGGGCCGTTCGCCGAGATGGCCAAAGAGCTGCGCGAGATCGTCGATCAGGAGCGTCGGGCGCTCGACGACATGGTCGAGCGGGCGCGCCAGTCGGGAGACCAACGCCGGCTCGACAACGCAGACAGCACGGCCACCGAGCATCACCTCGACCTCGACATGCTGCCGCCCGACCTGGCCGGGCAGATGCGCACGCTGGACAGCTACGACTTCGTCTCGCCCGAGGCCGAGCAGCGCTACCGCGAGCTCAGCGAGCAACTGCGCCAGGAGATGGCCGACCAGTTCTTCCGCCAGGTCACCGGGGCCATGAGCAACCCCGACCCCGAGCAGATGGCGGCGATGAAGGACATGCTGGCCGACCTCAACCAGATGCTCGACGACCGAGCCAACGGCCGTGAACCCGACTTCGAGGGCTTCATGGCCCGCCACGGCCAGTTCTTCCCCGAGAACCCCCAGACCCTCGACGAGCTGCTGGAGGCGCTGGCCCGGCGCATGGCCGCGGCTCAGGCCATGCTCAACTCGATGTCGGCCGAGCAGCGGGCCCAGCTCCACCAGCTCAGCCAGCAGTTCCTCGACGCCGACATGGATCTGCGCTGGCAGATGGACCAGCTCGGATCGAACCTGCGCCAGATGTTCCCCGAGGCCGGGTGGGACCGGTCTTACCAGGGGCACGGCCGCGACCCCCTCGGGTTCGCCCAGGCCATGGACCTCATGGAGGAGCTCGGTGATCTCGACGCGCTCGAACAGCTGCTCGAGAGCGCGGCGGGCGATCCGCGCTTGCTCGACGAGGTGGACCTCGACCGGGTGCGGGACCTGTTGGGTGGCGACGCCGCCCATCAGCTCGATCAGCTCAGCCGGTTGGCCGAGGCATTGCGGGAAGCGGGCTACATCGATGAGCACGAGGGGCGGGTGGAGCTCACACCTCGCGGTCTACGCCGGCTCGGCCAGCACGCGCTGAAGGATCTCTTCCAGCACCTGACGGCCGGCCGGGCGGGCCGCCACGAAGCGGCGTTCGCGGGCGCCGGCCACGAGCGGGAGTACAGCACCAAGCCCTACGAGTGGGGCGATCCGTTCAACCTCCACATCGAGCGCACCCTGCGAAATGCCGTGCGCCGCACCGGCAGCGGCACGCCGGTGCGCATCACCCCTGACGACTTCGAGATCGAGCGCACCGAGGTGCTGACCCGCTCGGCCACCGTCTTGTGCCTCGACCTGTCGTTGTCGATGCCGATGCAGGGCAACTGGCTCCCGGCCAAGAAGCTGGCCATGGCCCTGTCCACGCTGGTGAAGATGCAGTACCCGCGGGATTTCTTCGGGATGGTGGGGTTCGGCTTCGTCGCCCGCCCGCTCGCCTACGAGACGCTGCCCGAGGTGAGCTGGGACTTCGCCTACGGGACCAACATCCAGCACGCCCTCCAGCTCGCCCGCCGCCAGCTCGACCACGAGCACGGTCACAAGCAGATCCTCCTCGTCACCGACGGCGAGCCCACCGCCCACACCCCCAGCGGTGGGGTCGAGCCGATATTCCACTACCCGCCGCTTCCGGAGACGCTCGACGAGACGATGCGGGAGGTCATCCGCACCACTCGGGCCGGCATCACCATCAACACCTTCGCCCTCATGGGCGAGGGAGGCGGCATGTGGTTCCAGCCCTTCGTCGAGCAGATGGCCGAGGTGAACAAGGGTCGCGCCTTCTTCTGCTCACCCGAGCGCCTCGGCGACTACGTGATGGTCGACTTCCTCGAGCACAAGCGCAAGCTGCACCGGGGCGGAAGGGGACGTTCCGCCACCCGGCTCTGATCGGCCTGCAGCTAGCCCTTGAGCCCCGCCCCCGCCGGTGCCGGGGCTCAAGCGCGCTCAGCGACATGCCGATCCCCTAGGAGTGGACCCATGTCCCCATGCCGCTCTCGGCGGGTCCGCCTCTCGCCGATTCGACGCGCGCCCGACCAGCTCGGGCGGCGGCACGCCCCGCGCCGCCGGGGAGGAAGGGTTCACCCTCGTCGAGCTGCTGGTGACGCTCGCCGTCATCGCCACCGGAGTGGTGGGAACCCTGAGCGTCTTCCTGGCCACCATGGATGCCACTGCCGTGGCCGACGCCCGCTCCCACGCCACCGCGCTGGCCAGCCGCGAGGTCGAGAAGCTCGAGGCCATCCCCTGGGACCAGCTCGGCTTCAGCACCGGCCAGCCCGGGTTCCGGTCCACCTACGACGGCGGGGACACCGTCGTGGTGGCCAGCCCTCAGAGCACTCCCCTCGGGGGAACGGAGGCTGTCGACGGCCTCGACTACACCATCGTGCGCGACATCGTGTGGCACGACACGTCGGCTGGCGACGTCGACGCCTTCAAGCGGTTGATCGCCACCATCTCGTGGACCGACGGTTCGGGGAGCCATGAGGTCGTGGCCCACGGCGGTGTCTACGCGTTAGGCAACGCCGGTGCTCCCTCCCCCTCGACCACCACCACCCTGGCTCCCACGCCGGGCACCCCGACCGGGCTCACCGCCACCAAGAGCGTGTCGAACCCGACTACCCAGGTGGATCTGACCTGGGTCACGGGAAGCCCCATCCCCGGCAGCTGGGAAGTCCAGTTCAGCTCTGACGGCCAGCTCACGTGGGTCGCGATCACCGATTCCCACCCCGGTGACGACACGACCTACAGCGCAACGGGCCTGGCGGACGGAACGGAGTTCGCGTTCCGGGTCCGGGGCGTCACCAGCGGCGTGGTCGGCGCCTGGTCCAACATCGCCACGGCCGTGACCGATTGGGACGCGCCCGAGTGCCAGACGCAGGCGGCCACCGCTGACCCCGGATCGGTCAAGAAGAAGAACAACCCCAACACACTCTTGAGAAACGTGGTCCTCGAGGTGTCGATCACCGGCGACTGCGGCGACTTCCAGGCGCTCATCACCACGTCGCCGGGAACCACCTACACCGAGGCGATGGACAACAGCTTCGGCAACGGCGGCGTGTACCGCTACACCATCTGGAAGAACCAGTGGTCCACCTGGTCGACCGGCAACAAGTCGATCACCGTGAAGCAGGTCTCCACCGGCGACGTCGTCACCGTGATCTCCTTGGTGGTGACCAACTGATGTTCGCACGACTCGAGCGTCTGCGGACACGCGTGGTCCGGCTGGTCGACGATCGGCGGGGCCCCGACGGGAGCGAGGAGGCCGGCTTCACCATCGTGGAGCTGGCCGTCACCATGCTCGTCATGAGCCTTGTGATGGTGGGGGCCATGGCCATGTTCGCATCGATGCTCACCAACGACCGCTACCAGCAGGCGCTGGTCAACAACCAGGAGAAGGTGCGGTTCGCCCTCCTCGAGCTCGGACGCGACATCCGCAACGCCAACCCCATCAACCCTCACGACGACGTCAACGCATACGCCACCGCCATCGAGATGTCGACCGGACCCGGCGGCGGTACCCAGACCCACATCCGGTGGCAGCTCACCGGGTCGACGCTCACCCGGAGCGTCCTCAGCGCGCCGGGCGGCGCCGCCACGTCGACCCGCGTCGTGCTCGACGGGGTCGACAACGATCCCTCGAGCCCGTTCCTCCGCTACTTCGACGACCAGGGCGCCGAGATCACCACCATCCAGACCTCGGGCGACTACGCCAACTGCGCGATCCGCGTCGAGATGACGGTGTTCGCGGCCGATGACCCCGTCGGCAGCCAGTTCGTCGAGCAGACCTCGGCGGAGATCCGCAACCGGCTACCGGGAGGCATCGGATGCTGACACTGCTTGGACATCTTCTTCGCCGCCGGGCGAGGAACCGTCATCACCAGGAGAGCGAAGCGGGCAACCTCATCGTCGGGCTCGGGATCATGACCGTCGTCGGCATGTTGTCGGTGGCGCTCGTCGCCCGCAGCACGTCGACGCTGAGCAGCGTGCGGCGCACCCAGGACTTCTCCGGCGCCCTGGTGGTCGCCGATGGCGGGCTCAGCGACGCCAAGTACCGCATCGACGCCGGAGCGGGGGCAACGTTCTCGGTGAGCGATGTCGACTTCGGCGACGGGACGTTCGACTACACCGCCACGAAGATCTCGGACTTCGAGTGGCGGGTCCGGTCGGCTGGTCTCCTCAACGGCGTGACCCACACTTTGGAGGCGACGGTGAGCCAGGAGTCTCTGTACCCCTACGCAATCTTCACCCAGCAAGCCTTGGTCTTCAACGGCGACGGCAACTTCAACGTGGAGTCGTACGACTCGGCGACGGGCGCCACCGATACCGGCAACGCGGTGGTGGGCTCGAACTCATCGATCGTGGTGAACGGAGGCGGAGGCGGTGATGCCCAGCACTACTTCACGCCAAACGGCAGCTGCTCGGGATGCGACAACGGCGTTCAGCGCGACGGGCCCAAGTCGTGGGACGCTCCCACCGATCCGGGCAGCGGCGACAGCCAGGCCTGTCCGCTGGGAGGCATCTTCCCGTCGACCATCGACGGCCAAGGCGGCACCCCGTTCCGTTGCCTCCAGGACATCTCGTTCACGGCGGGTGCCACGACGATCTCCAACCCGCCGGCCATCATCTACGTGGGCGACGGCTACGAGGTCAACCTGTCGGGTGCTGAGATCAACCTGGGTGGGGCCGGCGCCGACTTCCGCATCTTGAAGGAGGGTTCGGCGGCCATGACGGTGGGCTCCGGAGCGTTGGCCGGCAAGGTGAATGGCGTCATCTACGCACCGGACACCGACCTGACGGTCGACGGCGGGCAGATGCACCTCGACGGCTCGTTGGTGCTGAACTCGCTCACGATCAACGGCAACCCCACCTTCACGTTGCGCTACGACGACTCCATCTCCGACATCGTGAGCGAGAATTGGAAGGTAGCCGACTGGGAAGAGGTTTCGTCCGGCTCGCTGTGACGTTGCTCGCCGGCTTCGTCCGAAGTCCTGACGGTGCCGGCGCTGCGGGTTGTCGGCTGGTTCAACCACCTCATCCGGGTGACTCCTACCCCTCGGGTGGCGCGAGCGGGTGGATTTCTTTGGCGCGTTGACCAGGGGTTTTCCAGATTCTTCTTGCGGATCGCTACTGGAGGGGCCAGAATCACAGCAACGTAATTACACCAGTGCGGTCCGGAAGGAGTCGTGGGGGGCCCTGCCGTGGTCGTGAGTGCGAGGGAGGCACACAACGATGCGGACGACGAAGCCGGAACAGGATCTTTCGTGGCAGCAGTACAGCAACTGCCTGGGCGTCGACCCTGATCTCTTCTTTCCCGAGCGCGGCGCCAGCACCCGGGAGGCCAAGGCGGTCTGCCAGGGGTGCGTGGTGCGCGACGAGTGCCTTGACTTCGCCATCACCAACGGCGAGAAGTTCGGCATCTGGGGCGGTCGGAGCGAGCGCGAGCGACGCAAGATCCGTCGCCAGCGCGCCGTCGAGCGTCGCACCGCCGAAGAGGGCACCAGCATCCAGATCGCCTGAACAGATCGCCTGAACAGATCGCCGGAATCCGTCAGGTGGCGCCGCGACGTGAGCGGGCGGCCAGACGGGCCTCGATGGTGCAGCTCCACCCCAGGTCGAGCCGGCTCCACCGGTGCGGCGGCACTGCGGTGAGCACGGTGGCGGGCACCAGCCCCACCAGCTCGTAGCGGGCCACCGGTGCTGCCCGCTCAGCGGCATCGGCGGCGTCGGCGGGACCGAACACCTCGGGTTTGATGAGGTTCATCGACAGCTGGGCTCTGCCTCCCACCGACATTCCCAGCGTCCGCACGACCTGGTGACCGAATCGTTCGGTGGTCTCGGCTCGCACCCGAGCGGCGGCGCGGCGTGCCGAAGCGGGGTCGGGGCTGGTCAGCCAGGCATTGAAAGCGACCAGCACCCCACGGTCCCCGACAGCGCAGGCGCCGGCGGTGGAGTGAGGCGAGCCCGGCCCGGTGTCGGGACCGCGCCCGTGGAAGGCGTTGCGGCGCACCTCGGGAAGCGACGGGCTGCGAGCGTGGTAGCGGAAGCACGGCACGCCGTGCTCATCGCTCATCCACCGGGCGAACTCGTCGGCGGCCAGCGCGGCGTCGGCGGGAGTCGATCCATCGAGCGCCACGAACGGAACCACGTCGATCGCCCCGAGGCGGGGGTGGGCGCCACGGTGGCGACCTAGATCGATGTGGTCGACGGCGGCCGTGGCCACCCGCCGCGGGCTGTCGGTGCCCACCAGCGTGAGCACGCTGCGATGGTGGTGGGGATCCACGTGGCAGTCCAACAGGTCAGCGCCGGCGGCCGACGACAGCAGTCGGATCACCTGTGGGTCGAGGCCCTCGCTGACGTTGACGACGCACTCCAGCACCGGGGGAATGGTGGCACCCGCGTTGCCTCCGCCGCCGACTTGGCTACGCTGGGCTCGTGGCTGGCCTTGGAGCAGGAGAACTCGTCGTCATCCTGGTGATCTTGTTGGTGCTCTTCGGCGGGGCCAAGCTGCCGAAGCTGGCCAAATCGATCGGGCAGGCTCAACGGGAGTTCAGGAAGGGCATCGACGAAGGTGCCTCCGACTCCGATTCCTCCGGCGGGTCCGACGCTGCGGCAGAGACGGATTCCGGCGATACCACGTCAGGCTGACAACGTGAGCAGCCTCAGCGGCTTCAGCTAGGCGTGGCCGACGGCTGCGTCGGTCCGTCGGGCGACCGTCCGCCGACCTCCGCGTCGGAAGTAGCCGCCTCACGACGTGCCTTCTGGAGGCGTCGGCGCTGACGCTCGGAGGTTCCACCCCACACGCCGTGATCGATCCGCTCGGCCAGTGCGTAGTCCAGGCACCGGGTGCAAACCGGGCACTCTGCGCAGATCTGACGGGCTCGCTCCACTCCCACGCCATCGCTGGGAAAGAAGTCAGCCGCCGGGCGGCCCCGACACAAGCCCCGGGCCATCCAATCGAGCTCCATGGAACTCCTCCGTTCGGCACGCACGTCTGACATCTGTTGTACGAGTCGAACCACCCGAACAGATCCCAAGATTCCGCAAAGAATTCGCCCACCCGGGGTGCAGGCCCCCTCAGGTCACGAACGGTGATGATTCCAGCGCCTATCGGAGGGGGCTCGGGCCGGCGTGAGGAGACCGGCGGCAGCCGAGGTGAGGAGATGACGGTCGGACCACTATCCTCGGGCGCCCAACCCCGCCCACCAGGAGCGATCGTGGCCCACTACCCCACCGAGGTCGTCGAGAATCTCCCCCCCGTGGCGCATGCCCGCATCGTCTACGTCGGCCCCACCGCGCCGCACTGGGAGGTGCACTCCGACTTTGGCGATGGGCGCCTCATCGACGAGTTCCGCACCCGTGCCATGGCCCGCCTGCTGCTGCTGCCGCCATTCGATCCTCAATTCCGGCGCAACCGGGAGCGCTGCGTGCGCGACGCCGAGCGCGAGCGCATCCTGCTCGAATGGGATCTCGGCTACCCAGAGGAAGGCGAGCCGGCTGCCGCGCCGCCGCCGGTCACGGTGGCGCCGGCCCCCGTCGCCAGCGGCACCGCCGCCGACCAGACCGGTGACGACACTGCCGCCGATCAGACCGCCAGCAGCGCTGCCGCCGACCAGACGGCTGACGGCACTGCCGACGTGGCGCCGGCACCACCCAGCGCCGAGTCGCCCGAAGACGACGCTCCTGCCGGCTGAGGCCCTCTGGGCCCGCGGCCGCGGCGCCCGAGCCTCGCCCGCCCCGAGCTCGCGGCCGCTGAGCTCTTGGATCGGTGCCTGCCGCTCCCCGACAGGCACGGAGTACCTTCGGTGGGGTGCCTGCTCCCGATGTAGCCGAGTTCCTCGGGCGGCCCCGCGTCGAACCCGACGACCAGCGGCACCTGCTCGACCGTGAGCTGAGCTGGCTCGACTTCAACGCTCGGGTGCTCCACCTGGCGCGCCAGGATCACCAGCCGTTGTTGGAGCGGGCGAAGTTCCTGGCCATCTTCGGCACCAACCTCGACGAGTTCTTCCAGGTACGGGTGGCCGGCCTCAAGGACCTCGTCGCCGCCGGGGTGTCGTCGTCGGAGTCCGACGGCGTGTCGCCGAGCGGCCAGCTGTCGGCCATCCGGGCCGCGGTGGCCGAGATGGTCGAGCTCGAGGACCGGATATTCGTCGACGAGGTTGCGCCCGCGCTCGCGGGGGCCGGGATCGTCTTCTCCACCTGGGATGAGCTCGACGGTGGCGACCGGAAGCACCTCGTCGAGGTCTTCCACGACCGGCTGTTCCCGGTGCTCACCCCGCTGGCCGTCGATCCCAGCCACCCATTCCCCTACATCTCCAACCTGTCGCTCAACCTGGCGGTGTCGGTGGCCGAGCCGGGGGCTTCGGGACACCTGTTCGCCCGGGTGAAGGTGCCGCCGTCGCTCCCTCGCTTCGTCGTGCTCCCTGACAACGAGACCTACATCGCTCTCGAGGACGTCATCTCCCACCACCTCGACGCGCTCTTTCCGGGCATGGAGATCGTGGCCCACTTCCCGTTCCGGGTCGTCCGCAACGCCGACCTCACTCTCGAGGAGGAGGAGGCCGATGATCTGCTCAGCGCGGTGGAGGTCGAGCTCCGTCGCCGGAGGTTCGGTCGGGCCGTCCGGCTCGACGTTCCCACCGACATCGACTCCGAGATCCGCGACCTTCTGGTTCGCGAGCTCGATCTCGACGAGGACGACGTCTACGAGCGCCTCGCCCCGCTCGACCTCGCTGGCCTGTGGGCGCTTCACCACCTCGACCGCCCCGACCTCAAGGATCCGGTGTGGAAGGCCACCACCCAGCCGCGTCTCGCCCCCCGAGAGGACGACCACAAGGACCTGTTCGCCGAGATCCGCTCCGGCGATGTCCTGGTGCACCACCCGTACGGATCGTTCAGCTCATCAGTCGGGGAGTTCGTCCGTCAGGCCGCTCTCGACCCCAAGGTGTTGGCCATCAAGCAGACCCTCTACCGCACCAGCGGTGACAGCTCCATCGTGAAGTCACTGGTGCTGGCCGCCGAGCAGGGCAAGCAGGTGGCGGTGCTCGTGGAGGTGCAGGCCCGGTTCGACGAGCAGGCCAACATCGCCTGGGCCCGTCAGCTCGAGCAGGCCGGCGTGCATGTCGTGTACGGCGTCGTCGGGCTGAAGACCCACACCAAGACCTGTCTCGTCGTGCGCCAGGAAGCCGACGGCATCCGCCGCTACTGCCACATCGGTACCGGTAACTACAACCCCACCACCGCTCGGTTCTATGAGGACCTCGGGCTGTTCACCTGCGACGACGACATCGGTGCCGACCTCACCCAGCTGTTCAACTACCTCACCGGATTCGGCCGCAAGGTTCCCTACCGCCGGCTCATCACCGCACCGCACGATCTCCGCGGGCGGCTGCTGGAGCTGATCGCCGGCGAAGCGGCACGCGGACCGGCCGGTCGCATCGTCATGAAGACCAACGGTGTGGTCGACGCCAAGATCATCGAGGCGCTGTACGACGCGTCGAGCCACGGCGTGCGGATCGATCTGATCGTGCGCGGCATGTGCTGCCTGCGCCCGGGCCTGAGCGGGTTGAGCGAGAACATCTCGGTGCGATCCATCGTGGGCCGCTACCTCGAGCACAGCCGCATCTTCCTGTTCGCCAACGGGGGCGGGGAGGGAGTGCCCACCTACCTCGTAGGGTCGGCCGACCTCATGCCCCGCAACCTCGACCGCCGGGTGGAAGCGGTCGTGCCCATCGACGGTGTCGAGCTCCAAGCCCGTCTCGACCAGATCCTCGACGTGAACCTTGCCGACGATCTGCTCTCCTGGGAGATGGCTCCCGACGGATCCTGGCACCGAACCCCTGAGGTGGCCCGGATCAGCACCCACGACCGGCTCGAAGAGCTGGCCATCGAGCGCGCGACCCCGAGCGGCTGATCATCCACGACTGGGCGCCCATCTGATCGCAGCCCAACGTTGGCAGGCCGTTCACCGCCCGTTCACCCGCTGGCCGGAGGCGCGTCACCATGCCTTCCTAACGTGCACCGTCGACAGCAACGTCCCCCGCCACCGATCCAGGAGGATCACCCGTGTCCCACCGTGTTCGCCGGCCCCGCGGCCTCGTCGCCCTTCTCGTGGCGCTGACCCTGATCGCAGCCGCGTGCGGCTCCGACGACGGTCCCGGGATCGACGCCGGCGGCGACACCGGCGGCGACTCATCCACCCTCTCCGGGGAGGTCGTCGTCTCCGGCTCCTCGACCGTCGAGCCGATCTCGGCCCGCAACGCCGAGAAGTTCGCGGCCGCCAACCCCAGCGTCGCCATCTCCGTCGACGGTCCCGGCACCGGCGACGGCTTCGAGATCTTCTGCAGCGGCGAGTCCGACGTCTCCGACGCCTCCCGCGCCATCAAGGACGAGGAGATCGAGAAGTGCACGGCGAACGGAATCGAGTTCATCGAGCTCAAGATCGCCATCGATGGGCTCTCCGTGATCACCTCCACCGCCAACGACCAGATCGACTGCCTGAGCTTCCTGGACCTCTACGCGCTTCTGGGCGCCGAGTCGATCGGCTTCGGGAGCTGGACCGAGGCCAACGACCTGGCCGCTGAGCTCGCGAGCGAGCTCGGCGAGGAGTTCGGAGCCGGCCACGCCCCCTACCCCGACGCGCCGCTGGTGGTGTCGGCACCCGGCGAGGAATCCGGCACGTTCGACAGCTTCGTCGAGATCGCCCTCGAAGGGGTGGCCGAGGCCCGCGACCAGGACCCCAACCCACGGCCCGACTACCAGGCCTCACCCAACGACAACGTGATCGTCGAGGCCATCTCGGGGACCCCGACCTCCCTTGGTTGGGTCGGCTTCGCCTTCGTGGCTGCCAACCCCGACGCGGTCAAGGCCATCGCCGTCGACGGCGGGGGCGGATGCGTGGAGCCGACACCCGAGACGATCGCCAGCGGCGAGTTCCCCATCGCCCGGCCGCTGTTCATCTACGTGAACAAGGCCAAGGCAGAGGCCAACCCATCGCTTCAGGCCTACATCGACTTCTACATGAGCGAGGCGGGGTTGGCGTCCGTGTCCGAGGTCGGATACGTCGATCTGGAGGCGTCCGTCATCGAGGCGACCCGCTCGGCCTGGGATGGGCGTGTGACCGGGACCCGGGAGTAGAACGCCATGGTGGGCACCACCCCCCTCACCGTGGCCGATCTCCAGGGCACGGCGCGCCGGATGCGACGCGACAAGACGATGCGGGTGGTGTTCGGGGCCACGGCGTCGGTGTCGATCATCGTGAGCCTGCTGATCATCGTCTCGCTCACGCGGGAGGCGGCCAGCTTCATCACGAAGGTCGAGCTGGGATCGCTGTGGGACATCGGCTGGTTCCCTCGCCGCGGGTCCTTTGACCTCCTCACCCTGTTCGCCGGCAGCCTCCTCGTCACCGGTGTGGCCATGGTCGTCGCCGCTCCGTTGGGGCTCGGTGCCGCCTTCTACCTCTCCGAGTACGCCTCGCCCCGTCTTCGACGGACGCTCAAACCGATCATCGAGGTGCTCGCCGGGATCCCGAGCGTGGTCATCGGGTTCTTCGCCATCAGCTTCATCACCCCCGACCTGCTGAGCCGGTTCCTCGACGACGTGTCGTTCTTCAACCTGGCCGCGGCGGGGATCGGCGTCGGGATCCTCACCTTGCCCCTCATCGCCTCGGTCTCCGAAGACGCCATGCGAGCAGTGCCGGCGTCGCTGCGCGAAGCGGCCTACGGGCTGGGCAGCCGCAAGGCCACCACGTGCGTGCGTGTGGTGTTCCCTGCGGCCGTGTCGGGCATCGTCGCCGCCTTCATCATCGGGATCTCGCGGGCCATCGGCGAGACGATGGTGGTGGCGATCGCCGCGGGCGCCACGGGCGGCTCGCTCCGGAACTTCACCCAGATCTTCGACCCGGGCCAGACGCTGACGGCCGCCATGGCCGCCCTCGGGGCGGGGACCGACCAGGTCAAGGGTGACGACGCCGCCTTCCAGAGCCTGTACTTCCTCGGCCTGCTGCTCTTCGGGGTCACCTTGCTGCTCAACGTGATCAGCGCCCGGTTCGTGCGCCGGATCCGGGAGCGGTACTGATGGCCGTCACCACCGTTGCCGGCGTGGGTGACGTTTCATTGGCGCGGCGCGGTCACGATGTGAAGGGCCGGCTCTTCCACCTCCTCGTGGTGCTGTCGGTGGTGCTGGCGTTCGTGATCCTCGCCGCCTTGGTGTGGGACATGATCGCCGGCGGCGAGTCGGTCCTCACCGAACGTCTCTGGTCGTTCCTGACCTCGGGACTGAACTCCGACCCGGAGCTCGCTGGTGTGTGGCAGGGCGTCAAGGGAACGCTCCAGCTCTCGATCATCGTCGTCGCCGTGGCGTTCCCGCTGGGGATCGGGTCGGCCATCTACATCGAGGAGTACGCCAGCGACTCCCGCCTCACCCGGTTCATCTCTGTCAACATCCGCAACCTCGCCGGCGTCCCGTCCATCGTGTTCGGGCTGCTGGGTCTGGCCATCTTCGTCCAGGCACTCGGCGGCGTGACCGGTGGCCGGACGGTGATCGCCGGCGGGCTGACGCTGTCTGCTCTGGTGCTCCCCATCGTGATCATCACGTCCCAGGAGGCCCTCCGGGCGGTTCCGAGCGGGATCCGTGTGGGTGCCCTCGCTCTCGGCGCCACCCGCTGGGAGACCACCCGGCATCATGTGCTTCCCGCCGCGCTCCCGGGGATCCTCACCGGCAACGTCTTGGCGCTGGCACGTGCCGCGGGCGAAGCGGCCCCGCTCCTCCTCGTCGGTGCGGTGAGCGGTGTGTTCTTCGTCGGCGCTCAGGGGACGCTCGAGCAGATCCTCCACGGCCGGTTCACGGCCATGCCGATGGTGATCTTCTCCTGGGCTCGCCTGCCCGCGGGCCAGGGTTGGAACGTGCTGGCCGCGGCTGCGAGTCTGGTGCTGCTCGTGCTCATCTTCGTCATGAACGGGTTCGCCATCTGGCTCCGGAACCGCTACGAACAACGATGGTGATGAGATTGAGCCCTGACCCGTCCATCACGACCGCGGCGTTGCCGGCGAGGCGCCAGGTGAACTTCGGCATGATGCACCCAGAGACGAGAACAAAGCCGGAGGGCGGAGCACCGCCGTCCGCCGATGAGGTCATCTTCGATGTCGTCGACCTGTCGGTCCGCTACGGCGGGTTCACCGCCGTCCGCGACGTGGCCTTGCAGATCAACCGCCGGCAGATCACGGCCATGATCGGACCATCGGGCTGTGGCAAGAGCACCGTGCTGCGGTGCTTCAATCGGATGAACGACCTCATCGAGATCGCCCGGGTCGACGGCCGGATCCTCTTCCATGGCGTCGATCTCTACGATCCCGCCGTGGATCCCGTGGAGGTCCGCCGCCGCATCGGGATGGTGTTCCAGAAGCCGAACCCCTTCCCGAAGTCGATCTATGACAACGTCGCCTTCGGCCCCAAGGTGGCGGGGACGAGAGACAAGGCCGAGCTCGATGACATCGTCGAGCAGTCGCTCCAGAAGGCTGCGCTGTGGGACGAGGTGAAGGATCGCATCGACGACAACGCCTACGGCCTGTCGGGAGGCCAGCAGCAGCGGCTGTGCATCGCCCGGGCGCTCGCCGTCGACCCCGAGGTGCTGTTGATGGACGAGCCGTGCTCGGCGCTCGACCCGATCGCCACCGCCCGCATCGAGGACCTGATGCAGCAGATCAAGGACGAGTACACGATCGTGATCGTCACCCACAACATGCAGCAGGCGGCACGGGTCAGCGACCGCACCGCGTTCTTCGTGACCGAGGTCAACGAGGAGAGCGACCGCCGCACCGGGGTGCTCGTCGAGTACGACCACACTGACGTGATCTTCTCCAACCCTTCCGACGAGCGCACCGAGCAGTACGTCACCGGGCGGTTCGGCTGATGAGCGTGTTCAACGCCCCCGAGCCCGAGGATCGGCCTCGCACCGAGGCCCGCAAGACCTTCCACGACAACCTCGACCAGCTCAGCCATGACCTGGTGGCGATGGGCTCGATGGTGGTGGAGCTCATCCCCCGCGGCACCCAGATCCTGCTCGCGGGCGACCTGGTCGGAGCCGAGGAGCTCATCATCGGCGACGACGAGCTCGATCTGGCCTCCACCGATGCCGAGGAGCGCTGTGCCCAGATCATCGCCCTCCAGGCCCCCGTCGCCGGCGATCTGCGTCGGGTCATCACCTGCATGCACCTCATCTCCGAGATCGAGCGCAGCGGCGATCTCGTCACCAACATCGCCAAGGGGACCCGCCGCCTCCACGGCCAGGCGATCGACCCCAAGCTGCGGGGGTACATCACACGGATGGGGGAGGAGGCCCAGAGGCTGTTCCGGGCCGCGGTGGACTCCTTCGCCGACGAGGACGAGGCACTGGCCTCTGCCCTCGACGACATGGACGACAACATGGACACCCTCCACGGCGACTACATCCAGGCCCTGTTCGAGAGCCGGCACTCCCAAGGCGCCGAACTCCAATCCGCCGTACAGCTCGCCCTCATCGGGCGGTACTACGAACGCATCGGTGACCACGCCGTCAACATCGCCGAGCGGGTCCAGTACATGACAGCCGGGTGGCTTCCGGAGCACACGGGCGCAGCCCGGGCCCGGGCCCGCCACGCCGGCGAGACCAACGCCGATCCAGCCGGTCCCCGCTCCGGCGCCGATGAGGCATGACGATGCCGCGCCAGCCCGGTCCACCCTCGTAGTCTGACGGCCGTGGACACCGTGGAGATCCCCATCGTCGCACTGGCGGTGGGTGGCGGCATCACCGCGCTCCTGCTGCTCGGGCTGTTCGTGAGCTTCCGCTCCCGCCGGGCACACGCCCGACGGCTCGGCCAGGCGCTGCTCCGGCTCGAGGAATCCCCCGAGATCAGCGGCCGCAACCGGTTCGACCGGCTCCTCACCCGTCTCGAAGACGGCATCGACCGCGCCATCCTGAGCCGGGGTGATGCCGCCTCCACCGCCGAACGGCTCACCCAGGCGCTGGACTCGGTGCCCCAAGGCGTGGTCGTGTGCGACGACACCGCCACCATCACCTACCGCAACACGGCAGCCAGCCGTCTCGCCACCGGCCGCCACGGCGACACGGTGGTCGATCGGGCCGTCGGTGACCTGCTCACACGCGCCCTTCATGGCGGCCCGTGCCAGCGCACGCTCGAGATCTACGGGCCCCCACGGCGAGTGATCGAGATCGCCGCCGTCCGGCTGGAGGCGGGCTGGCGCACAGGCGGCGCGGTGGCGGTCATCTCCGATGTCTCCGAGCGTCACCGCGTCGAGGCCATGCGCCGCGACTTCGTGGCCAACATCTCCCATGAGCTCAAGACGCCCGTCGGTGCCCTGGCCCTGCTGGCCGAGACCATGGCCGGTGAGGACGATCCCGACGTCGCCCGCCGCTTGGCCACCCGCATGCAGCGCGAGTCGGTTCGGGTCGATCGCATCATCAACGACCTTCTGTCCCTCAGCAGCATCGAAGCCGAGGAAGCACCGAGCCGTGACGCGGTCCCCATCACCGTCATCTTGGGGGAGGCCAGCGACCGGGTGTCGGCCCTGGCTGCTCGCAAGAACGTCGTCATCGACGTGGATGAGTCCGATCACGAGGTGATGGTGGTATGTGACCGGCGCCAGCTGGTGTCGGCCGTGTTCAACCTGCTCGAGAACGCGGTGAAGTACTCGGGCAACGGGTCGCGCATCGAGGTCAGGGCGACGAGCCAGCAGGGCATCGCCGCCATCTCGGTGCGCGACGAGGGCATCGGCATCCCCTCCGTCGATCTCGAACGCATCTTCGAGCGCTTCTACCGGGTCGACCGTGGTCGATCACGGGACACGGGCGGCACCGGCCTGGGACTCGCCATCGTCCGTCATGTGGTCGCCAACCACTCGGGTGAGGTCCGAGTGGAGTCACGGGAAGGGGAGGGCTCGGTCTTCACACTCCGCTTCCCCTCCGGCGTTCCGGCCGAGGTCCCGTCGCGCGAGCACGACACCTCGGCTGCCTGATCGGAGCACCTCGCCATGGCAGACGGCCCCAGCGTCTTGGTGGTCGAAGACGAGGAGAGCTTCCTCGAGGCGCTCCAGATCGGTCTCCGCCGGGAAGGGTTCCGCATCCACATCGCCCGTGACGGCTCCGAAGCCCTCACCATGTTCGACGCCCTCCGTCCCGACCTCGTTCTCCTCGATGTCATGCTGCCCAACGTGAGCGGCATCGACGTGTGCCGCGAGATCCGCAAGTCGTCGAAGGTCCCCATCATCATGGTCACTGCCCGAGGCTCCGAGGTCGACACCGTGGTGGGGCTCGAGGTGGGTGCCGACGACTACGTCACCAAGCCCTACCGCCTGCGCGAGCTGGTGGCCCGCATGCGAGCGGTCCTCCGGCGGGCTCCGTCCGAGCGCGCCGCTCCGTCGGTCGACGTGGTGGCCGTCGGCGACGTCCGGGTCGACGTCGAACGACACGAGGTCACCATCCGCGGTGAAGAAGTGCAGCTGCCGCTCAAGGAGTTCGAGCTGCTCACACTGCTCCTCGACCACGCCGGCCGGGTCCTCACCCGCGACACGCTCATCGACCGCGTCTGGGGCAGCGACTACGTGGGCGACACCAAGACGCTCGACGTGCACATCAAGCGACTTCGGGCCAAGGTCGAACGCGATCCGTCACATCCCGAGCGGATCGTGACGATCCGCGGCCTCGGCTACAAGTACCAGGTCCCGTCCGCCTGAGTGGTTCAGCGACCTGGTTCAGCGACCTGGTTCAGCGACCCAGCAGCCGGGCCAAGATCCCGCCCACGCCGCCGTGGGGGATGATGTCGTCGTCGGATCGCTGCCACTTCGTCGCCGGCACGGTCGGCTCGGGGGCTGTCGACGCCGCCGGCTCGGACGGCTCGTCGTAGGGAAGCGACCCTACGCCGGCCACGGTGACCGCATCATCGGGTGAGGCACCAGCGTCAGGAGCCGAACGGTCGATAGTGAGTGCTTCGCCGATCTCCACCGCGGGGGGAGACGGCGCGGTTGTGGGATCACCCGACACGCCTGATCCGGCGGCGGCCGCCGCATCGGACGCGGCTTCGATCCCGGTTACCGCCCGTGGTTCGTCTTCGATGTCCGACGTCAGCTCCTCGCGCTCGTCGCGGGTGTGCCCGGGCAGCGATCCTGGAGCCCATTCGTCGAAGGCGGCGTCGAGGCGGTCGTCGCTGGCCCACGCCGGTCCGTCGCTCGCCGGTGACGTCGCTGAGTCGCCGGGGCCTGAGTCGCCGGGGTCGGGGACTGGGTCGGACGGCGAGGCCTCAGATGAGGGTTGCTCGGGGGCGTCGGGGGGTACGGCGGCTTCTTCGGGATCCCCGGCGTCGGGGGGAGTGGAGGTGGTCGGCGTGTCATCGCCGGCGTTGGCGTTGTCGTTGGTGTCGTCATCGCCGTCGTCGCCGTAGACACCACCGAGAAGATCCGAGAGGTTGGACATGGCCTCAGTTTCGTCGTTCGGGGGCCGGTTCTTGACCTCCAGCCTCACCTACGATGACCGGGTGCGTCCAGAGGCAGGTGCCGGGTGGCAGCCGCTCCGCTCTCCTCGCCGAGCGGGAGGCCTGTCGGCGTTCACCCGCCTGATGCGGGCCCATGCGCTGTCGATCATGGGCGACACGCTGGTCACCTTGGCCCTGGCCAACTCGGTGTTCTTCGATGTGTCCCCCGAAGCGGCCCGCGAGAAGGTGCTGTTGTACCTGGTGTTGACCATGGCGCCGTTCGCGTTGGTGTCGCCGCTGCTCGGGCCGTGGATCGATGCCACCCGCGGTGGGCGGCGGCTCATGATCATCCTCGCCGCCTTCGGTCGCTCGATCGTTTGCCTGCTGCTCATCGATGACCTCGATGGTCTCCTGCTCTACCCCGAGGCCTTCGCGGCGCTGGTGCTGGCCAAGAGTCATGCTGTGGCGCGCTCCGCCCTGGTGCCCACCGTGGTCCGAAGCCACGACGAGCTCGTCGAGGCCAACTCCAAGCTCACCGTGACCAGCGGGGTGGTCGGCTTCGCCATCGGGATCCCCGGCATCGCCATCCTCCGGCTTGGCGGCGCCACGTGGATCTTGGCCCTCGCCATGGTGGCCTTCGCCGCCGCGGCCGTGGCCGCATTGAAGATCCCCAAGGTGGTGGTGGCTGCCAAGCCCACAGATGAGCTGGAGCGAGCCGAGCTGCGGGGAGCCGGTGTCCTGCTGGCGGCGTCGGCCATGGCCCTGATGCGCGGCATCGTCGGCTTCCTCACCTTCTTCGTCGCCTTCTTCCTGCGCGCCGACGGAGCCCCGGCGTGGTGGTTCGGGGTGGTCATCGCCCTCAGTGCCCTCGGCGGCATGGGCGGCGCCGCGCTGGCCGCTCCGCTGCGTCGGAGCCTGCGCGAGGAGCGGATCCTCGTCGGTGCCCTGTTGCTGGTGTCGGTCATGGGTGGCCTGGCTGCCTTCAACGGCGGCCGGCTGTGGGTGGCGCTGCTCGCTGCCTCGGTGGGGGTGGCCGCGGCCAGCGGTAAGACGGCGTTCGACGCCATCGTGCAGCGCGACGCGCCCGACGCCAACCAGGGCCGCTCGTTCGCCCGCTTCGAGACGCGCTTTCAGATGGCCTGGGTGATCGGCGCGGTGCCGCCGGTGCTCATCTCACTGCCGGCGCGGGCCGGGTTCGTGGTAGTGGCCGGCGCCGCCACCTTTGCCGTGCTCTCCTACCTGGTGGGTGGCCACGACAGACTCTTCGCCAAGGTGCGACGACGTCCCCTGCCCCCCTCCACCGCCCCCTGACATCGAGGTCGATGCCCTGGACCGGGACGACGGGTCAGTCGTCGGCGGGTAGATCGATGCGGGCCAGCCAGAGGCCGGGCGCCTCGATCTCCGCCGGCGTGGGTAGCAGGTCCGCCGCCTCCCACAGCCGAGAGAGGGCGCCGGCCCCCGACCGTTCCACCACACCGGCGATGAACTGCTCGCCCCGCTCGTAGGTGGCTTGGTTCATCTCGAGGCCGAGCAGGCGCTCGACGAACCGATCGCCCGACGCCGTCTCGACCCGGCGACGGCGCAGCGCCTCGGTCAGCGCTTCGTATGACGAGATCAAGCCCGGACCGACCTCATCGAGGACCCAGTCGACATAGCCGACGATGGCCGAGATCACCGCGCCGAGCTGCGGGAGGAGCGCCCGCTGGTGGTCGCTCTGGATGGCGCCGAGGAGCACCTCGGGATCACCCACAGCGTCCTGGAGCGCCTTCTGCACGGCAGCAGGATCGTCGCCCGCGCCTCCGAGCAGCTCGGGGCCGAGACCGGCCAGACGGTCATCGAGCGCGTTGGCATCGGGGTCGAAGCTCGATACGTACTCGCCCACCAGCTCTTCGATGCGGTCGCGAACCCCGGGACGACCGAGCACCGCGTGATGGGTGAGCTCGTGGATGCAGATCCACAGGCGAACCTCGTCGAGCGGGAGGCTCCAGTCGGTGGCGAAGCCATCCAATGCGTCGGTGAGCAGCAGGAGCTCACCACGCCGGGCCCGGGGGAGGGGCAGGTCGTACTGGCCGAAGGAGCGCCGAGCAAGGTGGCCCACCATCATCCCCGACTGCATCCCCAGCATCATCGGACCGATCATCTGGAACAACCCGCCCATCAGCGCGGCGCTGGGGTTGCCGGCGGTGTCGCCGGGCCGATCGATGGACAGCCCTTGGGCGAGCCGTTCCAGCAACGGTCTCCAGTCCTCGAGGGTCTGGGACGCCCACTGCCCGGCCCGTACCGGTTGCATCTCGACGGGGTGCCCACTCGTCGATGTGGACAGGCCGGTGGCGCCCTCGACCCGCATCTCGGCCACGCGCACCAGGTCGGCCACCGCCATGCGAACGGTGGGATCGACATTGGCTTCGGCCTGCCCTTCGGTGGCGATCATCTGGGCCATCTGCCGGGCCAGGTCCCAGTTGACCGGACCCTGACCCGAGAACATCTTGGCCAGGTCGCCGAAGAAGGGAACCCCATGGAACGGCTGGTCGTCGTCGTTGCCGAAGGGGTCCTCGGGCGGCTGGTCGTCACTCATCGAATCGACCTGGGCGGGGCGGGCATTGGACCAGGGAACGACACAAGGGCATCGTAGGTGCATGACGCGGATCCTCCTCACGGGCGCTCGAGGCGAGCTCGGCCGGCTGGTCGCTCAGCGATGGGCGGACGGCGAGCACCCGCCTGAGGTTGTCGGGCTCGACCGCCAACGAGGCCCAGTGCCGGCCGGGTGCACCCGCCTGGTCCACGCGGATCTGGCCACCGCGCCGCTCGAGGAGCTGATGGCCGACATCGACTGCGTCGTCCACCTCGCGTTCGTTCCCGGCTCGGTTCCTGACGACGATGAGGGGCATCGAAGCGTCGAGGCGGCGGCGCGGCTCCTGGACGCGGCGGCCAAGGAGCAGGTGAGCCACATCGTGATCCGGTCGAGCGCGGTGGTCTATGGCGCTCGCCCCGACAACCGCGTGCCGCTGACCGAGGACACGCCGCTCCGCCCTAACAACGAGCTCGCCTATGCCACGCACATGGCCGAGGTCGAACGGCTGGTCGCCGAGTGGCGCGACGCTCATCCGAGTGTGACCGCCACCGTGCTGCGGCCGGCCGTGACCGTCGGCAGCCACGACCGGTCGTGGCTGGCCGAGGCCATGCGCACCGCAGCCGCCCTGCGCCCCAAGAGCGAAGCGCCGGCCGCGCAGTTCCTGCACCGGGAGGACCTGGCCGCGGCCGTGGTCCTGGCCGTTCGGGACCGGCTCGATGGGGTGTTCAACGTGGCGCCCGACGGCTGGATCGATGGGGAGGAGGTGCTGGCCCTCGCCGGGGTCTCGCCGCGCCTACCGCTTTCGGAGCGAGCGGCACGGCGACTCACCCGTGCCGGCCGCCGGCTCGGGATCACCAACGTGCCCGACGGCCTCGAGCCCTATCTCCGTCACCCGTGGGTGGTTGCCAACGATCGGTTGCGGTCAGCGGGTTGGCAGCCTGCCCACACCAACCAGCAGGCGTTCGTCGAGGCCCACGAAGGCTCGTCGTGGACCGAGATGTCGCCGCACAAGCGTCAGAACCTGGCCCTTGGGGTGTCTGGCGTCATGCTGGCGGGCGCGGCGGCCGGAGTCGTTGCCGTCCTACGCCGTCGCCGGTAGGCGATCGAACCCACCGGCGGGGCACCCCTCCGAGGCGACCCGGCCCATCTGACTAGAACTCGGTAGGGCGTTCGCTGAGGACGACGTCGATCTCCACCTCATCGCCCGACCGGTGCACCGCCAGGCGAACCCGGTCGCCGGGGCTGAGCGTCCGCAGCACCACCACGAGCTCCGACATCGAGTCGATCTCGTGGTCGTCGAGCCCGACGATCACGTCGTCGACAGCGAGGCCGGCCTCGTCGGCTGGACTGTCGGCTACCACGCTGCGAACGAGGGCGCCCCCCGAGACGCCCAGCGTGTCGGCGTCAGCGCCGGCCAGGTCGATCCCCTCGATCCCCAACCACACGCGGTTGACCTTGCCCTCCGAGATCAGATCCTGGGCGACGGCTCGTGCGATGTCGATAGGGGTGGCGAACCCCAAGCCCTCGGCTCCAACCTCGCTCACGGCGATGGCGGTGGTGATGCCGACGACGGCACCGGTGCTGTCGAGCAGCGCTCCGCCCGACGAGCCCGGCGCGATCGGTGCGTCGGTCTGGATCATGTCGAGGAGAGGCGGCCCGGTGGCGCCGTCCACCCGACGACCGAGGGCGCTGATCACCCCGACGGTCACGCTCGGCCCGCCCCGCAACCCGAGCGGTGACCCGATGGCTACCGCCGGCTCGCCGACCTGGAGGCTGGTGGCGGTCCCGAGGACGGCCACCGGAAAGCCCTCGCCCTCGATCTTGAGCACGGCGATGTCGGTCTCCTCATCGCCGCCGACCAGCGTGGCGTCGTGCTGGGCACCATCGGACAGCACGACGGTGATGCGGTCGGCGCCGTCGACGACGTGGTTGTTGGTGAGGACGTACCCGTTGTCACGGAACAGCACGCCGGAGCCGGAACCGGAACCGCCGAACCCCTCCACCTCGATGCGGGTGATGGACGGCCGGACCGCCTCGGCAATGGCTACCACGCTGGTCATGGCGTCGTCACCAGCGGGGAGGCGGGCCCCGATGGCGGGGGTCGCCTGGCGCTCGACCACCTCGATCACTCGATCACCCAGCCCGCCGGTGACCGCCACCAGGCCCCACGTCAGCAGCGCCCCGGCCAAGCCGGCCACGAGCCCGACGGCTGCCGCGCCGGGCGAGCGGCGCCCTCGGGTCACCAGCGCGGTGCTCGGCCCCGGTGGGGAGACCCCTTGATGGGCGCCAGGAGCCCAGGGGTCGTCGAGCTCTGAGGGGTGGCGCCACAGCCGATCGTCGGGTGCGGGGGGCGGTCGCCAGATGTCGTCGTCGCCGGCCTCGTCGGGCAGATCGGGGGGTCCGGCTTCGGATGACGGCATCGCTTCGCACAGTACCGATTGGTGCCACCAGACGGTCGTCGCGGCACCGGAGAGGGGGTCCGGCAGCCACCGGTAGCATGACGCGGTGCTCGGCTCCGTCCCCCCCTCCCCTCCGTCGGAGGGCCGCGCGTGGACCGGGCTGGTCGACGGTCCGCTTCCAGTGGGGCCAGCCATGGAGTGGGCCACAGCACCCCAGTGCGGGGCGGTCGTCGTGTTCTGCGGCACCGTGCGCGACCACGCGCCCGGCCGCCCCGGTGTGACCGGTCTCATGTATGAGGCCTACCGCCAGCAGGCGTCACCCCGGCTCGTCTCCATCGCCGATTCGGCGCTCGACCGGTGGGCCGACCTGGGCCGCCTGGTCCTTCTGCACCGAACCGGCGATCTCGTCGTGGGCGAGGTGGCCGTGGTGGTGGTCGCCGCCGCGCCCCATCGCTCTGAGGCCTTCGCCGCGGCCCGATGGTCGATCGATGCCGTGAAGGCCACCGTGCCGATCTGGAAGCGCGAGCAATGGTCGGGCGGCGACGACTGGGGCACCTGCACCCACGATCTCGTCGACGTGGCCGACCTGCCCCAACCGTCGGCCACCGGTGCGCTGCACCTCGAGGGATCAGACTCGAGCGAAGGGCCGCGATGAGCGCGCTGGTGTTCCTCGGTCTGGCCGTGATCGCCAGCCTCGTGGGGTCGGTCATCGTCAGCCTGCGAGCCCGAGAACCCACCACCCTCGAGTCAGGCATCGAGGAGTTCGAGCGCGGGCTGGCAGCACTTCGGCCACGGGTCCCGCCCCCGATGTCGGAACCGGTGTGGCCCCGAGCCGACGTCCACGTGTTCCCCGCGCCCGTCGCCGCCGATGGCGGCCCCGACGGCGAACTCCGCCAACCGCACCGCGGTGGCCGGGAGCCCGAAGCCATTGGCTAGGGGCCTGGCCATCGATCTCGGGACGGCCAACACCCTCGTCTACGCCGAGGGTCGGGGCATCGTGCTCGACGAGCCGTCGGTGATCGCCGTCAACACGAGGACCGGCGACGTGCTGGCCATGGGCCACGATGCCCGCCAGATGATCGGCCGTACTCCCGGCCACATCGTTGCCGTCCGCCCCCTCCGCCACGGTGCCATCACCGACTTCAACATCACCCAACGGATGATCCGCCTTGTCCTAGAGCGAGCGGGAGTCAGCCGGTTCAACCGGGCCACCGTCGTGGTCTGCGTTCCGTCGGCCATCACCGAAGTCGAGCGTCGAGCGGTCGTCGAGGCCGCCCGCCGCGCCGGTGCCGGCGAGGCCCACCTCATCGATCAACCGGTGGCGGCGGCGGTGGGAGCCGGCCTGCCGATCCACGAACCGCTCGGCAACATGGTGGTCGATGTCGGCGGCGGAACCTCCGAGTCGGTGGTCATCAGCCTCGGCGGTGTCGTTGCCCTCCAAGCGCTTCGCATCGGATCGTTCGACTTCGATGCGGCTATCCAGTCCTATGTACGCCGTGAGCATGGCCTGGCCCTGGGCGAGCGTACGGCCGAGGAGATCAAGATAGCCCTTGGGTCGGCAACCGATCTCGATGACCACCGCAAGGTCGAGGTCCGTGGCCGCGAGCTCGCCACCGGCATGCCGGCCACCGCCGTGCTCTCTCCCGACGATGTGCGAGAAGCCATGTCCGAGCCGGTCAGCGCCATCGTCGGTTCGGTGCTGTCGTGCTTGGGTCATGCCCCGCCCGACCTGGCTCACGACCTGATCGACCAGGGGATCCACCTCGTTGGCGGCGGTGCTCTGCTCGGCGGTCTCGACCAGCGGCTCGCCGACGAATGTGGGCTCCCGGTCCGGCTGGTCGACGCCCCGCTCGAGAGCGTGGTGTTGGGCGCGGGGCGCTGTCTCGAGAACGCCGACACGCTCGACGCGCTGTTCGGCATGTCCTGGGTGGATCATCGCCGGCTGTCTGCGCTCCGCCGCCACTGATGATCCGCCGCGTGCGTCAGCGGTCGCGGCCGAGCACGTCCTCCGCCGCCTGACGCACCTGCCAATCTCGGTCGTCCATCGCCGATTCGAGAGCGGCGACCACTTCGGGTCCCTCGAACGCTGCGAGGGCAACGATCGCTCGGCGCCGGACGGCCGGCTTGTCGCCGAGGAGGGCCAAGACGTGGGCCAGTCCTCCGGGATGGCCGATGGCGCCGAGCGCCGCCACCGAGGCCTCGCGACAGCGCGGGTCATCGTGGGAACCCAGGGCTCCGAGCGCCGCCACCACCGCGTTGGCCTCCTCTGTCGCCGCTTCGGCCCCGGCTCTGCCCCCCGCGTCGTGGCGCTCACCAAGAGCCCAGCAGGCGGCCTCGATCACCAGGGGGTCGCAGTCACCGAGCATGGCGACAAGGTCGGGCGCCGCGTTCGTGGCTCCGAGCTCGGCCGACCTCCGGCGAACGACGGGGTCGTCGTCGGCGGCGGCGGTGTCGAGGTCGTCGCTGGTAAGAGCTCCCATCCGACCGAGCGCCCCGAGGGCCGCGGCCCTCACGGTGCCGGCAGGGTCCTCACGCAGCGAACGAGCCGTGGGCTCGTCACCGCAGTGGCCCGCGACCGACGCCAGCTTGCGTCGCTCGGCCGCCGGTGGGTGGTGGTGCCCCGGGCCCGGTTCGCTTTGAGAAGGATCGCTGCCCGGTGGGGTCACGATCAGGACGCGGCGCGTAGCACCACGGCGATCGCCATCGCGACCGCGGCAACGCCCGCGGCGAGCGCCACTGCCATCAGCAGCACCAGGCCGGCGAGCGACGCGGCGGCGGTCCGTCGGTTCGGGGTCGGGAGCTGTTGGATGGCGATGGTGGGCCCGCTGGTGGCCCCAGGAGAGGGCCGAGCGGCTGTGGTGCGGCCTGAGCTCGCTGGGCGCTCGGGGGGGATCGGCTCGATCCCGTCGAACAAGGCGGTCAGCCTCTCGCGCCGCTCCTCGGGCTCGATGTCGGCGTCGGCCGGTGGAGGAGCAGCGTCACCACCCGGTGGTTGCTCGCGGTCTTCGGGGCTGGCCCCGCTGTAGTCGCCCGGCCCGATCGATGGCTCATCGCCGTGATCGCCTGGTGGCCGCTCTGGCTGGTTGAGGGGCGGGGACGGGTTCCAGATCGGATGGGGGCGCACGGTGATCACCGGCTTGCGTTCGCTCGGTGACTCGACGGCGGGCGCGGCAGGGGGATCATCGGGCTCGCTGCCGATGTCATCGGGTTCGTCGCCCGTGGCAGGCTGGGAGTTGGCGTCGTCGGTCATCGGCGATCGCTTGAGTTCCGGAACGGAAAGGACCAGGCCGCGACATGACCGCGACCCAGCAGCGAAGCGTAGCGACCGGGTCTCTGGCATGGGAGCCGCCGCTGGCTGATCGTCCCCGACGGGTTCTCAACGGTTGGCGGTGGATCCTCCTCGGAGTGGTGCTGGTGCTGGTCGCCATCGGCGCCACCGTGAAGCTGCCGTACTACTCGCTCAGCCCGGGCAAGGCGTTGGCCATCGGTGACCTGATCGAGGTGAGCGAGGGTTCGCCGGCGTTCCCACCCGACGGCGAACTCCTCCTCACCACTGTGAGCCTTCGACAGGTGACGGCGTTCGGAGCAGTGGCCGGGTGGCTTCGATCCGATGTGGAGGTCGTTCACGAGGACTTCTTGTTCCCGCCGTCGGTGGAGGACACCCGAGCCTTCAACCTGGCACTCATGAGCGACAGCAAGGCCACCGCGGCGCTCGTGGCCCTGAAGCACCTGGGTTATGACATCACCGAGTCCGGTCAAGGCGCACTGGTGCTGGCGGTCGAGGAAGGGTTCCCCGCCCACCGCGTCCTCGAGACTGGCGATGTCATAGTGAAGGTCGACGGCGCCAAGGTGACCACCAGCGCCGAGGCGGTCACCGCCATCGGATCGAAGCAGGCAGGAGACCGGCTCGATCTCACCGTGCTCTCCCTTCTCACCGACGAGTTCCGCCCGGTGTCGGTGAATCTCGCTGCCCGCGACGACGGATCCCCGATCCTGGGTGTGCAGCTCCAGACCTACCAGGCTGACTTCGGCTTCCCCTTCGAGGTCACCATCGACTCGGGATCGATCGGGGGGCCGTCGGCGGGGCTGGCGTTCACCCTTGCCGTCCTCGATTACGTCACGCCCGGCGAGCTCACGGGCGGCAGGGTCATCGCCGTGACGGGAACCATCAGCCCCGACGGGATGGTCGGGCCGGTTGGAGGTGTCGCCCAGAAGGCGGTCGCCGTGCGACGCTCAGGTGCCGCGCTTTTCCTGGTGCCGTCCCTAGAGCTCGAGACCGCACGTCGGTTTGCCGGCGACGGGGTCCGGGTCGAGGCCGTCGATACCCTTTCCCAGGCGCTCGCTGTTCTGGCTGAGTTCGGCGGGAACGCTCTCGACCTCGCCTCGGCCGCTCCCGCCGCCTAGACATCGGCCCGCTCGGGGCCGGTGCCGTAACCTGTTGAATCGGAATCCACCCCGGCGGAACGTGTGGCCACGGGCCCGCGTGGTCCAGTCCTCGCCGAGAGGAGTTGTGTGAGCACAGAGCTGGCAGAGCTGGCGTTCGCCGCCGACATCGCCCTCGCGCTCGTGGCCGCAATGGCCCTCGGTGTGGTGCTCCCCGGCGTCCGTTCGGTTCTCGTGGCCCCCGTCCATCGGTGGGTGTCCGCCGCTGGGTTCGCCGCCGTCGGTACCGGGGCCGTCATCACCGGATCGCATCTCCTCGACCACGACAACGCCCTGTCGATCGTGCTCGGCGTCGGGGGCGCGTCAGCCCTGGTCGTCGCGGCCCGCTGGTGGGGCTCGCGGCCGGTGCGCCGGGTGCTGGTCGCCGGCAGCGCGCTCGCTCTCGCCGCGTCGGTGGCCCTGGGCGTCTCGGTCGATCCGCTGGGGTTGTGGCTGCGGGTGGCTGGGTCGGTCACGCTCGGCGTTGCCGTGCTCATCGCCACCCAACGGTCGATCCCGGGCCGGGTCACCGCAGCGGCGTCGCTGATCCTCCTGGCCGCGGTGCTCGGTGTCGCCGTCGTGCTGTCGAACGTGCTCGCCGACGAGGTGACCGACGAGGCATTCCAGCGCACGAGTGCTCGTGCCACCACCGAGGCCTCCTTCATGGAGCAGGTCGCCGCCGATGCCGTGGTGAGCGCCCGCATCGTCGCTGGATCTGTGGGCGGAGCCAGCGACGCCGACCTGGTGGCGGTGGCCGACGACCCCACTGGGGACGACGCACGGATCCTGGAGGCGGAGCTGGAGACGCTGGCCGACCTGCTGTTCGCCCGCGGGCCCCTGGTGTATCTGGCCCGCTCGGGCGCGGTGGTGGCGGTAGTCGGCGACCTCGACAGCGTCGAGCTCATCGAGCTGGCCGGCGGTGCCGTCGCCACCGAGGCGCTGGCCAATCGCACAGCGGCGCAGTCGGTGCTCACGGTGGGATCGACGGCGCTGGCGGCGGGCGCCCATCCGGTGAATGTGACCACCTTGGATGGCCCGCAGTTCGTCGGCGTCGTCATCGCCACCGACGAGCTCGACTCCGGCTACCTGGAAGCTCGGCATTTCGGTGACCCTTCGGAGGATCTGGCCCTGGTCATCGGCGATGTTGTCGCTGGCCGAGCGGGCGGTGGCCCTGACGATGCTGCTCTGGTCACCGCGGCGCGGGCCGCCATCGGTGCCGGCGAGACGGCCCAGGCGACCACCGCCGATCACCTGTCGGTGGCCGAGCCGGTCCGCCGGAGCGATGGCTCGCCGGTCATGGCCCTCGTGGCATCGGTGCCGTCGAGTGACGTGTTCGCCGCTCGCGATGATCTGCTCGGCGACCTGGCGTTGGTGGCCGTACTCGTCGCCGCGTTCGGGATCGTCGGCGTCTCGCGCGTGGGTGCGGGAATCGGCGGTCGCGTTGGGTCCCTCGCGTTCGTCGCCCGGCGGATGGAGAGGGGCAGCCTCGATGCCCGAGCACCCGAGCTGGGTGTCGACGAGGTCGGTGTGCTCGCCGGAGCGTTCAACAGCATGGCCGGCTCCATCGAGGTCATGACCGATGATCTGCGTCGGGCCGCTCGCCAGCAGGCAGAGCTGCGCGGCCGGCTCGAAGCGGTCGTCGACAGCATGGGCGAGGCACTGGTCGCCACCGACGACGAGGGCATCATCACCGACCTGAACGCTGAAGCCGAGCGCCTGGTCGGATGGTCGGCGAGCGACGCCCGTGGTCGCACCATCGCCGATGTCGTCAACCTCGTCGATGACACCGGAACCGCGGTGCCCCTCGAGGTGGGCGGCACCTCCCAGCGCGTCGAGATCGTCGGCACACTGATAGGCGCCGACGACGAGGAGATCCCTGTCGTGGCCGTGGCCTCATCGATCTCTGGTGTCGACGGCCGCCCGGAGGGAACCACCATCGTCCTGCGTGATGTACGGCGCGAGCGGGAGATCGAGCGGATGAAGACGGAGTTCCTGTCCAACACGGGCCACGAGCTGCGCACCCCTCTCACCACCATCAAGGGCTGGTCGGCGGTGCTCAACCGCCAGATGGTCGCTGGCCATGAGATCGGCGCCGATATCCTCCGCGAGGCGGTCGAGACGATCGCCGACAGCTCCGAGGATCTCGAGCGCCGCGTCGATCAGCTAGTCCGCTTCGCGGAGCTCAACGCGGGTCGGCTGACGCTGCGCACGGGGCCGGTCGACGTCCGTGAGATGCTCGATGACGCCGTTGAGCGCTGGCGCCGCCGCCCCCATGTGTCCGGCACCTTCCGGCGCACCGTGGCTCGGGACGTGCGGAAGGTCGACATCGATCGGGCCCGGATCGACTCCTGCCTGGACGAGCTCATCGACAACGCCGTGAAGTTCTCGGCGGCCGACAGCACGATCCGCCTCGAGGCGTCGGTGGTCCACGACACCGACAGACCCATGGTCGCGATCCACGTCATCGACCGTGGGATCGGCATCCCTAAATCCCAATTGTCGGAAGTAACCAGAGAGTTCGGCCAAGTCGACGGCTCAGCCACCCGCTCCTATGGCGGTCTTGGCATCGGAATTCCCACCGTTGATCGCATCGCACGCGCCCACGGCGGCAGACTGTCCTTCACATCGGTCGAAGGGAAGGGCTCAAGGTTCTCCATCGTCGTGCCGATGCCACAACTGGACAAGAAACGCACTCGACGACCGGCCGGGGGCCGGGGGTCGTCGAAGGGCGTGGCCCGGCGACGCCGTCGCAGGGGCGCGTCACACTGAGCACCGGCCCCCTGAGGCCAAGTGACGACACTCTCTCCCCCATCAGCACAAGAGGCATCGATCGACTCGGCGCCCGCCGGCTTCGATGACCTCACCATGCCGGCACTGTTGCCGTCGTGGAAGGCGCGCGTCACCCTGCTGGCTGTTGCCATCGCGGTTGCCCTCATCGCCGCGCTGGTGGCCGCCGTCTCCACACCCACCACTCCCGGATCCGGCCCGCTCACGTTGGTCGCCACTGGTCGAGCGGTCGTCGAGTCACCGGCGGGGGACTCGGTGTTCATCGAGCACGGGGATCGGCGAATCCAGTGGGGTTCCACCATCGAGATCCTGGAAGGGTCGGCGACCGTCGACCTTGCCGGTGCTGGTGTGCTCGAGCTGCGCGCCGGATTCGCCTCTGCCGCCGACAGTCGCGTCACCCTCGCCGACGACCTGATCGACGTCGTGGCCGGGGAGGTGCTCGCCCTGGGAGCGGTCCCCACCATCGGTGCTGGTCCCGCGACCGTCGAGATGATCGATCTCACGGACGCGGCCACCGCCGCTCGGGTTGGCCGAGGCCTGGCCGCCCGCGTCGGCGTATACCAGGGCCACGCGCGCGTCAGCTCGGCGAATCGCCTAGTCGAGGTCGGGACCCTCGAGGAGGTCACGATCGCGTCGGCCCGTCTCGTGCCGGTCTCGGCGGTACCGATCCAGGTCGATGGCGGCGATCCATGGGACCGCCGATTCCTCGGCGAGGCGATCGACCTCGATGCCGTCCTCGGAGCGCAGTCGCTCGGCATCACCGCGCAGCTCGGCTCACGGCTGGCGTCTGGCGACCTCGTCGCCAAGGCCCTCCCTCTGGTGACCTCGCAACCGGGTTACTCGGCAGGTCTCATCGCGCCCACCCGCACACCCGGTGAGGCCGTCGTCGGGGCGGTGATCGCCATCCACGCCCAGGAAGGGACGTTCATCGAACGCTGGGAACGCACCTTCTCGTTCCGCGACGCCGGAGCCGGTTGGGGTGTCGTGGTCGCCCATGGCCGAGCCGATCCCGCCACAGTGCTCGCTGACGTGGCGGCAGCCATCGACCGCGCGGGCCTCCAACCGATCGCCGACGCCCCCGGGACGGGACCTACCGGTCCCGTTCCGACCAGCCCCCCGGTGTTGAACCCTCCCTCAGAGCCGACCGAACCCACCGAGCCCATCGAACCAACGGAGCCGACCGAGCCCCCTCCACCGGAGGAGGATCCCATCGACAGCCTGCTCGACGGCCTCATCGACCCATTGATGCCCGATGGTGACGATGGGGGGACGGCGCCTCTACCTGAGGACCCCGACGAAGATGGTGGCGGTCTCGGCAGCGTCGTCGACGGCGTGGTCGAGACAACCTTCGACATCTTGGGCGGACTCCTGGGTGGCTGACGCCACCAGGTTCGGGCTCCGAGGAGCCATCACGCCGAGCGATTCGCCATTTCGGACGTGGCCACGCAGCCACCTACGATGCGAGTCATGTCAACACCCGCCGCGGGTCCCGACGCTCTGGCCGCCGCTGCCCTGGCCGCCGCCCGGGAACTCGATGACATCGAGTTCCGGACCGTCCGGCGGGGCGTCGATCCGACCGAGGTGCGGGCCCAGCTGAACCGGGCCAGCGAACGCATCCGCTCGCTGGTGGCCGAGCTCTCCCGCGCCGACCGCCGCATCGCCGATGCCGAGGAGAGGGCGGCGTCGCTCGAGAACCTCGACGACGATACCCTCACCGCCTTGCTCGGTGAGGAGACGGCGAGAGTGCTCCAGAGCGCACGGTCGGCGGCGGCGGAGATCCGCGAGCGTGCCGAGGCGAAGTCGGCCGAGCTGCTGAAGCGGGCTGAGGTGAAGGCTCGCGAGCTCACCGACGAGGCCGAGCACGTACTCGACCAAGAGGTCGAGGCGGCGCGGGTGAGCGCTGGGGAGATCATCGACCAAGCCAAGGCCGCCGGGCGAGCCGAGTTGGAGCGAGCGCACACCGAGGCGCGGGGATTGGTCGAGCAGGCACGCGGCCTGCGCGCCAAGGTGCTGGCGGACCTGGCCGACCGGCGCCGCGTCGCCGAGGTGCACGTCGAGCAGCTACGCGTCGCCCGGGCGACGCTGTTCGAGTCGCTCGACGGCGCCGGGGCCCTGCTCGACGAGGCCCGGGCCGGCCTCTCCGATGCCGAGCTCCGCGCTCGCTCCAACGCTCTCGGCGTGGAGGCTCCCGAGGTCGATGATGAAGTCCTCGCTACCGAAGAGGCCGAGCTCGAGGCCTTGGCCGCGTCGGTACCGGTCGGGTCCGATGCTTCCCTCCACGAAGTTGATCAACCCGATGGCATCGACAGCGATCCGTCTCCGGTTGGTACCGACGCTGACGCTTCGGGGAGCGACGGTGACGACGACGACCGCTCCCACCGGCCAGCACCGATCCGCCTGGACGCTCCCGGTGACGGATCCGACCATTCATCGGGGCTCCGGATCATCGGCGGGGCACCACCGGCACAGCCGACCGAGGATTCTCGAACCGATGACGCTGGCGCGGCACACGACATCGACCTTCCAGAAGAGGAGCTCATCGCCGCTACGACGCGCGACGAGGACAGCGATGAGCCCACGGTACGAGTGGTGGCCGACGACCAAGCACCCGAACCCGATCCCGCAGTTGAGGACGAACCGCCGGCCGATCTCACCGGTGACACTGGGCCGGTCGAGACCGAGGCCGCAGCCGTTGCGTCCAGTGCGTCCACTGACGCCACTGACTCCATCGAGACCACCGAGGTCACTAAGACCACTGACGTCACTGAGGCCACGGCGCCCGTCGACGAGCGCGGGATGTTTGCTCGGCGCGACGAGCTCGTCGCTGCCGCCGTCGACGAGATGACGAAAGGTCTTCGCCGGGTGCTGGCCGATGAGCAGAACGCGGCGATGGCTGCGATCGGGCTAGCCAACGGCTGGCCCGAGACCGACGACGTCCTCCCCCCGCTCGACGACCACCCCCACCGGTGGGCCCTCGCCGCTGCTCCCGCGCTGGTGACGGTCGTGACGGGGGGCGTGGCCGAGGTCGACCCAGACGACGGGCCCAGCGACGAGGTGCTCGATGCCGCGGTGGCCCGCGTCTCGGGGGCGTTCGCGGCGTCAGTGGTCGAACCCCTCCGCCACCGCGTGACCCGGGCGCTCGATGAGGCCCGCACCGATCTGGGCGACGATCGCCGCAACATCGATCACCGCGACATCGCCGAGCGGATCTCGGCTGTGTACCGCGAATGGAAGCGTCAGCGGCTGCGTCCGGCGGCCGACGAGGCAGGACGTGCCGCCTTCGCTGCGGCGGTGGTCGAGGCGGCGGCTAGCGACGGGCGGAAGGTCGTGTGGCGGCTCGACCCGTCCGTCGAGACGTGCAGCCCCGACTGCGAGGATGACTCCCTGAGTGGTCCCGTCGCGGCCGGTGCGTCGTTCCCGACCGGTCGCACCCACCCGCCGTCGCATTCGGGGTGCCGGTGTCTCGCCATCCCCGAGTAGCCTCCGCGCCCGACCGCGCCCGCTCACCCAGGTCGGGCCTCTAGGATGCCGGCCAGATGAAGAACCCCTCTGACCTGCCCCCGCGCCCACCCCGATCGCCGCGAACCCGCTCGACAAGAGGTCTCACCCGACGCCGCGTCGCTCTTCTGGTGGGCGGCGTCGCGCTGTTCGTCTTGCTCACGTCGCTGCGCGGCATCGCCTCCTTCTACACCGACTACCTCTGGTTCGACGCCCTCGGGTTGACCGAAGTCTGGTCGGGAGTGCTGGGCGCCAAGATCGCCTTGGCCGTCATCTTCACTGCCGTCTTCTTCGTCGCCATGTGGGGCAACCTCGTGCTTGCCGACCGGCTGGCTCCCCGGTTCCCGCCCCCGGGCCCCGAGGAGGACGCCATCCGCCAATACCGGGAGGCCATCGGCGGTCGCATCGGCCTCGTGCGCATCGGCGTGTCCCTGGCCTTCGCCATGATTGCCGGGATCGGTGTGTCGGGCCAGTGGAACCAGTGGATCCTGTTCCGCAACAGCGTCGACTTCGGCACCGTCGATCCGCTGCACGGGCGCGACATCGGCTTCTACGTGTTCCGGCTCCCGTTCCTGTCGTTCGTGGTCGACTGGGCGTTCGCGGGGCTCATCATCGTGCTGCTAGCCACCACCGTCGCTCACTACCTCAACGGCGGCATCCGCTTTCAGACCACCCGTGAGCGCGTCACCCCCCAGGTCAAGGTCCACCTTTCGGTGCTGCTGGGCGTGCTGGCCCTGCTGCGCACTGCCGACTATTGGCTGCAGCGCTTCGAGCTGAACTTCTCCAGTCGAGGCTTCGTGCACGGTGCGTCCTACACCGATGTCGAAGCTCAGCTCCCGGCACTGAACCTGTTGGTGTGGATCTCGGTCGCGGCCGCCTTGCTGTTCCTGGTCAACATCCGCCTGCGCGGTTGGGTCATGCCGGTGATCGCCGTGGGCCTGTGGGCCTTCGTGTCGCTGGTGGTCGCCACCATCTACCCGGCGTTCATCCAGCGGTTCCGGGTCGAGCCGGCCGAATCCGACCGTGAGGCGCCCTACATAGCCCGCAACATCGACGCCACCCGAGCCGGGTTCGACCTCGCTGACGTCGACGTCCGCGACTTTGATTTCAACGAGGACCTCACGGCTGAGGATCTCGAGCAGAACGAAGGGACCATCCGCAACATCCGTCTGTGGGAGCCCGCCATCCTGGCGCGCACCTACCAACGGCTTCAGGAGGTGCGCGGCTTCTACCGCTTCAACGATGTCGATGTCGATCGTTACATCATCGACGGCCAGCCCACCCAGGTGGTGCTGTCGGCGCGCGAGCTCAAGCCGGAAGGTCTTCCCACGCAGTCATGGGAGAACGAGGTGCTGGCCTACACCCACGGCTACGGCCTGGTGCTGTCGCCCGCCAACTCTGTCACCAGGGACGGCCAGCCCGACTTCCTGGTCAAGGACGTTCCCCCCAGCGGCGAGCCCGTGGTCGACCAGCCCGCCATCTACTACGGCGAGAAGCTGCCCTCCTATGCCGTCGTCGGCACCAGTCGCGACGAGATCGACTTCCCGGCCGAGGGCGGGCTCCAGCAGAGCCGGTACGACGGGTCCGGGGGCGTGTCGATGAGCTCGTTCGTACGCCGGGCTGCCTTCGCCTTGCGCTTCGGTGACATCAATCCCCTCATCTCCAACTTCGTGTCGAACGACTCGCGCATCTTGTTCCACCGCGACATCCTCACCCGGGTCGAGAACGCGGCACCGTTCCTGTCCTATGACGCTGACCCCTATCCGGTCATCATCGACGGTCGGATCATGTGGATCATCGATGCCTACACAACCACCAACGAGTACCCCTACAGCCAAGAGGCCGACACCAGCCGTCTCGAAGCCGAGAGCGGTTTGCGCCACGGGTTCAACTACGTCCGGAACTCGGTGAAGGTGGTGATCGACGCCTATCACGGCTCGATGCGGTTCTACGTGATCGATCCCACCGATCCGATCGTGATGGCCTACCGCAAGGCGTTTCCGGAGCTGTTCACAAGCGGCGACGAGGTATCCGACGAGCTGCGGGCGCACTTCCGCTATCCCGAAGATCTCTTCCGGGTTCAGACCAACATGTGGGGCCGCTACCACATCGGCGATCCCATCGAATTCTTCAGCCAGTCCGACGGCTGGAACGTCGCTCAGGATCCGGGTTCGGGTCGCATCACCGGCGGGGTCGCCACGTCGGAGCAGATCGTCGAAAACGGTGTGGTCGTGGGCAGCCGCGAGGCGCGGATGGACCCCTACTACCTGCTGATGAAGCTGCCCGGTGAGCGCGCCGAGGAGTTCCTCGCCCTCCAACCGTTCGTGCCCACATCCGAGGACGACACCCGCAAGGAGCTGTCCGCCTTCATGGTGGCCAGGAGCGACCCGGAGCACTTCGGCAAGCTCGTGGTGTTCGTCATGCCACGCAACCGCCAGATCGATGGTCCGTCCATCGTCGACGGCCGCATCCAGCAGGCGCCAGACGTGTCCCAGCTCGTCACCCTGCTCAACGAGTCGGGTTCGCGGGTGCTCCAGGGCAACCTGCTGGTGATCCCCATCGAGGGCTCGCTGCTGTACATCCGTCCCCTCTACGTCGAGGCCCAGGCCACCCAGGTGCCGGAGCTGAAGAAGGTCGTGGTGGTGTTCGGCGACGCCGTCGTCATGCGCAACACGTTCGAGGAGGCCCTGACCGACTTGTTTGCCGGTCGCACGACGCCCGACCCCTCTCTCCTTGACCCGTTGACCGGCGAGGTCCCCGACGTCAGCGTCGGGCCCGACCTCTCAGGCACGGTCCTCGAGCTCCTCCAGCAGGCCGACGCGCTCTTCGCCGAGGCCGACGCCGCCCTCGCCCGTGGCGATCTGGGCACCTACCAAAGCAAGAACGACGAAGCCGCGGCCCTGGTGGCGGAGGCCCTCCGTCAGAGCGGTTCGGCCGGATCGGACTCTGGAGGCGACGGGTCGGGCACGACCACGTCCACCAGCGAGCCAGCCGACAGCGCCTGAGCTGACCGTCAGGCCGAACGTTCGGTGAGCTCGTCGCTCTCGGCTCGCTGGTCCTGCGGGGCGTGCTGGCCGCTGTCGGCGGCATCGCAGGTCAGCTCGACCGTCCGATCGCTCCCGGCGGCGTCGCCGGTGAGCACGACCGTCTGATCCACTGTCTGATC
>Ga0214471_10000372_pt1 | contig 39511 bp, 34 predicted proteins | sample RVTome_5_FD_207665 | JGI IMG/M metagenome (GOLD analysis project Ga0214471, IMG submission 207665) | Soil microbial communities from uranium-contaminated site in the Upper Colorado River Basin, Wyoming, United States - RVT142D155 | ecosystem: Environmental > Terrestrial > Soil > Contaminated >... | reverse complement strand
GCTCGTCGACGGCCGCCCCGGGGCTGTCCGCCTCCACGGTGCGGCCGCACGAGGGACAGGTCGTGATGCCGATGCGGGCGAACAGGAGGCGCAGGTAGTCGTGAAGCTCGGTGGTGGTCGCCACCGTGGATCGCGAGCTGCGCGGCGGCACGCTCTGCTGGATGGCGACCGCCGGACAGACGCCGTCGATGCGGTCGACCGCCGGCTTCTCCATGCGCTCGAGGAACTGGCGCGCGTACGCCGACAGCGACTCGACGTAGCGCCGTTGCCCCTCGGCGTAAAGGGTGTCGAAAGCGAGGCTCGACTTGCCGGATCCCGAGACCCCGGTGATCACCACCAGCCGCCGGCTGGGAATGTCGACGTCGATGCCCTTGAGGTTGTGTACGCGGGCGCCGCGAATCGCGATCGGCTCGCGGGCGGCAGCTACCGCTTCGGAAACGTGATGGTGTGGCATTCGGACCTGGTTTCGGGGTCCGGCAGGCCGCGGAAGAACGCCCTCGGAGCTCCTCGGCGGGATGCCATCGACGCGGCTCGCCGCGCCCGCCCCCGGTTGGCGCCGGCGCCGGTTGCCGAAACGACCATGTTAGAGTCTCTCCTCCCGCCGGACAATCATGCCCGCTGACGACGCTATCCGCCGCCGAACGATCCTCGTGGTTTGCTACGGAAACCTCTGCCGCAGCCCGATGGCGGAGGCGGTGCTGCGCGACCGCCTCGGAGAGCGGGCCTGGAAGGTCGTCTCCGCGGGCACCCACGCCGCCGGCGGCGACCCGCCCACCGAGGGCGCCCGCGAGGCGATCGCCCGCCTCGCCGGCCTCGACATCTCGCAGCAGCGGTCGCGGCCGCTGACCACCAAGCTCATCGAGGCCGCCGATCAGGTCTTCACCATGTCGCGGCGGCAGGCGCTCGAGACCGCGGCGCTCTTCCCCGAGGCCGCCGGGAGGATCCGCCTCCTGGGGGCCTTCGCGCCCTCGCCCCACCTTGCCGATGCGCCCGCCGACCCGTTCGGCGACCCGGCGGACGAGCTGGAGATCGCCGATCCGATGGGCGGCGAGCCCGACGCCTACGAGGACTGCCTCCGCCGGCTGATCGCCGCCAGCGACGCCGCGGCGGCCTGGTTGCTGGCGGGGGCCGCCGACGAGGCACCGGCCGCGAAGGCGGCGGCGGCGTGGGCGAACGATCGACGGTGAGCCGCCGCCCGAATCCCGGAAACACGGCCGGCGTGGCCGTCTCATCGTAGCGAGGACCATGGCGCCGATGAGCGACGAAGAGAGCTACTTCGCCCGCGTCGAGGAGCACTTCGGACAGCGCCGCGGCGGTCCCCTGGTGCTGTCGCCCAGCGACTGGCAGATGCTCGAGGCCTGGCACCGCCGCGGGATTCCCCTGGCTGTCGTGCTGCGAGGCATCAACCAGGCGTTCGATCGCTTTCGTGGCTCGGCGCCGCGGCCCGATCGGATCAACTCATTGCGGTACTGCGAGCAGGAGGTGGAGGCCGCTTGGGAGGAACACCGCGCCGCCCGACCCGGCGCCGCCGGAGACGACGCCCCGGCCGACAGCGGCCTTCCCGGCGCCGCCGCGCACCTGCGCGCCGCCGCCGCCGCCTGCCGTGCCGCCGGCGCTCGCGACCTGCCGGCGGTCGCGCGAGCGGCGCTCGAGGCCGTCGCCGGCGACCTCGAGGAGCTGGCCGCGGCCGCGGCGGCCGGCGGCCTCGACGCTCGCAGCCTCGACCGGCGGGCGCTGGATCTGCAGCAGCGGCTGGCCGGCGAGCTTTCCCGCGCCGGCCACCTGCCGCTGAGCCTCGAGTCCCTCGAGCTCCCCGGATTCAGCCCCTACGAGGTCTGACCCGCACGTCTCATCGCCATTCGTCAGACCCGCAGCAGAGGGGCGATGAGAAGCACAGGCTGCCCCGCGCCGACGCCGGTGCGGGCGCGCCGGCGCCGCCCGGTCCCCTGCCGCTTGCCGCAGTCGCCTGGTGCTCCGGCTGCTGGTGGGGAACCGGAGGCGGCCCTGCCGCTGCGCCGCTCGCGGTCGCGATCCTGTTGCTCGGGCTCACCCCGATCGTCCCCCGCCCGGGGCCACCGCTCGCCGCCTCCCTGGCGATCGCCGCCGCCGGTGTGGCCGCCGGCGCCGTCGCCGCGCGCCCACCCGAGGCGGTCCGCCTGGTCGATCACCGGCGTGGGCTCGCCGGCCCCTGGAGGGTGAAGGGGTACCTGCTGACCGATCCGCAGAGCATGGCGCCGAACGCCGGGCTCGACCTCGCCGTCGAGGCGATCTGGGTCGACGGCGGCTGGCGGCGCTGGCCGCTGCGCGTCCGAACCGCCGTGTACGAGCCGGCCGTTTCCGGCCTCTGGTCGGCCGGCGACGGCTTCGAGACCTTCCTGACGCTGCGCGCCGACCGGCCGCCGCGCAACCCGGGAGTGCCGCCGCGGGCGGAGCTGCGGGCCTCGGGAGTCGATCTGCGCAGCTCCCTGAAGAGCTTCCGGCAGCTCCGCCGGCGGCCCTCGGAGTCCGCCGGCGGCCTGCGCGCGCTGCTCGCGCCGGCTCGCGACGCGATCCGCCGGGACTCGGTCTCGCTCTTCGCCGGCGAGGGGCCTTACGTGCGCGCCCTGATCCTCGGTGAGCGCGGCGACATCCCGGCGCCGGTCATGGAGCGCTTCGCGCGCACCGGGCTCGTCCATCTGCTGGCGATCTCCGGGCTGCACGTCGGCCTGGTGGTCGGGATCGCCTTCCTGGCGCTGGGTGCCGCTGGCCTGCCCCGCCCCCACGCGGCCGCCGTGTGCGTGGCCGCCCTGCCGCTGCTCAACGCGCTGGTCGTCCCGCGGCCGGCGGTGCAGCGCGCCTCGCTGATGGCGGCCGCGGTGCTCGCCGGGATCGTCTCGGGCCGCCGGACGGCGCCGCTCAACGGGCTGGCGATCGCGTCGATCGTCCTGGCGATGGCCGATCCCTGGACGACGCGCGACCTCGGCTTCCAGCTCAGCACGGCGGCGACCGCGGCGATCCTGCTGGCGGCGGTGCCCGGCGCGCCAAGCCCCGCCGAGGACGCCGGCGGCCGCGACCCCGCCCGGGCGCGTGGAGCCCGCCGCCTGCTGCGCGCGGTCGCCGGCCGCGCCGGCGACGGCCTGGGGATCTCCTGCGCGGCGCAGTTGGGGGTGACGCCGATCCTGGCGACCGCGACCCTCCGCCTCCCCTGGACGGCGGCCGCTCTCAACATCGTCGCCGTGCCGTTGCTGGGCACGGTGCTGGCGCTGGTCCTGGTGACGCTCGCGGCCGCCGCCCTCGGGCCAGCGGAGCTGGCGCGCTGGCCGGCAGCCGCCGCCATCGGGGGGCTGCAGGGCCTGCGCTCCCTGGCGGCGCTCGCCGACCGGCCGGGGGCGGCGCTCGCCGTTTCGGCGGCAGCCCTGCCGCTGCTGGTCGCCGCCGGCGCCGCCGGCATCGGCCTGGCCGCCGTCGCTCGCTTTGGCTTCCGGTCACCCGTGCGCGGCGCGCCGCGCCGTAGCGCGCCGATCGCCGCCTGCGGCCTGCTGCTGGCATTTGCCGGCCTGCTCGGCGGCCCTCGCCACGACACGGCCGCGGCGCCAGTCCCGCCGCTGCGGCTCACCGCCTTCGACATCGGCCAGGGCGACTCTCTTCTCGTCGAGACGCCGGGGCGGGAGACGGTGCTGGTCGATACCGGTGGCAGCCCGTTGAGCAGCTTCGATCCCGGGGCGACGATCCTCGCCCCGGCGCTGCGAGCCCGCGGCGTCCGGGCGCTCGACGTGACGATCAGCCACTTCGACGCCGACCACGCCGGCGGGCTGGCGGGGCTGTCGCGCGAGCTCCCGGTCGACGAGATCTGGATGGCCTCGCCGCCGCCGCCGAGCCACCCGGGGCTCGACGCCTCCCACGCGACCCGGGTCGCCCTCACCGCCGGTCATCAGCGCCGCGCCGGCCCCTGCCTCTGGAAGGTCCTGCACCCGCCGGCGGTTTGGAGCGCCGCCGGCGCCGCCGGCGCCAACGACCTGTCGCTCGTGCTGCTGCTGCGCTGCGGGCGGCGGGCGCTGCTGCTGACCGGCGACTCGGAGGCGGCGGCGGAGCGCGCCTGGGCTCGCCCCGGCTTGATGCCGGGGGCCGGCGTGTTGAAGGTCCCCCACCACGGCAGCCGCACCTCCAGCGGCCCGCCGCTGCTGGAGGCGGTCGGCTCCCGTCATGCCCTGATCTCGGTGGGCTGGGAGAATCGCTTCGGTCATCCCCACGAAGAGGTGCTCGAAAGCTACCGGCGGCGGCAGATCGCCGTCTATCGCACCGACCGCGACGGGGCGGTGTCCTTCGAGCTCGGCTCGCGAATCAGGGTGGGCGGCGAGCGCTGGACGGCCGGGCGCGGGCGCTATTCGGTCGGCGGCTGGCTCCCCTGAAAAGCGGTGCGCCCGGGGTCGAAGCAGGCGCGGCAACGGGCCTCGTAGACGTTCTCGGCGCCGACCACGACGCGCTCGTCGCTGGGGATCAGCCGCTGCGATCGGTTCGCCGGCGCTCCGCAAAGCACGCAGATCGCCAGCGTCTTGGTGATGTACTCGGCGAGCGCGAGAAGCTGGGGGATGGGCTCGAACGGCCGGCCGAGGTAATCCTGATCGAGCCCGGCCACGATCACCCGCCTGCCCTCCGCCGCCAGCCGCTCGCAGACCTCGACCAGCCCGTCGTCGTAGAACTGCGCCTCGTCGACGCCGACCACCTGGGTGCCGGGCTCGACCGCGGCGTAGAGCTCGGCGGAGCTGGTCACCCTCTGGCTCGGCAGCCGCTGCTGATTGTGGGAGACGATGTGCTGCTCGTCGTAGCGATCGTCGAAGCCCGGGTTGAACACCTGGACCTTCTGGCGGCCGATCTCGGCGCGCCGCAACCTGCGGATGAGCTCCTCGCTCTTGCCCGAGAACATGCTGCCGCAGATCACCTCGATCCAGCCCCGGCCGGTGATGGTCGCTCCCGGGGCGGCGCCGAGCGGCGTGTCGTTCGGCTTCTCGGCGGCCGCACCGGGCATCGTGGCGGCGTCTTCCCGAAGCGGATCGCTCACCTGCGGCCCCTCCCCTTCCCGCCGCCCGCGCGCCGGGCGGCCGTCTCGATTTCCTGAGCGGACAGGTCGGGCCGGCTTCCCGCCGCCCGCGCGCCGGGCGGCCGCGGCAAGGCGCCGATGCTATACTCGCCGCCCATCCCGCCCATTTTTTTACACTAGTCCGTCCTCTTGGACACCGCCACTTCTCCCGATCAACGGGACACCGCCATCCCCTGGCATCAGGTCATCGACCGCATCGACCGGGTGCGGCGCAGCCTGGTGTGGGTGGTCCTCGTTCTGCTCGGCGGCACCGCGCTGTCGTGGAATGTCGCCGACCGGGCCTTCGCGGTCCTCGCCAGGCCCCTGACCAGCGCTCTGCTCGCCGCCGAACGCGACCCACGGCTGATCTTCACCAGCCTCACCGAGCCCTTCGTCATCTACTTCAGCATTTCCTTGCTCGGCGGCTTCACGCTCGCCCTGCCCCTGCTGATGGGACTGGTATGGCGCTTCATCACCCCGATCAGCGGCGGCGCGGGCCTGATCAAGGCCCTCGGCTTCGCGGGCGCCTCGACGATCCTGTTCCTGCTCGGCCTCGCCTTCGGCTATCTGGTGCTGCTGCCGTTCGTCGTCAACTACCTGCTCGGCGTCGCGGTCCAGTTCGAGTACGCGCTGACGATCCGCGAGTACCTGAAGTTCACCCTCCGCTTGTTGCTGGCGATGGGGATCGCGGCGCAGCTGCCGTTGATCAGCTTCACGCTCGCCCGGCTCGGCCTGGTCACCGCCCACCAACTGTTGCGCTGGCTGCCCTACTCGGTGCTGGCGGCCTTCATCCTCGCCGCCCTCATCACGCCGCCGGACGGCGTCAGCCAGGTGCTGGTGGCCGTGCCGATGCTCATCCTCTACCTGATCGGCGTCGCGGTGGCGGCGCTCGCCGGGCGCCGCGGCTAGCTCAACGGGTCGCGACGCGAGCGGGCGCAGCCAGACCCATCACACTTCCCCCACGGCCTGTTAGCGCGGCTCGTCGCGCTTGACCTCCTCCCAGAGCGCGTCCATCGCCTCGAGGTCGCCGGCCTCGCCCGCGGTGATCCGCGGTTCGATGGCGCGGAAACGGCGCTCGAACTTCTCGCTGGCGCGACGCAAGGCGACCTCGGGGGACAGCCCCAGGTGGCGGGCGAGGTTGGCGGTGGCGAACAGCAGGTCGCCGATCTCCGCCTCGATCTCCGGCGAGCGGGCCGCCGCGCCGCCGCCGCCGGCCATCGCCGCTTCGACCTCGGCGAGCTCCTCGCGAACCTTCTCGATGACGGCCCCCGCGTCGGGCCAGTCGAAGCCGGTCTGGGCCGCCCGCCGGCCGAGCTTTTCGGCGCGCGCCAGGGCCGGGAAAACGGCCGGGACGTCGTCGAGGACCGAGCCCCCGCCGCGCTCCTCACGCTTGATGATCTCCCAGCGCTGCAACACCTCGGCGGCGCCGGCGACCTGCTGATCGCCGAAGACATGGGGGTGGCGGCGGACCAGCTTGTCGGCGATCGCCTCGATCACCGTGACGACGTCGAAGCGGCCCTCCTCGGCGGCCATCTGGGCCAGGAAGACGACCTGCAAGAGGAGGTCGCCGAGCTCCGCCGGCAGGCCCTCGAGGTCGTCGTCGTCGATCGCCTGCACGACCTCGTAGGCTTCCTCGAGCACGTAGCGGCGCAGCGAGCGGAGGTCCTGCTCGCGGTCCCAGGGGCATCCATCGGGGCCGCGCAAGCGGGCCATGATCGCGACCAGGCGGGCGAACGCGGCGCCGGCTTCGGGGTGCTCGGACACGGTTCCTCGGCGGTTGGAAGTTCCAATCGTAGAAGGCGGGAGGGGCATCGGGGCGAGCATCTTAGCAGGCCAAGCCCGTGGTCACGGCGGCGGGCTGGCCGGCGAGCCGGCATTTGCCAGCCGCGAAAGCCGATTGCTACACTGCCCCGACATGGACGACGAACGCCTCTTCGATTCCGACTCCGAAGACGACGGTGAGCGACCGCGTATCAAGGTCACCGACCGCCGCCAGTTCGATCGCGAGGGAAAGCCCAAGTCCGCGGCCCGGGAGGAGCCGACCGTGACGGCGGAGGCCGAGGTCGAAGGCCGCGGCGCGAAATCAGAAGAAACCGCCGGCCCGACCGTCTCCCCCGCGGCCGATGCCGAGGCGTCTGCTCCACCGGAGGGCGATGCCGGCGCCACCCGCGACGCGGCGGGCGGAGAGCCCCCCGGCACGGCGGCCGATCAGGGCTCCCCCCGTATCTCCGCGCCGATACCCAGCCTCGCCGACCTGCCGCGGGATTTCTCCGCCTTCGTCGAAGGGATGTACCTCGAGGCGATGCTCTACCTCGGGGCCATCGCCGACCCCCGCACCGGCGAGACGATCGACGACCCCGAGCTCGCCAAGTACAAGATCGACCTGCTGGGGATGCTGCAGGACAAGACGGAGGGCAACCTCGACGTCGAGGAGAAGCAGCAGCTCGAGGAGGCCCTCTATCAGCTGCGGATGATCTACCTGCAGAAGAGCCAGGCGATGCGGTTGTAGTTGACATCAGGGCACTCATATTTTATCCTGATAGTCAGCTAAATGCTGTCCGTGCAACATCGCTGGCTCCGAGCGAGCCGGTCCCCCACGAACTGAGCGAAAGTACGGTCGAGAGCCTGTTTTTCAGGGCATTCCGGCCCTTCCGGTGCCCGCGCCAGGCACCGCGGCCGCCGACGACCCCGGAGGAACGCAGATGTCCAAGATCATCGGTATCGACCTCGGCACGACCAATTCGGTGGTCGCCGTGATGGAAGGCGGCGAGCCGGTCGTCATTCCCAACGCCGAGGGTAACCGCACGACACCGTCCGTCGTCGCCTTCACCGAGAAGAACGAGCGTCTGGTGGGCCAGGTCGCCAAGCGCCAGGCGATCACCAATCCCGAGAACACCGTCTTCTCGATCAAGCGCTTCATGGGCCGCCGCTACAGCGAGGTCGATGAAGAGATGAAGATGGTCCCCTACGAGGTTGTCGAGGAGGGCAACGACGTCCGCGTCGTGGCGCGCGGCAAGAAGTACCCGCCGCCGGAGATCTCGGCGATGATCCTGCAGAAGCTCAAGCAGGCAGCCGAGGATTACCTGGGGACGAAGGTCGAGCGCGCCGTGATCACGGTGCCCGCATACTTCAACGACAGCCAGCGACAGGCGACCAAGGACGCGGGCAAGATCGCCGGGCTGAAGGTCGAGCGGATCATCAACGAGCCGACGGCCGCGGCGCTCGCCTACGGCCTCGACAAGCAGGCCGACGAGAAGATCGCCGTCTACGACTTCGGCGGCGGCACCTTCGACATCTCGATCCTCGAGGTCGGCGACGGCGTCGTCGAGGTGAAGGCGACCAACGGGGACACCCACCTTGGGGGCGACAACCTCGACCAGCGCATCATCGAGTGGATCGTCGACGAGTTCCGCAAGGACCAGGGCGTCGACCTGTCCACCGACCGCATGGCACTGCAGCGGCTCAAGGAGGCGGCGGAAAAGGCGAAGATCGAGCTCTCCAGCGTTTCCGAGACCGAGATCAACCTTCCCTTCATCACCGCCGACCAGTCGGGTCCCAAGCACCTGTCGCTGAAGCTGTCGCGATCCAAGTTCGAGCAGCTGGTCGAGAAGCTGCTCGAGCGCACCATCGAGCCCTGCAAGCAGGCGCTCAAGGACGCCAACATGAAGCCCGGCGAGATCGACGAGGTGGTCCTCGTCGGCGGCTCCACCCGCATGCCCAAGGTGCAGGAGCTGGTCACTGAGCTGTTCGGCAAGGAGCCCCACAAAGGCGTGAACCCTGACGAGGTCGTCGCCGTCGGCGCCGCGATCCAGGCCGGCGTGCTCGCCGGCGAGGTCGAGAACGTGCTGCTGCTCGACGTCACTCCCCTGTCGCTCGGAATCGAGACCCTGGGCGGCGTCACCACGGTCCTGATCCCGCGCAACACGACGATCCCGACCCGCAAGAGCGAGGTCTTCAGCACCGCGGCCGACAACCAGACCAGCGTCGAGATCCACGTGCTGCAAGGCGAGCGCGAGATGGCGGCCGACAACCGGACGCTCGGCAAGTTCCATCTCGTCGGCATCCCGGCGGCGCCGCGCGGCGTGCCGCAGATCGAGGTGACCTTCGACATCGACGCCAACGGGATCCTCAATGTCTCCGCCAAGGATCTCGGCACCGGCAAGGAGCAGAAGATCACCGTCACTTCCTCGAGCGGCCTGTCGCCCAAGGACATCGACAAGATGGTCTCCGACGCGACCACCCACGCCGGCGAGGATCGCCAACGGCGCCAGCGCATCGACGCCCGCAACCAGCTCGATTCGATCGTCTACCAGACCGACAAGGTGCTCAACGAGAACCGTGACAACCTGGAAGCCGAGGTGGCCGGCAAGATCGAGGCCGCCCTGCGGGACGCCAAGGCTACCCTCGAAGACAGCGAGGCCAGCGCCGAGCGCCTGAAGTCGGCCCTCGATACCCTGCAGTCCGCCTCGCATGCGATGGCGGAGGCGATGTACCGCTCCGCCGCGAGCGGCTCTTCGGCGGGCGGCGGCGGCGCCCACACCGGTCCCACCGCCGAAGAAGAGGAGGACGTCATCGAGGCCGAGGTCGTCGAGGACGACGGCGACAACTAAACGATCAGACGGCTGCCCGGGCGACGCTGCGATCCGCCCGGGCAGCCGCACCCGGCAAGACGACCATGTTGTCGAGAGACCACTACGCAATCCTGGGAGTGCCTCCGGACGCCGACGAGGCGGCGATCGAGGCCGCCTTCCGGCGGTTGAGCCGCCGCTACCATCCGGATCTGAACCCGGGCGACGCGCAAGCGCGGGAAGCTTTCGAGCGAATCCGCCTGGCGTACACCATCTTGAGCGACAGCGAGGAGCGCACCCGCTACGATCGCGACGGCGCCCCCGCCGCGGACGCCCTGGAGCCGGCCTTCACCCGCATCCGACCCGACGGTGGCGGCGCCGACTCGTACCACGACCTGTTTCGCGCCCTCTGCGAGCACGCCAAGCGGGCTCGGCCGCGGCGCGGCGACGACATCCACGCGACCCTGACGATCCGCCTGGCCGACGCCGAGCGCGGCCGCCGGACGACCGCCGAGGTCCGCCGGCTCGTCCGCTGCTGGAACTGCAACGGCCGTGGTCGGATCGAGAGCGGTCGCGCCGAGCCCTGCAGCACCTGCCGGGGGTCCGGCAAGGAAACCTTCGGCCACGGAGCGCTCAGCGTTGCGGTTGCCTGCGCCGATTGCGGCGGCGAAGGGCTGCACGCCGGCGCCCGCTGCACGGCGTGCCACGGCTCCGGCCTCACCGGCATTCGCGAGACGATTGCCGTGCAGGTTCCGGCCGGCGTCACCGATGGCCAGCTGCTTCGGATACCCGGCGGCGGGCACCAGGGGGCGCGCGGCGGCCCTCCGGGCGACCTGCTGGTCACCTGCCGGGTTCAGGCCGATCCGCGCTTCGAGCGCCGCGGCCCCCATTTGCTGACCGCGGTCCCCGTATCGGTCAGCGAGGCGCTCCTGGGAACCCGCGTCGAGATGCCGACGATCGACGGCGGGGTCGCCCTGCTGCGTGTCCCGCCCGGCTCCCGCAATGGCCAACAATTGCGACTGCGGGGACAGGGTCTGGCGATGACCGATGGCCGGCGCGGCGACCTGATCGCCGTCCTCGAGCTGTGGGTCCCCGATGCCCTCGACGAGGACGCCAAGGCGCTGATTCGCGAGTTCGGCGAGCGCACCGGCAAGCCCCACCGCTCGCCACCACGGCGTGCTACGGTCCGGCGATGAGCAACGGAAAGAAGGAGCGGCGTGGCACCTACATGATCAGCGCCGTGGCCGAGCTCTTCGACATCCACCCGCAGACCCTGCGCCTCTATGAGCGCGAGGGGCTTCTGCGCCCGGACCGTTCCGAGGGCAACACCAGGCTCTACACCTCCGAAGACCTCGAGCGCCTCGAGCTGATCCTGACGCTGACCCGCGAGCTCGGCGTCAATCTCGCCGGCGTCGAGGTCATCTTGAACATGCGGGAGAACATGGAGAAGCTCCAGCACGAGGTGACCTCGTTGATGTCCTACGTCCGCGACGAGCTGCTCAAGAACGAGGGCCACCTGCGGGGCCGTTTCGAGCAAGCCCTGGTGCGCGTCGAGCGCGGGGCGCTGGTGCTGCGCCGCCAGGGCAAGCCCGTCGCCACAACCGCCGGCGAGGGCGGCGACGACGACGCGCCACGCCCCGGCCGCCGCGGCAAGGGCTGAGCGTGCCGGTGACCCCCACGCCATCACCGTCGCCGTCCGAGCCCTGCGAGCACTGCGGCGGCACCGGCTGGGCCCGCGTCGACGACTCTCCGGAGGCCCCGGTGCGCCGCTGCGCGTGCTTTTTCGAGGCAGACGCCAAGCGTCGCCTCGACGCGGCGCGGATTCCTCCTCGCTACCGAGACAAGACGCTCGGCAACTTCGACATCCTGCCGAAGATGCACGATTCCATCGGCGCCGCTCAGCTGGTCGCCGAGAAGTTCGTCGCCGCTTTCCCGAGCGTCGGCGGCGGCCTCCTGTTCTGCGGCCCACCGGGGGTCGGCAAGACGCATCTCGCCGTCGCGATCTTGAGCGGGCTGATACGACGGGACCGTATCAACGGCCTCTTCGTCGACTACGGCGAGCTGCTCCGCTCGATCCAGGAGTCCTACAACCCGGTCTCGGAGACCTCGGAGATGCAGATCCTCCGGCCGGTCCTGGGCGCCGACCTGCTGGTGCTCGACGAGCTGGGAAAGCGCCGGCCGACCGATTGGGTGCAGGAGACGGTCACGCAGCTGCTCAACCATCGATACCAGCAGCGGCGGATCACCGTGATCACCACGAACTTCCCCGACGACAAGAGCAAGCCCGAGGACTTGACCCTCGCCGATCGGATCGGCCCATACGCCCGCAGTCGTTTGTACGAGATGTGCCGGAGCGTCCCGATGCACGGCGACGACTTTCGCATCCACCTCAGCGAATCGACGCGCCCCATCTCGTCTCGCGCCCGCTAATCGCGCGCGCGCAGTAGGTGCCTGTTGGGGAATGCGGGCTAGCTCAGGTCGCCGAGCCGGTGCTGGAGAAGGGCCACGGCGACGACGCTGGCGGTATCCGCTCGCAGGATCCGGGGACCCAGGCCGATCGGCAACGCCCCGCGCCCCGCGGCGGTGGCCAGCTCGGCGTCGCTCCAACCACCTTCCGGCCCGACCATCAGCGTCACCGCGGCGGCACCAGCGGCACCTGCGGCGGAGCCGGTGGCGGCGATCGTCGTCCGGTCGGCCGCCGCCGCCGCTGGCTCGGCCGGCTCCGGCGTGGCGATGAAGAGGGGCCGTGGCAGCCCTTCCCAGTCGAGGTCGTCATAGCCACACGGCGCGTCGATCTCCGGGACCCGCGCCCTGCCGCACTGTTCGGCCGCCGCGTCGGCGATCCGCCGCCAGCGGTCGGTCCGCCGTTGCAACGCGGCGACGCCGAGCCGCCCCCCCTGGCTACGCTCGGCGATGACCGGGACGATCCGCGAGACTCCCAGCTCGGTGATCTGGCGGACGATCGTGTCCATGCGCGCCTGCCGGACCGGCAACGCCTGGACCAACCAGCAGCGAAGCGGCGATTCCGTTCTTGCTGCGGCCCCCGCGCCGAGAATGCGGGCGCGGCCCGCGTGATCGGCGAGCTCGACAACCTCGGCCTCGACCTCACGGCCTTCGCCGTCGAACAAGCGGACGCGATCGCCGGGCGCGGCGCGCAGGACGCGCAAGTGGCGGACGACGGCGGCGCCCAGCTCCACGACGCCGGCCGCGCCGGCTTCCAGGTTGGCGACGCGAAAGCGACGCCGCGCGGGTCGGGAATCTTCCATGCGGCGCCCCGGCGGGCGGTCAGCCCACCAGGTTGCGGAGACGTTCCCACCAGGACTCGCCCTTGACCTCCGGCCCCGGCTCGAGCGTGACCTCGCCGAGCTGCTCGATGAGAGCGCGCTGCTCCGGGCTCAACCGCGACGGGGTCACGACCTGAACGGCGACCCGCAGGCTGCCGCGGCGACCGCCGTTCAGCGCCGGCATGCCGCGGCCCTTGACCTCGAAGACGTCGCCTCCCTGGGTGCCTGCCGGCAGCTCCAGGCTCGCCGGCTCGCCATCCAGGGTCGGCACCTCGACGGTGCCGCCGAGGGCCGCCTTGGGAAACGAGACCGCCACCCGCGTGAAGATCTCCTTGCCGCGGCGTACGAAGTCGGGGTGCTCGCGGACGCCGATGACAACCTCGAGGTCCCCCGCCGGAGCCCCCCTCAACCCCGCCGATCCCTGGCCGCGAAGCACCAGGCGCGAGCCGCTCTCGACACCGGCCGGAACCCGCACGTCGACGTTCTCCTTCGCCGTCACCCGACCTTCGCCGCCGCACTCCGGGCACGGATCGGCGACGACCTGTCCGGTCCCGGCGCAAGCACCGCAGGGGCGCGCCAGCGTCAAGAATCCGTGGCGCTGCTGGATCGCCCCGCTGCCACCGCAGCGCGTGCAAGCCAGCGGACCGGCACCACTGGAAGATCCGCTGCCCTCGCAGGTGGCGCACACGACGTGACGGCGGATCTTGATCCGCGGCTCGCTACCGACCATCGCCTCCTGCAGGTCGACGGGGAGCTCGACCCGCAGGTGCGGGCCTCTGCCCGAGCCCGGTCGCGAGCGTCCCCTGCCGCCGAAGACGCTGCCGAAGCCGAAGAAATCGCCCAGGATGTCGGAGAAGTCGGCGAAGACATCGGCGTCGAAGGGTTGCCTGCCGTGCAGCCCGGCCTCACCATAGCGGTCATAGATTGCCCGCTTCTGGTCGTCGGCGAGCGCCGCGTACGCTTCGGCGGCGGCCTTGAAGAGCTCCTCGGACTCCTGGTCGCCCGGGTTGCGATCGGGGTGATACTTGAGCGCCGCCTTGCGATAGGCGCGCTTGATCTCTTCCTTCGGAGCGTCGCGACCGACGCCGAGCACCGCGTAGAAGTCGCGCTCAGCCATCGTCACCCTCTCGCACCGCCGCTTCGTCCCCCGCCCCCTCATCGCCAACCGCGCCACCCTCCCCGCGATCGCTCCCGTACGAGACGACCACGGTGGCGGGACGCACCAGCCGACCCTTCAAACGATAGCCCGGCTGGTAGACCTCGAGGATATGCCCCTCGGGGACCTCGCCAGAGGGCTGCCGCGCGACGGCCTCGTGCAGTCGCGGATCGAAGGCCTCGCCGGTGGGGTCGAAGCGCTCGACGCCGAGCCTGTCGAGCGCCGCCCGGACGCCGCGCAGGATCAACTGCATGCCGTCGTGCAAGGTGCGGATATCACCGGGCGGGACGCCGACCGCTCGCTCGAAGTCGTCGATGACCGGCAGCAACTCCTCGAGCAGCTCCGTCTGCGCGACGGTCATGATCTCCGCCCGCTCCTTTGCCACCCGTCGCCGGAAATTGATGAGCTCGGCCTGGCGGCGCAGAAGCTGGTCCTGCAGCCGTTCGATCTCCGCCCGGGCCATCTCGTAACGGGCCTCGAGCTCCTCGCGCGTCAGGTCGTGGGCCGCGGCGTCGTCGTTCACGACGGCGCCGGGTTGCTCGACGTCGACATCCTGCTCGCGCTCCGTCTCGTCTCTCATTCGTTCACTCTTTACGGGTTGCGGGTGGTCTCATACCCGCCGTGCCGATCAAGCGCACAATCGGGTGACGATGTCGCTCGTCACCCGCGCCATCGTCTCGACCATCGGAATCGTCCGCTGATACTCCATTCGCGCCGGGCCGAAAACGCCGAGCACGCCGAGGGGCCGGCTCCCCGACCGGTATCCCGCGGCCACCAGCGCGCAGCCGCCGAGCGACTCCGGCAGGCGGTCGCGGCCGATCAGAACCTGCGGCCCCGGGCGCATGCCGCACTGGGTCAGCAAGCGCCCCAGCTGGCGGCGCTCCTCGAAGGTGGCAAGGATCGCCGGCAGCGATGCGCGCTCGGCGAGCTCCGGGCTGTCGAGCAGGCGGAAGGTGCCCTCGACGAGGACGGTGGACTCGTCGATGGTCTCGCCCAGCGACCGCTGCATCAGGCGAAAGGCCAGCAGCTCCAGGCGCGACGCCGGCGGAGCGCCGCCGGCGATGAACTCGCGCAGCTGCCGCAGCGTCCGGCCCTCGGAGAGGCGCATCAGAAACGAAGCGGCGGCCTCCAGATCGCCGTCCGGAGCCTCTTCGTCGAAGGCGATGGTGCGCGTGTGCACCATGCCGCCGCTGGTGACGAAGACCACCGAGACGTGCTCGCGGCCCTGGCGCACCAGGTCGACGTGCAAAATGCTGGTCTCCGCCGGCGACGGCGCCAGCACCAGCCCCACCTGGCGGGTCATCTCCGAGAGCACCGAGCAGGCCCGCTGCAGGAGGGCTTCCAGCTCCGGCTGGGCGGCGTCGAGGCGCTCGCGGATGCGGTCCTCGTCGATCCGCTGCAGCGGCCCGTGCTCCATGAGATGGTGGACGTAGGCGACGTAGCCGCGGGCGGTCGGCCTCCGTCCCGCGGAGGTGTGCGGCTGCGCCAGATAGCCGAGCCTCTCGAGGTCCGCCATCACGTTGCGGACAGTCGCCGAGCTGACGGCCTCGGGGAGATCGCCGGCAACCGTTCCCGATCCAACCGGCTGCCCCGCGACGATGAAACGGCGCACCACCGCCTCGAGGACGGCGGCGTGGCGCGGACTCAGGTCGGTGGTCATGGCGAGGTCTCTGGTGGTTAGCACTCTCCCCTCAAGAGTGCTAACAGGCATGGAACAATGGCCTTCGGGCCCGTGTCAAGCTTGCGGCCGGCAGCGACGACCGCACCCATGCTAACATTTCAGCCAATGTCCCCCGCGCCCAAAACCCCTCGCCCGCCAGACGCCTCGCGACCGTCCAGGAAGCGCGAAAAAGCGACGGCTTCCTGGAGTCCCGGGCCCTTTTTCGCCCGCACCGCAGCGCAGCTGACGCTGCCCCGGAACCTGCTGTTCGCGGCCACCATCGCCATCGTTTCCGGCGCCGGCATCGGCCTGGCGATGGTCTACGTCCCGGATGCCTCCCAGGTCCGGGTCCTTGAGAACTACCGGCCGAGCATGCAGGTGATCCTCTACGACGACGAGGGCAACGTCTTCGCCGAGCTCGAGGCCCTGCAGCGCCGCAAGCTGGTGGCCTACAACAGCATCCCCGAGCAGCTCCGCAACGCCGTGCTCGCCGTCGAAGACAGCCGCTTCTTCTGGCACGTCGGCGTCGATCCGGTGGGCGTCCTGGGAGCCTTTTACGACAACTTCACCCAGGGCTTCGGCGAGCGCGGCGCCAGCACGATCACCATGCAGCTCGCCAGGGGGCTGGGCTGGTCCAGCCCCGAGAAGACCCCCAGCCGGAAGCTGGTCGAAGCCTTCTACTACGCCCTGCAGACCGAACGCTACTTCTCGAAGGAGCGCATCCTCGAGCTGTACATGAACCAGGTCTTCATGGGGCACGACGTCTATGGGTTCGGCGCCGCCGCGGAGTTCTACTTCGACAAGGAACTCGACGAGCTGACGCTCTCTGAGTCGGCGTTGCTCGCCGGCATGCTACAGCGTCCCAACGACTACTACCCGCTGCACCGGAACATGGAGCGCGCCGCGAGGCGCCGCAACATCGTGCTGCGCCGCATGCTCACGGAAGGCTACATCACCGAGGAGGAGCACGCACTGGCGAGCAACGAGCCGATCGCCCCGGCCGCCCACGACCGCAGCGAAGAGCTCGGCGCCTACTTCACCGAGGAGATCCGCCGCAAGCTCTACGGCGACTACGGTACGGTCCTCTACGAGTCGGGCCTGCGGGTGAACACGACGCTCAACACCCGCATCCAGGCGGCCGCCGAGCGGGCCCTCGACCTCCGTTTGCGCGAGGTCGACAAACGTCACGGCTGGCGCGGCGTGCAACGCAACCTCCGCGACGAGGGCGCCGACCCGCTCGCGCACCGCGAGCCACGCTGGGAGCGTCCGATCCGGCAGGGCGACTACGTCCCGGCGGCCGTCGTGCAGGTGACCAACGCCGCGGCGCAGGTGCGGATCGCCGACCGCTTCGCCGAGATCACCCCGGAAGGCGCGGCCTGGACGCGTCCCACCCGCCCTTCGGCCGTGCGCCTCGCCGAGATGCTCGCGCCCGGCGACCTGATCTCGGTGCAGGTGGTGAACGTCTCCGAAGAGGGAGCCCTGGAGGTCACGCTCGACCAGGAGCCCGAGATCGAGGGCGCGATCCTGGTGATCGAAAACTACAGCGGCGAGATCAAAGCCGAGGTGGGCGGCCATCGCTTCGACAACAGCGAGTTCAACCGCGCCCGCCAGGCGGTGCGCCAGACCGGCTCGGCCTTCAAGCCGTTCGTCTACGGCGCCGCCCTGAGCAACGGCTGGACCGCCGGCTCCTTGATGCTCGATCAGCAGATGCAGTTCGTCGATCCCAGCACCCGCCAGCCCTACAAGCCCAGCAACTACGGCAACGAATACGTCGGCATCACGACCACCTCCGAGGCCCTCGCCAAGTCGCGCAACGTCATCGCCGTGGCGTTGCAGGAGCAGGTGGGCGCCGACAAGGTCATCGACTTCGCCCGGCGGCTGGGAATCACCGCCAACCTGCGCGCGTACCTGTCGCTCGCCCTCGGCGTCGTCGACGTCTCGCTCTGGGAGATGACTCGCGCCTACGCGGTGTTTCCCAACGGCGGCGTGCGCGTCGAGCCCCACCGGATCAAGGCGGTCATCGACCGCGAGGGGCGCCCGGTCGAGGTGACGCAGCGGCGGTCGGAGCAGGTCATGAGCGCCGACGTCGCCTACTTGATGACCCGCATGCTGACCAACGTCATCGAGTACTCCTACGCCGGCGGCCTGCAAGGCGGCAGCGGCCGCCGCGCCCAATCGCTGGCCCGCGATCTGCGCATGCCGCTGGCCGGCAAGACCGGCACCACCGACAACTCCTCCGACGCCTGGTTCCTCGGCTTCTCCCCCTACCATACGATCGGCGTCTGGGTGGGCAACGACACCAAGAAGCCGATCGGCCCCGGCGAAGAAGGGGCGAAGGCGGCGCTGCCCATCTGGATGGACGTGATGCGCGCCGCCAGCGAAGGGCTGACGCCGCGCGAGTTCGAACAGCCGGGGGGCGTGGTGCTACGCACCGTTGACGCCCGCACCGGCCTGCTGTCGAGCAACGTATGCGGCTCGTCGATCATCGTCGCCTTCATCGAAGGCTCCGAGCCGACGCGCGTCTGCGGCCCGGAGGAGGCCCGGATCCTGGCGATGAACCATTACCAGCAGGCCTACTTCATCGACCGCATCGGCAGCGGCCGCTAGCCCGACCTTCTCAACGGGTCACCGCCGCTTGAGCGACGGCTTGGCTCACGATCTGCTGAGGTCGGAGCGGAGCTACGGCCCCCTACTCGGCGGCCTTCCGCGGCGGCCGCCCTTCGGCATCCCACACCAGGTAGGCCTCCGCGAAGCGATCGAGCTCACCCTCGAGCACCGAGTCGACGTCGCCGACCTCCATCCCCGTGCGATGGTCCTTGGCCATCTGGTAGGGCTGCAGGACGTACGAGCGGATCTGCGAGCCCCAGCCGATCTCCTTTTTTTCGCCCTGCCGCGCCGCCATCCGCTCCGCCTGTTTCTGGCGCTCGAGCTCGTAGAGCCGGCTCGCCAGCACCTTCATCGCCCTCTCGCGGTTGCGGTGCTGCGAGCGCTCGGCCTGGCACTGCACGACGATGCCGGTCGGCAGGTGGGTGATGCGCACCGCCGAGTCGGTGACGTTGACGTGCTGGCCGCCAGCGCCGCTGGATCGGAAGGTATCGACGCGCAGGTCCTTCTCGTCGATGTCGATCTCGATGTCGTCGTCGATCTCCGGCGAGACCATCACCGAGGCGAACGAGGTATGCCGCCGGCTGCTGGCATCGAACGGCGAGATGCGCACCAGCCGGTGCACCCCGGTCTCCCCTTTGGCGTAGCCGAAGGCGAAATCGCCCTCGATGCGCAAGGTGGCGCTCTTGAGGCCGGCTTCCTCTCCGGGCATCTCGTCGAGGACCTCGACGCGATAGCCGCGCCCCTCGGCCCAGCGGCTGTACATGCGGAAGAGCATCGCCGCCCAGTCCTGCGATTCCGTCCCACCGGCCCCCGGATGGATCTCGATCAGCGCCGGACGCCGATCGTCGGCGGCGCCGAGCAGGTGGGCGATCTCGACGTCACCGAGCTCCTTGTCGATCCCGGCGATCGCCTCACGGACGAGCTCGACGGCCTCCGCGTCGCCTTCTTCGGCCAGCTCGAGCATCTCCTCGGCATCGCCCAGCGCCGCTTCCAGGCGCTTGCCAGCCTCGACCCGCTCTTGCAAGCCGCTGCGCTCGCGCATCAGCTCGGTGTCGCCGCCCTCGTTCCAGAAGCCGGGCTCCGCCATGCGGGCCTCGATCTCGGCGAGGCGCTGGCTGGCTCCGGAAGGGTCAAAGATGACCTCCCAGGTCCGCGTAACGAGAACGCAGCTCCTCGATCTGGTGTCGCAGGTCTTCGGTCATCGTTCCTTCTCTTGTCCCTCGGCCATCTCCGGATCCATCGGCCCTAGCAGGCCGTGGTGGAAGTGTGATGGGTCTGCTAGCGGCGGCGATCGCCGCCGGCGCCCGGCGAGCACCGCGGCCACCCCACCCAAGACTACACAAAGGCGGGCCAGCCAGTCGCCCACCCACGCGTACAAGCCGCCGCCTTCGCGCGGCACGATCGTCGCCTCCACCAGCGCCGTGACGTTCACCTCGGTGCCGGCCACCACCCGCCCCCACGGATCGACGACGCCGGAGATGCCGGTGTTCGCGGCCCTCACCAGGTAGCGGCGGTTCTCCACCGCCCGCAGCCGCGCCATCGAAAAATGCTGGTACGGGGCGCTCGTATCGCCAAACCAGGCGTCGTTGGTGATCGTCGCCAGGAAGGTCGCGCCGCCGGCCACCTGCCGCCGCAGGAGCTCCGGGAAGACGACCTCATAGCAGATCGCCATGGCGAACGGCGGCACCCCCGCCGCGGGGTCGGCGAACAGCGGCTGGTCCGGCTCGCCGCGGCGAAAGCCGGCCACGGCCTCCACCAGCGGCGCCACGAAGCGGAACAGCCAGGCGAGCGGCACGTACTCGCCGAAGGGCACCAGCCGCACCTTGTCGTAGCGCGCCAACCAGGCTCCCTCCGCCGAGACCAGGAAGGCCGAGTTGGCCACCGAGACCCGGCCGGCGTCGTCGCGCTCGAAGTGGGGGCTGCCGACGACGATCGCGACGTCGTGCTGGCGGGCCAGCTGGGCGAGCATCTCCCGGGTGGAGGGGTCGCCCTGCAGCCCGCCGGGCACCGGCACCGACGATTCCGACCAGATCAGCAGGTCGGCGCCGGCTGCCGTCGCCTGCAAGGACAGGCTCACGTGCTGCTCGAGGATCGAGCGCAGCTCCGCCGGCTCCCATACCCTCCCCTGATCGACGTTCCCCTGCACCGCGGCGACCCGCAGCGCCCCGGGGGCGGGGGGGGGACCATCGACAGCGTCGAGCGGAGGCGCCTGGGCCAGGCGAACGGCGCCATACGAAGCGGCGGCGACCAGCAGGACGGCGGCGACCGCGGCCACCGGCAAGGCCCGTCGCCCGGCGACGATCCGCTGGGCGACCGCCGCGTTGACGAAGACGGCGAGAAGGCTGAGCCCCCAGACCCCGGCGATATCGGCGGCCTGCATCAACGCCGGCGCCCGACCCGCCGCATAGCCGAGCAAGGACCAGGGAAAGCCGAAGGGCGCCAGGACCTGCAGGTACTCGAGCCCCACCCAGGCCGCCGCCAGCGCCACCGCGCCGGCCCCCCGCCAGGCCAGCGCGCTCGGCACCAGCAAGGCGATCAAGCCGACGCTGAGCGCCATCCACAGGGCCAGCAGCCCGGCGATCGCCACGCCGATCGGCAGCGACATGTCGCCATACTCGTGCATGACGTGCGCGATCCAGTAGAGCGACGCCGCCCTCCACACGAAGCCGGCCAGCAGGCCGGCCCACCATCGTTGCCACGGCGACGCCCCCCGCACAGCCACGATCAGCGGCACCAGCGCCACCCAGACCAGGGCATGCAGGTCGGGATACGGAAAGGCCAGGGCCAGCAGGACTCCGGTGCACGCCGCGGCCAGCCACTGGCGGGCGGACAGGCTCACGCCGGGACGCCGAACGGCGCTCAGCCCTCGGTCACCCAGGTGGACTCCACGTCGCTCCTGCGGACCAGCAGCGCCTCGACGGCGCGGGCGTCCACAGGCGTCCGATAGCGGCCCACCCGGACCCGGTAGTAGGTGCGGCCGTCGACCTCGACCGAGACCACGAAGGCCGGAAAGCCGGCGCCGGAAAGCGTCGATTGCAGGTCGTCCGCCTCCGGCTTCTCGGTCGTCGAGCGCACCTGGATGATCCAGCCGCTGACCAGCGACGGATCGTAGGCGGGCATGCCGGCGCGGCTCGCGGCGGCCGGCGGGCTGGCAACCGTTTCGCCGGCCGGCGGCGCCGTCTTGGGCCGTGGCGGATCGGCGGGTTGGACGCCGGTGGCGGCCGGCTCGCTGGCGGGCTGCTGGCCGGTCGCGGGGGCGGTCGAATCGGCGGCTGCCTGACCGCCGGTCGCCGGGTCGTCCACCGCCTCGTAGAACTCGAACGGCTCCTCTTCACCGGTGGCCGGCGCTTCCTCGCCGGGGATCGCCGCCTGCCAGCCGGACGCCATCCCGGCGCCGGTCTGTCCGCGGCCGATGACGACCCCCAACCAGAAGACACCGACGCCGACCACGGCGGCGCCCAGGAAGGCCAGCACCAGATGCGGCGTGTTCAGCTGGATCTCGTAGAAGCTTTGATCGTCGCTCATCGAATCAACCCCTCGGCTCTGGCAACCGGCGTGCGACCGGTCGCCGGCTCGCTCGGGCGCCGGGGCTGGACAGCGCCTTCATCACTTCATCTACAGGCTCGCCGACCCGATGATCGTAGCACCAATCGCCATGGCCCAGCAGTCCCTAGCAGGCCGTGGCGAACCTCCCATGGGTCTGGTTTGGGAGTTCCGCCACGGGCTGCTACGGGTCGCCGGACGCCGCCGGGCACCCATGTGATCGGAGTGCGGCGGCCCCTGCCGGGCTGCGTCATGGCACCCCGCTGCAGCCCCTTGTCAGCCGTCGCTGCGACCGAGCCACCCCTTCAACAGGTCCATCGGCAACGGGAACACCAGCGTGTTGCTCCTGTCGGACGCCACCTCGGTGAGCGTCTGGAAGTAGCGCAGCTGCACCGCCACCGGCTCCGTAGCGAGGACCTTGGCGGCCTCGAGCAGCTGGGTGCTGGCCTGGAACTCGCCCTCGGCGTGGATGATCTTGGAGCGCTTCTCGCGCTCGGCCTCGGCCTGCCGGGCGATGGCGCGGATCATGTCCTGGGGCAGATCGACGTGCTTGACCTCGACCATCGACACCTTGATCCCCCAGGGGTCGGTATGGGCGTCGAGGATGCTCTGCAGGTCGGCGTTCAGCCGGTCGCGCTCGGCCAGCAGGGTGTCGAGCTCGACCTGGCCGAGCACCGAGCGAAGCGTCGTCTGGGCGAGCTGCGAGGTCGCGTACATGAAATTCTCGACCTCGACGATGGCCTTGGTCGGGCTCATGACGCGGAAGTAGAGCACCGCATTGACCTTGACCGAAACGTTGTCGAGCGTGATCACGTCTTGCGGTGGCACGTCGAGGACGATCGTGCGCAACGACACCCGCATCATCTTGTCGATCGGCCAGAAGACCAGGATCAGGCCGGGACCCTTGGGCTCGGCGAGCAGCCTGCCGAGTCGGAAGATGACCCCGCGCTCGTACTCCCTCAAAATGTTGACGACACTGACCAGGTAGAGGACCAGCAGGCCGACAGCCATCAGCCACGGCGTGAGTGCGGGCATGAATCAACTCCTTGGTTGGCTGGCGAGCGGGCTCGGCGGTGACGCCTCCCGCAGTCGCACTTCGATGCGCAATCCCGAATGGATGTCGACGACCTCGACGGTGTCCTCCTTCTTCACCGTCTGGTCGGAATGGGCGCGCCAGAGCTCGCCGTGGACGAACACCTGACCGTTGCCGGCAGAGTCGAAATCCACGGTGGCGCGGCCCACCTCGGTGATCAGCCCGGCGCCGCCGGTCAACACCCGGCCCTGGTGGGCACGGACGACGAGCTGCAGCATGGCGGCCATCAGCCCCATGAACGCCAGCGCCACCGGCAAGACGAACGACAGCGACAGGCGCATCTCGGGAACCGGACCGCGGAACAGCAGCATCGATCCGAGCACGAAGCTCACCAACCCGGCCAGCGTCAGCAGACCATAGGAGACCACTTTGAGCTCCAGGACGAGAAAGACGATCCCCAGGCCCAACAGCGCCAAGCCCGCGTAGCTGAACGGCAGCTGCTGGAAAGCCAGCAGGGCGAGCACCAGGCTCACCGCCCCCACCACTCCGGGGAGCACGGCGCCCGGGTTGGAGAGCTCGAAATAGAGGCCGCCGGCGGCGAGCAAGAGCAGAAAGTAGGCGATCTGCGGGTTCGCGAGTGTCGCCAGGACCTGCTGTCGCAGGCTCATCTGCAGCTCAACGATCTGCGCCCCTTCGAGATCGAAAGTGAGCTCGTCGTCGGCTCCGGGTCGGGCGACATGCCCGGAGAGCAAGGTGAGTACCTCGTCCAGATCATCGGCGATCACGTCGGCGAGGCCGAGCTCGATCGCCTCGCTGGCGGCGAACGAGCGGCCCTCGGAGACCGCCGCCACGGCGGCATCTACCGGCCGGCCGCGACGCTCGGCAAGACTGCGCGCGTAGGCCTCGGCGTCCTGGATGATCTTGCGCTGCATGGTCTCGTCGATCTCGCCACCGCCGACCGAGACCGGCGTGGAGGCCCCGGTGTTGGTGCCGCTGGCCATCGCCACGACATCGGCCGCCAGCGCGATCATGAAGCCGGCCGATGCCGCTCGCGCTCCGGCCGGCGCGACCCAGACACCGGTCGGCACCGGGCTGGCGAGAAACGCCTGGATGACGTCGCGCATCGCCAGATCGAGGCCGCCCGGCGTGTTCAACCGCAGCAGAAAGAGGTCGGCGCCGTCCTGCTGGGCGGTCTGCAGCGACTCGATGATGAACTCGGCGGTCACCGGCGAGATGGCGCCGTCGACCTCGCAAACGACGACCACTGCGCCCTGCGGGGCGGCACCGGCCGCGGCGGCCAGCAGGCCGGCCGGCAGCAGCAACAGGATGACAGCGAGCCGCCAGGCCGGGCGGGCGCAACGGCGCCTCCGGGCCCGTACCGGGAAGACGGTTCCGCGTATGGCTCTCACGCGCCTATTGTGCACCGTTCGGCGGCGGTTCCCAATGAGCGGCCGCGATCAGTCGTCCCAGAGGTACGCCGAGTCCTCGTGCCGGCTCTCGCCGCCGTCGTTGACGACGAACCGGGAGGGGCGGAAGTTGGCGCCGCCGTACTCCCCGTTTTTGTTGAGCGCGTAGAAGTTGAGCCCGAAGCTCGGCCTGCCGCGCTCGTCCAGGAGTCTGGGGTCGACGGTCTTGGCGGCGACGCGCCTCATGACCTCCAGGCAGGCGTCCTTAGGATGCCGACCCTGGCGCATGAGCTCGACGGCCAGGAACGAGCAACAGTCCAGCAGGTTGGCCTCGCCGCGGCCCGTGGAGCCGGCGGCGCCGACGTCGTTGTCGACGTAGAGGCCGGCGCCGAGGATCGGCGAGTCGCCGACGCGGCCGGGGATCTTCCAGCTCAGGCCGCTGGTCGTGGTGACCCCCGAGATGTTGCCGTTGGCATCGACGCAGTTGCAATTGATCGTGCCGTAGTGGCGAAAGAAGGGGTCGAACGGATCGAGCGTCTCGCGGTCGACTCCGGCCTGGCGGGCAGCCGCCACGCTGCCGTTCCCGCCGCGACCCCCACGGCCACCGGCGGCCTCGTCGGGTGTCAGCCAGTCGTCGCGATCGGACATCGACTCCTTCCACCGCAACCAGCGCTCGCGAGCCCTCTCGGTCAGCAGCTCCTCGACCAGAAAGCCGTGGGCGCGGGCGAAGTCCTGGGCGCCTTGGCCGACGATGAGCACGTGATCGGTGCGCTCCATCACCAGCTTGGCAACCTTCGACGGCGTCTTGATCCCCTCGATGCAGGCCACCGCGCCGCCGTTGCGGCTCGGCCCGTGCATGACCGACGAATCCAGCTGCACGACCCCCTGCTCGTTGGGCAGGCCGCCGTAGCCGACGCTGCTGTCTTCGGGATCTTCCTCGACGATATTGACACCGGCGATGACGGCGTCGAGCGTGTCCTCGCCGGCCTGCAGCATCTCCATGGCCCGCCTGCAGGCGGCCAAACCGTTGCCGCTCGAGATCACCAGCGGCCGCGTGCCCTGGGCGCGGCGGACGTGGACGGCGGGGCCGGCGATCGCCTTGCGGCCGCCGAGAGCGCCCAACCCGACCGCTGCTCCGGCTCTCAATATGCCTCTACGACTCCAACTCATGCCCATCGTCGTCTCCTTGGTTACGGCCGGGTCGTGCCCGTCCTTCCGTAGCGGTCGTCGATGCGAACCACATCATCCAGATGCGGCGTCGAGACCTCGAAGATGTCGCAGGTCGTGATGGCCCGCATGCGGTGGACGGTTCCCGGGCCGATGTGTCGCGCCTGGCCCGGGTTGAGGACGTGCGCCACCAGCTCGTCACCCTCCTCGAGCTCGAGCTCGAGGGTGCCGCTGGCTACGTACACCGTCTCGTCCTTGACCTCGTGGTATTGGAGGCTCAACTGCTCGCCCTCCTCGACGTGGAGGATCTTGCCGACGTAGTGGTCGGTGTCGGCGAATATGAGCTCATAACCCCACGGCTTGTCAACGCGTCGCATTCTGCCTCCTGCGGAGCCGGCCGCCGCCGGCACCCGGAATTCTTCACTCTTTCACCAGTTCGGGAAAGGCCGCCAGCAGCTCCGGCAGCAACAGGTCTTCGATCTCTCCCGCGGTCCCCAGGAGCAGCGCCCGCTCCAGCGCCTCCGCCGCCTCGGCGCGGCTGAGCCTGCGGATCAGGTCCTTCAACAGCGGAATGGCGGCCGGGCTCATGCTCAACTGATCGATCCCCAAGCCGACGAGGATCATCGCGGTGAGCGGCTCCGCCGCCATCTCCCCGCACATGCTAACCGGAATGCCGGCGGAGCGCGCGGTGTCGATGATCTGTTTCAAGATCCTCAGGACCGCCGGATGCAGGGGCTCGTAGAGGTGGGCAACCGCGTCGTTGCTGCGGTCGACGGCGAGCAGGTATTGGATCAGATCGTTGCTGCCGATGGCGAGGAAGTCGGCCTCGGCCGCCAGCAGGTCGGCGGTCAACGCCGCCGCCGGCACTTCAAGCATCACGCCGATGGGGATCGGCTCGGCGATCGCGTGCCCCTCGCGCACCAGCTCGCCGGCAACCTCGGCGATGAGCTGCCGGCTCTCACGCAGCTCTTCGAGGCCCGAGACAAACGGCAACATGATGCGCAGGTTGCCGTGCACGCTGGCGCGCAGCAGCCCCCGCAACTGGGCCTTGAAGATCTCACGCTCCCGCAGGGCCAGACGCAAGGCGCGCAGCCCGAGCAGCGATTCGGAGGTCGATTCCGCCGTGCCGGTCCCCAGGAGCTTCTCGCCGCCGATGTCCAGGGTGCGGATGTTGACCGGGCGCGGGCTCATCGCCTCGAGAACGGCACGGTACTCCTGATAGTGATCCTCGTCGTCCGGCAGGGCGCCGGGTGTGCGCATGTACAGATACTCCGAGCGGAACAGGCCGACGCCCTCGCCGCCGTTCGCCAGAACCGTCGCGGCATCGGCGGCCCTCTCGATGTTGGCCATCACCGCGACGCGAAAACCGTCGCGGGTGGTCGCCGGGAGGCCGCGGCCGGTCAGCAGGTCGGCGCGCTCGCGCCCGCGCACCGCCCGGCGGACGCGGTACTCGTCGAAGACGGCCTGCGGCGGGCTCACCATCAGCACGCCGTTGTCGCCGTCGAGGAGGACAGGCTCCCCCGACTGCACGACCGAGGTGATGTCGTGCAGCCCCACGATCGCAGGAATCTCCAGGGAGCGAGCGACGATCGCCGTGTGGCTCGTGCGGCTGCCGACGTCGGTGGCGAATCCGAGCACCATCGCGGGATCGAGCTGCGCCGTCTCCGAGGGCGTCAGATCGTGGGCGAACAGAACCACCGGCTCGACGAGCTGATCGAGGCGGTGCCCCTCCTCGCCGATCAGCGCCCGCAGCAGCCGCTCGGTCACGTCGTCGACGTCCGTGCCGCGTTCCCGCATGTAGACGTCGGAGATGCTCGACAGGCGCGTCGAGAGGTTCCGGCCCACGTGGCGCACGACCCACTCGGCGTTCTCTCCCCGCTCCTGAATGCGTCGCCGGACCTCGCCCATGAACATCGGATCGTCGAGCAGCAGGTGCTGGGCATCGAAGATCTGCGCGACCCCGTGGCCGAGGGCCAGGTCGGTACGCCGCTTCAACTCATCGAGCTCGCCCGCGGCGCGGGCCGCCGCCTGTTCCAGCCGGTCCAGCTCGGCGGCACGTTGCTCGGCGTCCAGGATCGTGGCGCTGACCGGCACCCGCCGGCGCTCCACGACCAGCGCCGGACCGATCGCGACGCCGGGCGAAACGCCGATGCCTTGCCGTGAGATCTTGACCACTTCGTCCCTACTCCTCGCCGAATTTGGCGGCGACGAGGTCGGTGATCGCCGTGATCGCGGCCTGCTCGTCTTCGCCGTCGACGGTGACCTCCAGCATCGATCCGACCGGCGCGGCAAGGAGCAGCACGCCCATGATGCTCTTGCCGTCCACCGACATGTCGCTGCGGGTGACGGTGACCCGGCAGCGGAACTGTCCGGCGCAGCGGACGAACTTGGCCGCGGCGCGGGCATGGAGGCCGAGCTTGTTGTGGATGCCGAGCTGCCGGCGGATCATCGGGCTGCTAGGCTTCCTGCCGGGACGAGAGGATCTCGCTGGCGACGTAGATGCTCGTCTGGCCGCGCTCACGGAGATCCTGGGCGATGTCGAGCAGAGAGGCATCGCTGTTCTGCACGCTGGTCAGCTTGATGATCATCGGCAGGTTGACCCCGGTGATGATCTCGACCTGATCCTTGGCCAGGAACGCCAGGCTCACGTTGGTGGGCGTGCCGCCGAACATATCGGTGAAGATCAGAACGCCGGCACCGGCGTCGACCTCGTTGATCGCCGCCTGGATCTCCTGGCGGGCGTCGGCGACATCGTCGTCCCAGTCCATCGAAACGGCGCGGATTGCCTCCGTGCGCCCGACGATTCGCTCGGCCGCGTCGAGCAGCTCGCGCGCCAGCAAGCCGTGCGTGACGATGACCGCGCCTACCATCTCGCACCCCCGAAGCCCGCAAACTTGCTGATCATCGCCCCTCCGGTAGGTCACGGTGGGAGACCGAGACCCGGTAACCCGAGCCCTCGAGCCAGCCGGCGACGTGCCGGGCGATGGCCACCGAACGGTGCCGGCCCCCGGTGCAGCCGAAGGCGAGGGTCAGATAGGCGCGTGCTTCCCCGCCCAGCCGGGGCACGATGAATTGCAATAAACCCTCGATATGATTGAGGAATTCACGCGTTCCCGGGCTGGATTCTACAAACTCCGCGACCTGCTTGTCCAATCCCGTCAAGGGCTTCAGCTCGGCGACATAGTTCGGATTGGGCAGGAAGCGGACGTCGAAAACCAGGTCGGCGTTCTTGGGCAGGCCGGAGCGGAACGCGAAGCTGACGACGTTGATCGGCGCCTTCTCGCCGCCGCTGCTGCCGTAGAGCTTGGCGATGAGCTCCCGCAAATCGTGGGGGGTGAAGTGGCTGGTGTCGATGACCCGGTCGGCGAGATCGCGAATCGGCGTCAGCCGCTCGCGCTCGCGGCGAATTCCATCGCCAACGTCGCCCTGCGTCGCCAGCGGGTGCGGGCGCCGGGTTTCCGAGAAGCGCTGCTGGAGGACCGAATCATCGGCATCCAGGAACAGCAGCTCGACGGCGGCCGGCCGGCGCCGCAGCTCGGCGTGCACCTCGGCGAGCTCGTCGAGCAAACCGTGGGTGCGGACGTCGACGACGAGAGCGGCTCGCTGTACCGCCGCCCCGGCGCGGTCGCAGAGGTCGGCGAGCGTCGTGATTAGGGCGGGCGGCAGGTTGTCGACGCAGTAGTAGCCGACGTCCTCGAGGCTATGCAGCACGGCGCTCTTGCCGGCGCCTGACAGCCCCGAAACCAATACGATCGGCGTCGTTCCGCTCATCATTCAGAGGGGGCCAGAGGGGGGGGGCTGCGGCGCCGGTAACCGGCGCCGGCGCCACTATTCCATGTCGCCTTCGTCGCTCTCGCTCCCGTGGGAAACGAGGTTGGGCTTCTCCATCGCCTCCTGAAGGCGCCGCGTCAGCTCCTCCGCGGGATGCAGCCCGGTCAGCTTGAGGATCAGGTTACGGACCGCCACCTCGACGAGGATCGAGAGGTTGCGAGCCGACGCAACCGGCAGTCGGATGAGCGGCAGCTCCAGGCCGAGGATCTCGTGGCTCTCGCCATCGAGTCCGAGGCGATCGTATTCGACGCTGTCGTCCCACTGGTCGAGCAGGATCACGAGCTCCACGCGCTTGCGCTCGCGGATCGAGGCGGCGCCGAAGAGATGCTCGATATTGAGGATTCCGAGGCCGCGTAGCTCCATGTGGTGACGGATCAGCTCCGGCCCCCGACCCATCAGGATCTCGCCGGCGCGGCGCCGGATCTCGACGACGTCGTCGGCCACCAGGCGATGGCCGCGGACGATCAGATCGAGGGCGCATTCACTCTTGCCGACCCCCGACTGCCCGGTGATCAGCACGCCGACGCCGTAGACGTCGACGAGCACGCCGTGCACCGTCGTTCTCGGCGCCAGGTGGCTGTCGAGATAGAGCGTCAGGCGATCGATGAAGGTCGATGACAGCAGCTGGCTGCGCAGCAACGGCAGGCGGTTCTCGGCGCACAGCTCGGTGAGCTCCTCGGGAACCTCCAGCCCCTTGGTCACCGCGATGCACGGAATCTCGCGTTCGCAGATGCGCTCGAGCACGCGGCGGCGCTCGTCGCCGCTCTGGATCTGCAAGTATCCGATCTCCGACTCGCCGAGGACCTGGACGCGACCGGAGCGGATGAAATCAACGTAGCCGGTCATCGCCAGGCCGGGCTTCTGGATCCGGTGAAACACGATCTCGCGGTCGAGCCCCTCGCCGCCGGCGAGCAGCTCGAGCTGCAGATGGTGGCCATCGCCGGTGAGCAGGCCGCGGACGCTGATGCCGCCGCCGTCGCTGCTGGCCGGAGAGGTTTCGCTCACCGGGGCGACCGCCGCGCCTTGGAAGCCGCGATGCCCAGCTCCTCGCGATACTTGGCCACCGTGCGCCGCGCGATCCGGAGGCCGCCGTTCTTGAGGGCGGCGGCGATCTTGGCGTCCGACAGCGGCTTGCGCGAGTCCTCGACGGCGATGAGCTTGCGGATCTTCTCCTTCACGGATACCGATGACACGTCGTTGCCGCTGCTGTGCCCGAGGGCGCTGTGGAAGAAGAACTTCATCTCGTAGATGCCCTGCGGCGTGTGGATGAACTTGCCGTTCACCACCCGCGAGACGGTCGATTCGTGCATCTCGATGTCATCGGCGACGTCGCGCAGCACCAGGGGCCGCAACGCCCCCACGCCATCGTCGAAAAACGCCCTCTGGTGCTGAACGATGCTTTCGGCGACGCGCCTTATGGTCTGCTGGCGCTGCCCGTAGGACTTGATCAGCCACAGCGCCGAGCGCAGCTTGGCCTGCAGATAGTCGGCCGCTTCCTTCGAGAGGCTGTCGGGCGAGTGCAGCATCTGCCGGTAGAGGCGCGAGATCCGCAGCTTCGGCAGGCCGTCCTCGTTGAGGACGATTCGGTAGATGTCGCCGTCCTTGACCACGGTGACGTCGGGCACGATGTAGCGAGAAGGCTCGGTCTCATAGACGGAGCCGGGCCTGGGGTTGAGCCGCTGGATCACCTCGACGGCGGCCTCGACCTCTTTGGCACGGACGCTGCAGCGGCGGGCGATCTCCGAGTAGTTGCGCGCCGTCAACAGATCGAGGTGCTCGTCGACGATCCGGTAGGCGAGGCTGTGCGTATCACCCAGCTGGCGAAGCTGCAGCAGCAGGCACTCGCGCAGGTCGCGCGCCGCGACGCCCGGTGGATCCAGCCTCTGGACGCGCTCCAGCGTCTTCTCGACCGCTTCCACTGACCAATCGCCCATCCCGGCGAGCTCCTCGAGCGAGGCGGTCAAGTAGCCTTCCTCGTCGATGTTGCCGATGATCGCCCGCCCGATCTCCATCTCGAGATCGGCGGCGTCGGTCATCTCCAGCTGCCAGAGCAGCTGCTCCTCCATGGTGGGGCGGGCCGCCAGCGTGTTCTCCAGCTGCACCTCGTCGCGCTCCTCGCGCATCGACGGGTTGCCGGGCTGGGCGTCGTAATAGTCTTGAAAGTAGGACTCGATGTTGATCTCGTCGAAGGAGTTGACGTCCTCCGGGGCTTCTTCCGCCTCGGTGGCCGCCGGCTCGGCGCCGTCCGGCTCGCTGGTCGCGTCGAGGCCCCGCTCGTCGCGCTCGTCGCGCTCCTCGAGCATCGGGTTCTCGACCATCTCCTGCTGGAGAACGTCCTCGAGCTCGAGCTTGTTGAGCTGCAGCAGCTTGATCGCCATCTGCAGGGCCGGCGTCATTACCAACCGCTGCTGCAACCGGGGTGAAAGCTTCTGTTCGAGGGCCATCGCTCAGTCCAGCCGGAAGTTCTCGCCCAGGTAGATCTCCCGGGTCTCGGGGTCGCGCCCCAGCTCCTCGGGGGACCCGGAGCGGAAGATCTTGCCGCCGCGGATGATGTAGGCCCGGTCGGTGATCTGCAGGGTCTCGCGGACGTTGTGGTCGGTGATCAGCACGCCGATTCCGCGCCTCTTGAGCTTGCGCACGATGCGCTGGATATCGGCGATCGCGATCGGATCGATGCCGGTAAACGGCTCGTCGAGAAGGACGAACGCCGGCTCGGTGGTCAGCGCCCGGGCGATCTCCACGCGCCGGCGCTCGCCGCCGGAGAGCGTGTAGGCGGCGTGGTCGGCCAGGTGCCGGAGCCCCAGCTCCTCGAGTAGCGCAGCGCAGCGCGCGGCCCGTGCCCGGCGATCCAGGTCCAGGCCCTCGAGGATGGCCAGCAAGTTCTGCGCGACGCTCAACTTGCGGAACACGGAGGGCTCCTGCGGAAGGTATGCGATCCCGTACTCACGGGCGCGGATGTACATCGGCTCGCGGGTGATATCGACGCCACCGACCCTGACGCGTCCCTCGTCGGGGCGGGTCAGGCCGACGACCATGTAGAACGATGTCGTCTTGCCGGCGCCGTTGGGGCCGAGCAGGCCGACGACCTCGCCGCGGGCGATATCGAAGCTGACGCCATCGACGACGCGCCGGCCCCGATAGGCCTTGACGAGCCCCTCGACGTCGAGGCGCACGAGAGACCGGGTGGCGGCGCGCTTTCCCCCTTCCCCGGGTCCGAGAGCGGCAATTGCGGCGGAACGCTCGAGCATCGTTCCATCGTAGCAATGCTCAGCGAAAGGCGTCAATGCTCAAGCGATCTCAGGCGAAAAACAAAATACCTTGTGTTCGTCGGTATTTATGCCACTCGGGCCGACCGCGACCCGGCGCGGTGACGCAGAAGCCTATCAAGATTCGTGCCAAGACCGCCCCTCCCCTTCGCCTCGGATCCACCCCGCCCGAGACGGCTTCCGCGGGGAAGCTCCCGCAACGACACGACGCGCCGCTGGCGACCACGACGTAACCCTGTGAAGAGCTGCTCAAAGGTGGGCGTAGCCTGTAAGAGCTCGTCAAGAATTCCATTGACAGGGCAGGAACGCCACGACTAGACTCGATCCCTCTGTCCGGCGTCCGATCCCTCTCGATGAGCCCTGGCCGTCGAGTACCGCAGCCGAGGATTCGACGTGAAGTTAGGCCAGCTTCTGGTCAAGAAGCGTATCATCGACGAAGACCAGCTCCGCGCCGTGCTCGCCCGGCAGAAGGGTGAGGGGGCTCGCCTTGGCGAGATGCTCGTCAGGCTGGGGTTGGTCTCGAAGCGCGACGTTCTCAGCTCCCTGGCCACCCAGCCCGGCTTCCTGCTCGATTCCGTGGCCCTGGCCCAGGTCAAGCCGGCGGTCGCCCAACTGATCCCGCGGCGGGTCGCCGAGCGCCTCACCTGCATCGCGGTGGCCCTCGACGGCGAGCGCCTTTCCGTCGCCATGGCCGATCCGCTGGACTTCTCCGCCATCGAGCAGATCAGCGCCATCACCGGCACCGACGTCGAGCCCCTGCTTGCCGGATCTTCCGATGTCGAGCTGGCGATCCGGCTCCACTACCCCGCCGAGAGCGAGCAGTCCCTGGTGGTCCGCAACTCCGACCTCTCGATGACCCAGCGACAGAGCGAGTCACTCACCGTCGACGGCTTCGACTTCGACGACGACCGCTTCGGCCTGGTGAGCTCCTCCCGGGCCTCCGACAACCTCACGGTGTCGAGCCCAGAGGCCCTGGAGAGCGAGGCCGGCGAGCTGCCGACTTCCGTCCACCTGCAGAACCTGCTGCTGCATGAGGCGCTCAGGGAGAGAGCCTCGGACATCCATATCGAGCCCCGCAGCGACCACCTCTGCGTTCGCAACCGCGTCGATGGGCGGTTGGTCGAGAGCCAGGTCATCCCCAAATGGATGCACGGCGGCTTGATCTCGCGCTTCAAGGTGCTCGCCAACATGGACATCGCCGAGCGCCGCCTGCCGCAGGACGGCCGCTGCCGTATCCAGATCGAGGGCAAGCAGATCGACCTCCGCGTCTCGACGCTGCCGACACGCCACGGCGAGAAGATGGTCCTCCGCATCCTCGATCGCAGCAACCAGCTGATGCGGCTCGAGGATCTGGGCCTGGCCGGCGAAGACCTCGACGCCCTGCTGGATTTCATCCAGCGGCCGCAAGGAATGCTGCTGGTGGTCGGGCCCACGGGCTCGGGCAAGACGACGACGCTGTACTCGGTGCTGCAGCGCATGGACGCCCGCTCCCAGAACATCATCACCATCGAAGACCCCATCGAGTACGAGATCCCGACGATCAACCAGGTGCAGGTGCAGGAAAAGATCGGGCTGCAGTTCTCGACGGTCTTGCGCTCGGTCCTGCGTCAGGATCCCGACGTCGTGCTCCTCGGCGAGATCCGCGACCACGACACGGCCCAGATCGCCGTGCGCGCCGCGCTCACCGGCCACCTGTTGCTCTCGACGCTGCACACGAACAACGCCGTTTCGACGCTGGTGCGGCTGCTCGACCTCGAGATCGCACCGTTCCTGCTCAGCTCCTCGCTGCTGGGGGTCGTTTCGCAACGGCTGGTGCGACGAGTTTGTCCCGACTGCGCCGTGCCGTACACGCCCGACTCGGACGCCCTCAAGGTCCTCGGCTTGAGCGTCGCCGGCAAGAAGTACATGCACGGCGCCGGCTGCGACGCTTGCGGCGACCGCGGCTACAAGGGGCGTATTGCGATCTTCGAGATGCTCCGCATCACCGATCCTATGCGTCGCGCCATCGCCCGCAGCGCCAGCGAGCAGGAGCTCCGCCGCATCGCCATCGACACCAGCATGACGACACTGAGCGACTCCGGCGCCACCCAGGTGCGCAATGGCGTCGCCACTGCCGAAGACGTCGCCTTCATGGTGCGCGACGTCGACTGGTCCGCCACCTGTCCCCGTTGTGATGCGGCGATCGAGCCCGACTTCGAGGTTTGCCCGCATTGCGGCATCGATCTGCGCTCGGCGTGCCCGGGCTGCGGCAAGGACACGCAACCGAGCTGGCAGACGTGCCCGTATTGCCGCACCGGTCTTTCAGCCGCCGTTCCCCGCCGGCGCCAGCAGCGGCTGCCGGCCGCGACCATCGACGCCGACGACGACGGCGGCCTCAAGCAACCCGCGATTCGCGCCCTGGGACCTGCACAGAGTAGCTAGCAGCTCGTGGCGGTGTCGGCCCTCGAGGGCGGTGAGGTACTCTCCGGTATCGTCTTCGTCGCCGCTCCTTGCAGCCGCCACCTCCGCGCTCGCCACGGACATCGTATTCAAGGGACTGAGTACCGAACGTGACCCCGGATACTGATTACTACGCCGTCTTGGGCGTTGACCGCGACGCCGAGCCGGATCAGATTCGCAAGGCCTTCCGCGAACGCGTGCGCGCCTGCCATCCGGACCGGGTGGCCAACCTCGACGAAGCCCTTCGCCGCCTCGCGGAGGAGAAGATGGTCGAGCTCAACGAGGCGTACGCCGTCCTTCGCAACCCTGCCCGCCGCGCCGCGTACGACGATCGCCGGTCGACTCCGACCCACTGGCCGACGCCATCCCGGCCGCGGCAAGCGTCAGCCGCGAGCCAGCCGGCACCCGCGCCGCCGCTGGAGCGTCCCGGAGAGACCCGCAACCGCATCGGCGAGCAACGGTTCGTCGCCCGAGCCGCCGCCGAAGAGTTCCAGCAGCGCGTCAAGCAGGCGGTGAGCGGCAACGTCCAGTGGTCGCCTGTCGCTCTCCCGGGCACGACCCTTACCCTGCACGGTGCCCGTGGCCGCAAGGAGTTTTACTTCGCCCTGCTTGCGGCGCCCAGGCTCGACGAGAAGCTCCTCCGCCGCCTCTTGACGCGGCTCGAGTCGTGGGCGGCGACGCTCAAACCGCGGCTTTGGGGCCGTGACCGAGTGTACGGGTTCGCCGGCGCCGTCGAGTTCGAAGAGCGAGAGCGCTTGCGCAGGCTCGTCGACCAGTTCAACCGGCGCCGGAAGCCCAGCGAGCCGCTCGGCGACGCGACGCTCATCGATCTCGTGAACTGGCACGTTGCCCCCGGCGACGCGGACCTACAGACTCGACTGCGCGCGCTCCTCAAGGATCGCTGACCGTGTCGTCGCCGGGCGACTCCTCCACGGCAACCCCGATCGTCGACCTCTCCGCCGCCCTGCGCGACCTCGCCTACGCCGTTCGCGCCCTGCAGCTCTATCCGGCCGGCTCACCGGTTGTCAGCGAAGCCGTCGGGCGCGCCCACCGCGGCCTCGAGCCCCTCCTGCGGCGCGGCCGCCTGTCGCTGGCGATCCTGCCCGAGTCGATCAGGGTAGACGGCGAGGACGCCGGCGGCGGCAACCGCAACGTACGGACCCTCGCCGAGCGCCTTCATGAGCGTGGGGTCGCACACCTGCACCTCGACGCCGGCGTCGAACCGGCGGCAATGCAACGGCTAGCCGAGCTGCTGGCCATCGACGCCGACGCGCTCAAGGAGCAGGGCGGCATCAGCACCCTGTGTGAGCGCCAGCCGCTCGCCGGCGTGGCCCTCGAGATGCTGCAGCTCGAGCGTCTTTACGAGGAGCGCGAGGAGGCCGACGCAGACGCCGACGCCGAGCTGTGGGAATCGCTCCTCGGCAGCTTTCGCGACGTCGCCGACCTCGACGATCTCGACTGGGAATCTCTGGCCAACAACCGCGAGCAGCTCGCCGACTTTCTCGCCTGGTTGCTGGACGACGAGAGCCCGCCGCCCGGTGTTTCCGAGATGTCGCGGATGCAGATCGTACGGGTGGTCTGCGAGCGGGTCGGCGCCGCCGCGGCCGCTCTCGGGGCCGAGCACGTCGAGGCGGTCGCCGCCGTGTTCGGAGGCTTCTACGACAAGCTGGACAAGGAAGTCTGGGTCGAGCTGCTGGGCCAGCCGATGCCGGTGGGCGCCCCGCCCTCGAGGAGCGCCGAGCACGATGATGCCCCGCTGCCGACCGGCGCCGAGCTCGACGCCCAGGAGCGCATGATCCGCAGTGCCGCCGGCGAGCTCGGCTCCACCGACCTTTCCGCCGGGATCGGCGCCAGCCTCAGCCGCGGCCAGGTCGAGGACTTGCTCGTTTACGCGCTCGACAGCCGCTCCTCCTCGCCCCGCATCTTCGGCCTCTTTCAGCGGATTCTGGAGGCGCGTAGCGACCGCGACGTGATGGAGCAGGCGATCCGCGAGGCGCTCGAGCGCCGGCCCGACGAGGACCGCGTCCGGCGCCGCTTCGAAGACCTCTGGCCTCAGCTCGACGAAGCGCTGCGCGGCGAGAACCCCAACGCCTACCTGAGCACGACGTACCGGGCCTCGCTCGACCGGTTGCTGCTCGACGAGGGGGCCGCCGACATCTGGGACCTCGAAAAGATCAGCCCCCGCCTGCGCGAGCTCGATCCCGTCTACCTGGTCCAGCGCAAGGCCAAGATCATGCTCGAAATCCTCGCCGCCGAGCTCGACGATGACGAGTATCTCAGCATCGTCCTCGAGCTCGAGCGTTCGTTGCCGGAGCTCATCGTCGACGGCCAGTACATCAGCACCGAGGAGATCCTTCGGGCCCTGGCCCACGATCTGGTCCCGACCAGCGGCCGCTCCGACAACCAGCGGGAGGCGGCCCGTGAGGTCCTCATCAGGTTCTGCAACCAGCACACCCTGCGCGAGGTCGTCCGCAACCTCGCCGGCAAGACCCGCACGCAGATCGATGCCGCGACGCGCATCTTCAGCTCCCTCGGACCGATGGCGGTCCCGGCGCTGCTCGAGGCCCTTTCGCAGGAGAGCTCGCGACCGGTCCGTGTCCACCTCGTGCGGATGCTCGCCGCGATCGGCGACCAGGCGTTGCCCGAGATCCGCAAGCATCTGCGCGACAAGCGCTGGTTCTTCGTCCGCAACCTCGTGTGGATCATCGGCGAGATCGGGGATCCCCGCTTCATCCCCCACTTGGGAATCATCGCCAACCACCCCGACGTCCGCGTCCGCAGCGAGGCGGTGCGCTCGATGGCCAGGTTCCGCAACGACGCGGCGGTCGAGGTCCTGATCGGGGCAACCGACGACAGCGATCTCCACGTCAAGCTGCTGGCCATCCGCGGCCTCGGCCTGAGCGGCAGCCAGGAGGCTTCGCCGCGGGTCTGCGAGCTGCTGCGTCTGCGCAACCTCAACGGCAACAACACCGACGTGATTCGCACCGCTGCGGTAGCCGCCGGACGAATCGGCGACGCCCGGGCAAAAAGAGACCTGAGGCGGGTCGCGCGACGTCCGTGGCTGTTCCGTGCGCGCCGCCTGCCGGCCACCGAAGCGGCGGAATGGGCCCTCGCCACCCTGCGCGGAGAGATCACCACGGAGGCGCCGGAGGCCTCGATCGTCGTCCGCCGCGGTCGCGATGCCGAGGCGCCGACCGGCGATCTTTCCGGGGACAACGAACCCACCAACGGCTGAGCCATGTTCGCGAACCGTGCCGAATTCAGGAAGCTCGCGGCGGCCCTGCTCACCGGCCAGCGCGCCCTTGTCCTCTATCCCGCCGGCCATCCGTACATCAAGACGGCGCTCGACGACTGCTACCTGTTCGTGCGTCAGCTCTTGCAGCGGGAGCAGCAGATCCCGATCGTCCTCGCCGGCAACGAGTTCGTTGTCGGCGACCTGCAGGTCCCGGTCGCCGGCGAGGCGTTCGTCGAGCTCGCGGCGGTTCTGCAGCATGCCGGCATCGAAAAGCTGATCTTCAGCGACGGCCTGCGCTTCTGGGAGCTGCAGAATCTCCTGCGAATCCTCAACCTCGATGACCAGGCCATCGAGGACGGCGGCGGCGCCGAAGCCCTTCTCGCCGCGGCGGAGGTCGAGCACATCGTCGCCACCCGGCTGCATGTCGAAGCCAGCGGGGATGACGCCCCCCACGTTCTGGTCCGCGCCTGGGAGGCGTACGCCTCGGGGTTGCGGGTCGTGCGCCGGCTCCGCCACGGCTATCGCTCCAGCGGCCGCCTCGAAAACCTCGACGAGACCAAGGACTTCGTCCGTGAGATCGTCGAGGTCGGCGCCCAGCAGACCACTCCCCTGCTTGCCCTCCACGCGCTCAAGGTCCACGACGAATACTCGTTCACCCACTCGATCAACGTCGCCACGTTGACGCTGGCGATGGCCCAGCGGCTGCGATTCAGCAAGTACGACCTGCACGAGATCACGCTGGCGGCGCTGCTGCACGACCTCGGCAAGGAGCGGGTCTCGGGAGAGGTGCTGCGCAAGCCCGGCGAGCTCGACGACGATGAGTGGAAGCAGATGGCCGACCACAGTCTCGAGGGCGCCAAGATGCTGGCAACCACCGAAGGGGTCGGGGATCTGCCGGCGATCGTCGCCTTCGAGCACCACCTGACCCAGGACCGCACCCGGGAAGACGCCGCCAAGTGGCAGCTGCACCTGGTCTCGGAGATCGTTACCATCGCCGACGTCTACGACGCCCTCCGTTCCACCCGCCCCTATCGCAGCGAGGTCCCGGCGGATCGCGCGATGGAGATCATGCACGAGGAGGCGCAGCAGAAGTTCAACCACGACCTCTTCGAGGGCTTCGTGCGGATGATGGGCTACTACCCCCCGGGGATCTGTGTGCGGCTCGACGGCGGCGAGGTCGGGATCGTCTACCAGGTCAATCCGACGGCGCCGCGCCAACCGGGCATCCTCGTGGTGAAGGACGCCGCCGGTGAGCCGATA
>Ga0214471_10000371_pt1 | contig 39625 bp, 55 predicted proteins | sample RVTome_5_FD_207665 | JGI IMG/M metagenome (GOLD analysis project Ga0214471, IMG submission 207665) | Soil microbial communities from uranium-contaminated site in the Upper Colorado River Basin, Wyoming, United States - RVT142D155 | ecosystem: Environmental > Terrestrial > Soil > Contaminated >... | reverse complement strand
CGCTGCTGCTCTGGAATTTGCTTAACGTATCCAGCAGCCGGGCCAAGCTGTCGCTGACCCCCAGCTCTTGTTTTATATTGGCTTCGACGTCAAGGCGCTGCCCGTAGTCCTTCCTTGTTAGCGGATGGCGCTCAAGAAAGAATTTTCGGTCGTTAAAGCCCTCACGCGTGGGACTAACAGCTAGCTTGCAACCGACCGATTTCATCTCTTCAAGATAAATCATTTCTACCGATTCGATCGCAGCGCGAAACTGTGGATCGCGCTTTTTTAGAGCGTACGCAGCGGAAAAGGCAACCCCAACCGCGGCGGCGGATTTAGGAATACTGAGAGTTTTAGCGTAGTGCTGTAAAAACTCTTTGCGTTTGTTTACCGTAAATTTTGTGCTTGGGTGGGTAAGGCGATGGGGATGTGGTGCGCCGACGGCAGCGATATAAATCTGCACTGCCTGGTTTTCCGCGTCCGCTATTGCCTTCTGCCTAATCTCGTCTGCGCTTGCCACGTGTACCTTAGCCATATAGGTGTAAACTTTATTTACACTAACATAGGTGCTAACAGCAAGAAATGCAACTATTTTTCTCTTTGGAGTGTGACGCCCCAGCGCTCCGCGATTGCGCGGATTTGGGAAGCGCGTACTTGTTTGGCTTGTAGGAGTTGTAGAGTGCGGAAGGTGATAACTCTTATAGCAGCTATGTCTTGTTGTAGTTGAGAAAGATGTAAAATAATAGCGTTTGCGTAATTTACGACTGCGTTATCCATGCGGGTTACAGGCAATATGATGATGAATGTTAAACATTTCCTGTACTACTTCTATTTTTTCAATCGTATCCTGAAGGGCATGGTAAATAAGAGCATCGGTGTGCACGAGCCTAGGTAAGGCGGCACCATCTTGGTTTACTTCATTCGTCTCAATGTATGTATTTTTAGGCTTAGACATGCCCCTAAAATACTATTTTTTGAAGTATTAAACAATGAGATTTTTTTGGGTAGATAAATAGGGGTGGGAATAAAAAAGGCCCGGCAACATCCTTGTTGTCCGGGCCTGAGTAAGCTAATTTTCCAGTAAACTTTTGAATAGCCGAACCGTTCCAGGGACAGAGTTTTTTCTGAAACTCCCTGTGTAACGGACACGCCTGCACGAACATCTAACGCTTGAGTCGTATATGTACGAATCACCGTCCAGTTGAAATTCAACTTGAAATGAATTTTTGTCTTCCATCCTGCGTCGTTCTGCTGCAGACAGTGGGGGGCGCCAAAAATAAGATTTTGAGAATTTTTCGTGGTGTAAAATTGTACCACGAATTTTAGCCAAGACAGCTGCTGTGATTGATTTTTTCATTACTTTTCTCCTTGTAAAGGTTGGCCCGGCAGCACTCTGTCGCCGGGCCTGCTGAAAATTGTTTAAGCGTACATCAACAACGTTGTTCCCGATCTGAGCCAACCTGGAACAACTCTGATAATATAGTTTCCGGAGCTGTCTCTGTACAGCTCCGGATTAAAGGAGCTGTACAAATCCAACAGCTCTTTGTTCTTCAGGGATGGCTCGAAACCGGGCCTGAGCTCGATCGAGCCATCCCAATCAAAGAAAAAATCAGGCAGCTCCGAGGCTGCTCGCTCTGCTTCGTAGTCCAGCCGCAGGTTTGCCGCGGCTATTTGCAACCTGCGGCTTCCGTGGCTCTCGATCCACGTATCTCTCTTATTCAGCCCGGCCAACTCGTATTTCTCGAGCGCAGCCTCGAGCGCACGCTGTTGTAAATTTTTCATTGTTTTCTCCTTGCCCCTTTCAGGGCAGTTATTGTTAGCTTATTTTCGTTTTGACAAGCACAAGATACACATTGTTATCTTTATTGTCAAGTGTTTTTTCAATTCTTTTTTCAACTTTATTTCAACTATAAGTCTTAAATCGTTGTTTTATAATGCTTTATGCTATCAAAAAAACTTTTAAAATAAAAATCGCAAAAAAGAATTGCAAAAACACTTGACAATGTGTATCTTGTGCTTGTCGAAACGATAAGGAGCCTAACTTTAAAATACGAGGTGAAAAATGAAAAATATTGCAGAAATGACAAAGGATGAATTTGAATTGGTTAACAAGTTCAAACTCGAGCATGAGATTACAAATCCCGTTGGCGCGGCAAATTTTATCTGGAACGCCCAGGAATGGCGTTTCCAGGTAGCGGAAGTTTTGGTTCTACCAAATCCATTTACATTTAACAGTTAATCCCATCCCCAGGCCCGGCGGCAAGGTGCTGCCCGGGCTAACACGGGATCACAAAGCCGGTCGTATCGGTGAACAAATGCCTAACACGAGGTGAAACAATGACCAAAGTCGAAGAAATGACAACAAAAGAATGGACACTTGTGGCCGCATTCAAAAACAAACACGGGATCACAAAGCCAGTTGTATCGGCAAAATTTGAACTCGGGAAATGCATCCGAGTCGAATTGCATCCCGGTCCGTATAGTCCTTTCTTTTACGAGAAAGGAAATACAAATGAACAGTGAAGTGAAAAAACTATGGCTTGATGCTCTAAGATCAGGCGAATATGTACAAGCATATGGTCGTCTCAAGGCAGACAAAGGATTTTGCCCTTTAGGTGTTCTATGTGACATAGCGATAAAAAATAAAATAGGCGAATTAAAATGGGACTGCGGAAGCATCGCTTCCGGTGATACTATTTCGACCACTAGATCTTGCAAACGCATTATGGGAACTCTTCCAGAAGAAGTACAAAAATGGTCAGGTATAGACTCTGTAGGAACTTTTCCAGGAAAAAATTCTAATGTAGTAAAAGCAAATGATTCTTATAAATATACATTTGAGCAGTTAGCGGATATGATAGAAGTATACCTATAGGTCGGCCAGCCCGGCGACACTTGCCGCCGGGCTAATCTAACCAAAGAGAAAAGAAATTACATGAAATTACATGAAAAATTAGCAATTGAGCGGGCACTTGAGCCCGCACTGAAACGCGCACAATCAGAAGCAAATTTAAACCTGCCGTCTGATTCTGATCCTGATAACTGGAACTGGCTAAGCCAGCAGGATCGCGCCAGACGAGTTGCTCAGCAGGCTTACAAAATAGCCTGCTTGCGCGCAGGGCGTACGCTCTGCGCTGAAGCAGAAGAATACGCACTAGACACTGTAACAAGGCAGCAATTTTATTAAACTCCCACCAGCCCGGCGACAGAGTGTTGCCGGGCTAACCTTACCGCCCCGAAAGGGGCAAAGGAGAAAAACATGAAAACAAAAATTTATATTTACAAAGACAGCGATGGCGACATTGCTGTTAATTTCGAAAAAATTAGTACTCCGGTGATCCATTTATTCAGCTTCAAATATGCTGAAGAATGGATCACAAATTTGATCCAAAATTGGCCTGAAGTTACATTTGAGGTCAATTTTGGCAAAATGCCAGAATTTGGTAGAGGTGTACACCTCCAACCGCTGCTTCTTTTAGCAAACAAAGCAAAAAATGCTGGAGATTTTGAACTCGCCAATGTCGCCTTCGCGGCGATTTTATCAAGTCCTCCGGCAGATACAAGGTTTTTTGTCGAAACAGATAGATTTGAAAATCTCGAGTTCCAGGATAGTGAGCTATACTATGATTTGGCCATTATAAAAAATGGCCAAAATCAACAAATAAACATTCCATTACCACTGCTTAATATTAACGCAATGCTTTTTTTCTTGTATAAAGCATTGCGTACCGATAAACAAATCCACTCCAGGATTGTATATCCTGCAAACACAGAAAACCTATGGGACGATTTCGCGAAAATCGTCCCAATTGCTGAATATCAAGCAGCAATAAACCTGCTGAATATTCCAGCAGAAGATTTGTGGAACGATCACTTTGCACAAAAGAACCTGGATGCGATTAAACATCCCTATGCAAAAATTCTTGCTTCCTCCCTATCCGCGCACGACTGATTCGCCCGGCGACAGAGTGTTGCCGGGCTAACTTTACTGCCCCGAAAGGGGCAAGGAGAAAAACATGAACAAAATAAAAATTGGTAAGCAATGGTGGATGGCTGAGAATCTGAAGGTGACGCGATATCGCAATGGCGATGCTATAGCCGGTGTTACCGGCGAAAATGCCTGGGCGAATCTAAGCAGCGGCGCCTACTGCAGTTATGGGAATGATCTAACCAGCGCCGGGACTTACGGGTATCTTTACAACTGGTTTGCTGTAACCGACCCACGTGGTCTGGCGCCAGAAGGCTGGCATATACCCAGTAATGCCGAGTGGCAAACATTGATTGATTACCTTGGTGGCGATAATGTTGCCAGCGGCAAGCTGAAAGAAACAGTACATTGGAATAGCCCAAACACCGGCGCCACCAACGAAAGCGGCTTTTCTGCGTTGCCTGGTGGTTACCGCAACGACAATGGTAGGTTCGACAGCATCGGTACCAACGCCCACTTTTGGTCTTCTACGGAGTACGATCGTGGCTACGCGTGGTACCACGCCTTGGGTTACGATACTTCAGGAGCCAGACGCTACGACGACTATAAGCAGCACGGCTTTTCGGTTCGCTGTGTCAGGGATTAACCCCCCCCGGCCCGGTGGCAAGGTGCTGCCGGGCTCACTTTATCTCTACCGCGTCAATCATATCTGAGAATACTCGTCTCCACCCAGATTTCACCAGCCGCTGTTTCGACAAGCGATCGATCTTCTACTTCATGTTTGCGAATGAATCTAAAATCTGCTTGAAGTCCGTTTTCAATAAAATACCCATCTCTTTTTCTCATTTTCATTTCTTTACTCCTTTTTATTTTACGCGTTCAACTGTTCAATTTTTCTGAACAGTTGTCAGAAAATAGGGATATCTTCTTTGTCTCTAAACTGTTGATATTCTTCATAATATTTCAACAAAACTCGCCCAATAGGACCATTTCGCTGCTTCGCAACAATTATCTCGACTTCAGTTTTATCAGCATCTTGATGATAAAATGAATCACGATAAATGAAAAGCACGGTGTCCGCATCCTGTTCTATCGAACCGGATTCGCGTAAATCTGAAAGCATCGGTCGTTTATTCGTCCTTGATTCACACTCACGGTTGAGCTGGCTAAGAACCAGCACTGGAATTTCTAAAAACTTTGCCAAGTCTTTCAATTCACCGCAAATGTGTGTAACCTCCGCATTACGATTTTCTTTTCGTTTATCTGATTTCACCAAGCCTAAATAATCAATTATAAACAGCTTAATATCATGCTCAGCCTTTACTGACTCCGCCTTTGCAATGATAGAACGCAGACTTGCCTTCGGACGGTCGTCAATCCAGATAGGTAAATCTTTTATCTTTTCTTGACGCTCAACGACTTTACTCCAATCTTCTGAATTCAACAATCTTGGATCGCGTAACTTACTCGCTCTAATTTCTGCTTCGTCAGCAAGCAAACGCCGGTAAAAAGCTCCTGAGCTATCCTCAAGCGAGAAAATACCTACTGCTACCCCAGAGATGGCGATATTCCTTGCTATAGCTTTCGCAAATCCGGATTTCCCCATCGACGGGCGACCAGCCAAAATTACCAAGTCTCCAGGCGAAAACATAACAAACTCATTGAGCTTCCTGAATCCCGTGCCTAATCCCGGCACTTCCTTCAGTTCGGCAGCCTTCAACATAATCCCATTTTCACGATCTTGAACTTTAGCAATATGTTCAAAACTGTCAAAACTCTGCCTGGCAAGAATATCTGTACATCGATCCTTCATCTCATTCAGTAAAGTCGTAGCTTTTTCACACGGATCATAACTACGATTCCCTATTTCAATCACCAATCGATTTACTTCTCTGAGTTGAGAAGCATCGATCAAAATCCCAACTGATTCGAGAATATTGCTGGGAGTAAAACACTCTGGTTCCAATTGTCCCAAAAAACCCCACGGGATTTCTACAGTCAAATCAGCCATTTTTAGGCTCTGATAAACATCAATTAAACAGAAATTTCGATTTTGTTGATAAGCCCGAAAACAATGCTCGAAAAGAATTCTGTTTTTTTTCAGATAGAAATCAGATACTCCAAGTCTATCAAAAATCCACGCCGGGTTGTGCTTGCCTTGCAATAAATAACTAAGCACCTGTCGCTCTCGTTGTTCATCTCGTGCCGGTTTTCTATCAATATCTAAATCCATTTTTTCTATCTCAAATAAGGTGGGACAAAGTCGTTTTGTTTACTCTGTTGCTTACCATCTTCACGCTCGAACCACTCAACAGCCTTACCAGGCCGCACAAAAAAATCAAAAGTCAAATAAACGACTCCTCCCGGATTCTCTCCCATCAGCCACGCATTCGCCATCATCTTATCAAGCGCTGCCAACAAATCAACCGCCGATAGCCCATTACTTTTGAACTCCTTCAGCACACGCGCTAAGCCCTTAAGGCGCTTTTCTGACCTGAACAGTGGTCTTTTTGCCGTCTTACCGGTTTGGAGTTTTTGCTCGATCGCATTAAATGTTTCATGTATTTCTGTTTTCTGCAGTAAAGGGGGGGCCGCGGCGGAACGCTTTTCGGGGGGGATTTTTACTTTTAAGGGAAAAAAATGTTCTTCCTTTTTCCCCTCCATGCTCTTGTTTTGTTTCTGATTGTTTTCATCTTTCGCTGTGTGTAAGGCATTTCCGTTTTCTGGAAATGACGGATCTTCTTTGTATTTATTAAATGTATTATTAAGTGTATTATTAGGGGGAAATTCGCTATTGCCTGCGTTGAGCGTAAGCAATTTGCCATTCTCAGCACATTTTTGTGCCGAGTCAGCACATTTTTGTGCCGAGTCAGCACATTTTTGTGCCGACTTTTCTTGAATTATCCTTATGTCCCCCCTGCATCCTCCAGCCGTCGAATATTCAATATATCCTCTTTTTTTAAGGCTCGTTAACATATTTTTCACTGGCATTTCTTTAATGCCAATAAATTCGGCAAAATGAGCGTTTGAAGCAAAACATCCCCGTTTATCAGTAGACAGACTGTCTATTTCAATCAATAGTATTTTTTCAGTCCATGACAATTCTTTTTCAAGATAAAGTCTTGCCGGTATCCATATCCCTTTGAATGCTCTCTTTAGTTTTTCACTCATTAAATGACTCCATGCTCTTGTTTTGTTTCTGATTGGTCTCATACGACGCATCTGAGGTATGTGTCACATCTTGATTGGTCTTATGCGTCACATCAGCCATAACATTTAGGCATAAAATAAAAAAGGCTCACAGTAAAGCCACGAGCACGTCACCGGATCGGTGGCGCCGATAAAACCGTCCAAGCAAATAAAACGGCATACCGGTAACGTACTCGAAGCTCAAAACTATAAGCCTCATTTAAACTTTTTGCTTGTAATTGTTACGTCGGGTGCCATACTCCCGGCGCAAGAATGATAACAAACTTCAAATTAATAATCAAAGAAATTCTTCGAGAATCTGATCTCATTGCTTACCGTTATAATAGGGCGCAACGAAAACCCAAATAGCCGATGCGGTAGCCAGGCCAGCTCCTGCCGCGGTAGGCAGCGCGCACGCTGCGGGCGTCGAAGTGCCAACTGCCGCCGCGAATCACGCGGTACTTGCCTCCATAAGGGCCAGTGGGATCAATCACCGGGTTACAATCCTGCACTCGAATCAGCCGCGGCTTGGTCGGATTTTTTGCAACCGACTCGATGCGATACCGTGCCCGTGTTTTTCGTGATCGGGCACCCACACACGTCAACACCGTCCTGATTCGATAAAGGTCTTTTTTCTTTCTTCGGCGGTTCGCAATCGACCAGTGAGCCGGAAAGCCAAGTAATCATCAACAGAGTCCCGGAAAGCTTTCTCCATTTCTTCTGAATATGTCGCTTGAAAGGTGATAATGTCCATGATATCGACGACTTCTCCATAATAAATTTTAAATTCAGAATCAAATTGGTAGTAACCCTTGTAGCCTTTGTAGGCTAAAGTTTTCCGGATGTCGTCGCAGGTGTCGACAGCCTTTTGCAACTCCGATAACAACCAGTACAATTTTTCTTCGGCGCTATTGTTGCCATGCAACATCATGGAGTCCAGGAGTTCACTAATTCTTTCGATTGTCATGTCATGATGCAGGTTCTCAATCGCAAGTTTCATTTCTGATACCTTCTTTTAATGTGATCACGCTTAATGCGCCGCCGAGCTGACCGGCTCCTGACATTCCCGACTTTGTCTTGCCAAGAGCATTGCATAAATGGCACGATTTCAGTGCCGAAATCTTTACAAACAAAAGGTCGATCATCGTAAATCGAACAACGGTTGTCCAGGCCAAGAAATGGACAAACCAACTTAATTTGTGTGCCATCTTGATATGTTGATACCACTGCAACATAACCACCACCGACATCTTCCTGATGAAGAATAGGACGAATGGTTTTGTGCTTTTGTAATGTTTCCGCCGGGATGGGGATCGGTCCATGACAGCAATCGGCCTTGCATCTGCTCAGGCACTTTGAGCAATCAAACATGATTTTTCATCCGCTGTATCCTGCGTTTTAAGCTCCATATTCTCATGCAGCCTAAATGTAAAATATGTGATCTTTCGGATTCACATATCTTGTAACCTCGCGGCTTTGTAACAGCCGTTTTTTTGAGTTCACAGTAACCGTTCGGATGCACAACAATTATACCGGCATTATTTGGTATATACTCAGCCTTGCTAAACAATTTTTCCGGAATTGCAAAGTACAGCCTTGATAATTTCGAATGTTTGTGGCTATGTTTCTTTGCCATGTCTTTTTTTAAATCACCTAAACTGATCTTTATCTCCACTTCCCAGAGATAGCCTGCTTTAGTCACGATCAAAAGATCACATTCGTGAATGCCAAATACACCTTTTTACATGCAGGACAAGGCTTTTTTCTTGTCATTTACTTTTGTTCTCTTTTCATTCGGTCATTGCCTATCAGCATTTCCAGGGCATCTGCAGCTTCAATAAACAAAAAATCATGCATTGATCCATCCACGGAAGCCCGTAAACTTTTAACAAGCAAGTCGATTTCAGGCTTGAGGGATGCTTCTCTTTTGGCTTGTTCAAGACCTTTAATAAGAAGCCGATTCCCGGCATCAGCCACGGAAATGCCTGATGCCTTTGCAATTCCCTTTACCTCATCGGCCAGTTCTTGAGATACTTTTGGCTGCAAGACTGGATTTTTTCTCGATTTCCTTTTTTCAAAAACAACTATTGACATTATTTTTTCCCTTTCTGTTTGAATGATTGTTTTCTGATGAAAATAGCACATACAAGTAAATATTCAAGTTTTTTTTGAATTTCAAAAAAAAGATAAGAAAGCGCTTGACATTTAAAATTAATGCTCTATTTTAGATGCACAGTCAACGCACAGAAAATGTTCGGGAGTCCTGTCAATTGTGACGAGAAACAAGACTCCCGGTTTTTATGAAAAAACTGGCTCTGGAATTCTGAGGGTGGTGGGTTTAAGGTGACCTCGCGTAGTAGTCAGTGTAGGAAATTCCAGAGTATTTTTAATTTACTTGACTTGAAAGAACAAAGATGCCTGCCTTTCACCATCCAATAAAGCCCAAGCCCGTTCAGCACAGTCTGATCTTTCAACAGGCAATAGCTGAATCCTATCAAACAGAAGCAGCATCTTGCTGCTACAACGACTGCGATCATGAAGTCGAGTCTGCCGGAGACGCCTGCGATCATGAAGTCGAGTCTGCCGGAGACGCCTGCGAGGAGTGTCTCCGAGTTCTGGAAGAAGATAAAAAAATAGGTTAGTAGGAGTTGAATATTTCAAGGAAGAAAATGATGTTTTCGATTTTCTTGGCCTGTCTTTTGTAGAGCCAAAAAATAGAAATATTTGATGGGTAAAATGAAATGATTGAATTAATGATTTTGCTTTGCGGGTGCGCGTTGATCGCGTTCGTGCTCGAAATGATGGGCTATTAAATAATAATACAAAAAATGTACGCGGGAAGGAATGGATATGACAAACGAGCGCGATAAGAAAGAACAAGAAGCCGCTAAAAAGCTTCTAGCCGAGTTGGAAAGACAACTCCGGGAAGCAGAAAAATTAATGGAGAAAGCAACAATCAAGCACAAAATTAATGAAATTAAGAAATCGCTGAGATGAAAGAAAATATGACTTGCGAGAAATGTGGTCAGGATACCAATGGATATCCATGCGAGCGCTGCGGCTGGTCTCCCGGAGACGATTTTACTATCGAAAAGGTCTTAGGTTTCCCCGATCCCTGGTATAGGATAAAAGACGAAACGATATCGTCGTTCAACCTGATGGCAAGGTTTTATTTGTAAATATCTGGCCGGGAATAGGTATGACGACCACGGCTTTCCGCGCGCTTGTTGACAAAGCCTGCGAAATCGCAGAAAATTTAAGAACAGGGAAAGGCATTGAAGTTTCTGTGTGAAGTCAAAACTTTCCAGGAATCTATCAGCAATGGCGAAGGCATACTTCAACGCGAATCCCATGCGGTACGCCTTGGTATCGTTGCCAAATGCCAAGACGCATAGCCAAAATAGCGCAATCTGGCGGGACTTCTCTATTGCAGGACAATTCCTGTATTGCTCAAAGGAAGCCGTTTACAATGAATTGCGGCTTTCACCTGAATTTGAAGATTTGTTTTTTGTCGATGACTTCAGTATTCGTACCGGCGAGTGCCGGAAACGATACCGTGGCTTGTCAGAATTAGACAAAGAAGAGACGATTGAATTTATTTCCCGTTATAGGGAAATACTTCAGGCCTGGATCGACGACAGGCACGGTGAAGCAATGCTCGTAGCGTGGAGTAGAGACAAGAACAAGGAAAGAATATGAAGAAGTACAAATGGTATGAATGATAACATTAACATTGATGAAAACCATATCTATCGTCTCGGCACAAGACGCCTTCCCAGCGTGACGCAGGCCATCCAAGCCAATTTTGGAGAAAGATTGACCGAATGGCATGTTGGAGAAAGATTTTATTGGACCGAATGGCATGCTGGGAAAGGAACAGCCGTACATAAGGCTATCCATTACCTCCTGGAAGGCGTGTTAGATTGGGGCACAGTAGATGTAAGGATTTTAGGTAAACTGAAAGCTTTCGTGAAGTTTATCTCCGAAACCGGTTATGAGGTGATGCACTCAGAGTTGATGTTGCATTCCAAGAGATACCAGTTTGCCGGAACCATTGATCTGATCTTGCATAATGATCATCTCATACTTGGTGATATCAAATCATCATTGGAGCCATATGTCGAGATTCAACTCGGCGGCTATTCCCTGCTTTGGGAAGAAAAATACAATAGTAAAATCAAAAAAGCTTGCGCTATCGTTTTGGGGGATAACGGCACGTATTCGCTAAAATGGTACAAAAACATAAAGCAGGCACAGAGGCTTTTCCTTGCGTGTCTGACGATAGCAAATTTCAAAACCTTACATTATGACAAAACGTAAATTTAGAATAGAAGCACTTCGCGCTCTTGCAGATGTGTATGAAAAGTACAATGTTGATCTCCGGTACACATCAGAGGATGATGGCATACACATCCGCATTGACGGGAAAGACATTTATAATGGCTGGCTTGATCATCCTGCGCAAGAGTTGCGTGATGAAGCAAACCGCCTTGAAAGAGACAAGGAGAAAAACGAATGAATGAACAACAACAACTCATTGAAATTGCAAAAGAAGTCTCACCGGTGCTGTTAGTTGCGCAACGACTAGAAATAAATAACGCAACGGATTATCATCATGCCGGGGAATTTCTAAAAGAAGTAAAGGCTGCAAAAAAGAAATTTCTCGATTTCTTCGCACCTATCAAGAAAAAAACATATGAGGCTTGGAAAAGCATCGTGGCAAGAGAGACTGAAATGGTCAGTCCTCTAGATCTTGCGGAATCATCAGTAAAGCAGAAAATGCTTTCCTACCAGCGACAAGAAGAATTAAAACGTAGGCAAGAACAACAACGCCTGCAAGCAGAAGCCGATGCCCGAGCTGCCAAAGAAAGGGAACGCTTACGCAAACAAGCGGGAAAATTGAAAACGCCAGAACTTCGTGAGCAGCGCCTGGCTGAAGCCGAAGAAATAGACGCGCCGCTTATCTCATTGCAAACAGAGACGCCTAAAATACAAGGAATCTCTACCCGTAAGCTCTGGCGCGCGCGCGTTGACAATAAAAATAAATTCGTCAATGCTGCCCTGGACAATGAGAATCTTATGGCCTTCATCAGCATTGACGAAAGCCGGCTCAACAAAATCGCCCAAGCCACCAAGGGCGAAGTCAAATATCCTGGTGTAGTATTCTATCATGAAGAATCCTTAGCGGCGGGGACAAAATGACACAAAAACAGAACACTCAGCTTGTAACTATCCACAACAACTTGAAATCATTATTGCAATCAAAACAAAAAGCATTGCCCACGAACTTTAACGAAACAAGATTCCTGCAAAACGCAATGACAGTTCTGGCCGATACGAGGGGAATCGAAACCATTGATCCTGCGAGTGTAACCAGAACGATGCTGCAAGGCGCTTTTCTCGGCCTTGATTTCTTCAACAAGGAATGTTACGCTATCCCATACAATGAAAACGTAGGGACGAAAGAAAAGCCTCAATGGGTAAAGAAAATCCAATTTCAGACGGATTACAAGGGCGAGATCAAGCTCGCCAAAATGTACAGTATCAACCCCATCGCCGATATTTATGCGAAAATTGTGCGGAAGGGTGATATTTTCCACGAATCCATTATTGACGGTCATCAATCGATAACCTTTAAACCACAACCATTTAACGAAGAACTCATCGCTGGAGTATTTGCCGTCTGTCTTTACAAAGACGGTACGATGATATATGAGTCAATGGGAATCAATGACATAGAACTGATTAAGCAAGCGTCAAAGACTCCTACTGGGCCAGCCTGGAAATTATATCCTGGAGAGATGGCAAAAAAAGCAGTAATAAGGCGCCTGCGAAAAATGATTCAACTTGAATTTAAAAGCCCAGAAGCCGACGCTGCATTCGAAGAAGGCGGACAGATTGATTTCACCGACTATGAAACCATCGAGCCAGACCCAATAAAAGACCCAATAAAAGACCCAAAACCAATCGGCCAACCAGACAAGACTACAGGGCACCAGCAAATCCCTAAAGAAGAAACCGCCGCCGGGCCTACCGAGACCATCACCGATAAAGAGAAAGGCCCGGAAATCGCAAATATGGAGTCCGGGCCTTCGCCGAAAGATGAGTTTTTTGACGAATGGCTTGAGCATCCCGTCGAAGCGCAGATGAAACTGTATGACGCATACATGAAAACCGTCAATGGTTTCCAGCTTCGAACATGGCTGAAGTCTCATAATGCAGAGACGAAACCATTCAGTCAAATTATAAGCGCGCCACTTCGGGTTGAAATTTTGTGGGTTCTCAATCAGATGGAACGCGCGCAGCAAGGAACGAAGAAACCATGAAAGCACTGACAGCAAAACTTGCAGGAATCAAGCTCTAATTTCTTTTGCGTAAGGATTAAAGACGATCCTTTTTTCTCCTGTGTTAAGGTGCCCTGAGCAGGGATATGAGTCCTTGCTCATGTTTTTTAAAAGGATATCAGAAAAATGAAAATAAAAAGTCTGATTTTGGTTACCGTTATTTCTTTAAGTTTTTATGCTTTATGTGGTTTTCTTATTTGTAATTTTATTTGAAAAAAGGCTGGAAGATTATGTTTGACTTGCAATGTCCTTACTGTGAAGCAGAAATTGATGTGAATCGAAATGATGGGTTCGGCTGCAGCGACGGTTGTAAAGATCAAATGGAGTGTGAAACCTGCAACAAGATTTTTATTTTTTATACATCTATTTCATTTAACTACGCACCCTTTAAAGCAGATTGCCTGAACGGCGGTGATCATATTTGGAAGATATCGGAAACCATCCCGGAGAAATTTGCATACGAAAAATGTATGACATGTGGGGAACCAAAAGAATGAAGAAATTAATTATCTATTTCATTTAACTTTACTTTCTTGAGCCATTAGAAAAGGTCATATCCATAAAAGAATTACAGAAGATTATGGATACGGCGGAAGAGTTAGTTAATAAATTAAGAGAGGGAAAAACAATATGACAAACACACAATCACACGCAAAAAAGGAATTAGATATTCTTATCAAGACAACGCCAGACGCTATTATTCGACATTTTGTTCCAGAGATACTTGCTTTATGTGATGCGTTTGGCAATTCAGGACAGTCTGGCTTTTCAGCCCCTTATACGGCAGCAGCGTTAGCAGACGCAGTAAAAGAATTATGTCTTCAACAGCCGATTGCTCCTCTTACGGGTGAAGATAGCGAATGGAATGAAGTATCAAATGGAGTATTACAAAATAATCGTTGCTCGGCAGTTTTCAAGGAAGACGGCAAAGCACACTATTTGGACGCAATTTCTTGGAAAACGCAAGAAGGCACAACTTGTCACGGCACAACAAAAGAGGGAATTAAAAGCCGACAATTCATAAAAGCATTCCCATTCGAGCCGAAAACTTTTGTTATAGATGTCATTGAAAAAGAGGTGTCAAAAGATAACTGGGAGTTTGAAATTAAAGACAAAGAGCAATTAAAAGCGGTCGCTGAATATTATGTCCTTCTCACGTCTCTGAAATGACAAGAACTGAAGACCTGCAGGTTGTTGCCGACAGCCTTAACCGTGACATCCTGTTGAGAAATGGAAAGTGAATATGAGCACTAAATCATTCATTATTTTCTTCTGTTATTCCGCTTTTGTCGTGGTCTGGCATTCAGTAAGCGCATATTCGAATGGCTATTCCGGGCGTGTACCCGGGGCTAAATGGTTACGAAGTCATGTGCTTTGGATAAGTCAGAGAGAATGGTTTTACATTCCCGTCGGTGTGGTAGTTGACTATTATTTTCTGAATAAAACACTCTGGCTTATTCCCGGCGTGGCCTGGCTGGCGATTGCGGTTTGGGTAGCCCATAACGTCTATTATGTCTTGGGCGACCGCAAGCGTCAGAATGACTACATCTCCTTAAAAATCTATACCGGTAATCCTGTCAAAATCACGCACAACTTGACACAAGAAACTGAGAATAAGCCGGCATGGTGGATAATAAGGCTTATTCAATTTGTGCCTGGCTTGGTGCTGGGCGCTTTGGCGATTCTGATAATCGAGACTTTGATATGAATGAGAACCAACAAAAAGAGAAGGAGAAAAACCAAATGATCGAAGAGTCTTATGAACCGTGCGGCCCAGAATGGAAGGCCGAGATGATGAAGTGGACGAAGAAAGATTTGGTTGAATTCTGTGCAAAAACCTGCATAGAACTGGCAATTGCAAAAGAAAAATCGATCTTTGCAAACAACTTTGTATCAGCACATATCAAAAAGCTGATATCGAAATACCTGAAAGGTTTGCCTGATTGGCAAGGATAAACAAAGAGTTGGGTTTAATCCTGCAAGAAGTAGTATCACTTTTACCTAAAAAAGAATTATGAGAAAGAAAAGAAAACTTGCACCCCTGCCCCAGCCCTGGGACAGAATCGTTGCTGATCTCAAAAATGGCGACTCGATTAAACAGGTAGCACGTCGTTATGGAACGACGTATACATTGCTGAATAATCGAATTGTTCGGGAATTCCGTACCCTTGATAAACTAAGACACCCTGTGGAGCAAGAGAAAGACAATCAAGAGAGAAGAGAAGTCCGCGCTCCCGGGTGTGAACGACTCAAAATTTGTCATACATGGCGCGGATGTTACCTTCATCAAGGATGTGGCGCCGCCCAAGCATCCAGAAAGACGATCCAAATCCGACCCGGACGAGTCATCAGGGCATCTGTATGAAAATACCATGTTTGCAACAAGCCTGGCGTTATGCAGAATGGCTTAAGACAGAGTGCTCTAAGGATGAATTCGAAGCGTGCGAATTGAGTGAAAACGACGATCCTGTTGGCGGCGAAGAAGGGATCACAGAAGATGATGAAAATTAATGGAGTAATTCTAATGGAAAAGAAAATTATTGTATTCGTGATCCTATGCATTCTCGCTGTCTTTATCGGCGTCGTCTGCCACGAAGGCGAGAAGGCGAAGGCAGTTGAAATTGCATCCGAGATCGATCTGGGCGAAATTCATATCTGGAAATGATATGCCAGCATACCCAAAGTCCAAACAGACCGGCAACAAGACGATTACAGCGGAAGAGTTCAAATCCATCAACGCAAATGAGAAGGCACTGCAGGATCGATGCGAGGAATACCTTCAGTATTTCCCTGACATTGCCGTCATCCGGATTCCTGATGCAGTTTACAGGGCGATCTTTGCAAACAACTTTGTATCAGCACATATCAAAAAGCTGATATCGAAATACCTGAAAGGTTTGCCTGATTTAATACTTCTAAAAAAACATGACAGTTTTTTTTGTAAAGCTGTCTGTATCGAACTCAAGACAAAGAAAGGCAAACAAAGTCAAGGACAGAAGCATTTCGCAAATAAAGTGCCGGTGATACTTTGCCGGTCATTTGAACATTTTCAAAAAATAGTGAAGGAAATCTGAGAAGGGTTGAAACGAATGCGGATTAGAATCACAGCGTGGCTTGAGACATCGAAAGAAAACATGGCCTGGATACGTAAGGAACTCGACCGTCATGTTCACCGTGACGGAAAAATTATTTTCAAAAACATAAATAACAAAGTATCCTGCGCCATAGAAGTCAATAGAGACTGGGAAAATAAAGACATCGATAAGCCATCAAAATCATTAACCGAAAACTCATAGGAGAAAGTAATGACTGACACAGAAAGACTCGATTATTTACAACAACTCAGTGACAGAAGCGGCAACTTTATCATTTGTCGTGACAGTGATTTAGGGCGTGGTTGGCGGTTACATGAAACAACCCGGGATGGTGCGGGTGATAACATAAGACAAGCAATTGATGATTTCATTGCACAAAATGAACGCAATCACAAGATTTTAGAATAAAAAAAGCCCGGACTAAATAAGCCCGGACTTTTCTGCTTTGAGAATGAGAGAAAGGAGGATGTTTCAATTCCAAGAAATAGTTCGATTAAACTTTTTTTGACTTCAACTCCTTCGCAAGTTGCTTTGCCATTTCTACTGCAATACCTGACTTCTTCCTACCCCTGATCGACCACAAGATGCCAATCGCTCTAATCCCCAAAGACAATAGTCCTGGTAGCTCAAAGCTTTCGTTGAATATTCCCGCCAAGGTTACAGCCCAATCCAACAATTCAGGCCCAAACGATGCCAGTGCCAGGCCCTGCACAGTGGTTGATTTGTGTAATGCTTTGTCGGGTAGGGCAACTATAGCCATTGCGCTTGAAGTCGCGACTTGCGCCTGCTTACGAATCCTATGCACTTGCTCGAGCATTGGTCGAATTTTTTCAGTCATTGCACATCCCAAACTTGAAATGCGTTCAGGCTTATCAAAAAGACACAATAGATTGCCCAGGCTTCTGCGGTCATTACCACGATCCTTCGATAACTTCTTCAATTTCAGGTAGCGGCTCTGGCGGGTCAACGTGAAGTGTCATTTTTGTATTACTTAGAAAAGTCAATACCCTTCATTTGCAGAACTGCTTGCCGAGCTTCGCGCTCGGCCAGGTTTTCACAAAACTGAATACCTTCCCTGACTGCTTGATCGTCATATGGCGTCGTCGTCGATTGCGCAATGCGCGTTCCGAACGTTTTCAGGCCCACGTAAAGGGATGGCAATCCGAAGAGAATCTCTTGTTGCTGCAATGGTTTCAATTTGTCGTAACCAAACATCAAGACTTGATCCAAAAAGCCAATAAGTCCGTCTAACATTATCCAAAACCTTTCCATAAGTTCAAAAAAACCTGGGCAGGAGATTCTGCCCAGGCAACCTTCAACAAGGAGAAAAACACTACATTAGCAATGTGTAGAAATTAAACACCAGATTCAAGGGAATTCAATCGCTGCCGGCATTGTCACGAATAAGCCCGCCATGTCGTGAATACATTCGCCATAATGATTTGTCCCTGCATTCACAAATAGAAGTCCATGCGGTGGCTGCAGGCGATTGCGCTGGAACTTACCTGGTTCTGTTTCTGTGAAAACATCGAGACAGCCAGAATAAATAATAAAAATTTCATTCTCTTTATGGCTGTGTACAGGAAATACCTGGCCAGCATACATCCGGGCATGACAGCAGGCGACTAAGCCATCATCGTCTCTGAATACTCCGTTGGCCCTGACCTGAATCATATCGTTTCCGAATAAAACTTCGCGCGCCGTTCGTTTCAATATGAGCTTAGAGAATTCATTACCGAGAAAATTTATTTCCTGAACATTCTTTTCAATTTTTTGTTTTGTGGCTTGCAAATTCATCTCTAATCCTTTCCGCCAATTGATCAAGTTTCAATTCAATCGATGTCATTGATTTTGCAAGCTCTTTGAAGTCGACATCCTTGTCTTTTAGTTCTTCGACGACCTTCTGCAAGGTCCATTTCGTACTTTCAGTTACGACCAGAACCATATTTGCGAATTTGAGAAGGTCCTGATCTTTTTCTTTAATGATTTTCTCAGTGTGCCTATACAGGTAAATGAGACCTGCCACAAGCAAAGCGACAACAGGCCCGAGGATGAGATATTCAGCGTATGCTTTTGCTAAGTCCATTTATTTCCCATATTTTATTTTTCTTCTAAAGCCTTTACTCTTTGCTCCAGCTGTTTAATTTTTAAAACTAAGTGAGCTTGAACTTCACCAGTGTCAATAAAACCTGTATCTGGTCTTTCAAGCGCCGCATGCCAATCATCTGCAATCAATCCTGCTCTTTTCTTCTGCGTTACCCTTTCAGCTCTTCGGTTTATCTCTTCCAATCCTGCTTTAACAGAATCAGGTAGGTTCGGATCAATCTGTTTCCAGCCAGCACTTTCTTTTTTGTAATTAAAAGTGCTTGGTACAAGCAGATCAAAATCAGCAATCGTAAGAATAGGTTTAATATTTTCTTTGTTATCCCGACTGGACGATATCGTCCAGCCCACGTCGCCTCGATCATAGTAACTCCAGGGGACTGTTCCCTCACCACCACCTACCCAAATGTCGTGGTTGGAACTATCTATGTTATCAACACTAAACACACCTTGCGCAGTTGTTAAGTCAGTTACGCTATCCATATAAATTCCTTTATTCGCGTTATTATCTGGACTTATCCGAAAGTTATTTGCATATGTCGTGATTCCTGGATTTCCATTAACGTTACCCACGCTGACGAAACTACCCTGAAATAGGGCAACACCATATTGGTTTATGCTTGATACCTCAACCCCCCCATGCTTAAAACTAACAATGGTGGAGTTGTTAGAGTTTGCGCTAACTACACCATCCGAGTTAACTGCCACACCTTCATCATCGCCATCCCCCGACAGCCAATTGCCGTTTAAGGCGATATTTCTCAAAGGCTGCAATGCATCTGCGGAGTTAATACTCCAGAACACAGCCTCGTAAGCTCCAGTAAAGCCCAGGGAGAAGGCGAGGATAATTCCAATTGCCACGCCAATTGCTATGCCAATTATTTTCTTTTTCATATAATCCACCATAAAGTTAAAAGTCCTGCTGCATCGGCAGCCAAGTCCAGCCAGGTGTCCGACTTGGAGAAAGTAGTGCTGAATGAGATTAATAAGTGACATTTCGGAGGAGTCCCAATCGCCGCCTATCCACGGTTTCTCCCAGCCACTTCTCGCCGATGTAGTTCTCCAAAAGCAAAATTTCAGGAAAACTATGTACATAAGCATCTGTTGTCAAGTCGACTATATTTGAATGGCCGGAGATGCTTAATGCGTCGTACGCTCTCACTTTGTATTTATATGATGTATTGACGAACAGATTTGTATCATCAAAACTTTCTGTTCCTACATCAGAAATCAGTTCCCATGTACCCCCAATAACCGGGTCCATTTCTCTATAAACATAATATCCAGTTTTTCCTGAAACGGCATTCCATGTTAAACCAACTGTTGTGAAGCCTGGTGTTCCATTCTGAAGATTCCCAGGAATACCTATAAGACTAGAAACTCCTACACCGAACCACCGAGTTGATTCATATTCTTCCAGCATTGTGATAACTGGATCAGCATGAATATAAGCATCGGTTGTCTCATCAAGGACATTTGAATGAACCCCTGTACTTATCCCATTGTAGCTTCGAACCTTATATAGGTAATTAGTATCAGGCAATAAGTTCTGATCATCATAAGTGACTGTCGGCGTAGATATATCGGCAATTTGCAAGAATCCGTCGCCATTATCGGGCATAGTTTGGCGATATAGTCTATACCCATCCGCATTTGCGTCTGCGTTCCACTGCATCGCAATGTTGTGTTTCCCCACAGATGTACTTGCCAGACCTGTCACTGCTCCAGCAATGGCACCTCCGTACCATTTATCCTTGATATACTCTTCTACCGCAGCAATTACCGCCGGACTCTTTTTCCCTTCATAGATAAAAATCTCGAATATATAGCCGTCGAAGTAGCTACCACCGTCCTGCTCTGACCCTATTCGTGGATCGATGGGGTGATCACTTGAAGAATGTGGTAAATTTGCATTTATGTCATCCGAGTCGAAGATGCCCTGCACTTTTATGGTGTCGTCCGCGCCTGCGGTTTCACCATATACATAAGTAATAAACTGAAGATTCTCAGTGACATCGTAGGTGTTTATTGTTTCGTGCGTAATGATTGAGTTTCCAACAGACCCCTTAGAAATAAAGTTTCTGAGCGTGTTTGTTACCTGCGGATCAAGACTAACACCGCTAGCGCTTGTAGTCTTTGAATTCGTGTCAAAGAAGGTCTGAAGCTTGTCTATGCCATTGAACTGAAAGACAATAAATGCAGTAAATCCTGAGCCGTCATGCATGAAGTTATATGCTCCTGCAGGGCAGTCATCATGAATCAGGGCATCATTGATGCCGTCAAAATCGATGGCAGGCAGCCCAGTTGGGCTTATGTTTGTCCTGTATTTTGGTCTTGCAGTTCCGCCGGCACTGAAAACACCTGAAATTGTGCCGTGCGTATGCGTTGTGTCTATATCTGCATCTGGATTATACGCTTTTCCCAGACTATCAGCCTTCACCCACATACGAAGCCCCGCCTCCTGGTCTGGACGTATGCTCTGCGCATAGCCCATTTCTACGCACAAAACCAACGCAATCAAGCACAAATAAAAAGGCCCCCTGGCTTTAAATATCTTCATTTTGTCCACCACTTTATCTGTAATTAAAGTATCAATTGGACCGACAGACTGTCCAAAGATACTCGAAGCCAAAAGCATACAACTTGCCACTTGTATGTAATTTACATAAAAGTGGCAAGTCCATTTCTTACCTGTCATAAACGCACATCTCCCTGAAGTAAACACTTTCTGAAATATCTCCTTCACCTGTATTATCTCTTATCAAGAGCAGTACAAGAAATTCACCCGGATTGAGAGAGACAAAATTCGTGAATACCAATCTTTCAAATATTTTAGCCGCATGCGGATTTGGTAACTGGACAGTATCAGAAACGGTTGCAAAATCGAAAGAACTTTCACTGAATGCATCATTATAGCCTCGGATTTGGTACTGTAAATCAAAGCCAAAAGTACCATTGGTTGTTGATGTAGGGGATATCCAGACTTCTATAGAATCTATAGCGGTAAAAAATTCTGAAAGTCTCAATTTTATACTTACTGTATCTGTTCCATCAGGAAAAAGAATAGCATCTTCAAAGGGATGAATCTCTACTTCAGTAATGTTCGTATGTTTTTTAAAGGCTAGCGCATCAAAATCATGACGACTCGGTTTATGTACCGTTCCGGTAGCTCCACCGAGTGTAATATTCGCGGTACCGCTCGCAGGTTTACCTTCAATAAGTAACATATTCGAAGGTACTGCATCTTGAAATACATAAAACTCCAACTTTCCATCTTCAGCAGTTCGGCTGGTATCTTGTGAGTAAGCTCGCATACCCGCATAAGTTGTTGCCACTCCTGCACCGTCATTACCATCAAAAATGAATTCTCCTAACCGGTCATCATTTTCAGGAGAAGTTGAATTATGATAGAATTTAAGGATTCCGCCCAGATCTGAAGCATTTACGTTTTCAATTGTAAATACAGGTTCAGCATCTATAGAACTATAAATATGGAGATTGGTTAAGGGAACCGCAATACCAATACCTACTTTATCAGTAAGAGCTACGAGTCTGACTAATGTACCATCGTCCTGCCAACCAGTCTCTTCTTGTGCGCTATCTATCAATTGCCTTTTTAAGTCAGGACTTAAATCGCGTTCCTGTACTTTCTTCTGTGCAAAACATTGCACAGAAATCAAACACAGAAGAATTGTAAGTATTTTTCTCATTTATCCGGCCTGGTATCTGAATATCAAACTCATTTTCAAGCTCTTTGCCGGGCTACCAGTAAGATGATTTGCCCCTTTGACGATTTCGAATTTGATACCATAAGTAGGAGAAATCGGGTTTGCTATTCCCTGTAACGGAAACCATTGTCTACCTAAATTTGAAGTATCTGTCACTGTAATTGTAGTCAGATTGGCCCCCCCCTGCCTTTTATATCCATTTGTGGTATCGCGTACCCAGGAGAACAGGTTCGTACCTGCTTCTGTTACTGTAAAAAGAATGGCGTTGATCGTACAGTCAAGAGAATCTGCTGCTTCAAGAACGTCAATGTAATAGGTGGAATCTGTTTCTATTTTCCAAAGTAATGTGCCGTATTGTCTGTGATCAAAGACGACAAACGGAGTTGTAATTGTTGCAGGACCGGTCAAATCCACATCAGTTAAAAGTTTGACTTCTGTTGACTTTTGCCCTTGCACAACGCCAGGCTGTGCCTGCGCTACCCCATACCAAAGCAGGAGAAGGATAAAGAAATTTTTCATTTGAATTCCCTTAGAGTAAAATAATGGATGCTGTACCTGCAAGGCTTAATCCGGTATTGCCTGACAGGAGAATTTTAAAACCGTTGTTTGGCTTCCACCAAGCTTGATCGTACAGATTGAAATCAACAGCTCCGGCTACACCGCTATTGAATGTAAGATCAACTCCATTCTCATCTTCAACTGTGTATTCTTTCGAATACGCAAATACAGTCCCTTGCCGAAATGCGAGTTTACATTTTACCGTTATAGTCGCAGCCCCCGCAACCGTTGTCAGGGAAACAATACCGGAGGCAAGACCCTGATTATGCGATTCTGAATAACTCTTAATAAGTTCGCTTTCTTTAGAGTTCGAGTCCGACCACGCCCAGTCAAAATTTGTAAGGTCGGTATTGAAAAGTGGTTTTGTTTCTTTTTGCATTTTCATTCTCTTGCTAATCGTTCTCTTAAAGGTGCACGTTCTTTGGCAAGTTGCCTGAAAAGTGCAGGATTCTCGCCAATACTTCTGCGCTTGGCCACAGCCCGGAGCTTGATCATGTATCTCCTCAACAGCGCTCCTTTTTGTACATCAGATAATCTTTGATATGGTTCGCTTTTTATGTATCTGACAAGGCTGGTTTCGATAAGTGGCCCCAGGTTCTTTGCCATGAGCCGGTCAGCTTCACGGTTACCTGTCGATGATAATATCTCACGACTTTCAAAACCCAATCGATCGAGTTCTTTCTCAGCAGGATTCTTTTCCTGTATCGCGCGCAGGCCTGTCAATTGTTTAAATAGAGGGCTTACTATTTCCGGTGTGGCTGCCCTTGTTGGTGATTCTCTTTCCGGCAATGTTTGTGCAAGTCCGGGAATTGTGGATTTGATAGGCCCGAACAAAGGCTCGGTCCGGGTGTCTCGTTGAACGCGTAAAGATTCATCGAACTCTGCAATAACATCTGTTATTTGTTGCAATGGCAGAAAAAACCCACGACCGAATTGTCCAACAAACTCTTGAGCTTTCTGCTCGAACTTCTCTCCTGATTTTATGCCTGCAATGGCCCCCATCAATTCATCTGCTATGAATAAGCCCGTACCGGCCCGCATATTCGTCGAAAGAATGCCTTGCAGCAAATCACTTGTCTTTAGGTTTGTCAATGTACCATCTCTCTGCCTTTTAGCCAAATCAGCAATGAACACATAGGCGGCAAACGGGTTGAACGGTCTGATATCGAAAACACGTCCACCCGCTTTCATCTCATACCATTTTTCGCCAGCATGTTCTGAATTGCGTAACTGCCAGCCCGCACCGAGCATACCCGACCCCAACACAGCCCTTGACAATACCCCTGTATCTCCCTTCAGAATCTTTGCCCATTCTCCAGCAGAGCCAGGCTTAAAAAGTTTGAGTGCACCTGTAGGCGAGAAGTCCCAGAAGAATTTCATCGAGTTCATCATAAATCTGGGGAACGGGACTGCAATAGTACCACCCGGAACGCTGTGGACGAACTTGATAAAGGATTGTGCTATCTTTGACTTTGGTGAATTGGCCCAGGTCAGTTCCAGGGCTTTATCGGCTGCCTTCTTTAAAGCATCTTTGGAAATATCTCCAATCCTGTTTTGAGCAATGATATTTTGAAGATCAGGAATAAGGCGCTGTAACTCGCCCTGAAATATGGCTCTTCTGAAAATATTCTCCTGAAATATATTTGCTGTGTTTATTGCCCTTGTCCAGGCCTGCACACCTTTTTCTGCTTTAGTGCCACCGCTGGCAATATTGATATCAGACAAAAGGTTCTGTTGTAAAATTTTTTGGTACTCGGGAAACTTATCCAGAATCTTATTAGTTACGTCCTTATTTTTGCTGAACAGCCTCAGCACGGTATTAAAGGAATCCGAAAAGTGTGCCTTTCTCTGAATGCCGGGAATGCTTTGTATCATCGAGTCCATAGCATTCTGTAGTACATCAAGCCCAACTCTACCGCCTTGTGAAATAGCATTTCTGGCGGCTGTCGAGTACTGGCTTGTCAAAGAACCCCGCCACAGCGTATTTACGATCGAGCCGTAAAATCTTGAAAATAAGCTTTCCGGTTCGATGGCATTTGTTTGTCTCAGCAATGCCTCCGCTTCAGGAGGCAGGCCCTTGCTCCTGGCGAATACTTTTACCTGGTCGGAAAGCTGCTTGAATTCATTGAGCTTACGTCCTATGTCACTCGCTCCCTCGAAAGCCCTGACAACATCTTCGATAACATCGACTTCCTTGAGACCTGATTTAGTTGCAAGGTCTTTTAAAGATATCTGTCCATCATTAATGGCGCCAATCACTTGAGTGTAGAAGCGTATTCCATCCTTTGGTTTATAATATTCTCTTCTTCCTTTTGCCACCAGCTCAGTAAAGGCGGCACCTACTTTTTCTGCTGTTGGTGTGTTTACTACTGGAATTCCTTCTGTAAAGTCATCGATTTGAAAAACCTTTGATGCCGGCTTTGCAGCAGCTTGTTCTGGAGTACTAATACTCAACTTCGCCAGTTTCCCCGCTGCTGGGGCTTGTTCTATTCCTTTTATCAGCTTTGAAGCCTTCGCTATGTTGGCTCCGGTAATTAAGTTGATCGGATCTAAAATTACATCAGCAGCAAAAGCTCCGATTGGGTTCTCTATTCCCAACGCTTCAGAAGGGTCCTTCCCGCGTGCGAGAGTTTGTTTGAACCCACCTTCATCAGGAGAAATGGCAGCAGTTGCGAGATCTTGCGGCAAGTCCAATACCTCGGTAAATATTCCTAGCGGACGCGAAAATGCTTCGAGTACACCACCAATTACAGGTACCTTGGCCAAGGCGTCGCTGATAGGAGTAGAAGCATCGACAATATTCTTTGTTACTGCCTGAGTGAAGGTAAGGTCTTGTTGCTTACCAATTCTGGGTTTAAATCCGGAACCGAGCAAGGCCCTGCGAATGATATTGTCTTTAATCCCTTTCTGTCTCAGCTCTTCTATTGTATCAAGAGCTTGTGGAAATTCATTTGACAGACTCATCGAGCGCCCAGGTTACTGATACTTCCGTGTGTATTTTGTCTGATGAAATCAAGAACAAGCTCTTGCAATTGCTTTGCACTCGCCTGAATAGTCGGTGCAGGCAAAAGTTTTATTTCTTTGACAATATCTTCGACATTGTCAATATTGATAGACTTCCTTCGTTCCGCCAGTTCTTTTACGAAAGCGGATATTAGGTTTTGTAACTGGCCTGATCGCGCTTGTAAGGATGCAGGAGGCAATAACTTTTGTGATACGGCTTCATTTAATGCTGATTTAGCAGGCCCGAGCAAGCCCTTGATTTTCTTTTCTACGTCTACAATTTTCTCGCCTGATTTTAGCAAGCCCGCTATTCTCGGAGCTTTGGCAATACCTAATAAATTCAGTGGATCAACTATAGTATCGACAACAGTGCCTGCAAAACCTTTGATATTCAGTGCAGAAGCCGGAGTTTCACCGGCTTCGAATCTTTCCACGAATGTAGCTTCCTTGCGTCCGGTAATACCTTTTGTGTTTAGACCGGCACCTATTGCTGATCCTGTGGCTTTTGACGGAGTACTGAGTCCTTGCACTGCTTCATCAAATTCAGTAGTGATATTTTTTATAGCCGGAGCAAAGAACTCTTTTAAAGAGAACGAACCGCTACTACTCTTTTTAGCCAGTGATTCAGCCAGGTCCTTAGCCGCTGCGGCATCGCCTTCAGCTTCCGGCTCTACGGGTTCCAAAGTTATTGGATCGACATCAAATTTGATCTCTGGGTCACGTCTGGCTTCTTCAGATAAAACATTCAATGCGTTGAGCAAGGCTTTCTGTGTACGTTCGTCACCTTCGAGTAAGCTATTCTGGTATTGTTGTAATAAAGCAGACCATTGTTCAGCAGTGTTTTTTGTTTTTATCCTGGTTCTTTCAGCGCGTTCTTTTTCGTCGAATCTTTGCTTATCTGCCCTTATTCCTTCGAGCCTGATATTGTTTTGTCTTTTTTCTTCAGATAATTTCTGCCCTTCACGATGGCTTATTTCACCCTGTACAAATTTCTGAATTTCTTTTTCGGCATCTGTCCTTTGTTTTTGAAGCCCGGCTCTGAAAAATTGCTCATCTTCAGCAAGTTGCTGTTGAAATTCACGCTCTTCGCGTATTCGTTCCAAAGCCTGGGCCGTTTGATTCTGCTGATCTCTCAAAGCAACTTGCCTATTTGTTACTTGGGCAAGTGCGCCAATCAAATCATCGAGTGCCATTTTAGTCAAAACTCCGTGTCTCTTTTGCCCTCGGCGTCAGTGCCAAATTCAACCCGGCCCCGAATAGTTGTGAAAATGCCGCGCCTTTATTTCGGCCTCTTTCAACTTCATCCTGGTGAAGCAATAACCTTATCAGTTGCTCCTGTGATTGATCCCGGAATTGTTGATCGAGATTCTCTATACCCAGAGAAATATCCCCTAAAGCACCGAAACGCTTACTAGCAAGGTCTCCAATAAACCCAACTTCTCTTGCCGAGCCGCCGCCACTGCGCTCGATTGCAGCCCGGCCCTGTTCTGACAGAGCCATAAAGTCCTGAGTCAGTCTTTTCTCGGATTGTTCGAGTATCTTGGCCCTGCGCTCCGGGGTCAGCCCCCGACTGCGTTGTATCATTTGTTTGATCAGGGAATCGATTTCAGAAGAACGTCCTTCACTTCTACCACTCAACAATGATCCGGCAAAACCAATACCCGCTAATCCCAAACCAATAGGGAATGCCATTATGAAACCTCCGTCCATTGTGTTTTGAACAGCCTGCCACCAATCTTTTTGTAAGTCCATGTATTGGCGCCGTCATCGTACTCGATGACTTCACCGTTTTTCATATCTTTTATAGACGGTGCTTTTGACGAGAGGACACTGATCATATCCTGTTTTTTCTTAACAGTAGCAGCGTCAGCGTAGTTATCTTCAATTTCTGCTATAGCTTTTGGCAGGTCAACTTTTTCAAGAAATTTATAACTCATCTCTGCCCTCGCCGAATTTATATGTAATCGACCTTATTCTTGCTTCGGAATTAACAGTTCCTGCAATTCTGTACTTTATCGAATGTCCAAAGAACCCAGCCATAAACGTCTCATTAGTAATCAAGGCACTGGCTACAGGCAATGTTCCTGCATTTGTCTTTGAACCATTTCTATTTATCACAGTTGCAGTCAACTGCAAACTAGCCGGAGACTTATATGTTACATAGTTCTTGTGATACTGATGCACCATAGCCGGGCTTGTTGTTGTATCTTCTTTGGTTTCGATAAAGAACGGGATGTTTTGAGAAAGATCAGTACTGCCACTTATTTTATGTACCCTGTTATTCGTTGTTTCAGTCAGGAGAATTTGATTCAAACCTCTGACAACCTGTTTTATTAACAGGGTACCGGTGTTAAAATTGTAAACATCCCATGTGCCATGATCCCGATTGAAAACAAAAGACTTTGATTCAGGCACGTGCCAGATGATTTTATCTTTTTCAAGATACCAGGCTGCCGTCATACCGGTCAATGAAAAAGTTTTCAATTTGGCATCGACAGGACGTGAGATTCTCTGAAATCCTTGCGGAACAAAGACATAAATTCCATCAGCAAATACAAAATAAACTGTGTCATTAACAACAATGAGAGAACGCGCAACCTGCAAGCCAACCTGATATTCCTTTTCGGCAATCAGCCCCAGCAATAAAACCGAGTTTCTGGACTTCATTACCAGCACTCGGTTCCAGACGCTGGCAATACCTTTTATTTCGTCACCATCTCCCGGTATGATTATGACAGAGTTCCCTGAACTTTCCCAGAAACTATCAGGCTGATCTATTTCAGACCTTACGACTTTGTATGTATTTAACTCTGTCGTTCTTATGTTCGCGTAATAAGTTCTGTTCTGATGTGAAACAGCATACTTCCAATTTGTATATGATGGCCGGAGTGTCTCCTTTAGTCCCGTGAATTCCTCAAAGCTCACCGTACCCATTTCTGATTCTGTTGTTGTTTCTGTAACGGCTATGAAAGCATAATCATAATTGGAGCCTGAGACATTATTCACTACCCAGTCGCTGCTATCGATATCATAACTCGAATGGAAACGATAGTTTGTTGTCGGCTCCTGAGCATCATCAGTGCCCGCATAAGCCCGCCATAGAATCACAGTCTTTATGCGTTTATACATTCCCCAGATACTATTGACAGTGGCAGGGTCTTGAGACGGGCTGTCAAGCGTAAATGTCTCTGCCACAGCATATAGAATAAGTTCAAAATCAGGAAGGTTGGCATCATTGGTTGCAATTGACAGGCCCGGCATCAGATGGGAAAATTGGCCATCGATATCTACAAACGACACCCCGTAAAATAAGGTGTAATCTGGCGTTGCAGTCGGTTGAACCGGGGTTGTCAGTCTCAAATAAACCTTACCGGGTACGTAACCTGTTTTTGTCCATGATGTAGTATTATTCAAAGAAACGATTTTACCATATTCACTACTGTAAGGCACGGCATTTGTCACACTGACGGCATTAATATTGCCAATATCCGCTGTATGTACGATTGCGGTTCCGGTCATTCCTGTCCCGTGTGGATCACTGACATCTGTCTTTCTAATGTTGTCATCAGCACACCAATACAGGTCAGTGCCGTCGACATCGATATCACCGGACTGAGTGCTAACAGTAATTCCATGACTGAACAATGAAGCCGTGTAAGGGCTTGCAGCGAGCATGGCCACTATTTCTCCGGTGCCTTCATCCACGGTGAAAACATTGGTGCCGTCAGTAGCGGCGCCTATGAATTCAGCAGTAGCTTTTGCGTATCTGTTAGTGGCCCCGCCAAGATTCACGTCATATTCCGTGATGCGACCGTTAAAAGTCCCACCGTCCGTCCATATCAACCACACAAACGAACCGTCGGTACAGACGGCACGAATGTAATCTCCTCCGGATTTGTCGACTGTGTTCAGTACTTTGTAATTATTTGCACAATCATATTGAACCAACTTGGTAGTACCTAATGCTGCCGCTTTTACTTTGCCACAGACATATAGGTTATCGCCAGAAAAGGCAATATTGCATTTAAATGATGCATCGGTGGCAGCAGTAAAACCGCGCGTCAAAACTACGTCTGCCAGAGTCCTGATTGTGTAGAAATCAGAGTCCTTTATTTCCAGTCCTCTTTGTGTGAGGACATAAAAGACCGATCTTACACTGTCCCATATAATTTTAGAGCAGGCTGAAAATAGTTGTGGTTGCTGTACCCATTGCTGTCTGAGAATTAGGAAATTGGCAGTATCGAAATCAGCCAAGCCAAACATGCCCTGAGTACCTGTTCTGTCGATGTATCCGGCAAACAAAGCATTGTTTTCAGTGCCATTTCCTATCCTGACAGTGTTTAATACCTGCAAGAAAAAAAGATTGTCATCCAGGCTATCGAACGCATAATCGCCATAATGAGTGAGAACTCCGGTACTGCCGAGTGTTTTAGTAAAAACTCTAATCCTTCTGTCTGCGACAACTGTTGATTTCTGATAAACCAGTAAGACATCTCTATTCCATACCGGGTCACGATACTCATAGACAATATCGAGATCAAGTGTAAATTCATCATCAGCCGCTACATATCCAGCCCGGGTTACAATATCAGCACCTTCTGCGCCGGTATCGACATTTTCCGCATCCTGACAATACCGCATATCACCCCGGACACTGATTTCTGTGTTTATTCCCAGTGTTGGAATAATTTCTTTGAAATTTTTGCCGGAGTCTCGTGCCATATTAAATATAGACGTTAAGCGTTTGTGGAAATTGATCATAATTGTCAAGGACAGTATTATTCAGCAGGGCTGCAAGCACCCGTTGAATATCATTTTCGAGAATTTGAATTTTCACCGAATACACTCTCGGGTTTTTATCCAAGTATTCTTTGTAGAGATCCCGGGCCACCCTTCGCCAGATTATACCGGCAGCCGTGGCTTTAAAATCAGACTTGTCACTATCCGCACTCATATCGGCAGGGATATAATTGCAATCGATGACGATGCTGCCACTGTCCTCTGAAATAATCGGCCACGTCCCAATGGCCATTGTGCTGTTGTTGTGTGGATTTCGTACCCAGTACCAGCTTGGCCTGGTGCTGAAACTTCGGTCCCTGGTAATAGAGCTAAAGCCCCCCGGATATGGTTTCAAGAGATAACCATTTTCTGAACTCAATGGTTGCTTGTATCTGACCCTAATGATTTGCAGGATATTGTCAAAAGCCGTGTCTGTATATTCCAGGGTATCGGCAACGGTGGTTTTGGTAATGCTTTTCTCCAAAATCATTGTTTCCTGGGCCAGTTCCTTGTGAGTCAGATTCAGCAAGTATTTGATTCGGGTTCTGTGTACATCCGGGTATTGGTTCAATTCCTTGATTTCATCGAGGACAAAATTCTGCATTTCCTTGAATGTCATTTCATCATCTCCCGAATACGATATCCCCGATCTTGGGCCAATCTCAAAGCGATATCGAGATTGCCTTGTGGATAACGCATGAGCTTCTCGACTGCCAGATCGATCGACATATCTTCGATATCTTTCGGTAAGTCAGTATTGTTTGATCCATCCAGAGTACCCGGATACTTGATATATGGGAATGAAGTTACTTTAGCCGATCCTGCCGGATACACCTGTATACCCTGTGAACCGAGTTCACGGTAATAAACTTCAAATGAATCGTCTATGTGTTCATTTGATTGTAAATGCCTGAGCAGCCATTCATCACCTTTTTTGATTTCTGTAGCTACCACTACATCGACAAGAACTTCTTTATTTTCCTTTCTGCGCATGTAATCCGCCGGATAAGCCGCGCGACCGCTGACGACATCTAAAACCAGTCCTTCCGCCTCGAGGTTTGGCATAAACTCAGCAGGCAGGATACGGGCAAGCGCACGCCTGCTGAAGTCAACGGCATCGTCTATGGCGTCGTTGCTGAATTCTGTATTTGTCGTGTCCGTCTGGTCAATTGCCTGCCTGACCAATGTTCTGGATTCTGCTTGTGTCATCGAATAATAATATAAGAATATGCCCCTGCGGATTCACCGGCAGCCAGCCTGTGAACAATCAATGTATCAGCCTTTACTTCTGCCTGAAGGACATCTTGCTGATCGACTCCGGCAACATAAACACCACTGACAACGACAATATCCGTTGCAAGCAGACTGCTGATCAATGTCGTATCGACTTCTGCGGTGGTTGTGAACGTACCGGTGCCACGCAGCAATGAACCTCCATTCAAAAAATCGACTACTGTGAAATTGCTTTCTGCAATCAAGTTTCCACTAATTGTCACGTCTCCATATATCTGAGCTGCTGCGTGAACATCAAAAGTTGTGGCTGTAAGTTCAACTTCATTATCAGAGACAATATCGAGCTGGCCATCAGTAGAAGATTTGAGGTAAATTCCGGTATCGCGAAAACTCGCTTCCGCATCTTCCATGAAAAAAGCTTTGGTCTTGACGAAAATCGAATAGTAATATGGATATTGTGCTATAGCAAGTAATCCTGCAATAATAGCAAATACAAATATTTTCTTCATGGTTCTTCATTAATTAATTAAAAATCGATCTCTTACCCTGAATTTATTGGGCAAGAGATCGATAATAAATTACATGCGCATAAAGCCGGAAACAAATCCAGTCGTATTCGCTGCGACTGCTTGCAGTGACCACAACGGAGTTGCCCCCATTGTGAGAATTTCTGCTTCGTTCGGAGTTGACGCCGCAAATCCCATCACTGCAGCGGCGTTACCACTACCGATTGGAACCAGTGGTTCGTTGATGACAATTGCCGCGGAAGTACTGTGTCCTGCTTTTATCCTGGGAATATGGCCACCTACTTGAACCCAGCCATATTCTCCACTTGTGATATCGTGGGCAGCTACACCCTTAACGACTTCGGCTACACCATCGATCTGTTCAACAATGTGCGGGTTGAAGATCAAAAGGGCAACGTTGTCGGCAAAGACTTCATCGATAACGTCATACAGATACACATCTGCTTCGCCAGAAGCAAGAAAGTCCTGGTGTGAACGGATCTTATATTCTCTGCCTTTTGCTGTCGTAGTTGCCTGAGACAGAAAAGAACCGGAATAGAAACTGTCAGCTTTTGCGGTTGTTATCGTATCGACATGAATTTTTGTTGCGTTATCGGCAACGGCTATAGCGCCATCCGCCAAGATGCCTGAGTCCCAGGCGCCCTTAGCGACGGCGGTGATAACATCACCATGAGTCAGGGCTTCATTGGCTTTCACGTATTCATAGAGATTCCCACGAATACTGACAACCCTTGTACCCAATTCATGCATGCGTTTGGCATGGCTCTTCAAACCGAATCCCGGGGCTGGATAGCCCTTACTTAACATATCCATAATTTACTCCTTTGGTACCTGTTGTACCTTAATTGTTCAAATTAGACCACCGATAGAAATGGCTCGGATTAGAGATCGCCAGGCCCAGCTTCGCTGTGATCTGCGCTACTTTTGTATGTGGCTGGTCTTGTGATTCTTTGAATGGGGTCATAATGAAATTGTTTTGTGGATGAACGTACAGTGTCAGGTAATTGGTATTGACGCCGTACATCGGTTTCTCCACGGAATCGATGAAATTATCGACGACCATCATAATACCACGCCACTCGAAAGCTTGAAAACCTGCATCAGCCATCTGTTTCACGATTTTACTGCTACTTGAATTGATAGTCAAACCCAGGGTCTGTATGATATTCTCATACGTGTCCCAGGTTTCCTGTCTCATCAATAACAGGTCGAAATGTTCATTTGCCCGGTTCGTAAACGCGAACCCGTTGGCGAGTAATGTCAACAGATAACTTGCGTGCAGCGAATTTTTCATGTTGTCTGTGGTATGGGCAACACTATCGACACCGGCCTTCCACCATTCATAGTCACTGGTACGCGGGATATTCCCATAAGTACCGGTGTCAGAAATTGCTAAATCCAGGCCCACGACTGATTTGACTCCGGTGCCGGTGTACAAATCTTTCGCAATTTGCTTTTTCATACTCTTGCGGACATTTTCCACCTTTTTGGTCACGAGGTTTGCAATGGCAAGATCACCACTGACGGCAAGTATTTCATCGTGGCTGATACTCACACTGCCGTAATAGTTGATGGTCTTGAACAAAGCAGACGTGAACGGATCGGCGGGCTGGATGCTGACTGTTTCATAATTTTCGTACGTTCCGACAGCTTCAGTTTCTCCGTATTCAAGCGGTTGCTGAATAAACTGCCCACCTTTTTGTCCAGCAACGTACTTCCCGTCCAGAGATATTTTATCGCCCATCATCATCATCTTCGAAAGGGCAGACTCCTCGAAAATCTGGTCGGGGAACGACGGCATCAACTGATCTTGTACGAATGTTCTGATGCTGTCATAATTAATTGTTTGACTTGGTACAGGCATATTACACCTTCAATTATTGTAAGAATTGGTATTCGCCTTCATCGAGAATCTTGCCCAAGTTCTTCTGCACTTCTTTCATACTTTTGTATTTGTGAGGTGTAGATACAATGGGCTTCGATTTTCCCTCGTAAAAAGGGCGATTGGGATTTTTAAGTTGTTTTATCGCGAGTTCCAAATGCTTGTCATGGTAAAGGGCTTTGTAAGCAACATCGAAATCCCTGATGCCAAGTTCAGTGGCTTTTTGTAGTACTTGTTCGGCATTGAAAAAAGGGTATTTCTTCTTGTTGGCTTCCATGTCCGCCAAATCTGCTTTGATTTCCTGAATTTGTTTGGCTTCAGCATTTGTGCTGATGCCCTTCTGGATATCTGCGATTTGTTGTTTCAGCGATTTGATTTCCTGTAAAGCGGGGTCGGCATCGATTTCTTCCTTTTTCAATTCAAAACCAAGGCTTTCATTGATCTTTGCCAGGGCTTCTTTGTCACCTGCTCGTGCATCGACAATGAGTTTGTTCCAGGTTTCGACGGCTTCGCGGTACTGTTTTGCTTCGTTTCGAGTGGCACCCAGTTCCTGCATTTGTTGTTTGAAGCCTCCACCGTATTGGGCCAACCTCACCAGTTCCTGCTTGTGTTCGGGATTGCTCAAATCAAATTCTTTTTCTTCACCATCGACCTTGAATTTCAGAACAGCGCCCTCAGGGTTGCCGGTAGCAGCGCCATCAGGGTTGTTTGTTTCAGCGGGTTCGCTCATTTGTAACTCCTGTTTATTTCAAAACTGAACTCATTAATTCCTGTGCCCGTGATTGAGACACAGGTTGACCATTTTCATGTATTGAATTGGACACCATTTGTAAGGCGAATACAACCGGGGCCATGCCAAGGTGCCCTGTACGTAATCTCGCAGCCCAGAGCAAAAAGGTTCTGGTATTGACTTCAGGTAAAACCACAGGTTGTGGAGTAGACGCTTCCGTAGCATTGGTTTTCAATGCTACGTCAGTAATAACAGGTACTGTAGTAGTTGCTTTGTCAGGCGATGGCGGTATTACCAGCACCATCTTGCCCCTGGGTTCTGTTCGCCTGGGTATTGATTGCTTTCGTGAGGTCTTCGATTTTTTCATTTTGAATTTCTACTATTTGTGAGAGTCTATCGATTTCATCCATGCGCTTTGCTATGGCATATTTGTTGGGGTCATCGATGGTGTCATATACAGCCTGCCGATCATACAGCCCAGCCTGATACATTTGCAAAGCAAACTGGAAATCTTTTTCTCTTGAAAATCTAAAGGCTTTTACCGAAATCCTGATATCTTTTAATCCCGCATTATCGGCAAAGCCAGCCCATGACACATTTCCTGTTTTTTCTTCGTTATTGATAATGTCGAATACAGTTGCTTGCGGCATGTATCTCTGCATCAGGTAAATAGCAATTCTTGCCATTTCCTTCAAAGCCTGAGAGTAATGCTTCAGTGGTGTAGACCCGGCAACCGAAGCTTGCTCAATCAATGTCTCGATTGTTACATTTGCCGTGCCCGCAGCAGGCAGGTTCCCGGATAGAACGTCCGTTCTTTTCAGTATCCTGTCGAGACTTTGTTCTGAATGCGCCAAATCGATATGATGTGTAGAAGGCAAGGGCTTCCCCATATCCACTGTAAAATCATCAGGCCGTTGTACCGGTACATTTAAACCGATTAAATTAGTAAATTGAGACAATTTTTTATGCAGTGACGGCCCGATTTTACGTACTCCATTCAAAAGCAGGTTGATGTTCTGGGTAATTGCATTTTTCCTGAAGTTTATATCATCCTGAATTGGGTAGGCATCAGTTGCCCCGGGTTTGCCCCAATATTTATTTCGTTGTTTCAACCAGTCCCATTTGACATACATATTCCGCCAATGCCGTTCCTCGGGGAAGGGTTCGTCTCTAAGAAGCTTTCCTTCGGCTATTGTAATTATTCTGCCATAAGGATATTTCCGACGTTTAAGGTCAGGCGGGAATTGATTGTGCGCTTCAATGTGGGCTTCTATCTCTGCAATTAAATCCGTGTCTGTTTCCTGATCCAGAGTCTCGATAAAAAGCCTATGCTCTTTGATATGGCGAGGATGGTTCTGTTGATCAAAAACATCGGCACCCTTCAACTGGGCGATGGCGGCGTGCTCATCGTCTATTTCTGTTTGATCGAAGGCAATGGGAACCATACGCTCGTCTTCCATCCATATTTCATAAACTATTACTTTTGGGAAATGTGGGCTACGTCTGCTATCAGTTTCCAGTTCTGAGAATACTGGTGCCTTGCTTCTGCCGGCATCTTCCCAGCTTTTCATCACTTCGTTCGGGTCGGATTCATAATCAACACCAGCACCAGCACTTAATTTTATTCCATAATTTTCTTTTACAGTACGAGGAGTAGATTCAGAAACCCAGATAATGAAGTTACAATCTTCTTTCGACTTTGCATCTGGGTCAGGGATCGTTGACCCGGCAGGCCAAACACTAAAGTTTGGGTAAAAATTGTCATCTACTTCACCACGTATGTGGCTGCTTCCTACTGCGAACGCTTCCAGAATAGAATCTTCGCTTTTATCATCCCATTTGATATAATCCCAGACGACATCCCCAATTATCTCATTCAGAGCCTGCGCACTAAAGCTGTCCAAATCTTCCTGGGGATGAAAATAAAACTTTATATGCGTATTCGTCATGCGGGCCAAAAGCTGATCTATTCCCTCGGCAAGCCGGTTGTAGGGCTTGTTCCCCAGCAAAACGTTGCGCTGGCTAATGGCGTGAATGCCGCGATAATAACGATCAAATTTGCGGGCGTTAGCTACGATCTTTTCAGACTTTAATCCATCTAGCCCGGCCTCGAGATATTTCATGCCTATCGCTAATCCGGATTGTGAATCTTCGTCTATTCTTCTACCTGTCACCAGCCCACTCCGGGTTTATATCTGCTTCTTCTTCTGCTTCCAACTCTACCGGGTCTGGCATAGACACCATTCCGCCTGACCCAGCCTTTTGTCCGATCCTGACACCAACGATTAAGCTTGCAAAGCATAGGCTCAATGTGAAAATTATATACACAAATGGATAAATTTCCATTACAAACCAACTTCCAGTTCATTCGTAACTGCATTACTGAAATCTACGACAGCACCATTCCCAAGCCTGACTTTTTTTGTCATCCAATCTGGGTCCATGGGCAACGGCTCAACTCTGCTGTCGTAAACAAATTCGCATATCCTTCTCGCGCACTCAGCCATATGATCATCTCTGTCTATGGGCCGTCTGATTCTATTGCCCATATTCATATTCTGATTGGGATTTGGCCACCGCCAATTTAAAAATTCCCATTTCAACCGCTGTATCGAATCATCGCGTCTGGGTTGTAAAACAAATTCATCTTGAAAAATAAAAGCCTGTGGGTGCTCACGCGTTTTCGTCTGTTCGCCGTCATAAGACATCTCCACCGCAAACATCTCATTCATTTTCAATATGCCTCCGCTCAAGTCCTTCGAACCCTTCAGCGGAACCAAATCTTCCTCCAGTAGTTGGTCGGCAACTGATTTTTCGTACCTGTCTTTCTGATTTTCATTCCACGCAGAAGGGTCACATAAGCATATGTCGTGAGAACGACCAAGTAATTTCTCGCGTTCCCTGATCAAGGAAACTAACCCAGGTATATGACCAGTCTTAAAAAAACCACTCACAAAATATATGTTTGGTTTTTCATCGATTATGCTATGATACAACCCATCGTAATCTACCCACGCGAATAATACCGCATGCGGGGTTACAGGGTGCGGATCGATTGCCACTATTAAATCACATGATTCAGGTAATTCAAAAGGCTCAATCATGTCTTTCACCGAAAATGTCTTCAATACCAATCCACCCCTGGCCTGACGCTTGCCATAAATCCGGATCGCTATTTCTACCGCATCAAAACAATGACTCTTTATCTCATCGATTATCTCCGAGGAATTCATCGGGTTGTCATAACTTGTCATCTCAATAGCATAGACTCCTCCTTGCTTCTTTAAGCCAGGCTGCCAAATATCTTCTTCCGTCCACGTCACCCCATTTACAGCCGTCATTCCTATCGTTCGCCTTCCATTTGTCGATATCGTTCGCATACCCGATTCGATCCAGATATCACGCGGTGGTTCTTCATCCGCATAGATAAAGTCTCGGGCTGAACCCGCGTGCGCTTCCGTCGGCTGTGAGTAAGTCAGATACTCCAGCTTCGAGCCATTCTTCCACAAATCTACACGATCACGCTCTACGTCAAAACCAATCTTCTTTACATCTGTACTCGTTGCCCACTTATGTATCTCAGGACCAACCACTTTATTCACATAGTTCGGGTAATCTTCCGTTATCACTCTCCCATAAACCGGCGGTGACTTTATCCAATAACCATCATCCAATATTCGTTTGCAAACGTCTCTCACCCAGACGGCTTTCGCATTCTCAGATAAAAATAGCAAATTCGCCTTCTGTAAAGGATGCCAACCCTCCAACTGCATTACTGCATCCAATACCAAGGTCGCCGTCTTACCACTCCTATTTCCACCGCTTATCCCCTTTACCCTAAAAGGTGCCAAAAAAAATTTACGCTCTTTCTCATTCGGCTGGTAAAAATTCTTCCCAGACGCCGACTCCAAATTCATTACGTGCGTTGCCAGCTCTATCTTCTCTTCATCTTTCAACTTGTAAAGAGCACCCGTCTCCTCCAAACGCGACAAACGTTTTAATACTTCTGAAGGCTCTTCACGATCAAGGTACCAATACATCGACTCACCTGTCTAAAAAATAATCAGGCCCTGACATAACGTTAACCCGGCCCCAGCTCTCTTGCTCCGCCGCGTTTTGGGCACACCCGGGGTCGAGCATGACACACCCAATTTCCCTAACATCTGGTGTGGCCCCGACAACAATACTTTTGAGCGTAATATAATCGGGCCTGACGCGCTTGATGCTAAATCTTTTAACACCAAATTCTTCCCTTCACCATCCACCTATAAAAAACATTATGTAAACCTGTTAAATTTGTTTACAGAATTTCGTAGTCTTTTGACACAGTTACTTGGCGCGGCGCGCTGCTGCTCTGGAATTTGCTTAACGTATCCAGCAGCCGGGCCAAGCTGTCGCTGACCCCCAGCTCTTGTTTTATATTGGCTTCGACGTCAAGGCGCTGCCCGTAGTCCTTCCTTGTTAGCGGATGTCGCTCAAGAAAGAATTTGCGGTCGTTAAAGCCCTCACGCGTGGGACTAACAGCTAGCTTGCAACCGACCGATTTC
>Ga0214471_10000369_pt1 | contig 39838 bp, 60 predicted proteins | sample RVTome_5_FD_207665 | JGI IMG/M metagenome (GOLD analysis project Ga0214471, IMG submission 207665) | Soil microbial communities from uranium-contaminated site in the Upper Colorado River Basin, Wyoming, United States - RVT142D155 | ecosystem: Environmental > Terrestrial > Soil > Contaminated >... | reverse complement strand
TCACATTAAGGAAGTAATCGCCTTTGCAATACCCAAAATCTCTAGGATACGTTAGAATACTTCCAAGTGTTTTATCTTCAAACTTTTTGAAGTCGTAGTCTAAAATAATATCTCTTATCTCATACCCGGAATACCCCAGGGCGGCAAGGGTAGAGAATATAGCTCCGGCGCTTGTGCCGGCAAATCCTTCTACCTTTTTCAATACGCCAATGTCGTCAAGATAAATAGCTGCACCGGCATAAGCGGCAATGCGAACACCTCCTCCTTTAGAGCAGACAAATCTTATCTTTGACGGATCTATCATTTAGACTTTAGCGTTTTCTTTTTCTTTCAGGTATGATAAAATCGCATCTGCGCCAGCTCCAATACAAAGAATTAAAAGTGTAATCCAAGGGTTCGCCCCAGACATAACAGCGCTACCGGTAGCGGTTAAAGACATTGCCTTTACCACCTTAGAGGCCAGCTTTAACAGTTCTAACTTTTCCATTGTACGTTTATTGATTTATAATTTCTAAAGTGACTTCCTCCCCTTGTTTTATTGCCTCTTTTATTTTTGAAAACAGTTCATTATAAATGACGGCGCAGTTGCCTATACGTGTGTCTGAATATTTCTCCTTTCCCACTAAAATGCAACCATGTGTATCTGCTGCGCTATTGCCTGTATGTATCCTCACCCCCTCAAATCCTTCAACACCTAAAAGTAAAGGCATTTCCCTTTTGAATTTTGGAGACACCGTTATCGTTACTTCATACTCCCCTTCCGGGATAGCCGTTTCTCCATGTACCTTAAGACCAGTAGGGCGCACCACGTCTTCAAGGGTGTAGCAGAAATATTCACCATCAACAGACAGTTGCCCTATTGTGCATTCTTCATTGAAGTATTTCCTGTTTAAAATTAAATTCATTTTTTCTTTTTTAAGCTTTTTCGGAATAATCTTTAATTCCTTTTTTCTTTTTCTTCATATTAATCCAGCCAGTATCTTGAAGATATTTCAAAACAGATACAATTCCTATTACTCCTGCCCCTCCCCATGCGAACATCTGAAAAAGAAAGGAGATAACAGATAGCACGTCATTGTGAGCCTCCATGAATCCTGCCGCCTCTCCCAACACAGCTAACGTAATCACCATCATCATATTCACTATCGGGTGCGGATGGCATGAGTTTGTCTCCATAATTTTAAATTGGTTTCTAAAAAATGTTAAATTAAAATGCACCGACAGTAACTCGTCTCCACATGCCGCCACCAGTATTGATATATTTATACTCGTCTCCGTTGTCATCTATAGCCCGTGAACCGAAAGGTATAGTGGTGCTGTTAATCATTGATTGCAATGCAGCCGTTATCGCCGCTGCCTCTGCGTTAGGATTTCCGTTTATTCTGAAAAAAGGCAAATCGCCGTTAAAGTGAAGTATAGTTGCTGACATATTATTGTTTTTTAAAGGTGAATTTGAAGGGTTAAATTCGTACCCCTTCGGAAGTGGGAATTGATAATTATTTTTTACTGTTTTTAAAATTTTCTCAACTTGATTTTTTTCTTCTCCCATATAATTATTGTTTATAAAATGTAAATTTAAAAGACATTACTTTCGTGTTTTGTGTAATTGGATACCAGCCGCTACCCACCCACTCGTCGGAGGCATTGCCGCCCAATGATATAATTCTAAAATGGGTCGCATCGTAAGGAACTATTAGCACCAAATCATAGAACCCATCTCCAAAAATCATCCCTTGTGGCTTGCCTCTGTCGATAGCGTAGATTGAAGTACTGCCTCCAGAAAGGTCTGTAGTTCCTGTATAAACAGGATGTTCAGTAGAGTTGAACTCATATCCGTTTGGCAATTCAAATAAATAGTTACCACTTCCTCCTGCTGCTCCTGCACTAGAAGATGAAGAGTACATATAATCAACCTCAATCAATTCCGTATTAGAACCTATCGCAGGCTCTTTAGTCCTATACCTAACAAAATCATTTTCTACCGTTGTCGCTTTTGTTGGAGGGGTGGTTACAGCCCCTATTGTGATGGTGCTTGTTAATGACCATGATGTTGGATATGTTGCGGTAGCCGTCGCCCTGTCCACGTATGCGGTTGTTGCCACCTTTTTTGTACTATCCCCTAAAGGAGGTGTAGGAACATTGGTAAGTAAAAAAGAATCTGCGGTAACATTGAGAATATTCCCTGTAGATAAGTTTAAATCACCTTGCGAAGTACTCAAACTCATATTTGTGTATGACGTAATAGTCATAGCACCTATAGGAGTATTTATTCTAACACCTAATGAACCATATAAATAAAGATCAGCATCACCAACAATGTTGAATGTGTCGGCAGCATACATACTAATGTCGTCCACAGCCTCTAAAGTGAAATTATCAGTCTCTAAAGTAAAATCATCGGCAGACACAGTAGCATCGCCAGAATAAGAAATGCTATCCTCGTAATAGGGTGGAGTATAAAGAACAGGATCCTGCCAAGAAGCACCCCCGTCGCTATCAGATGTAAGCACCTTACCATCGCCCTTGGATGGGATGTCTATCTGAACTGTGTCGGCTCTAACCTTGATCGAACCATCGCTATCCACGATGTGCATCTCAGCATTAAAACTGTTAGTAAAAAATTGAATCTGATCCCCAAAAACCTGAGCGCCTACATTATCGTCGTAGTAGAGACCTGTTAATCCGGATGTTGTAGATGCGTTAAACACGTCTCCTCCAATTGCTAAAATAGAGTCCGGATATATTGTTATCCGGTCAAACTTGTGGTCAATGTAAGACTCTCGCACCCCTTTAGTAATGTTCGAATTAATTGTTGCCGAATCAATTTTTATATTGGAATTTGTTGTCGTTTTATCTGTTTTTATTTGTAAAGATACATCGGTCGTAATAAAGTTATTGCCCGTACCAGCCCAATCAATTTGATCGCCATAGTAAGGGGGGGTAAGCGTTAATGAGTCGTAAATACCCTGAGCAGTTCTGTCAACATATCCAGTTGTAGCTATCTTATTGCTACTGTCATTATCGGGAGGCGTTTCAGACAAATAACTTTTCGAAGACACTATCATAAATGAGTCAGCAGTAATGCTGCTCTCCAGCATTTTTGTATCTCCAATAATTATAGAGTCTGATTTTACTCCTCCTACTACTTCTAGTTTTTCGGTTGGCGATGTCGTCCCTATGCCTACATTTCCACTACCTACTATTGTCATCTGCGTGTAGAGGGCGTTCAAAGAGGTATCGCCAGCCGTCGATGGTGGTGAAGTTTGGAAGTAAATATTGGATTCGCCAGCACCATTGCTTCGCCCTGCTGACAATGTTAAGTTGCCGCCAGATTTGTTGAATGCTTCTTGAATGTATATGTCGCCAGCAACGACGGGGGCATATACATCACCATTAGGCGCAGCGGCCATGCCTCGCCAATTCCTACTTGTTTGTCCGAGAGCAATGAAGTCACCAGCGCCGCCCGTTTGCATGTATATGTCGCCAGCAATGATGGGGGCATATACATCACCATTAGGCGCAGCAGCCATGCCAATCCAATTCCTACTTGTTTGTCCGAGAGCAATGAAGTCACCAGCGCCGCCAGTCTGCATGTAGATGTCGCCACCCGAAACACAAGCATACACGTTGCCATTAGGCGCAGCAGCCATGCCAAACCAATCCCTACTTGTTTGTCCGAGAGCAATGAAGTCACCAGCGCCGCCCGTTTGCATGTAGATGTCGCCAAAAACAACACAAGCATACACATCACCATTAGGCGCAGCAGCCATGCCAGTCCAATTCCTACTTGTTTGTCCGAGAGCAATGAAGTCACCAGCGCCGCCCGTTTGCATGTATATGTCGCCGCCAAAAACACAAGCATACACATCACCATTAGGCGCAGCAGCCATGCCATGCCAACTCCTACTTGTTTGTCCGAGAGCAATGAAGTCACCAGCGCCGCCAGTCTGCATGTAGATGTCGCCACCCGAAACACAAGCATACACGTTGCCATTAGGCGCAGCAGCCATGCCAATCCAACTCCTACTTGTTTGTCCGAGAGCAATGAAGTCACCAGCGCTTCCACCTTCCGAAGTACTTCCAGCCATAATGCTGAGACCTCTGCCATTGGTTAATGAATCCGTGCTTTCTACCCATATAGTCCTATCCTTGGAGTTGCCAAAACTTAAATCATTCGTAGGCGAAGGAGTGCCTATGCCAATATTACCCCCTGACATTACCCTTATCTTTTCGGTGTCATTCGTTCGAATAATAAATGGGTTGTCGTCTAAAGTGCCTATGAAGTTAGCTGTTGAGTCTATCGTGTCATTCCCCGTCAATGACCACCCTGAAAAGGGAGTCCCCCACTCCAAGCTATAACCGTCAGAGCCTACCTCTAACGTTTGCCCTGCGTCACCACCCCTTGGTACTTGTCTTTGAGAGTAGCCAATTTCGGCCAATAATAACAGCGATAATAATAGTATTTTTTTCATATTTATAGGTATAATTCTCCTGTTCCCCATGATTCGATTATTATTTTATTTCCGGGAGGGAGGGGTATATAAGCATCTGTAGCAAGTCCTTTGTAATTTTGTCCAGACTGTGGATAAATGTAAGCCGTTGCCGCCCCCTCGTTCCGTATCTCCTGCCACCCTTTTACGTCTGCGTCTATTGTTAAAACGCTATCTCCCAGTGTTGCGCAAGTGCCTATTAGACACTTTGTAGCGGCCAGTTGAGTTGCACCTCCTTGACCTCCGCCAGCGAGGGCGACATAAATGCCGGAAGAGACAGCATCTTTAATGGCCACCTTGTATGATAGTCCACCCACTACAACGTGAATTAAATCCGTTGGAGCTATCTCTAGTGCGTACTGTGTTCGTGAGGATAATTTACCCATAATGCAAAAGTATAAAAAATATTATGTTAAATAGAATCTAGCATCTTTTATGTTCAAAATTTTGATATGCCTGTTTCAACCTTACGTACACCGGTGCTTTCGTAGAGTTAAGCGAATAGTCAGGGTTGTACTCCGAAGAAGCCCGTCTTACGTATTTATTACTCATTCTCGTTGGGTTTCCGCTGTTGTAATCTGTAATTACTATTTTGTCGGATTGCAAAATCCAAATTTGGATTATCCTGTGAATCTCCCAAGGAAGACCTCTCAACTCTAAATCGTAGAACTCAATTTGTGAGTCCTTTGTCCACACCTCTGCTCCATTTTGATAAACAACGGACTCCTCTTGATACTCTCCGTTTGGCCTCCAAAACAAAGCGTCAGGAAGCCTTATTTCGTTGAACCAATCCTGCGAGGAAAAGTCCGACTTCTTCTCGTCACCTTCTAAACTTCCTAAACTTCCACTTGTGTACCACCCTATCCTTACCGTGTCATCAGACAGATAATCTCTGTACTCCTTTAAGCACACGTCTATCCAGTACTTATCCGTTGTCGTTGCATCTATATTTGTACCTGTTGACTTTACTCTATATGACCCTTCGCCATGTGCGATAAGAACTAGCCTCCAGTCTACTTGATACCCTATCGCTTTTTCTTCAAAAATTGTATCATAAAAACCAAATTCTTTATATGTTCCATAGGTATTGTCTGTAAGTACCGCCAAGTCTGACCATGCGCCCGATGTAAATTTTTGAAGGGAAATCGTAGCGGCAGAAAACGCTTTCCCCCACCAAAATATAGCGCCTTGCTTGTCGTTTTTAAATTCGCTGGTAAATACCGTTTCGCCGAATACCGGAATCTTAAAACAGCACTCGTTAGATCCTGCCAGCTCTGTCGCTACGGTAACCACATCTCCTGCCGCAGGATTACTTTGTATGATCTCGAAGTCTTGCCTCCAAGCCGTTCCAAGCTCCACTATTGCTCCTCCTGAACCCCCGTCCTCAAACAAATAGAGGTCGCCATCCTCAAATTCAAAATCATCGCCATCCTCAAATTGTTTTGCATCGCCATTATAGAACTCATATAGCCTAGCATACATTGTAAACTTTCCAACGGACGGCAGCTTGGTATAATCAATGAGAGCCTCTCCCGTGTAGACAGATCCCGCACTTGAAACTACTGTCTTGTTGCTTGTGTCGGTTGATTTGAACCAGCTGTTTGAAGACAACTCCCGAAAACTTGTAATCCTTCTTATGTCAGAAACTCCCTGCCCCTCGAATGGCTCGATCCAAATTACCATTCCTACATTAGCTAACGACGGGATGCCGCCGGATATTTTTTCTGCTATCGCCTTGATCTTAACATCCTCGTAACCCCTTAAATATTTAACACCTCCGGATATTATAGAGGCATCTGTTACTATGTCGTGAGACGTTATGCTATGATTGCTCCACTCTACATTCCCCTCGAAGTCAACAGATGGCGCAATTTCTGTTGTGAACTCTTGCTGAAAAGTCTCACCATTCTGCTCTATTGTGAGTGTAGCCTTGTGATTTAGCGTACATCCTGATAGCGTTAAGTATCTATGCCAAAGATTATTTAACCCATTAAAGTCAAGTGATGTGTCAAAGATGTCTGCCGGAGGAGCTAGGATGCCTGCCAGCTCTATCCAGTACTCCCACCTGTGCATAAACGGATACTGGTACCGGTAATATAGAGCATCTCCTGTGTCTAAGGCATACTCTCTTTGCATTGAAACGACCTTCCGAATTTCCCCGTCAGGAATCTTGAACACCCTGTCCTGAGTAAAGTCTATCGCTTGTGCCTTTCCTCCTATTATAGGGAATCCATCCGTTGAGAACAAGAAGTCCTCTAGTAGAATATCGCTTTCCCCTGTTTTTAATAACAGTAGTTCGCTTTTAACTTTTGTGATCTTTACTTTTTCTGCTGCTGCGATAGGGGCAAAGTCAATATTGAACAGAAAATCAACCACCAAATCATCAACAGGAAAGTATTTTAAATCAGCTGCTGCCGTGCCGTCAGTTGCGTCATCGTATGGGTGCTGAATCAATAGCGTAGACTCCTCATTCACAAGAGACGTGTCCGTATACTCAACAAGAAACTCATTAACCTGAGCGAGAAGATTTACCTTGTCGCTCAGGTCAGCGCCTAGCGCATGGTTTTCAACGATTACGTATAGTTTGTACCTAAAGAAATCCCCCTGCTGTAAAATAGCCTCAGCATCTACACCCGTCTCCACCTCCATTTCAATAGTAATTTCAGAAGAGCTGACAAAAACGGCTCTCGACCTTTTTACTATTTGTAAATCTGTTCCTGTATTTAGCCCATTAACCCATCCTCCCCCCACAGTGTTAAACACGTAATCCTTTGCAAAATTCCTATCCTGATTATATCCATTATCTTGGTAAAAGTCAGGATCTTCCGGAAGGTATCTGAATCCTGCGATATACTTAGTTGATGAATTTACAAAAGGCGTGTCTGTTGTGTTTTTAACCGATATGCTAACAAGCATCGTATTCCCAAACCTCAATTGCCCCGGAGTATCAAGAGCTGTTAAATCTGAAATCGACACGCTGTCGACGGAATAGTTTGTATCTGAGCCGTTGGGGTCTTGGTTGTGCCACCCTACATTGCTTTGATTCGTGTCTAGCGTTATCGTTTGTACACCGTTTGGATTTGATAACGTTTTGTGTAACGAAATAGAAACTATATAGTTTAGCGTTTTGCCCGATTGAAAGTAGTCGGGCTTTTTCCCATTTAACAAATCTAAATATTGGTCGTAAAGGAAAGTAGGTACGACATCTGTTGTATGCGTTATGGTAAAGGACTGCCTAATATATTGCCCTGCAGAACCGCCCCCGCCCCCTCCACTATTACCCTTGACAGTTGCGCTCCCTATTTGCCATGATTTAATTCCGGTGAAAGGCAATGCAGACGGGGTGACGTTATCAACGTCTAAAGCGCCAGTTTGAAGACGTTGCTCTTCGCCGTCTATAAGCGACAAGAAGCCGCCCCCCGGATTCACTAGGCTATAATAATACTTTAAACCTTTAAATTCCGAAGCGTTAAATATATACTCTATGTCACTCGACAACTGATGCCTTGTATCGGCTCTGGTTGATCTAATCATATTTCCGCTAAATTTTTCTATTACCGTATAGAAAAAATATCCAAACCCTTGAGAATAAAAACCTAAGATGTCGCCAACGAATATATCCTCAAACGTAGCAGGATCTTCGCTATATATGATACCTGACGTGTCAGACATATCAACCTCTGACGGGTTCGGGGTCAATATAATAAAATTATCCTCCGTTGCATACGTCACATCTTCATACTCGAAATCAATCTCTATAGTAATAGGCTCGTCAATTACCGACAGCAGGAACGGCAAGTCCTGAGACGGCCTAAATAGATTATTAAATCGAATATCAGATACAACGAGTCCCATTATAATTTACTCCCTAAATTAGATAGCTGGCTTAAAGCGTTTTGCAACTTCAATTCTGCTTCATTAATATTCATATCCTTCACCTTGTCATCGAATGCAGCTCGCTCTTCTTCGGGTAGCTTATTTCTTGCATCGTCAATTAATCCATCAATTGATCCTATCATTCCGCTAAGGAAAGACCCCACCTGAGATGCGTTTTTAATAAAGTCTTCTGTTTTATTATTTTCCATTCGGTTCAATTATTGTTTCTATTAAATTATTCGTGTATGGCCGCTGTACCCTATATGTCCCCGAAGCCGTTTCAGCATCAGGGCTGTATTTAATATCAATTAACTCTCCATGTGACCCGTCCCAATCTTCAATGGCATTATTTCCTGCGACTTTTTGGTCGTCATCAAAACAGAATGGAATGTTTTCAAATTGCTTAATCTGAAATTGATTACCCTTGCTGTCTTTTTGCGGTATAAAGCTATTAAAATAATGGTAATTATCCCATAAGTATCTAGCATTTAATACCGACGAGTTATCGGATCGTAATTTATTGTTACGCTTGTTTCCATGATTATCGACCAGTAGTATTTTTGGAATAGTAATATAGTCCGACTCCATTTTTAACATTCTTATCCTATCTTCTATCAGACTCCCGAAATTAGGATAGGATATTTTTGGTATTTTTCCAATTGGATTGTTTATATTTATTCCAATTTTCCTGAGTGCCTTTAATATGCCATTAATCACCCTCGTGATAAAGTTAACGATACTTATTACAACATTTACTGCAACAATGAATACTTTTACGATTCCGTTTACACCTTTTAAGAAGCCGCTTACAATCTTCTCCGCAGGCGTTAGCTCTGTCTTTGCTTTTCCAAGCGAAAAGCCTATAGCTATCTCCTCTAGTCCTGAGAGCAAAACCATATCTTTGTTCAATATTACCTTGGGCTGCGTGGTAACAGTTACAGCCGTACCAGCATATTCCTGTAGTGTGTGCCTATCATTTATGTCAACCTGAAATCTGAGGTCGTAGGTAGATCGAAAGTCTTCATGATTATACGTTGTGAACTGATCTTTTACTGGGGGTATCTTCCATTTAGGGGTGCTTAGGTAGAAGTTTCTCTTCTCCATATACACAATCTTGTTCTTTATCACCACCTTAGCAAGAACCATTTGCCTAACAAGATTAAATAGCTGCCCGAAAGTTCCCTTATAATAGCCGAATTGCTCGTTTTTATTTGGAGTAAAAAAACCTTTTATAAACTCAAAGTCTCCAGTGTTGGTATCTTTTAAGTTAAACTTTTGCGGAATAATTAACGCTTTATCAAAGGGCGGCTGCTGAAATATGCTACTTGATAGCGTCAATCCTATGTGGCTGAGCCCGATTTCCAGCAAGTCTTTAACATACATACCCATGTGATACTTTACCTTTTGAATTATGTTGTTAACAATATCTTTTACTAAAATCACCAAAGCGGAAAACAAAGTTGCAACATAAATAAATTGAACTATGACAGCTATCACCTCAGATGCGCTGAACGGAGAAACTAGGCGGCCGGCAGATTTCTTTAGCTCAAGCGCCTGCTCTTTTATTTTGTCTTGGACTACGAATATCGTCAGAAGAGAAAAAGCTATCTCTAAATTATTTTGCTTGGCCTCTATGACATAAGGAATAGGCACAAAGTGATCGGTGGTGATTAGTCCAATATTAAAAAGGTATTCAAAAGTAAAAGAGTTGAGCCGTTGCTCTGACCAATCAACGCCACCCGCTTCTACAAGTGGAGCGATCACCTTATCGCACCTCTGCTCTGATCTCCATAGGTCTAAGTAGCCGTTCAATGCTTCGTATACGTTTCCTTTTTGGTCGTCAAGGATTAGCTTATATGGCGCTCCCTCCCCAACGCCAACACCTCCCGTCAAGCCTGCTGCAATGTGAAGATTTGCTAGAATAGATCCATCGTTTGACTTGGTTCTATCTCCTACCCCCAGCTCCACCTTATCGAAATTCACCGCAACGCTCTCGCTCTCATTATCCCATGTTCGTGAAATCTGCAACTCAGGATAGTTGTTCGGCTCGTTTATCTCAACGCCTTTTAAAAAGTGTCTTTGTATCATTGCCTCAGCCTCATTTTGTGAACACGTTTTTTATTCTGACCGCCTTTTATCAACGTCTCTATTATCTCTCCCTGCTTTGTGATGTCAATGATTTGAACCGGTTTAGCTTCTATTTTTTTAAGTAGAGCTATTGCCTGCCTGCCTGCAACTCCACTGTCGCTGTTCGACTCACTCGATGACATCATTTGCCTTAATGCAGCCTCCTTAAGAATATATTTATCTTGAAAACTTCCGTCATTTAACGCCATAGCAACGCCCGGATTGCCTAGGTTTGCATCTCTTTTGATGACTGCCTCTTGCTTTGTTAAGTAGAAAGGAATATCATCTACCCCTACTGATCCACCCTCCCCGTTTGGCATTACCATATTTTCCCCGTCCTTCGCAAACTGAGCTATCCCTTTAGCAACTCCTTTGATTAAGAATGTGTCAGCAATTGCCTTTGGAACGACAGAACTAGGATTAGCTCCCTGTTCATTTTGGCGCAACTTCACGGCATCAATGAACCTTTCTGCCAACTTGATAGCCTCCTGCTCTCTGGCCTCTTTCTCTTGTGCGTTTTTCCTTTGGAGCAATAACTTTGCCTGCGCCTCTTTCTCTTGCGCTAGTTGATTCGCAGCTCCACTTCTTGCTAGGTCTTGTTGTAAGGCTATCGACTCGGCGTTTAGATTTATTGCTTGACTGATTTGCTGCTGCTCTAATTGCGTTTTCTTTTGAAGCTCAGCGCCTGTTGCAGATGTAAGCTCTTTAGTATTTGCAAATTGCTTATCTTTCTTTGCCTTATCAATTGCAAGCAACTTGTCGGCGTTCGCTTTTTCTGTGCTTATAACATAAGCGTCATACTCCGCTTTCGCTCTCTCTCTCTCTTCATACGATGACGCCTCGTTATTTATAATTGTTTCAAGTTTTGCTTTTTGAATCTCCAACTCTTTAGCTGCAATATCTTCGTCATTCTTAAGACCCTTCTCTTTTAGGTTTTTTAGCTGTAAAAGCTGAGTCTCCTTAAGATGTATCTCCTCCTGCTCGTTTTGTCGAACTGTATCGAGAAAACTTTTCTGCCTTTCTTGGTCTTGCTTCAATGCGTCTGCCGCTGCTTTGTCGTCAAGCTTTGACCCTTTCTCCTTATCTAAAAGAATCTTTTTCTCTAGTCCTGAGCGCAATGCGATAAGGCCGTTTATCTTCTTCTGAGCCCTTGCATCGGCTTCAAGTCTTTGTGCCTTTAGCTTCTCTAGCTCTAGCTCCCCTGCCCTATCAGTATCATTGAATGTTTGCTCCAACTCCATTTTTTGGATTTGCAAATCAAGTAATTTCTTTTCCGTGTTAGAAATAAACCTCAATTGCTTTTCTGCCTCATTCAGAGCAGCTATCCTTTCGGTGTCTGACTTTAACCCATCTTTGGCTATAGCATTTTGTTCTTGCATTTCAAGCTTTGCCTTTGATAACGCCACCGTTGTGTCTATCTGTAACCGCTCATATTTTTTTTGAAGCTCAAACAATAGATTTCCCTGCCTAGTAGCCTCTGCTACTCCTTCTGATATATCGCCAGTTATTGACGATATTTTATCTCCTATGTCTTTAATTCCTGTAACGGCTTGAAGAGATGCCTCTCCAACATCTTTAGCGCCTTGCTTTATAAGATCAAGGTCTCTAGTAAATATACCCTTTAACACCTTACCCAGCCCTAATCCTATTTCAGAAATAGCCGTAAATCTATTGACTATATTGTCAACAATTGCCTTCCCTAAATCCTTTATCGCCTGTACGGGATTTTCAAAAGCCTCCTTTAATCTGTCAAATACCTTGAACCCCGTATCTTGCAAAAAACCTACAAACTTCTCAAAGGCAACCCTTATAGGTGCTAATGCTCGAGAGAAAGCGTCTGCCCCTCTTTGTGTTGATGCAAATGCAGCTATCAAAGAACCAAGTATAACTACTACAGCTCCTATTCCTGTAGCTATTAGGGCGTACTTTAATATCTTCAACGCCCTACTGAACCCTCCCGATGCCGCCGCAGCTCCTTTTTGTGCTGTCGAATTGGCCGCAACGCCAACGGTGTTAGTTTCGGTTGCTACCGTGTTAGCCTCTTGTTCTACAGTATTTTTTCTTGTGATTGCGGTAAGAACAGCTTGCACCCTAGACAGTGTAGCAAGTTGGGTAGAAAATAAGCCACTCTGCATTATCCCTTCCTTAATACCTGTTGAATAGTTACCAACATTAAGGCGCTGCTTCTTCATTTCGTCAGAATTGACGCGAATTAATTTGTTGTTGTCATCAAGCTTCCTGTTTATCTCTTGAAGCCGCTGTCTTCCTTTATCTGTGTCCAAATTAAGGCGCTCCCTTTCTTTTCGTAATCGTTTATTTTCAATAGCCACCCGTTGAAGAGTGCCGATTTCTTTTTGTTCTAAGGCGATAACGTCTTTGAGGCTATCTCGAATAGCTTTTTGTTGTTGCTGTTGTCTCAGCTTCGCTTTCGTTTCGGCAACGGTAAGAGTTGTTATCTGCTTCTTTGTTGATGCCTGCTGCTTCTCAACGCTATCCAAAGACTTTCTAATGTCAGCGCCTTTGCTTAAGAGCTCATTTGTTTTCTTTATTTCCTTTGCCGTTTTTGGGTCACGGTTTGCTTTTAAATTCTTGATTGTCTCAGCGTGCAGGATGGCCAGCGCTTCGCTCAGCTTTGCCAGCTGCGGAAGGGTGGCCTCTGCCGACTTTCGCATGTCAGCAAATAAGTCCGGCTCTATAATGTCCTTACTTTCTACTTTTTTCTCTGACATTGGATTGTGCTTTTAACTGTTCTTTGTATTGTTTTTCTAAGGCCTCTTGAATGGCGTATAGCTCGAACGCTGTGATCTCATTTGTATTTCTCTTTATCCCTTGTTGTTCAAACTTCACAACGCTTTCGAATAAATCAATCTTTTTGAATTTGGAAGTCAACTCACCGTTATCAACCTCCAACGCCTCAATGAATGCTATTTTACTCCGGTCTCCCGTCCTAAGTATTTCGTTCCAAAGAATTTCTATTCGGATGCGATTGTGTAGAATTCTCATGTAATTTTCCGAAACGCCGAAACGGTCAATCAACTCTCCTGATATTTTCATATATACAGACATTGCCCGGCGGCAAATCTTACCTGTCCTACTTAAATTCGACAGGCTGTTTTCTTCGTAAACATTAAGCCACTTGAACGCAGGGATGTCCTTCATTCCTGAGTAGTATTTTTTTAGTTTAAACGACTCGTAGCGCCTGAATATCCAGTATTTATTTGAGTATTGTTCGTCGTACTTCGTCAACAATGTAAGGTATGACTGCGCTAACCAAAGAAGAAATGCTTTCATTTGAAGGTTTTAAAATATCAATACCAAATTTTCTCGCCAAATCAGTTCCGTCTTCCTTTACCGTATCTGCATTAACCCCAAATCCCGAAGGATTAGGAATCATTTTAAAGGAGGCGTAAAAACTCCCTGAGTCGTAAAGAAAATAATTATCACCCATCTCCTTCTTCTTCGACTCTCCGTTTACGGTAAACGTTTTGCCGCTATTCAGCGATTCGGTAAATGCGCTGTAGTACCCAAGACCATTGTCATCGCCGTCAACACCCAGTTTGAATAACTGCTCAAACGTAATGCGATCTATTATGAAGTTCTGAGTCGCCTCGTCGCTCCATAGCTTCATCTCAATAGCTTGCTGGTTAATAGTCGCAGCACTTTTTAAAACGGACTCAAGCCTTCCAAATCTTATAGCGTTCACTCTCCCTCCTTCTCTTTTACTTTCTTTGGCTTAACCTCTTTAATCGTTTCTTTTTCAAGCTTCTTCGCCTCTCTTTGGTACAACGCCCAAGCGGCAGAAAGGTCGGTGTCTAACTTTCCCCTTAGTCTTTTTTTAAACCCTGCCTCGGTTATGTTTTCCGAGGCGAGGGCTTGTACGTTAATAAACGTGTTTCCTATTTGCATTTTTTTAAAGGTTAAAGGGTTGCTGTTTTTGCGATTACCTTGGAGTATTCGAATCCAGTTTTCACCGGAGTCAACCTAATCACGTCCGCAGCCGTTTGAGCTGTAAACGTCATTGCATAGACCCCCGGAGATGATTCGGTAAAGGTAGATATAGTAACAGCCAGTCCTGTTGTAACATTAAATACGCTGCTATCCGTACCTCCTACCACATCGAAAAAGTCGGTTATTAAAAGTCCGGTGTTTTTGATTTTGCTTTTCAAAGATCCGTACTTAAGAAAAAGCGTAGCCGTCAATGTGGCATCTGATAATCCTGAGTACTCTACCTCAACGCCAAACAGTCCATTAACACCAAGCAAATCTGCAACGATGTCATTTGCTGAAATGGCTCTAAGCAATGAGTCTCTCTCTCTCTGGTCGTAGTTGAAACTAATAGCAATCCGTTCTACCGCATCTTCCGCAGCAAACATTAGGGTAGCGGCCCAGCTTTGTTTCTCAACACGTATAGGGTACAAGAACCCGTCTTCTGTTTCTGGTACCATCCCTCTTAGGCTTCCATTTCTATCAATCCCAAAGAATGATATCTGCTGACACCTTGCGTTTTCAATTTCCCCCATCAGTGTTGCGCTTTGATCCCAAATCTCGGCTGTAACATTTCTTACTCCTTGCTTGATCCATGATTTTTTACCGCTAGCAGCCTCTGCAAATACAGGCTCGGCTCTCTCTCCTCCAATTGTTTCAAGGATACCTGTCGGATACCATCTTTTTGTTGGGTCAACATTGTTTATCGCCGCCGTGATGTAAGCGTCATCAATATCATCCGTTAGATCAATTCTGTTTCGAGTCCCGTCAGCAGCGTAGGTGTGCATATAAAACAGTCCTCTTAATACTCGAAATAAGGCTTCGCAATTCGAACGCCCGGTGTTGCCTAAAGTAGTGTCTTCACAAGTGCATGTTTCCATTTTTTAATATTTTTTTTAGTTTACGTAACACGAATCGGTGTTACAGTTAGTTGTTCTGTTTTGTTTGTAAAAAGGCAATGTAATATTCAATTCTATTCCGCTTAAATGGTCAACGAAAACACTTCCAGTATGTCCTTTAGCGTCTACATATACTCCAAAATTAACGTGATTCGTGGTCTCATAATCTTCAAACTTGCCTATTAGTGGGCTTTTCTCTAGTTTGTCAATGAAGTTTTCAATCAAATTCCTCATTGGAGTAATACTCATTTCGTAATGCTCCGCCGTTTTCCAGTTAGCAAAATCGCTCATAGTAAGGAAGAACATTCTTAGAGTAGTCTCTCTGTCTAGCGGAGAGACTGAGCCACTCGCATACTTCTTGTCACTTATAATCTCCTTTAAATAAATGAACGGTGTTCGATTAAAAACGTTGTCGCTATCGCCTATGGTCAACATGTCTTCCTGCGCTTTAATCACCGTCCCGTGAAAGTACAACGGGGCAGCGATTGTAAAGTCTGCTGTCGGTGGCAATGCAGATCCTGACACAGTAATCGAAACGCCTCTAACAATGGACAATATCTCATACTCAACGTTGTTAATCGTAACAGGATATCCAACTTGCAAGTGCAGCGTGTTGCACGTATAAATAGTGTAAGTATCATCTCCATTATCCACAACAGAATCAACCTTAAACGTCAAGGTTAAAGCATCTACTATTGTCTCTATAATGTCTACAGTCTCCATGCAAGCAGTTTATTTTGTCCATTAAACAATGGGTAATCGTTAGTGTTGCAGATATACCACTGAATCACTCCATAGGCCGCAACCGATGCGTTGTAATTGCGATAAATATAACTATCATCCAGTCCAACATTTTTCGATACTTCATTGCTTCCTGCAACTATCCCTGTTCCCGTGTGGCTGTAAGCCGTTGCTCTCACATACTCAAACCAAATGAACCCCAAAATCATATCCTTTAGCCCTTTCGATCTCATTACACATCCGCTGTAGTCTTCGTTTATCTCGTTGTAAATTGCAAGATAAATGTCTGTTTCTGGCTTCTTCGTTGGGGCGTCTACGTCTGCTTTGAATAGCTTAAACAATTCAGCCCCCAGCAAGTCAATCAAATACTGCTCTTCAAATTCATCAATGAACGCATCTATCTTATCGCTGATAGTCTTACTCAGAGCGAAGTTGCCTACAAAATCTGTTTTGCTTACTAAAAGCCCCATTGCTTAGTATCTGTTTGGCATTAAGTAACCTCTCAACCTGCTTGACATTGTACCGCTTCCCGTGTGACTTAGTCTGTAGTAGGCATAAGGAGACCCGGTAACAATAAACATCTTCGTGCTTGTTGCCACATTAGTAACAGTCAAAGTGTTGTCACCGCTATTCCCTGTAGTGTAAGGAGATTGATCTGCGATAACAGTTATGTAAGACGTGTCTACGCTTACGAAATTAGTACCGTCGTTAGACCCTTGCAGCGTCAGCGTTCCTGCTGCTGTTCCAGAAATGCTATCCGATACCGCTTGAATCGAAACGCTAGTGTAACTCCCTTTGACTTGCATCTCAACATATCCTGTGCCTGTATTGTCAACCGTGTCGGAAGTTGCTCCGGTGCTTGCAAGCATACTGACAACGCTATGATTAGACCCTCCCTGAGATGCTGTGAAAGCGTAGCCGTCAACCTTTACAGAGGACGTGCCAGTTGTAATACATCGTACTCGATAGTAATAGAAATTACTTCCTTCAACAATCCAAGTTTTTGTATTCGTTGTTTGATTGACAAACGTTAGCGTGTCGGTGTTTAGATCAACGAAGTTATTACCGTCTACAGATGCCTGTAGAATAGCCGTTCCGGCTTGCGTTCCTGATAATTTAGCTGTCACCACTTGAAACGAAACTGTTACATAGCTACCTTTTACCGTTTGTGTCAAATCCAAAGTGTCGGCATTCGTTAGCGTGTCAGCGCCTACCATAGTGATGGGGTAGGTCTGCGCAAATGCGCCCCCTGCAAATAACAGAATAGCGCAAATTATTAATAGTTTTTTCATTTTCTTTTAGTTGTTTTTTTGGTTTTTGATTGTGCGTCCTCTGCCTCGGCAGCGTTCGCTTTTGCTAGTTTTTCGCATTCGCTGCACGGCTTATCACCACAACCACTACATGGCAGTTCGGCTACTCCAATTGACAAATAATGATTTGCCAATTTAGCGTCAAGCTCAGCCACTTCCCCTTTTTTACGGGGGGAATAGTCTGTCTTGAATACTATTTTAATTAGCTTATTCATGATTATACGTATGTTATTGCTGCGATCGCCGCCTCGATGTCTGAGGTTTTCATGAACGCATCACGGTTGATATTTCTCACATGAAATTGCAATCTCTCAACACCTACAAATGTCACTAGCTCATGTTCTGCGTTGTCGTTATTCTCAAAATAAGAATTCACGGTCAACATCTTTCTGTCAAGGATAGACCCTTTGGTCGAGTCGAAGATGTACAACGTGTTTGCAGAAACGATAGGCGATGTTACTATTCTCATTCCATTGATTACGTCCGTTGCGCCAAAAACAAAGTTTGGAAACAAGTAGTTATTGTCAGCATCTTTCGCATGAAGATAAGTAATCATATCATTGTAGTTCATCACCACTGTATCTGCTGTCCAAGATTTTTCTTGTCCAAAAGTGTAGATCTGAGCTTTCATAGCTGCTGTCAAGTCGCCTAATGTAGGGGCTTGAAACTTTCCTGTGTAAACAGCTAACGGGTTCGCCGGATTGAATTCTGAGCTAATGGAGTCGATGCTCAACATGTCGGTTGCAGCAGACGATGCGCCTAACAACAATTCATAATCGGCTTTCAGCATTATAGACTCCTCGACTAGCTCTCTAATTTCTGACTCCACGAACGAAAAGTCATCAAGCATATCAACACACAAATCCACCACATCACGCAGTTTGGCCAGCTCAACAGTTCTTTTTTGCCATGTTTTTTTAGTTGTGTGAGAAGACGTAGCGCATGCGATTACAAACTTCGCATCACGAGTCACTACATTTTCTTCCCAAAAGTGAAGGTATTCGGTAGATACCGGCTTTCTTCGGAACAGATCTAATATTGCTGTTCTTCTAACTGGCTGTCTCTCGATGCCCGGCTCAATAGCTCCAAGGTAATCACGGCTACCAATGTCGGATGCTCCCTGAGTTCCTTTAGTAACAGTAAAAGCAACGTGTTTCAGACTTCCTTTTTCGTTTGCCTTTAGCTTTGTTTTTAAAGCTTTAAGAACTTCTGAGTTCTCCTCGATGTAAGCTCTAAGCCCTTTTGTTGATTCTCTTTTCTCCCCTGCCTCTTTCAACGCTTTCACCTCAGCGGCAAGAGCTGTAACTTCTTTTATGATGTCTGATGTTTTGTCAGCCTCTTTTAATTCTGACAATTCTTTTGCAAGGTCATCATATTTCTTTTGAAATGCCGTTGCTTTTGCCTCTGCGTCTGCGTCTCCTTTTGAAAGAATGCCTTGCACTTCTTTCTGTACCTTAAGCATTAGCGCTTTAATTTCTTCTTCGTTCATTTTTGTATGTTTAAAAGTTAAATTTAAAATCGTTTATTGTGTTGATTGTTTTGTGAGTGCTATGCTGCGGCTCGTTTTCGTGAGTGCCTTCGGGCGGCTCACTCTTTGTGTTAACCTCTAATGTTGGTGTCATGATATTACTACCCATTGGCACTGCGCTACCCTCTATTACCTTCGCCTCTGCGACCACCCAAAAGTACCCCTTATCAATTGCCTCTTGTGCGTTTACGACTCTTCCTATGTATTTGTCGAACAGCGCACTTTCTTCTTTATATGCCGGGTCGTTTACGGCCAAATCCATTTTCACATATCGCATCCCTACAGAATGATTCCTAACATACCCCTTAATGTATTGATCAAACATGAATTGGTTTCGATCTTTATTGATGACAGACTTAAACATCAATGCTTGCGTAACGCCGTCAGCATTTAGACCTAAGTCCTTCCAGCTGTACTCTTTTACAAAAGCCTTTACCTCGTCAGAGATTATCTTATCGAATTGCATTTGATGTTCTTGAAGTAAATAAAGACCTTTTGACTCGCTTACCGACTTTGTCCAAATGCCTTTAATATGGACGTCTCCGTGACTATCCATTATGTTAGTCGTATTGATCACCGACTCAACAACTATTTTGTTACCCTCAAAAGTGGAGGGGTTGTCGATTGCCTTCTCCGCATCTGCCTTTTCGTACGACCGAACACTGTAAGTAAATGCATCTCCTTTTTTAATTTGAAACTTCTTCTCTGCGATTAAAGCAGATTTATTTTCAATTAAAAAATCAAGCAGTTCTCCTTTTGTAGAAAAATTAGGAATATTCATTACTTCCTTATTACGTTGTTGTTATTGACTTTGTCTCGCTTGTCCGCTTTAATTTTCTCCAACATTTCAGGAGTTATTTTAACGCTTTCATTTGTTTTCATAAAGCAAATATAGTATTTCTATTTAACATAATAAATCTTATGTTAAATATAAATTGTAATTTCGTTTGAAAATACATATATAAAAAAGCATGGCGACTATAGTGACTAATCTTATCGACGGCATCCGAAGCTGGTTTCAAGACGAAGAAAAACGTTTTTTTAACAATGGTGTAATTTTCAAGCCCCTTGGAGCCGTATGGGTCGATACTAAAGTGCCTTACCGATTATATAACGAAATACCAGAATTAAATCAAGTCATATCAAAGAAAGCAGATATGTTCTCGAATGGAATATTTAGACTTAGAGACATTAAGTCAAATGCAATAATCGAAGATGGAGAATTGACGGCTCTTTTGGAGCGCCCAAATATGATGCAGACTCAGAACAAGTGGATGAATAATTATAGTAAGCAACTTGACGTCTATGGCAATCAGTTCATGTATTTTAATCGTCCTTCGAAGCTGGCCAAATATCCAACGTCGATAATGAACATATCTCCCCGATATCTGAGCCCTATCCTTACCGGTAAGCTATTCGATCAGATAGATATTAGCGGCGTTGTCAGTAAGTATAAATATGAAAACGAGAAGCTAAAGCGTGAGTTTAAATCTGATGAAATTGCATGGAGTAAGCACGACGACCTAGATGACTTGGTGATAGGTAAGTCGCCCCTTGTTTCGCTCAAATTCCCACTATCAAACACCAAGCTAGCTTATCAATATCTCAATATTATAAGCGGAGAGAAGGGGGCAATAGGGATGATTTCAGGCAAAACAAAGGATAGCGCTGGAGCGTTACCGATGGGAGCAGAACAGAGAGAAAAATTAGAAAAGCAGTACTCCAAAACGCACGGGGTTAAGGACGGGCAATCAAGAGTCTCTATAGTATCGGGCGATGTTGCTTGGACACCTATGACCTACCCAACTGGAGAGTTGCTGCTTCTGGAGCAGATAGATGCGAATAAATTAACAATTTGCGATCATTTTAATTTAAACATAAACCTATTTAGCTCTAAGAATCAAACGTATGAGAATGTTAAAAATGCAATCATACAGACTTACAATGACGCCATATTCCCTGCCGCCGATGCCTTCACGCAAACACTTGGTAACGCCCTAAGAGTCCCAGACAACCAAAGGGTTGAGCTAGACTACTCTCACATCAGCATGCTGCAAGATGATAAAGGACAAGAGGCAGACATCATAACCAAGCAGCTCAACTCGGTAAAAGACGCTTACGAAAAAGGGATCATAACTCTAGATCAAGTCAAAAACATTTATAACAATTCTTTCGGGTTGAGCCTTTAGCGATATAAATGTTCAAACATTGTTCGGATAAATGTTGCTAGTCCGCTGATGCTATCCGGCGCATCGTCTTTGTTTGACTTTCCATTCTTAAGGTAGCCGCACATCTGATCCATCGCACTCTTGTAGTCAGAATCCTGATAGTCCGGATGAAGGAACACGAAGTGCTTCTTCACGAATCCAGCATCCATCAATATACGTGTGTGTTTGTTGGCTGACGAGTGCGCTTGATAAACCTCTGCTTTAGTGATCTTCATTAGGTCACGGGAATAAATCGCCCCCATCGAGTTAGACTCTACACGAATATATTTTGTGCTGTTTTCGGTTATCATTTGGGCTAACAGTGGTAGGGTGATATCGCTGTTATCTTTACAAAACAGCCAATCGGTGATATATACATCGCTGCCAATGTGCCGGCCATTAGGTGCGCTTAGGTTGTCATCTCCTTGGTCAGCAACATCGCAATAAGCTAATGATGTTTCGAATAATAATGCGCTATCAGGCTTATAGTACCTGAGTTCTCCCTTTGGAAAAAGTACACCCTTTGCCTCGATCGGCTCTTGCATATACTCCGCATCCCATATTTGAGAGTCTGTTTTATCTTTTATTCGCAAATATTCAGCGGTAGACTTTACGTCATCACAGAATGATTTCCCATCCTGATCTAGCGCTGGAACGATTATACTTTCGTCATATTCTTTTCGTTCAATATTTCTACCAATCAAATCGTTCTTCCTCCAACGAGTACCTATGTCTATCCTTGGACACCTCTTCTCCATCCTAGACTCATGAGCGGACTCCTCCCACGAAAGTATCTTGTCATTCATATTGTCACTTAATGCGTCTTCGAGAGACTTATACATATCATCAGTAATGGCCAATGCAGTAGCCCCGAATCCTATAATAGTTCCGGTTAGTCCTGCCCCGAAATATCCTACCTGTCTTGACGTGCTTAGACTCCACCCGTTAACAGATTGCTTATCTGGCGCCAACTCAACATCAAAAAACACCTCCCTAAATGGAGGCTCTCGAATAATATTTCTCACGTCATAGCTAAACTTCTCATATAGCCTAGCCGTGCATGTGTTGCGCATGACGGATTCTGTAGGCCTCTTCGCAAGAGTCCAAGCGCAAAATAAAGATGTGATGTAAGACTTTCCGGCTCTAGGAGGAAGGGAAACGGAAAGGTGACGGATCTCGCCATTGTGAATGCGCATGAACGCATTTGCGATTTTTTTTAAAAATAGTCTTTTTTTGAAAAACTCAGGATCAACGTATAAGCAGAACTCCCAAAAATCACGCCTCGCTAGCTCCTTCCTCGCCTCCTTCGCTATCTCCTTTCGCAAGGTCTTTGAGTTGCTCATAGGTTAATGTTGACAGGTTTATATTGGTTACCGCTACTTTGTTTTCGATGGGTGCATAAGATCCGAACCTTTTGTTGTACAAATCAATCGCTCTCAACTTATCTCCGTGGTCAGGCTTTGCCGATTTAATTACTTGCACCTTGCCAGCAACAACGATTATCTTCTCAACCATCGCAGTTCCGCTAACAATCGAACACAACTCAGCGTCAACCTCTGCCTGAGACAAAATCGAATTTAAGGCTTCCTGAACGACTTTATCATCTTTAATGGAAGTTGCTAAGACCTGTAATCGTTTCGTCTCTGTGTCTATTTCTTTTGCGTATTTCTTGGCTAAATTAGAGGCTTTGCTCTTAACTGCGGCGGTTGTTGCCTTGGGGTTGCCTACCGTTGCCTTGTAAGCATCGGATTGAGGTTCGCCATTTGCAACGAGCCTTATAAACTCTTTATGTGCTTTGCTTTTTTTCACTTAATCTTGTTTACTTTCTTAGCAATCGCCAATGTTGCCTTTTCCGAAAAGGACTTGCCGTCCTTCGTAGTATCCATATTTAATGATCCTACATCTCCATTAGCCCTTTTAGACTCTCTTTTCGCTCTCATTTTTCTTGTTGCGATTATCTCCTCTGTTATTGGCAAACACCTCCACATTTGTAACAATGAGTAGTAAACAATAGTATATCTATAGCCGTTGTTTTTCTTTTTTATTATTGGCGTCACTCCATGCATCATCTCCTGTCCGTCCATTAGCAAAATTGTATTATCGGCAAGATCAATATTTATTCCAAGCTCAGGAAAACACAGCCCCCCCCCTTTTACTCCATTTTTAAGTGTAAGCATTACCGATAGCGCCCCATGAAAGTGACCAATGTCGTAGTGGTATTGTAGCTCTGAGTTATAGTTCACTATGCCACTTGTAAATGGGGTGTTTTCAATTTGCCACTCCGGCAGTACTCTTTTACTAACCTCCTCGCTATTTTTCGTGTACTCACCCGGAAAAAAGTCTTTGTAAAAAGGAGTTAACTTTTTTATAAAGTCGCAAAGTATATTGTGTTCAATCGGGCTGTCTTTAGCAAGTGACGTGGCAGAGCAGCTACTCGCAAATTGGCTCATGGCCCTTTTCGGACGAAGCCCAAATGTTCTATTTTTACCCTTTGTAATTAATCCTGTTGAAATCCTTTCAACCTTTGTGTATTTAATATTTTTACAGGCCTGCCTTACGAACTTAGTTTCAGTGTCGGTAAGCTTTAGATAAAGTATTTTGGGGACACCTCCTGATTTTATCAGGCAGTCATAGTTTATGATGTGATCGCAGTCAACCTCTTTTGCAAGGCGCTTCATAAAGCTACTCAAATCCACATCTAATAGGGGGATGTCAATTACCTTCATAGTATTCTATTAACTTTAATACTGTTGCTGAATTATCTTCCAAAATGTTATATTTTTCTCCGATAGCCTTTAGCTTTTCTACGACTACCTTGTGCGTTTCATTGTCAAAAACTAAAAGAATCTGCCTAACGGTGTTGTTCATATACTTTTCTGCGCTGTCTGTGTGTTGCTTTAGGTCTACATCTTCCTCAATTAAGTCATGCGTTACAAGCCCCCACTCCTCTACATCGGCATCTGTTAACTCTGCCTCCAACAATTCAGCGTCAAAAACAATATTCGCCTTTGCGCTGGCATTGTCAGCTAAAGCCATCTCCCTGCCTATTGGGCTGTCTATGTCAATATCTATTCGCTTTACTGCAATTATTCGTTTACCATCACTTTCAACAATCTGAACATCTTCCATTCCGATTGCTCCGGCATTTTCAACCGACTTATTCCCGGCGATTATCCGATTATTTTTATCAATAAGAATCGACCGGCCAGCGCCGAACTTTCTGAACGACTTTTCAATTAAAGAGCTTCCGAACTCCGACCCTTTGTTGAAGTTTTTATCGTCCGGGATTAGATCTGATAACTTTGTTGGTGATTTTTGCTTTGCCATTTTACTTTTTTAGCCATTTCAATACCTTAACACACATATATAGCCATCCAAACATTAATGATACAACTATTTCACCAAAACACCTTTCAAAAAAACATATATTTTCCATATTACAAATATAGCGATTATTTTTTAAAATGTATTTGTTACATTATTTGTAAAATATGTAACAAATATCTTCCATTTTATATTTTACTTTAAATTATTTGACTCCATAATTTTTTCTATTAAATAGTTTTAATGATCTTGTTTTTAATCGCATCTGACACCTCTTGCTCTGTCTTTTCGAAATTACTTAATCCGTTTTCGCCCAAATATATAAATTCATACACCATTTCTTCGCCTTTATTCCATATCTCAGCCCTATACCTTTCTTTTTTTATCAAAACTATTTGGTTCGACATTAAGCGTGGGAATATCGTTTTTCTCATATTGAAGTTTAGGACATATTGATTTTCAAGTTTTTTATTTCGTCTTCCAATTTTTTATTTTTCTGCACCTCGGCAATATATCTCATTTTTATTTGAAAATAACGCTCGCCATGTTGTAGATTTATGTCTTTAATCACAGTTACCCTTTCGTGAAGCTTTCCAATATAACCCTGCAAATCGGACATTATGCGCAACTTCTCATCGTGCTTGGTATAGTCTACAGACGGATTGGATTCCTTCGCCTTAATCAAAGCGTTTTGCATTTCGTCAAATAAGTACTTACACTTTTCCCAATACTGCCAAAATTCCATATCGTCCATTTTTATCTTTTAAAAAGGTGGTTCTTGCGATTTAATTGGTTCTGAAAAATCAATAATGTTAGGCATTATCGCTTTCTTCTCATCTCCTTTACTGGCATAACACCTTGTTCCGCCATACTCCTGAGATATGTCATAATACCTCGATGCTGCTGGGTCAAAATTAATAGCAAAGAATCCCCACTTTCCAACGATTTTTGGCTTTACTTTCAAAATCTTAACATCGGCATGAAAAGCCTCTTTATTTTCCCTGTGAATGCTTATAATCACTTTCCCGCTATTATTCCATTGCGCACCCCCCTCCATGTCGTCAACGTCAGGGTGTTGTATTTTTCCGTCCTGCCGCCTCGGCGACTTTGGGTGAATTACCGTGTGCAAGTGGATGTTGTGTTGCTCGCTGATGGCATTTCTGTACGGTAAAACATGGCTTAAATATTGGGCATACCCCCCGTGTAGATTGTAATCATGCTTCATATCCTTCCAACTATCTATTGACGCGGTTTGTATTCCAAATTCTTTTTTACATTGTACCGCAAAGTCCCAATATTCAATAGGCGTTATACTTGCTTTCGGGTCTGTTTTTTTTAGTATTTTAAAATGCTCCAAAAGCCACGATGATGCTTTCCAAACATCGGCTATTGATATGTAATTATTGTATTTTTTATCAAAAGTCATTCCTGTGTATTTGTGAATTAAAATAGCCATTACTTCTATCTCATCTCCAATATCAGGAACAAATAACAAGTGTTTCCATCCATAGAACGTAGAGGTATTAAATAAACATTCTAACAATAACTCTGTCTTGCCGGAAGACGGGTATCCAGTCCAATCCGTAACCCCCGAGTGCCTCATAGAATAATATTCCCTCATTGACTCAAATCCAAGATACACACCCTTTTTAGCCCCAAGCCGATGATATACTTCAATCTCCTCTTCAATGTCTGAATGTTCTAGTATTTTGAAGCCCTTCATTCTATTAAATGTAAATCGTTTTTATCAAAAAAGTCCGGCAGAATCCTATCCATACTCCAGTAGTTCCTTGCCTTTCGCAATTGCTCTTCGGTGTATTTTGTTTTAATTAATTTACCTTTAGTTACGCTCGGATATTGTATTTTAAGCCAGTTAATAGCTGTTAGGTATAAACTGGAATAGTTTGTGTTTTTTTTATGATTTTCAATTCTGTTGTAAATATCATTTATTTGAATTTGGTCGTAACCAAGGTTTATAAGTTTATTGTTTTCTTCAACAGAAATAGAAAGATGCTTGAAAGCTCTAAATATATTCTTTTCTTTATTCCCTTCTTCTTCTTCTTCTATTGTTGTTAGTTGTTTGTTAGTTGATTGTTGTTTGTTTGTTAGTTTGCTTGTTGATTTGCTTGTTGGCTTTGCATCAAAACTTTGATAAATATCATAGTTTATTATGGTTACAAGGCTAAATCTGTTTGTTGATTGGATTGTTATTTCGCCTGTTGATTTTAAAGCTTTTAACCCTGTTCTTATTGATTGCACTGTGATACCGGTGCTTTCAGAGAGGGTGTTTAATCCGGTTATTAATTGCCCTCTTTTCACTTCCACCCCCTGAAATTTGCCGTTTACAAAGTTGGCTTTTAGCAATAAATGAATAAACAAATGAACGATTTCCGATCTCTTGTACCACTCCCACTCGGTAAGTTTCCTAAGTATTTTTATGTAAGAATTATTCATGGGAAAAAAGTACCCCCTCCACACCAAAGGCTGAACCGTTGCGCTTGGTGCGCTCCGAGATTAATTTCCCTTTTACAATTTTCATGATTTTTTAAATTAAGTTTATAAAAACGACAAAACCCCTTATCTGTGGGGTCAGCACAAATAAGGGGTGTCGTATAGGTAGCATTGTTTTCCGTTGCTACTATGTTTAACCTGCTAATCTGACCCATTAACATTTATTTAATTCAAAAGAACTTTTGCAATAATACTAATTATTTATTTACAAATGCAAATATTCGTCAATAATTTTTTTGCAATCTTCGAAGCCGCAGCCAAAGGTTGCGTAATAGCCCCTTTGCGTTAGATCGCAAAGCATATCTCGCTGTTCTTGAAGGTGCGTATCTTTTTTAATTGTGCCGTCTTTTTTGAAAATGCTGGCGGCTTTTAATTCGATAAATAAGCCATGATATTCATCAGTTGGCTGCAATATCATTAGGTCAGGAAAGCCTCTTCCGCCCTGTATTGCCTTCATTCTGCCTGCCTGCGCCTTACTCAAATTAAGGCCAGCGTAATCAAAATGAAAAATTACTTTTGGATATTGATACTTTAAGTAGTTGGCTACTTGGCGGCTCAGATCGTATTCTTTGTTATTCATAATTATTACTTTTAATTTAACTTGTAAGTATTTCAATCGCTTCGTTTATTTCTTTGATTTGCTTTTCCAAATTATGAATATCTGCAACGCAGAACTCATAATCCGATGTCATTTCAAAGTCTTTTTCTAAAAATTCAGATCGTTTTTTTTGGAGTAAATCTTTGCATAATTTGCCTTGATTAATCAATGCTTTGATAGCGTAGTTCATGTGTTTATCGTTTTGGGTTTCAGTTAGTTACATTGATCAGTTACTCTTAGCGATATGTTACATATCTACAACGAAATGTAACAATCAACCTAATTTTCAACAAATATATAAAAAATACTTGACACGTTTAATATTTAACCTATATTTGTGGAGATTTAGATTTATCGGAAATTCCGATTAATCTGAAAAAAACAAAACAAGATGAACGGTTATGGTAATGGTATTAGTATCGAAAACATCAAAATTACCGAGAAGTAAGGCAATGTTTGCTAACGGTTACAGCTTTGCTGCTGCGAGGAACGAAGTAGCGCAAAGGTGGTGTTACCAGCAGTAGGATTGATTAACCGATGAACTGAATAAATAACTACTAACAAAAATTAAAAAAAAGCGATGGCATTAGAAAATGATAAAATAAAAGAAGTGCTTAACGGAATGTTAGGCTCAATAGAGCAAGATAATATTGACTTATATAGCAAGTTGATTGAAGAACGTGGAAATATGAAAATAGATGACTGTGAGAGTTTCTATTTTTCGCTTATTTATCCGCATTCTAAATTTTTAAAAGGGCTTATAAGAAGTGAAATATGCAAAAATGATAAAGTTGATTTTTTGCTACTACATTCAAGATTTGTTGAAAATCATTTTTTGAAACTAATTGTTGAAAAAGAGGGTTCTGCTTGTTCCGCAGATAAATCAAGAACAATAATTAATCGTATATTCAAATTTTTGAAAACAGGAGAAAAAATAGAATGGAATTACGAAGGAGAATATACTTTTCATTTGCCGAAAAAATTATTCAAAACACACGATGAAATAATTGATTTTTATGAGGCGGTAAAGCACGTTTATTATGGAAATTATAAACAATACATAGAAGCCTTGAAAAATGTTCTTCAAAGCGGTGCGTAGGCTTTTATTTTTATTAATTAAACAATGTTTTATAACGTGTTGAATATGGTGAGTAGCCGACACCTAAAACTTGGCTATGAAAAATAAATGTTTAATCGGCTATTCACTATATTTTGTGTTAGCCACTTTTAAAGAGCGATGGCATTAAATAAAGAACAAATACTAAATAGCGTAATATCTGGACTTGACTCGATACCCAAGCCGAAAGAAGGCAAGACAATAGTAACTTCTAAATATATGGCTGAATTGAAAGAAGCATTCAAATACGCAAGGCAAGTTCAATTCTCCTACGACATAAAGGAAATGAGAGAAGCGTATGAAGTATTTGACAACTACATAAAGCGTGTGTTGGCTAATTGTGGCTAACGGTCGGGGCTATGCGAAGGCTACGAGGGGTTGGCTTGTGCGTTGGAGTAGCTTTTGTATAGCCCATGTTAGGTGTCTGGTTTTAAATAAATATTTTTTTTGAGAGGGGTGCGTTGGCATTTTAATTATGAAACACTTAGGATTATTTGAAGGTATAGGAGGTTTTAGTTTAGCTGCAAGATGGGCTGGATGGGAAACAGTTGCTTGGTGTGAATGGAATGAGTTTGGGCAAAAGGTTTTAAGATACCATTTCCCGGAAGCAGAAGGACACGGAGATATAACGAAAACAGATTTTACAAAATATGCAAACACAATTGACATTATTACAGGAGGTTTTCCCTGCCAACCATATTCAGCAGCAGGATTGCGAAAAGGTAAAGAGGATGAACGCCATCTATGGCCGGAAATGCTTAGAGCAATTAGAGAGGTTCAACCAAGTTGGGTTGTGGGGGAAAATGTTAGCGGAATTGTTAATTGGAACGGGGGAATGGTATTCAACGAAGTGCAAGCTGATTTGGAAAATGAGGGCTACGAAGTATTCACGTATATACTTCCAGCTTGTGCCAAAGACGCTACCCATCGGAGGGACAGAGTTTGGTTTATTGGACACTCCAAAAGCAAGAGGGGACAAAAAGGATTGCCAAAGCGAACGGAAACGGAACAGCCCACACACGGAAACAGCCATAAAGATTTTATTGAACTTGGAGGTTTCAAACCAACAATTGCTACGTCCTTCTTTGGTAGCGGAAATGATGGGCTTTCCGAAAGACTGGACGGAATTACCTTTTCTAAATGGAGAAACGAAAGCATTAAAGCATACGGAAACGCAATAGTGCCACAGGTTGCATTTGAGATATTTAAGGCTATTAACCTTTTAAAAATTTGAAAAATTTTATGGGAGCGTGGGCAAAAAATATTTATTTAAAACTTGCACCTAACATATCGCTAAGAGCAACTAGGCAACATAACTAATTGATTTATATTAAATTAAACACACATGAAAAAAACAGAATTGATTAAAATAATGGACAAGATTAAGGTGGCCGATGTGGCCGATGATGAGAAGGTAAGCACTAAGGCGGTATATCAATGGATACATGCAGGAAGGATATCGCCTGTATACACCGTTGGTGATAACCCCGTCCTATATCTTATAGGGAAGAATTATAAAGTAATTAGATAGCCCGAAACACACGCTACCATTAGGCCGTCGACGAAAGTATAAATAATTTAGACTAAATAAATGAAAATAACTTAATTATTACTTGACTGGTAACACCTTTTACTTTATATTTGTTGTATAAATTAATAATAACAACTAAAAACCTTGCAAAATGAAAGCTACAAAGTTTCACAAACAATTCGGAGAGGTAAAAGTTTTGTCTTCTGACGCAAACACAACTACAATAGTAATCGTAGCGACAGGCGAAGAAAAAAAAATGTTAAACAAATTTACAAACTTAACTGACGCTCCAATAGAAGTTTTTAAATCAGTAAAAGCAAAATCAGTAAAAAGAGAGATTACAAAAGAAGAAGAAAATCATTTATCTTCAATAGAAAGCAAATTAGCATGGTTAGATAGAAAGTCTACCGAAAACTACAGAAGTGGAAAATACGGCGCATGTAAATTTTTATAAACACTTAAACACTTAAAAACTAAAAACCTTGCAAAATGAAAACGAATAAAAAAATTACCCAAACAATTAAGAGTATATCATATAGCTATAACTCAATCGAAGTATCATTATCCGGAATGAATTATGCGCATTTCATACATCCAAAAGATGTAAACTGGTTCCCTATTAACAAGGATGGAAATTCAATAAAGGGAACATTAAGCGTAGGGTCTACCATAGTTTTTGATGCAAATATTAGCCCGAAAACAAGAAACCTCTACGACGTAGAGATAAAATTATAATTCTTGTCACTTGCAAGGTTGCAAGCGGTGGGGATAACCGTAGAACCTCTTTTTTAAATATAATATAAATAACTAAAAAAACACCACAAAACATGAAAGCAACATACTACATTTTAAGTCACAGCCGCGGGAACCAGAGCGCCGAGCAAGTATACTACCACGGAAGCAAACATTTTGAAGGGACAAAAAAAGAGTGCGCCGAAGAGCTTGTAAGGATGCGTAAATTCTGCAAAGAAAAATTCCACAACACCTCAACAAATGAAAAAATGAGAGATTTCGTGAGCTATGAGATGGCGGATGTATTTTTTATTAAAGTAAAAGACGGCAAAATAAACTGGGCTTAAATCTAGCTGCATTATTTGAGAGAGATTTAAAATCTTGTTTGACTTGCAAGGTTTGGCAAGCGGTGAGGATAACCGTATAACCTCTTTTTTAAACACAAAAACAAAAAAACATGAAAGATACAACGATTATTTTTATTTCATTTGTCGTTTCTCTTATACTTACCTATATATTGGCAGAATATTTTGTCACCCGTCAAAACAGGATAGACGAGAAAGTATATAATATTCTTAAGGATCAACAAGAGCTAATGGACTCATTAAGACTTGATATTGCGAAAAAGCTAATTGACACATCGGAACGTTACCCTAACAGAGAGTGGATAGAGGTGATAGTTATTGACGGTGCTTTATTTTACGAAGAAAACGGCGAATTGTTGACGGCAGCCGTTGTAGACGGCGATATTTATCAGTTTGATAAAAATGGAAATGTTATTAAAACGGAAAAAAAATAAATAACTAAAACAACTTAAAATGATAGTAACCACAATCATAAAAAGACTAGCAGGCATTGACACCGCAGCTAAACACGCTTTCGGAAACGATTACGTAGGCGATTATAAGATAAATGCCGAAAGGAAAACGTCGAATCACGCCGAAGTTTTAAAAACATTGAAGATAAAGGCAAATATACTCTTTCCTCTAATGAAAGGTAAGGATGTAAGTAGGTGGGAGATATACGCTAAGAGGCATGAGATTATGGATATAATTGAGACTAACAGCTACTATTTGCCTGTTAAAGAAAAGGTCATTGCCATTATAGAAGAAGTAAAAGAAACTTTATAAAACAAACAAAAACTAAAAAATGGAAAAATTATCTTTTGAAGAAATTCGAGAAATTATAATACAGAAATGTATAGAAAAAGAAGCATGCGGAAGCCAAAACACTCCTTATGATGAAGAGTTCGGCAAATTAATGAACTCAAAAAATGAAGCAGATTTTTGGAAAATAATCTGTATAAATGGCTCATGGGCTGTTAGCCATAATGTGATTTCGGTTGAGATTTTGGAGCAATACGATGCTAATATTTTAAATAATCATAATATTTTTATCGAAAAAAAAGAATGCGTGATTGACGAAAGCGTTTTGTCTATAAATCTCTCCGGCACGGTCACAGACAACTACGGCACGGTCACATACAACTCCGGCACGGTCACACGCAACTACGGCACGGTCACACGCAACTCCGGCACGGTCACATACAACTACGGCACGGTCACACGCAACTCCGGCACGGTCACAGACAACTACGGCACGGTCACACGCAACTACGGCACGGTCACACGCAACTACGGCACGGTCACAGACAACTACGGCACGGCGGTGGTGATCGAAAGGCAGAACAACCGGATTTACATGAAGAAAGGAGAATTTGAAATAATTTATTTTGACTAAAAAAAAACACATGAAAAAAACAGAATTTTACGCAACAAAAAAAATAGTTAAATCAATAATGGTCAACTCTAGTGACCCTGCAAATGACCTAGCAGACTATTTTCTGAGAGAAATAAAAGCTACAGAAAGGGTGTGGTTCGCTATCACAGCATTCGTACTGACGTGTTCTGTTGCATTGCTTACTGTTGTATTTTTGTCGAAATGATGTATATTAACCATACAGACCCATATTGGCTAGGCGCAAAGACGAAGCGTGTGGAGACAGCACACCACTTTGTATCAATGTCAATTTCTGATAATGATCTAGAAAAAATAATGAATAATTTAATATCTTTTCTTGAAAAAGAGGGGAAAACTTTTGGCACAAATAAGACTCTTCGAGTTATGGAAGAAATTAAAAGAATAGGTAAATTAATAAAAAACTAAAAAAAACATGGAATCAAATCCGATTAAAAACAAAGCAGACTTTACCCCGATTAAAAAAATGTTTGCTGAGTTGGTTGATGAAAAAACTTTTGAAAAGGAATGTTCCTTTGCATTGCAGCATTTACAGAAAAACGCCTACTTGTCTAGGTCAACTCCAAATAGTATATTGGTAAGTGTTTTAAATTTGGCTCAAATAGGACTGACGCTTAATCCGGCTCAGAAGCTGGCGTATTTAGTTCCTCGCTATAATAGTGCTTCAAGTGCAATAGAATGTTGCTTAGAGCCATCATATCAGGGTTTAATTAAACTTCTTACGGATAGCGGGAGTATAGTTAACTGTTACGCTCATTTAGTTTACGAAAACGACGAATTTGAACAGAATTTAGGCACTGAAAATATTATTATACACAAGCCAAAACTTGGTGTAAGGGGCAAAATGATTGGTGTTTATGCAGTTGCTGTTTTGGCTAATGGGTCAAAGCAAACGGAGGTTATGGATATTAAAGAGGTGGAGGGAATAAGAGACACGTCCGAAAGCTACAAGTCATTTAAGGGAGGAAAAGCAAAGTCTTGTATTTGGGATGACTGGTTTGATGAAATGGCTCGAAAAACAGTTATCAAAAGGATAGTAAAATATTTGCCTAAATCAAATTTCGATAAACTCGCAAAAGCTATTGATTTAACAAATGACGACTTTCAGGCAACATTCGAGCAACTAAATTACATTGATGGGCTTCTTCACACCTCTACTATATCAGAGGAAAAGAAAGAGTTTATAGAAAAACACATGTCGACTTACAATAAAGAGCAAGCGCAAGGCGCAATTGAGATGCTTAAGGACAGCCAAGTTGATTCTTTAACCGGAAAGGGGGTGGGGGGTCAAACAGAAATAAAAGAGGCGTTAAAGTTCATAAAATAATTTACCGTTCTTTGATTTTGTATTGAGATTATTTTTTATCTTTGTGGGTAAGTTATAAATGTGGTGGGCACGTTTAATAGCAAAAACATTAAAACATTGGCGAAAGCCTTTCTATAATGCAGAGCCATCGAAGTTGCCCACCAGCCGAGATGGCTTTTTGCATTTATAGCCTATCATAGGGTTTTAGTCCAGAATTACAAGTCCGAAAGGATGCCCAGCAATGGCTTTACATTGTAAAATAATTCAGAAGTTTTGTTCGTTGCGCTTATGGTATAGTGTATGCAATGCTGGAGAGCAACATACGACGTAATGACCTAAAGGAAAGCATAAGCACCCACTACGGATTGGGATACTTGACGATAGGAAGCTAAATTGAGAAAATTAAAGTTAAAAAATGTTTTCTCAATAGATTCGGTAATATTTTCTACAAAAATCAAAGTAGGGGTATTACGGATATAAACTTACTATGATTAAAAATCATAACATCACAATAAAAATAATTAAATTATAAACAAAATGGCAAAAACTAAAATATGGCTACTATTTGACGGCAGATACAGAACGGACGAAGATAGAGCCGTGTGTTATGAAGTGTGCGACACATTGAAAGAGGCTAAGCAGAACGCAGGCGATTACGGAGACGATACTGTTATTGTAGAGGGAGAAGATGAAAACAACGTGATTAGTAATTGCAAAATCGTAAATTAAATGGGACTAATAATACAGGCTCAAATAGAGGGCGTTTCTACAAGAAAAGACAAAACGGTTAAACTGACTATTGGGACGCAGGAGCTATCCCATAAAGACGCTGGCGAGTTGTTTTCTATGCAAAACAACTTAGCCAATATTTATATATCAACAAACGGCATCACAAACGAAATGATGGATGAAATTGATAAGGTTAGCGTTAATATGCTTGAAACAATTAAAAGCCCGTCAAAACGATTAAAAGCAGTGTTCTTTTTGCTTTGGAAACAAAACAACGAAGGGTACGAAGATTCGGAACTTTATTATCGCCACAAAATGGAGGGGGTGATAAATTTTTATAAAAGTAAATTTGATGAAAAATAAACATGAAAGAACTAGGTCAAATACAAGAAAGCATCGACAAGTCAATATCTACAATTAAAAACGAGATAAAAGAGCTTGAATTGATGAAAGAAAAAATAAGAAAATCGCTAAACAACCATGACAAACTACATTAAACTAACCTGCTCGCAATTTTCGCCTGACCCAAAACCTGTTAAATCTGAAAAGAAAAAACGGACTCCTATAAAAAAGGTAAGCGCAAAAAGAGACAAGGAAAATAAAGCATATTTGACATTAAGAAAAGTGTTTTTGGAAAATCACAAAACGTGTCAAGTAAACCAAGATGGCAGGTCGGTTGAGGTGCATCACACTTACTCAGGAAAGGACAGAGATAAGCATTTTTTAGACGTCAAAACATGGCTGGCAGTATGTAGGGGCTGCCACAACTGGATTCACAAAAACCCGTTAGAAGCAAGGAAATTAGGATATTTAAAATGAACGTAATCCAAAAAGAAAAAACGTTTTGTATAAGACCAGTAAAGGAATGCGAGAGATGAACTATCAAGATACACAACAGTTTGAACGGGCTACAATGCCGAAATTACCCACTGAAACCTTTATTGGTTTTATGCGGTGTAAGCCGTTCGGTTTTTATTTAGTAACTAATTTTAAAACAATACATTATGAAAGTATTAAAATTTTGAGCGATGGAATGTAAGAATTGTAAAGAAAATTACGGACCTCAACTTGACGAGGATTTTGTTAATGGTGAATGTTTGCCGTGCAGATCACAACGAGAATTTGAAGAAGAAGAGGCAAAAGAAAAGGAGCAAATGGAAAGGTGGAATAGGAAATTCAACAAAACCCTATCACTTGACGACTTTTGCTATGAATGCCCGGACGACATTGATAGAGATGATTTGAAAGGATTCCCGAAGCTGATGGAAATATGGGACTGGATTAAGGACACAAGAGATCATGAAGAAGCAGATCGCAAATATTGGGAAGAAAGAAAAAGGCAACCTCCATTATTTGACGAGGTTGAAAATGATTTACCGTTCTGAGCGTGGGGAAAATTTTAATACAAATAGCAGCTAACGGATTGGCGGTATGGTTTTGTAAGCCTACCACACCACTTCAATCCAACGATAAACTTTCAAAGGCTTATAAACTATACCGCTTGTTAGCATTATGTTACTTGCGGGCTAAAATTGAGATTATGCCAAGTTGTGAAAAATGTTGGGAAGATGCGTGGGGAAACGCAGAAAAGTACCAAGAACTAATTGAAGAAAGAAAAGACAACCCTTGCACACATGAAGAACAGGCTGGCAGAGACGCAAAAAATTGCCAAAAGTGTAATAGAAAAACAGTGCATCAATACGCAAAAGTGTGTGTAATGTGCGGTAGCAAGTAATTAATGCTAACGGTAAAGTATAACAGCAGTACGGATTATTAACATTAAAACTTGAATCATGGCACGAAATAAAATAGATTTTACAGACAAAGAACTTTACTGTGTAGCACTTGCGATAAGTACACACTTGGGTAGCAGAGAGACATACTATACAAAAAAAAGTGCAACGATTTTTAACAGAATGATTAAAAAAGTGATAGCAGAAGGAATGGAACGAAAGGAACCAAAATCTATTTTGCATCCGATAGTTGAATTTGAAGACGAAAGTTAGTATTGCTGTTATACATTGTTAGGCTTTCTTTTTTTGCGGGTGGGATAAACTTAAAAATTATGGCAAGTTGTGAAAAATGTTGGGGTGATGCTTATATGAGAACGCACACAAACCCGATGAAAAGTCAAGCAGAACATTATCAGGATTTAGTAAATGAAAGGAAAGACAATCCTTGCACACCAGAACAGCAAGCAGGACAAGATGCAACTGTATTTAAAAAGTGTGGCAGAAAATCTGTACACCAATATGTAAGGATTTGTATGAATTGTGGTGCGGAGGCAAATGAAGCCTAACGTTTTGCAGATACACGCTGTGGGCGTTGGATTGAGCGTGGCAAAATAGCGTGTATGTGCTGTTATAAGCTGTAAAATAAAATTAAAGCGATGGAAAAATTTAAAATAGGAAATGCAGTTGTGTATGGAAAATTAGTTTGCAAACCTGCACAATTAACGGAAGTCGATGAAGATTGCTTTTTTAAGGCTTTGAATAAAAGTTTAAAGAAGAATGAACTCGAACATTTTGTAAATATTGCAAACAAAAAAAGCAACCTTAAAAAAGGAATTACGATTGGAAACGATTACTTCATTATTGAGCGTGTGTAGGCAATTTTATTTTATTGCTTATAACGGTTGAGTATATAAAATCGACTGAGGTACGAAGTTGTTTTATATACTTTGTTAGTTGGTGCGGTGGGATTGTGGGCTGATTCTGTTTGTTTTTGTTCTTTTTTGAGAAGGGGAGGAAAAATAATTGTATTGATTTATAGTGAGTTATAAAATATTTGAAACTTTTTGTTGTATATCTCGTATATATAGTATATATTTGTAAAACAAAACTAATAAGAATGGAAACAATCACAATTAAAAGAACAACAAAAGGAACTTGGATGAAGAAGTTTGACACCTATGAAACATCATTCACAAAGATTTCTAAAAAAGAAGCGTTGGAAGATATTAAAAATGCAAGAGAACAAGGTAGAATGTTTTCTGATGACAAGGAAAATACTGATTTACCTTTAATTTTTGGATATGAAAACTAAAGAAAAGAAAGTTTTTACAAATTGGTGTAGAAGTTGTCATTTTGATTGGATGATTGCTGTAAGAGAAGTTAAAGGAAAAAGATGGATGACGATATTATCTCAAATTGAAAACAAAGGAGAATTTAATGTTGATGATTTTAATAAAATAGAAGACTCTTGGAAAAAGATATTAGAAACAATCAACTTAATGACAGAAGAAGAAATAAATTATTTACACAACCACAAATACAATATATAAATGAAAAAGTTACTTGATTTATCGAATGAATGTGTAAAGACTATTTCAAAAAGAGCGATTGATGAAAATACGGATTTTAAAAACTTGGCACAGTCTATTTTGGAACGAGAAGCCAATCCTAATGGTTTTGAAAAAACCAAAGAGCGTGGGGCAAAAAAGAACAAAAACAAATAGCAACTAACGTTTTGCGGCTTGGCGTCTATAGGTATTAAAATGAGTCAATTTATGAGGGTTGCATTTAGAGAGAAAATAAACAGAGAATATAAGGAGATAGAAAAAGAGATTGAACGTAAAAACAAAGTCAAAATGCCATTTTGATTTAAAATAAAATAAAAACATGAAAGCAAACTTTATTAAACGAATTATTACTTTTTCAATCTTATTCTTTTTGGTTTTTTGTGTGGGTGCAAAAGCTCAAAAAGATACGATACCAGTAGCCGTTAAAGGCATTGACACTGCGACCTTAGATTACAGCTTTAGAAGTTATAGTTTTTCCAATCAATTGATAACTGTTAACGATTTACTTGAATATCAGAGAGAGCGCTATAACGACAGCACAAAGGAGTGCTACTGGTTTTTTTGTGATTCAGGATGCGTTGACTTTATCTTTTGTGACTGCGATGAAAAATACGTCTATGATTCGCCTGAATCTCCTAGATGTAAAACGAGGTTCATTCACAAAGATGCAACACTCGAAGGATTTATAATGTATTTGAGAAGAAAGTACAATTAACGAAATAAAAGTTTATAAAACAATCTACATAAAAGGAACTAACATACCACTACGAACCATTCAAGTATATGATAAGTAGTGTCAAAATGCCATTTTGACTTACAATAAAATAAACACATGAAAACAAATAAAAGCATTTTATCAAAATTAAAATCGGTTGAGTTGTGCTTATCTGCGCACCCCGATAACACAGAGGGTTCTGAATTTGAAGATAGAATTTCTGACTTAAAAGAAATACAAAAAGAGCTTAAAGGCCTCAGCGAAGACCTTATTCGAGCGAGATGGGATCATATATTCCATAGGGCTATCACATTAGTTTACATATTCCTATTGTCCTCTTGCGCTTTTCTGATTTATTATTCAGTGATTAAAATGACACCCTAGCGCAATCGTATCCCGATTTAATCAACCTAAGTTTTTCTTCCTGAGTGATTTTGAAGTTGGTGGAAGAGATGCCTAATGTGTTTAGAATTATAGTTCTTTTCACCTCTTCTTCATCTTTAAAAAAGTTGATGTCCTGTGATTTTAAAGAGGCTTTAAAAGATTGAACGATGAACTTTCCCGGTCGCCATCCTTTTAGTGGTTTGAAATCTTCATTCTCTTCTTTGTTGAATAAAAATAGCCCTAGCACCTCGTCGGGAGTGCTTATTTTGTCAAATGCGTGTATCGGGAAGTTGCACGTCATACCACCATCTATTTGGTATTTCCCATCGTATTTTAAAGATTTAAAAATACCCGGTATGCTCATTGAATACCTAACGGCCATAGCAATGGGGCAATGAGGAGACTCGTTAAAGGAAAACTCCCTGCAGGTTTGGTATGAACCCAATTCTGTGGAATAAACACGAAGGTCTTTGAATCCCTTTTTTTTCAGGTCGTAAAAAGTAGCGTCCTTGCTTCCTAATTTGTCTTTGATGTGTTTTTGTATCACATTAAGGAAGTAATCGCCTTTGCAATACCCAAAATCTCTAGGATACGTTAGAATACTTCCAAGTGTTTTATCTTCAAACTTTTTGAAGTCGTAGTCTAAAATAATATCTCTTATCTCATACCC